>Ga0208219_1000005_pt1 | contig 162086 bp, 148 predicted proteins | sample NGESurshal072012_7_FD_184469 | JGI IMG/M metagenome (GOLD analysis project Ga0208219, IMG submission 184469) | Arctic peat soil microbial communities from Barrow, Alaska - NGEE Surface sample 53-2 shallow-072012 (SPAdes) | ecosystem: Environmental > Terrestrial > Soil > Wetlands > Peat ... | reverse complement strand
CCACGGGACTGGCAAGGCACCGGGACCACCACCGAGGTTGCGCGGATGATCAGGGCGAGTTGTGGGTTCGCAGGTATTCCTATGTCCTGAGACATCACATGGCGCGCTCGGAGGGATTCGAACCCCCAACCTTCTGATCCGTAGGCAGATCGGGATAGGCACCACTCGCACCACTGGCTCCAGGAGCCCCAGATCTGCGCATTTCTAGGCGCCTCTGCGACCATGCGCGCCAGTAGTAACCACCAGCGTCGCTAGCACCGTTGCTAACAAAACCCGTGGCGCATGTCAGATGGTCGCTATACGCATACCGGTGGCGCTGCCAGTCAGGGATCGAGCTTCGTCTGTGAAAGAGACCTTCGTCGGGCGACGAGCCGTCTAGTCCACTCGCTGACTTCGTGTTGAGAAAACGGGACAGCTCCAGCACGTAGTTCGTCGACCATCTCGTCCGTTGCTGAAAGAAGATCGTCAAGGGTTCTCTGGGCAGCTCTTGGCGTAATACCAATGAGTGTCCCGAACTCCAACAGCTGCCGCCTGCTGAACCCGTCTCGCTTGCCGAGAAGCGGTATGGCAAGTGTGAGGTCGTTGTACGGAAGCGTTGATGGAAGATCGTAGGCAGGAGACACACGCCATTCCCCCTCAAGGGTGGCGAGCACTGAGACGTTCTTGGCATGAACGTCACCGTTGCCGGTCAGCCAGGCGAAGCAGAGCTGACGGAAGACGTCCCTTGCCGCGACCGGAGCTGCTCGGCAAACAGCGGTCACTGCTCGAACGACCTGCTCCGACGTCACGTTGTACTTGTCGGCTGGCCAGAGGTTAAGCAACTGGCACGCGTCCTCACAGGCCAGTGCATGAAGGGATCCATCGCTGTCAGCGAATCGATCGAACCGACGCACGAGGAGGCCCTTTCGTCCATCCGAGTCGGTGACGAGCTCCGCGGCCGTAGTGGGGAGACCCGCTGACCTTGCAAGATTGAGGAAGTAGAACTCGTTCTCCACCACGTGGGGGAACTCGGGAGGATCGACTTTCAAAATGTAGCGATCTGTCGCTCGCGCAACCGGCACTGAGATCATCCGCGCGGACCCCTTGTCCTGGACGCCGGGGATCCCCGAGCGGTCCACGAGGCCGGTGTCGCCAAGGACGTCCGAGAACCGGACTTCCCGAAACGATGCCTTCACGGTGATCAGGGCCTCGGCCTCGCTCGGCACTTCGCCCTCTGGGACAACTTGGACATCGCCGACTACGTCTCGCCCGACGGCCAGGAGCAGGGACAACTCGTCGTCAGCCGAGGTCTTGACCAGACGCCGCAGCGCGGCAAGCCGACGCCCCTCTGGCAGCATCCCAGCGAAGAAAGGCGGAACGGCTCCAGCGGGGAATGTGAGGGGACCGACGGCGGTGGGCAGTGTCGTTGCGACTTGGATGCCGCCGCCGGCGAGGTAATGAGGTAGGTACTCAAACGATGTCCCGAGCTCTGTACGACGCAACTGAGCTGCTCGCTCGCCGGCCTTGTAGACGTCGGCAACTCGGACCGATCGAGGGTCAGTCGTGGCGAACTGCATCGTCACGTTGACTTGGCCGTCACGGTGATCTCCAGGCCCAGGACGGTCAGAACGGCACGCATCTTGTCGAGACGCAAGGTCGGCTTGTCATGCTCGACGAAGCGAACGAAGCTCGGCGAGACACCCGCGAGATCGGCAACCTCCTCTTGTCCAAGGTGCAGCTCGCGTCGACGTTGCCGGACCTCTTCTCCAAGAGTCCGCATTCCTAGGTCTCCTCAATATCAGTATGATCGTAGTGATTCATCCCACTATAGCCACATTCAGGGGTCGTTCATACACCTTCACCACGTTCGTAGTGATTTTCAATTCAGATAGGCACAACTGGCTCGCTCCCAGTCCAAATCACTACGATCATAGTGACCATCGATGGTCACGCCGGCCGGCGCTGTGCGTCGTCAGCCACCGTGTCCACTGGCCGGATTGGGTCGCGCCGCCGCGATCGGCTACGCAGCAAGCAGGGGCCGCAGGAACTCAGACTGACTGGGCCAGCCCGCGACGCCCACCAGTATGGGCTGATGGCGTCGGTCGATGACTCCGGAGACGAGCTGGCCCGTCGCGTTGACGAACTCGAGTCCGAAAACGCCCGCCTTCGGGGTCTGCTCGGGATGGATCGAACTAGCCGAGCGGAGGCGATTCACCCTCACTCGCCCACCCTCTTTGCAGACGTCTCGTCTCGCGCAGATCCGGAGGTGACGCAGCAATCATCGACGGAGCGGAAGATTCAGCTCTACCGCTCGCTCTTCCGCGGTCGAAGCGACGTGTACGCGCTCCGTTGGGAGCAGGCAAGCACCGGCAAGAAGGGATGGAGCCCAGCGGTGCTGGGTGGGTGGTCCAAAGGCACGGCGGCCCATCCACAGCTCCTTCCATTCACGGACGACGTGTTGTCGAAGCACCTGGCCGGACACGCCACGTGCGGCCTCTATCCGCTCATGAGCGACGACACCTGCTTTCTCCTTGCGAGCGACTTTGACGGACCCGGCTCACTGCTGGATGCGCTCGCGTACCTTGACGCGGCGCGGAGCGAGGGCATCCCGGCTGCTCTCGAGCGATCACGCTCGGGCGATGGATCCCATGTCTGGATGTTCTTTGCAGACGCGATCGCTTCAAACGTGGCAAGACGCATTGGGACCCACTTGATCCGTGAGGCAATGACCGCACGAGCGGAAATGGACCTCGCGTCGTACGACCGCCTCTTCCCCGCTCAGGACTACCTCCCGAGGAAAGGATTCGGGAACCTGATCGCGCTCCCACTCCAGGGCGAATGCCGCCAAAAGGACACGACCGTCTTCCTCGATCCGTCAACGCTGGAGCCCTACGAAGATCAGTGGGCGTTTCTCGCGTCGATCGAGCGACTGAGCAGCACAATGGCACTCGATCTCGCGAGCTCCTACGGCGACGTGCTCGTCGGCCCCGAATCGAAGCTCCGCGACCGGGCAGCGACCAAGAATCCCGTGCCCATGCCGCCTGTGATTCGCGCACGAGCGTCCGCAATGCTGGAGATCGATCGGATAGGGCTTCCGCCAGAACTCCTCGCACAGCTCAAGCACGTTTCGTCACTGCACAATCCCGAGTTCTACGAAAAGGAGCGCGGTCGCCGCTGGACGGGGAACACGCCACGTTTCATCCGCTGCTACCAAGAGACGATCGATCGCATCCACCTACCACGAGGGCTTCGCACGCAGAGCGAGATGATCGTGACCAAGGCGGGGAGCTCTCTCGAGATCGTCGACGCCTACCCAGAGACCACGCCGCTGGAGGCAAACCTGACGGTCGAGCTCCGCGAGGATCAGGCAGCGGCGGTTGAGGCGCTCGTTCCCAATGACACGGGCGTGCTGGTCGGCCCACCGGGCGCCGGCAAGACGGTCGTCGCCTGCGCGGTGATTGCTAGGCACCAAATGCCGACACTGGTCATCGTGGACCGCGAGCCTCTCGTCGAGCAGTGGCGCGAGCGACTCGGGTCCCACCTCGGGCTCGACAAGAAGCAAGTCGGCGTCTTGGCGCAACGTAGGAAGGCGAGCGGCGTGGTCGACATCGCGATGGCACAGGGCCTCGCTCGCAGGGAAGACCTCGTCGATGCCACGTCGGCATATGGACTGGTCATCGTCGACGAGTGCCATCACGTCCCGGCCGTCACCTTTGAGCGGGCAGTACGCCAGATTCCCGCAAGGCGATGGCTCGGCCTCACGGCCACCCCGTATCGACGCGACGGCCTCCAGTCGATGATGGCCATGTACTGCGGTCCCATCAGACACCGAATGCCCGAGGTCCCGGCGCATTGCTGCTCCATCGCGAACTCGTCGTCCATCCGACCGACCACGAGTCGGATCCCGATCAACACATCTCGGAGATCTTCCGGAGTGTCGTCACGGACCGAGCCAGAACGACTTCGATCTGTGACGACGTTGCCTCTGCTGCCAGGGAGGGGCGCAACAGCCTGGTCCTCACAAGATGGACCGAGCACCTTGACGCAATCGTTCATGATCTCGAGGGTCGGGGGCTCGCTCCGGTCGTCATGCGGGGCGGAATGGGAAAGAAGGCACGGCGTGCAATCGTCGACCAGCTCGGCGTGACCGGGCTCGAAGGAGCAATCCTGGTCGCGACATCAAGCTACCTAGGAGAGGGATTCGACTGCCCTGCGCTCGACACCGTGTTCCTTGCGTTCCCCATCAGATTCAAGGGGAGCATCGTGCAGTTCGTGGGACGGATCCTCAGACCGACACCGGGCAAGACTCGTGTCATCGTCCACGACTACCTGGATTCGTCGATGCCAGTGCTCGCGAGAATGTTCCACGAGCGTGAGCTGGCGTACGCCAGCCTCGGGTTCGATCTGCCAGGTCGACCTCGGGCTCGATCTTCGAAGCGATGAGCGTTCCGCACCGAAGTGAAGCGGCGGTCCATCAACTCGGTCCCGAGGACGCGGCTGCAGGCCATCTGACGACCGGATAGATGGCCGGTCCTGACGACCATCTGACAACGAGATGCGATCTCTGTGAACAGGGACTTTGCAGTCCATGGTGATGCGTTGCTAACACGATCGGCGCGATCGCGGGGTGGCCGTTGCTAACGCGTTGCTAACAATGGCACTTAGCTGCTCGACGTCGAAGAAGTCGCGGCGGCAAGGACTTGCCCTCTGAAGAGGCACGATGCCCTCCACCAGTTCGCGCGCTCGGAGGGATTCGAACCCCCAACCTTCTGATCCGTAGTGATCCGTAGTGATCCGTAGTGATCCGTAGTGATCCGGACTGATGCGCCATACGCGCCATACGCGCCAAATCGCCGGGTCTCGATGCGCCATACGCGTCATACGCGCCACGAGTGACCGGGATCGTTGCTTACAAATCGCTTACAGGCCATGCCTCGGGAGTCAGATGCTTACGCGGCAGGCATTCCGTTGTTGGTACACGAGCCGCCGTCGTTGTCGCTATTGGTTCCATCTGGACAGGTCGTGGCATTCCACGTGTTGTTGCCGAGAGTGACTCCGCCCGTGTACGTGGCGCCAAGGAAGTCGGCCCTCGCAAAGTTGGCGCCAGCGAAGTCTGCAGGCGCAGGGCAGCCGTTCTGGCACGGGTACGAGTTGACAGAGGTCGTGTTCGAGAGGTTGGCACCTGTCAGGTTGGCATCCACAAGGTACTGGTTGGTGAGGTTGAGCCCCGATAGATCTGCCCCCGAAAGGTTCGCGGCGACGAAGACGCCACCACACTTGCAGCCCGACAGAACTGCACCCGACATATCGGAGTCGGTGAAGTCGCCACAACAAATGTGAGCGCCGGCGAAGTTTGTACGGTGCAGGAACGCACCTGTGAAGTTGGGATAAGGAAGCCTCGCGCCCGCGAAGAAGGCTCGGGTGAGGTTTGCGCCGGCGAAATTGACTGAGTCGTGATTGGGGGCCAAGGTAATCCCGAGGGCGGTGGTAAATGAGAAGTTCGCTCTCGCGAGGTTTGCCCGTGGCAACGAGGCTTCATACAAGTCCGCCCCATTGAAGTTCGCTCCGATGGCCGTGGTGGCCGACAGGGAGGCGCTCGTGAGCTTTGCATGAGTGAGGTTCGCGAAGTTGAGGTCTGCCCCATTGAGATTGGCATGCGTGAGATCGGCGTCCGTGAGATTCGCTCCCTCGAGCCTCGCCGCAGAGAATTCGACGCCGGTGAGAGCAGAATCAGTGAAGTTGGTATTCATGAGCGTGGCTCCTGTCAGGATCGCGTTTGTCAGCCGCGCGCTCGTGAGGTTCGCGCCAGTGAGCGTGGCGCTTCGGAGCACTGCAGTTGCAAGGTTGGCACCTGTAATGTCGGCGCCCCTGAGCGTGGCACGTACAAGGTTCGTCCTTGAGAGGTTCGCCATCGAGAGATTCGCACCGGTGAGATTGGCCCTAGAGAGGTTTCTGCCGACCAAATTGACCCCGACGAGGTCGCAGTGGCTCAGGTCGGCGCGTGGAGTGAAGTTCGCGCACCTATTCGAAGAGGCCTGGGCTATGGAGCTCCCTAGGAGGGGACATACAAGGATGAGCGCGGCTGCTCCGATCAGCCTGCGCAAGGGTGAGGCGACCATCACCTGCGTCCTCCTCGACTCCGCCGTCTGGCGGACGCAAGACTACAGCCGGATTCGGCTGCTCGCGCTTCTATTCACCACCTCAATCGCGTTGCCCTTCAAACTCCATTACCAGCGCCCAAGCATTTCGTCGATGCCATCAGCTGCCTCGAGGTCATCGAGAGGAAGCGCATGCGCGTAGTTCCGCAACGTCGTCGACGCGTCGCGGTGCCCGAGGCGCTCCTGGGCGCGCAGGAGATCGCCTCGCCCGACGAGGAACGTGGCGACCGTATGCCGGAGTCGATGGAGGCTGACGCCAGGCAGGCCCGCCTCGCCGCAGAGCGACGCGAACCAGTGGCTCATCGCGCCGGCGGTGAGACGCTCCTGGTGTTGTGCCTGCCCGGAGAACAGCCACGGGCCGAATGGCGCGGTGTCCGGCACGCTCGCACGCCAGGCCGACTCGCACTCGCGCCACAGCGTCGCCGTCGACTCGCCGAGCGTGAGCCTTCGAACACGTCCGGTCTTGGTGGGACCGACCTGTTCGGCGGATACGCCGCGCTCGATCGTGAGGACCCTCCCCTCCAGGTCCGCGAACGTGAGCGCCGCAAGCTCGCCCCGTCTCGCACCCGAGTCGGCTGCGAGACGGACCAGCAGTCGGAGCTGCTCGGCCCGGTGGAGCTCGCGTGCCGTTCGTGTAGAGCCGTCAAACGATGCCTGAGCCTTCCCCAAGAGGCGCTCGGCGGTGTCGAGGAGCGCCCGGAGGTCGTCGAGTGGCACGTGCATCCTCGTCCCAGGTCGCGGTGGGCCGCGCATGCCCACGAGCGGGTTCGTCTCGAGCAAGGAGTCGCTGACTGCCCAGCTAATCGCGGATCGCAGTATCCGGAACCGACCCGAGACGACCGACACCGTCGCACCGTCATCGCGCCACCTGGCCATCGTCGTGCGGGCGACCGTGGGCCGCAGCGACATGACCCGCACCGTCGAGATCGGGTCCGCGCACAGCGCTCGTGCGTTCGAGCGTGCCGACGTCCACGAGGAGGGTCGCCAGTCGTGCGGCGACTCGATCCACCTCGCCACCACGTCACCGACTGTGAGAAGCGGTGCATGCAGTGCCGCCCTGCGCTCGGCGAAGTGGTCAGCAAGTTCTGCGCACCGCGACTCAGCAGCAATACGTGATCCATGGAACGCGAAGGAGCGCTGGACCGACGATCCGGTCGCTGGATCCTTGCCCACGACGACGCGGATCTCGAAGACGCCGGGCCGCCGTTCGCGCAGCGAGCCCCTGCCCCAGTTGCCGATGTCACCGAAAAGTAGGGCCATCTCTAGGGTCACCGCGTGATCCCTACTCGCGAGTGCTGCGAGGACACCGCCGCTGACGAGGCAAAACGCTCAACTCGCCAAGCGCGCTCGGAGGGATTCGAACCCCCAACCTTCTGATCCGTAGTCAGATGCTCTAGTCCGTTGAGCTACGAGCGCAAGCCCCGCACAGCCGCGTGCGGGGCGCACCGATGCTACTCGCTCGAGCAATTTCGACCCAGCGCCGCAGTCACCCCGGCCCTACGCTCCGGGCATGCCCGACCTCCTTGATGCCCTCGACGCCCTCGTCGCAAGTGCCACCGACGAGATGGTCGACACGCGTCGCGACCTGCACGAGCATCCCGAGCTCGGCTTCGAGGAGCACCGCACCACGAGGCTCGTCACGGACCGGCTGGACGATCTCGGGCTCACCCCGCGCCCGTGCCCCACCCCGACGGGAGCGGTCTACGAGCTCGCGGGCGGCAAACCGGGTCGCACGGTGCTCCTGCGCGCCGACATCGACGCACTGCCGGTCCAGGAGGCGGCGATCTCACCGGTCACCTCCAAGGTAGAGGGCCTCATGCACGCGTGCGGCCACGACGCACACACCGCGGCGATGCTCGGCGTGGCCCGAGTCCTCGCCGCGCGCCGTGAGGACCTTCCAGGCCGTTACGTCTTTGTGTTCCAACCAGCAGAGGAGTCCCTCGGCGGCGGCAAGGCCATGGTCGACGGTGGCGTGCTCGATGGGCTCGACGCCCACGCGACGATCGGGTGCCACGTGACGTCGATGGCTCCGGTCGGGACCGTGGCCACGCGCGAAGGCGTGCTCATGGCCGAGGTGCACTCCTTCACGGTGACCGCGCGGGGTGCGGGCGGCCACGGTGCCACTGCGGGAGCCGCGGGCAACGTCCTGCTTGCCGTCGCCCAGCTCGCCACCGAGCTTGGTGCGGTGGTCGACGGCCTCGCCCACGAAGGGACGGCCTGTGCGTGCAGCGCCGGGATCCTGCATGCGGGCACCGCACCGAACATCGTGCCGTCGACAGCGTCGCTGCGCGGGACGCTGCGGACATTCACCGAGGTCCAGACGTCGAGCGCCCTCGCCGAGCTCGAGCGCCGCTGCGCCGCCCTCGGCGCCGCCTACGAGGCCGAGCTCCACGTCAGCGTCAACGATCACGCGCCCGCGGTCGTGAACCAGGGCCGGGCAGTCGACGTGGTCCTCGACGCGGCGCGCCGCGTCGTCGGTGAGCACGCCGCTTTCATCGTCCCGCCCGTCACGCCGAGCGACGACGTCTCGGAGTTCCTCAACCGCGTCCCGGGGTGCTACTTCTTCGTAGGTGCGGCCCGACTCGACGGCACCAGCGGGCCGCACCACAGCCCGCTTTCGCGCTCGACGAGGGGTGCCTCGGCATCGCCGCGCGCGTGCTGGCGTCGGCTGCGCTCGAGCTCGCCGGCGGTCGCGCCGCTCCCTAGCGGATAGGGCCGTACAGCAATACCCCGCCCAGGATCCCCGACTTTGAGGTCGACACGGTCGTGAGGGCGGTGAGCTCGCCCAGGTCGTCGCGGTGGATGCGCGGTGCGTTGCCCCCCGCCAGGTGCAGGTGGTCGAACCCGACGACGTCGGCGAGCAGGTGCAGCGCGCCCACCACCCTCGCGTGCCACTTCGCCTCCCCATCGCGCTTGCGAGCGTGCTCGCCCAGCACGTCGTCGAAGGACTCGCGACGGCTCCATCGCAGCTCGGAGCACTCGAGGTGCGGCTGGAGCGCGCCGTCGAAGGTGAGGCCCGTGCCGAAGCCCGAGCCGAGCGTGACCGTGAGCTCGAGGCCCTTGCCCGTCGCGCACGCGAGGGCGGCGACGTCGGCGTCGTTGCCAACGCGCGCGTCGAGCTCGAAGGTCGCTGCGAGCCGCCGTTGCAGCTCGAATCCGGACCACGCGCTCTGGAGCGCGGCCGTGCGTTCGGTGCCCGGCCCACCCGAACGCTCGAGGTTCGCGGCCCGCAGCACGACACCGTCGACCACGGGTCCGGGGAAGCCGAGGGCAAGGCGGTCGCCGCGCGGGAGGCGCACGACAAGGCGGGCCACCTCTTCGATCAGCCGCGCCGGCGTCATCGGCCACGATGTTCGGAGCTTCACGCGCTCTCCGACCAGCTCACCCCTTGCGTCCACGACGCCGGCGCGCAGCGAGGTCGCGCCGACGTCGACGCACACCGTGAAGGGTCGCGCCGGGGCGACGTCGATGCGCCTCACGCCGCTGCCACCGTCACCTCGAGGTGCTCGAGGCCACGCAGCACGAAGTTGGGGCGATAGCTCGGGACCGAGCCGTCGGCGACGCGGAACGAGCTCGTGCGGTCGAGCAACCGGCGGAAGACGACCCTCGCCTCGAGCCTCGCGAGCGGCGCGCCGAGGCAGTGGTGCAGCCCGAAACCGAAGCCCAGGTGCGGGTTCGGCTCGCGCTCGAGCCGAACCGACGACGCGTCCTCGAACACCATGGGGTCGCGGTTCGCCCCGCCCAGCAGCAGCATGCAGAACGTCCCCGCGTCCAGCGGCTGGCCACCGACGACCATGTCCTCGACCAGTGTGCGGCCGGTCAGCTGCACCGGCGAGGTCAGCCGGAGCAACTCGTCGGGGGCGGTGCGGTCGAGCTCGGGGTCCTTGCGCCACCGTGCTTGGGCGTCGGGATCGCGGGCGAGCGCGAGCGCGCCGCCCGACAGCAGGTTGACCGTCGTCTCGTGGCCCGCCACGAGCAAGAGGATTGCCGTCGACAGCAGCTCCTCGTCGCTCAGGCGATCCTCGCCGTCGTGGGCCGCGACGAGGGCCGACAGCAGGTCGTCGGTCGGCGAGCGGCGCCGCTGCTCGAACAGCCCGTGGAAGTACACCGCGAACTGCAGCAGCGCCTCGTCCCTCGCCTCGATGAGCTCGGGGGGCAGCAGAAACTCGGGGTCGAGTCCCCGCGCGAGGGCGGCCGAGCGGGCACGGAACTCGTGGTGGTCCTCGGCGGGCACGCCGAGCAGCTCGCAGATCACCGCGACGGGCAGCGGCCACGCGAGCCCGTCGACGACGTCGAAGGTGCCACGCTCGAACGCGTCGTCGAGCAGCCGGTCGCACTCGCGCTCGACGAAGCCCGTGAGCTGCGCGACGGTGCGCGGCGTGAAGGCACGCTGGACAAGGCCCCGCAGCCGTGTGTGATCTGGCGGGTCGCGGAACAGGAACGGGCGGGCGTCGGGCTCACCGCTGCGGATCGACTCGACGGTCTCGGCGCGCCTCGCGGACGAGAAGCCCTTTGGGGCTCGATCCGGATCGACGTGCAGGGAGTCCGAGGAGGCGCGACGGTCGCGGAGCACGGCGAGGCAGTCGGCATGCCGTGAGAAGACCCAGTAGCCGTCGGGGGTCAGGTGCACCGGGGCTTCCTCGCGCAGCTCGTCGAAGAGGACCTGGGGATCGACGACCCAGCGCGGATCGCTCGGATCGAAGTGCGCCACCCACGAATCGTAATGATCCGGCGGCCCCGTGGCCCAGGCCGCGGCCGCGCGAGTCGCAGGCGCACAGGCGGGTGCCGGCCCGCGACGAGGAGTGCCGCTCCGCGCGGCCACTGCCGCAGCTCGTCGCTTCGAAGCGCCGAGGGCGTGCCGTCGCCCGCGGCTGCGCGAGCCGAGCCCGTCAGCGTCGGGAGCCACTCGTCGAGCGTCGGGTCAGCGAGGCCGCCCAGCAGCACCCTCGTCGTGTGGTTGTTGACGACCGTGCGCGACTTCGCGCCGTAGCGAGCGGTGAGCTGGGCCAAGTCCTGCCAGATGGTGACGAGGGTGATGCCCTGGCCCTGGCAGGTAGCCGCGATCTGGTCGAGCTCCTCGATCGGGGCGATCGAGGCTGCCTCGTCAAGCAGCACCAGCAAGCCGCTGTGGTCCCCTCGCTCTGCACGCACCGCCGCGTGCGCGAGCACCTGACGGATGAGTCCGCTGAACAGCGGCCGGTAGCGGCGCTGGTCGTGCATCGGCGCGGCGAGGTAGCAGGTGTTCGGCCCGGTGAGCAGCGCTGCCGGATCGACGACGTCGTCACCGTCGCACAGCGGGTCGATCGCTGCCTCGACGGTCGCGATCACCGAGCCGAGCGTCCGGTCGTCGCGCGTGAAGGAGGCGACGAGCGAGTCGGCGACCGAGGGCAGGTGCTCGACGTGCGCGAGCGCACCTTCGACGTCGCGCCGATCCAGCCACGTCGCGACGGTCGCGATGCTGCCGCCGGCGAGGTTCGCCGCGAGCAGCATCGGAGCGAGAAGCTTGGCGGCGAGCGACGCCCAGAACTCCTGATCGGCCCCACTCGTACCGGCTCCGATGCCGATCGTCAGCGCCGCAGCGAGCGCGCGCGCCTCGTCGAAGCTGGTGGCCTGGGCGACGGGGTCCCACACCGAGGAGCCCGCGACCCCTGGGGCAACGACCTGCACGGTGCCGAGCGAGCGACGGGCCGCCTCGGTGAGGGCAACCAGGTCCCGCTTCACGCTCGCGGCGAGCACGGGACCGGGCCACGTGGCAACGAGCGGCGCGCACAGCCCCGATGTCTTGCCGGACTGGGTCGGGCCGACCACGAGCACCGAGCCAGGTGCTGGCGCGCCGAGCCGCAGCGGCGTCGCAAGCCAGCCGCGCAGCGCCCATCGCCCGAGGGGCATCGAGCGACGGCGCCTTCGCAGCGACCATGCCGCCGTGACCCCGCCGAAGCGCGTGGGAGTCGAGCCCGCTCGCTTCGAGCGCGACTCGGCGGGTCGAGCCGCGGCGAGGAAGGCGCCGACCGCGACCAGGCACATGAGCTGCGTCATCCCCGCATCGCCGCGTCTGTGTCGACGAAGCCCGCCTCGCCGGGGCCGACGACGTGGCGGACGACAGAGCGCGCCGCACCGACGCGCCACAGCGCCGCACCGCGTCCGAGCCGACCCACCACGTCGAGCTCGGTGTCAGTGAGACCGAGCAGCTCGCCCAGGGCAGCCGCCTCTGAAGGCGGCTGGGCGAACAGCACCGAGGTCTCGACGTCTCGGAGCAGGCCGGCGGCGATCGAGGACTGCACCGAGCCGTCCGGTCCCGCCGCGGCGAGGTCGCTCAGGCGATGCAGCACCAGGACGTGCGCGACGCCACGTGCACGGGCGAGCTTGAAGCCCGCCTGCAGCCACCGCGCCGCGCCCTCGTTCGCGAGGAGCGACCACGCCTCGTCGAGCACGAGGATCGTTCGTGCGGACCGCGGCTGACGGCGGCTGGCGTCGATTGCCGCGGCTGCGCAGCTGAGGACGACCGGCAGCGCGCCGGCTCGCAGGGCACCAGAGACGTCGAGCACGACGACGTCGCCGTCGAGGCGCACCCCAAGTGACGTCGGGCCGTCGAACATGCCGCGCAGCTCGCCGACGACGAGGCGGCGGAGCTCGAGTGCCGCGGTACGCCCCTCAGCGGCGAGCGCCTCGGGCGTCGTGCCTACCGACTGCGCGCCGACGCGACCGGGCGCAAGCAATTGGGCGAGGACCGCTGACAGCGTCGTCTCGCCGGGAAGCTCGTCGGCTGCCAGCAGCGCGACCTCAAGCGCGGCGCGCTCGGACGGCTCAAGGCGTCGCTCCATGCCCGCGGCCACGAGCGCGCCCAGGAGGGCCGGACGATCCGTGTCGTCGCGGCTGCCCGCGAGGGGATTGAGACGGACCGCACCGCCTGGCTCGAGCACGAGCGGCGTGGCTCCCATCGCCGCGGCGAATGACGCGTACTCGCCCTTCGGGTCCACGACGACGCATCGGCGCCCGGTGACGAGCGCACGGGCGAGCAGGCACTTAACGAGCGCGCTCTTGCCGCGCCCTACCTGGCCAGCCACCAGCACGTTCGGATTGGTGACGAGCCCCTCTGCGTACGCGTCGAAGGGATCGAACCGATACGGGCCGCCGAGGCTGGACGTGCCGACCACGACGCCGCTGTGCGTGCCGCCGGCGTCGTGCAAGCCGGGCGCAAGCGCCGGCGCGTGTCGGGTGGTCAACAGCTGGGTCCTCGCCCCAATTGGTGCACGCCGCCTCACGGCACGCACCATCCAGGAACGGTCGCGAGCACGCCGCGGCGGTGGTCCCCGTCGCAGCGCCGTAGCCGCACGCCGCACGACGCGGCATCGGCGTAGAGCCGCGCGGCGGCAGCCTCGAGCTCGACGACGTCGCGTGCGTCCAGCGCGATGGCGCCGACGATGCGCATCGACCCGTGGCCCACAGCTAGCTCGCCCGCCCGCGCCGCGTCGCGGTCCGCGTCGCGGTCCGCCTCCGGCGACGCGAGGAAGCCGCCGCGCGCGATCATCTGGCCGTCGGCGGCGGCCGCGGTGCGCACTCTCGCGGTTCGCTGCCTCGCTGCTCGAAGCTCTTCGACCCGGATGCACAGCGCAACGGTGCGACGGTCCCTCGACACGCACAGGGGTGCAAGGACCTGCTCGTCCACGCGTCCCATCGGCCACTCCTCGACCACGAACGCGGCGTGCACGGTTACAGGCGCCTCGAGCAGGTGCCAGCGCGCGGCGACGTCGCAGCCGAGGATCGTGGCGTACCCGGGACTGACCCGCGAGGCGAGCAACTCGTCGAGCCCGTCGACGCCGAGATCGGCCGCTCCCTCGACGCCGGCGAACGCCAGGGCGTCACCGACACGCACGGGCTCGGGGGCTGTGACCGCGACGCACGACGTCACGCGCATGCCGGCGTCGACCCAGGGCGCCGCGTGGGGCGACCGCCCCGGCCCGGTCGTCGTGACGAACGTGACGGTCCAGCGCGGCGCGCCCGCGCTGCTGAGCCCCCGGAGCCACGACGCGAGCGACTCGCCGAGGGACCTCGGCTCGGGGGCGAGTGCACGGAGCCCTCGGTGCGAGAGCCTCGCCACGACCGTCGCGGTGCCGTCCGGCCACCGCAGGTGCGCGGGCATCGAGCCGTTCGCGCCGGGCTGCACCGAGGCGCCGGCGCACAGCGCGCCGCCCCGCACTCGCGCGAGGTGCGAGGCGGCGACCGGCACCCACTCGTCGAGGCCGCGACCGGCGACGGGCAGCGTCGCGACCCCGGCTGCGACGAGTGCCGCGACCACGCCTGCGGCGAGCCCGGCCGAGGAGCCCGAGCCGATGCCGGCCACCAATGCGACGGCGCCGACGGCGCCAGCGAGCGCCTGGCCGGCCCGGAAGCCAAGGACGCTGCCGAGGCGCTCCGCGCGTCCGAGCTCGTAGGGCGCGTCAGGGCTGTTCGACATGGCCCGGTGGCTTCCAGACCAGTCGCGGCCCGCAAGAGTCCTGCTCCCAGACGTGTGTGCCCGCCGACGCCGGGATCGCCTTCACGGGCGAGGGACCGCGTGCAGGCTTGAAGTCCGGATCAATCGAGGTGCCCGCGATGAGGTCGACGTCGATGCCCGGCATCATCCCGACGGGATTCGATCCCACCTTGTCGATGCTCGGCACCACGCCGCCTCCGGTCCCAGCGACCGCGAGCGACGCCGCGTGGCGCGACACCTGGCGAACACCAGCACCCGCGCGATGCCGAACGGACTCCAGGTGCGAGATGGCGGCTGCCTCGGCGACAGGGACGAGCCGCAGCACGACGAATGGTGTGATCGAAGCGAGGAGCAGCATCGCACCGCCGGTGAGCGCGGTCGCCGCCCCGCTCCCGGCATGCGCAACCGCGTCGAGCGCGATCGACAGCACGAGGACGATGACTGCCTTGGAGATGATGAGCCCGCCGATCGTCTCGACAAGCCGCCTCGCCCAGGAAACGGCAGGCGGCCAGAGCGACGCAGCGAACACCAGCGGCAGCATCGCGGTCGCGATCGTGATCGCCGCTGACCGCACGACGAGCTCGAACCACAAGAGGAACGATCCGACGATGACGAGGCCCGCGACCAGCGCCTCGACGGCGCCGGGCAGCGCGCTCGTCGAGGCGACCGCGATGGCGAGCTCGTGCAGGGTCGACGCGAGCGACGTGGCATTGCCTGCGGCGAGCATCGTGCAGAGCTGGTCGGTGGCGCTGACCGCGATGCCGACGATGCTCGCGCCGGCTGCGCCAAGGAGGATCGCAACGGGCATCCGGAGCAGCACCGTTCGCCATAGCTCGTGGAGGGCGCCATGCAGCGTGGCGTGGATGATGCCCCCGAGGAGCGAGAGCAGCGCGACGGGTGCCGCGACCGCGAAGAGCAGGTGCTCGCGAGCGAGGAACCACGCGCTCGTGACCGGCGGTGTGGTCGAGTGCTCAAGCACCGCGCCCACGAGGCCGAGGAGCCAGGTCGCCGCGGCGACGAACCACCCAGCGAGTGTGCCGAAGATCGCCGAGGCGACCGCCTTGCCGAGACCCCCGAGGCCACAGAGTGGCGCGAGCAGCCCGCAGCCGTGGGCGTGCACCATCAGCGCAGCGAGCTGCCCGTGTGGAAGAAGAAGTTGATGAGATGCGGGGCTGCGCCGATGAGGAGCGCCGCGGCTCCCGAGACCAGCACGGCGCGCCGGCCCGCCATGGACTGGTTGACGTTGTGGGAGTGCGAGCCGAGCGCCCAGGACACCGCTCCCACGACCAGGGCGGCCAGCGCACCGATCAGCGCCCAGCCAGCCATCCCGTTCATAAGTGCCTGGAGCGTTGCTGCCCCCGGCAACGAGCCGGGATTCGGCTTCAAGATGACGTCGGCGAGCAAGTGTAGCGACTCCATGTTTCCTCCCGAGATTGACGAGGTCATCAACGGTCGGGGCAGGGCAGCAACGCGACGACGGTCTGCCATGCTGTTCGCGTGCTGGCGTCCGCGGACCCCTCGACCTGGTCGACCTGGGCGCTCGCGGGCGCGGCGGCAGGCCTCGCTGCCGTCGCCGTGGCGATCGGCTTCGTCACCGGCAGGCGCTCGGGCCGACGAGCGATCGCCCAGCGGCTGACCTCCCTCGGCGCCCGGCTCGGCGCAGCACACCCCGTCGACGACGGGAGCATCGAGACGGCGCTCAGCTACCTCGAGCAGGTGACCGGAGCGGCGACCCAGGCGGTCTCAGAGACGAGTGCCGACGCGATTCGGCTCCGCCGCTCCCTCGACGCCGTCGCGTTGGGGCTCGTGCTGTGCGACGAGTCAGGGACCGTCGTGTACCGAAACGAGCAAGCCGACCAGCTCATGACCAGCCGCTACGGCGACGCGATCGCGGCGCAGGCCGTGACCGAGCTGTTGTCCGACGCCTGGGGCGGCGGCGGCGCGGAGCGGACTGTCGACCTCTACGGACCGCCGCGGCGCACGCTCGCGGTGCGCGCCGCGCTGATCGACGACGGGCGCCGCCCACTCGGCGTGCTCGCCATGATCGAGGACGTCTCGGAGCGCCGGCGCCTCGAGGAGATCCGGCGGGACTTCATCGCGAACGTGAGCCACGAGCTCAAGACCCCGCTCGGCGCCCTCGGACTGCTCGCCGAGACCCTCGTCGTCGAGCGCGACCAGGCGGTCGCGAGCCGGCTCGCCGAGCGCATCCACCTCGAGGCGTTCCGAGTGTCCAGGATCATCGACGACCTGCTCGACCTGTCGCGGCTCGAGTCCGAGTCAACGCCCGCTCGCGAGCCGATCCCGATCGTGCTCGTCATGGCCGAGGCACTCGAGCGCATTCGCGCGTCGGCCGACCAGCACGGTGTCGAGTTGGAGTTCCATGAGCCCGAGCCGACCGTGACGGTGCTCGGCGACCGCCGCCAGCTGGTCTCGGCGCTGTCGGCGCTGCTGGAGAACAGCGTCCTGTACTCCCCGTCGAACGGGACCGTGACGCTCACCGCGTCGATCGGCGAGGAGACAGCGATCGCCCTCGACGACGAGCTAGGCGAGCTGGTCGAGGGCGCGCAGGCCAACCCCACCGCACCCAGCCCTGCATCGGTGCTGCGGCGCACGGTGCGCGTGTCGGTCTCTGACAAGGGGATCGGCATCCCCGCAAAGGACCTCGACAGGATCTTTGAGCGCTTCTACCGCGTCGACCCCGGGCGTGCCAGGCAGACTGGCGGCACTGGGCTCGGCCTGTCGATTGCCCGTCACGTCGCCCAGAACCACGGTGGTCACGTCGAGGTCGCCTCCCGCGAAGGGGAGGGATCCACTTTCACGCTGGTGGTCCCGCTGCACAGCAAGTGACTCCGCCGAAGAAGAACCCCGGCAGCGGCGAGGTGCGGCCGCTGGTCCTCGTCGTCGAGGACGAGGAGTCCTTTGTCGACGCGCTGCGCATCGGACTCGACCGCGAGGGCTTCGACGTCGTCGTCGCAACCGACGGCTCCCAGGCGCTCGAGGTCTTCGACGCGACGCGCCCGGACCTCGTGCTGCTCGACCTGATGCTGCCGAAGCTCTCGGGAATCGACGTGTGCCGGCGGCTCCGCGAACGCGGCGAGGTCCCGATCATCGTGGTCTCGGCCAAGTCCGAGGAGATCGACACGGTACTGCTCTTGGAGATGGGGGCGGACGACTTCGTGACGAAGCCCTATCGGCTGCGCGAGCTCGTGGCGAGGATGCGCGCGGTCCAGCGGCGGCGCGTCTCGGCCGAGCCCCACATCGACATCGGGGCGACGATCGAGGCCGGCGGCGTGCGCCTCGAGCCCGAGACGCGGCGTTGCTACGTCCGAGGCGAAGAGGTGAAACTGCGCCGCAAGGAGTTCGAGCTGCTCCAGCTACTGCTCGCGAACGCCGGCCGCGTGCTCACGCGCGAGGTCCTCATCGACCGGATCTGGGGCACCGACTACGTCGGCGATACCAAGACCCTGGACGTCCACGTGAAGCGGCTGCGCGCGCTCGTCGAGCAGGACCCGAAAAGCCCGACGCTCATCACGACCGTCCGTGGGGTGGGGTACCGACTGGACGCGCCCAAGCCGCCCGCATAAGGCCGGCTCAGCGGGCCCGTGCGATCCGGTCGATGCCGACGTAGCGCACGAGCACGTCGGGGACGAGCAGGTCGCCGTCTTCTTGGCGGTAGGTCTCGACGAGCGCGGCGAACACGCGCACCCAACCCAGCACTGAGCCGTTGACCGTATGGGCGACGACCGGGGAGCCGCCCTCGGTTGGCCGGTAGCGCACGTTTGCCCGGCGCGCCTGGTAGTCGCGGTACCAGCTCACCGAGGAGACCTCGAGCCAGCGGTCCACGCCCGGGGCGAAGACCTCGAGGTCGAACGTCCTCGCATTCTGGAGACCGAGGTCCCCTACGCACAGGTCGAGCACCCGGTACTCGAGACCGAGGGCGCGAAGCACCGCCTCGCCGCGGGCGCGGATGTCCGCCACCACCTCGGGCGCCTGTGCCTGTGTGCAGTACGCGAACAGCTCGGTCTTGTCGAACTCGTGGACGCGCAGCAACCCGCGCGTGTCCTTGCCCGCGGACCCGGCCTCCCTGCGGAAGCACGGTGTCGTTGCGCAGTAGCGCAGCGGGAGCACGGACTCATCGAGGATCTCGCCGCGATGCATCGAGGTGAGCGGCACCTCGGCGGTCGGGATCGCCCAAAGCCCGTCGCGCTCGATCGCGTAGGCCTCGTCCACGAACTTGGGGAGGTGCCCAGAGGCGGTCATCGCCTCGGTGAGCACGAGGGTGGGTGGCCGCACCTCGGTGTAGACGCCCACCTGCTGGTCAAGCGAGTAGGCGCACAACGCTCGCAGCAGCCGAGAGCCCCAGCCGGTGAACATCGGGAACATCGAGCCAGAGAGCCGGGCACCCCGCTCGAAATCGAGGATCCCCAAGGACTCGCCCAGGTCCCAGTGCGCGACGCGCTGGTGCTCGGCATACACGGGAGCGCCGCGGCCGTCCTCGATGCCTGGCCACCATCTCGACACCTCCACGTTGTCCACCTCGCTCGCGCCGTCCGGCGCCTGCTCGTCGGGCAGGTTGGGCAGGACCAAGAGCTGCTGGCGCACCTCGTCGGCGACGGTCTCTGCCTCCGCGGTCGCACGGCGCTCGTCATGGCCGAGCGAGCGGCTCTTCAGCTGCAGCTCCTCGGCGAGGGCGGCGTCGCCCGCCTTCCTCGCCGCGCCGACCTGTCGCGACAGGCCCTTCACCTCGGCTCGCAGCTCTTCTGCGTACTGCTGTCGGATGCGGTGCTCGGCGTCGAGCTCGACGAGCCCGTCGACGATGCTCAGGTCGACCCCCCGGCGCGCGAGGGCGGCGCGCACCGCACCAGGGTCCCGACGGAGCAGTGCGAGGTCGATCACAGGCGAATGGTAGGCGCACTGCGCACAGGAGCAGTGGGCCCTGTGGGCCATGTCGCACCTGGTTCCAACACGTGACAGGTGCGTGGTGTCAGACCCGTCGACGCCGCCTCTACCAACCGTCATCCAGTCAGCCGGCCTCAACCGCGCTCTCGGACACCTAGGTCTGCCCTACCGCGCCGCGTCTGCAGGAGCGCCGCGGCGAGCGGCAGGGAGCCGATCGGTCACCTGCGTCCAGCCCTACCCGACGCTGACCGAGCGCCGCGAGGTCCCCTATTTCACTAAGTAGCATCGCTCCGTGGCGGTCTCGCCTCGCACCTTCAGCAGGCTCGCGCTCGCCACGTTCGCCGCGATGGTCCTCATCGTGGCCTCGGGGGCTGGCGTGCGCCTCACGGGATCCGGACTCGGGTGCCCCGACTGGCCCAACTGCTCGGGCCATCACCTCACTGCGTCGCTGGGACAGGTCCACGCGGTGATCGAGGACGCGAATCGGCTGGTCACCGTGCTGCTGGTCGTGCTCGTCGCCGTCACGCTCGTCGCCGCGATCCTCCGGCGACCGAGGCGCTCGGATCTCGTGTGGCTCGGCGCGGCCCTCGTCGGCGGCGTCGTCGCCGACGCGATGCTGGGAGCAGTCGTCGTGTACACCAAGCTCAACCCATGGCTCGTGTCGGGCCACATGGCGCTCAGCCTCGGGATGGTGGTGATCGCGGGCGTGCTGCACCACCGGTCCCGCTACCGCTACGACGAGGGCGCCCGCCACGATGTCCGCTGCGAGTGGTCCCAGCCGCTCGCTCGCTTGCTCTGGGTGCTCCTCGGCGTGACGCTGCTCGCGGGCATGGCGACGACGGGCTCAGGACCGCACTCGGGTGCCAACACGAACCAACTCGTAGCCAAGCGGCTCCCGTTCACCCTGCAGTCGGCGGCTTGGGTGCATTCGGCGTGCGCCGTCGCCTTCATCGCCACGGTGCTCGGCGCGTACCTCGTGCTCTCGCGGACCGGCGCTTCGAGGAAAGTCGTCGAAGGGGCGGGCCGGCTGCTCGCCGTCGGGATCGCCCAGGGCGTGCTGGGTGTCGCCCAGTACGCCACGAAGCTGCCGGTGGTGCTCGTCGAGCTGCACGTCCTGGGAGCGGTCTCGCTCACGATCGGCGTGCTGCGCTTCCAGCTCCTCCAGGTCGCCCGCGACCCGGACCCGGGTGTCGAGCTAGCGGCTGTCGCGCGCCGCGAGGGTGCGCTGGCGCCAGCGACGCCGAGCTGAGCCGGTCCCCAAGCGGCGGGGGCAACCGCCGGCGCGATCAGGTCCAAGCAACGACAGCCGACCTAACCTCGGGCGCAGTCGACGCTGGGGGTCCTGTGGCGAAGTCGCCGATCGTGATCATCGGCAGTCAGCGAAGCGAGGTCGGCCTGGCCGCGGGCATGGACGTGCTGCGCAACGGCGGGAGCGCGCTCGACGCCGTCGAGGCCGCGATGCGGCGGTGCGAGGACGATGTTGACGACCACTACGTGGGCACGGGAGGGCTGCCCAACGCCGCGGGCGTCGTCGAGCTCGACGCGGCGGTCATGATCGGCTCGAGTCGTGCGTTCGGAGGCGTGGGAGCGGTGCGGGGCTTCCCGCACCCGATCTCGATAGCGAAGAGGGTGCTCGAGCAGCTCCCACAGCACTGCCTGCTCGTCGGCGAGGGCGCCGAGCTCTTCGCCGCCGAGCAGGGGTTCGAGCGCGCTGAGCTGCTCACCGACGAGGCCGCTCGGCTCTTTCGATCGTCGTTGTCGCGGGCCAACGGCATCGACGAGGTGCCCACGGCGCAAGAGAACGAGCGCTATCGAGCCACCGCGCTCGACCTCGTCCGGCGCTTCGCTCCTCACGACGGGCCATGGGGGACGATCAACATCCTGGCGCTCGACGCGCACGGCGAGCTCGTCGTCGGCGTGTCGACGAGTGGCTTCCCGTGGAAGTATCCGGGTCGTGTGGGTGACTCGGCGCTGCCGGGCGCGGGGCTCTACTGCGACGCCAGGTTCGGCGCCGCGGCCTGCACCGGGCGCGGCGAGCTGACGATGCGCGTCACCGGCGCTCGGATGGTCGTCGACGCCCTCGCCGCGGGTGCGGACCCAGTCGAGTCATGCCGGCGCATGCTGGTCGAGGCCACGTCGGTCCCTGACCAGTTCTCCTCGGACGTCCGCGCCGTGTGCCTCACCCCCGACGGGCGGCACGGCGCGGCGGCGTGCAAGCCTGGCGCCACCTACAGCGTGATGACCGACGAGGATGCCGAGCCTGCCGTCCTCCAAGCGGCGGTCCTGTGAAGGTCTTCATCTCCTCTGACATGGAGGGCACGGCCGGCGTCGTCGACTGGGATCACGTCCAGGAGCACGGCGCGCGCTACGGGTACTTCTGCGACCTGCTCACCGCCGAGATCAACGCCGCGATCGACGGGGCGATGCGCGCGGGCGCGACCGAGTTCCTCGTCAACGACTCGCACTCCAAGATGGCGAATCTCCGGCCCGATGCGCTCGCGGGGTCCGCGAGGTACCTCTCGGGCCGCCACAAGCCCCTGTACATGATGCAGGGACTCGACGCGTCCTTCGACGCGGTCTTCTTCGTCTCATACCACGGCTCGATGGGCAGCGATGCATCGACGCTGTCGCACACCTACAACCCCGCGGCGATCGCCGAGGTCACGATCAACGGCGTCGTTGCAGGCGAGTCGGGCATCAACGCGCTCGTGGCACTTGCCTACGACGTCCCCGTCGTGCTTGTGACGGGCGACGCCACAACTGCCGAGGAGACCGAGGCGTTCTGCCCGGGCATCCAGCGAGCGGTCGTGAAGGACTCCGTCTCGCGCTTCGCCGCGAACTCGATGCACCCTTCTCGCGCCCGCGAGCTGATCGGCGAGGCGGCATGCCTCGCGATCGCCTCGCTGCCCTCGGCGAGGAAGGTCGCGATCGCACTGCCCGCCACCATGGCGATCCGCTTCAAGTCGAGCGACTACGCAGAGCTGGCGTCGCGCATCGCGGGCTGCGAGCGCACCGGCAAGCTGAGCGCATCGATCGTCGGCAACGACCCACTCGAGCTGTACCGCTCGTTCATCTCGGTGGTCCTGCTCTGTCGAGGGCTCACCGAGTAGTCGTCGCACGGCGAAGCCGATCGACGTCAGTGCACGAGATTCGAGACGAGGGTGATCGTGCGCGATATCGGCCACGGTTGGCCCGAGCGCACCGGGGAGCCCGTCGCCCACCGGTGTCCTCGGTGCCCACGCGTTGTCCCCTCTGGTGGCGCGGCGCACGCTGCTGAGGGGACCTCCCCGTGCTGCTCCACGCAAGCCCGTCGCAAGGCGAGCATCGATCAGCTGATCGAGTACACGTACACCGCACCGGGTCCGTTGTTGCCCCCAGTGCCCCCCGTCGCAGGCGCCGCGATCACGTTCATGGTGCCCGCTGCGTTCAGCGCGGACGCATTGCCGAAGTACTCAGGGCTGTTGGCGCTTCCACCCGTCGGGTCCGGGACCGACTCCGCGCGCGAGAAGGTGGTGCCGCTGGCACCGTAGAGGAAGGCTTCGCCTGCGCCGTTGTGGCCGTTGATCTGGGCGCTCGGTGCGGCGCATACGGCCACCTCGCCGTTGCTCGAGATCGATGGGTACGCGAAGTTCGCCGGACCGTTCGCAGGGCCGTCGAGCGTCTGGGACGCCTTCCAGGCTCCCGCCTTGAGCACGTAGGTGAAGACCGCGCCGGCGTCGCCGACCGTCTTTTCGGTCTCGTCCTGGGCGCCGACCATCACGACGGTCCCCGGGCCGTCGATCGCAACCACGCCACCAAAGAAGTCGGCACCGAGGTTGCCCGGGTCCTTGAGCCGGCCTCCCTTTGCCACGCTCCAGCTATCGATGCCGCCCTTCGACCTGTAGATGTACGCCGCGCCTTCGTTGCTGACGGAGCCGAAGCTCGTCGTGTACGCACCGACGACGATCGAGCCCTTGTGCGTCGCGTTGTCCGAGACCGACGTGCTGTAGCCGAAGAGGCCAAACGTCGACGGTGTCGGGCTCGCGATGGTCGCGGACGGTGACGTGGGGAGCTTGCCGTGCGACGCCGTGTACACATACACCCGGCCGACCTCATTGACGCCGTTCGAGGTGAAGCCTGGCGAGCCTACGACCAGCGTGCCGCCGTCCGACGAGACGGACATCCCGATGCCGAAGTAGTCGTTCGGCCCCTTGCCGGGGTCGCTGATCGTCTTGGACGGCTTGGCCGGCCACTTGCCGTTGCTGGACTTGTAGACGTACACCGCGCCCGAGCTCGCGCGTCCCCCGACCGTGGCCTGGTCGGCACCGACGTACGCCGTGGTCCCGTTCGGTGACAGCGCGACCGAGAAGCCGTAGTGGTTGGCGCCCGTCGCGGGATCGGCGAACTTGACCGTCGGCTTCGTGGGCCACTTGCCGCCCTTCGAGGCGTAGAGGTAGGCCATGCCGCTGCCGCTGTACGACAGGTGCGCGCCGACGAGAATCTCGCTGCCCGCTGCGTCCATGGCGACCTGGTGACCGAACGAGTCACCGGCCGTGGCGGCTGGATCGTTGAGCACGATGAGCCTGTGCTCAACACGGAGACGACGAGGCCGCAGTTGGGCGTGATGCATCCTCTGGCCGTGCGCCGACACCGCGGCGGTCGCCGGCACGGCGGCTGCGGCGGTGGTGAGTGTGGCGAGGACCGCGAGCAACGCGGCGGTGCGGAAGGTGCGCATGGGTAACCCCCTGTCGTCCCGCCAGCGCGGGTGTCGCGCAGACAATAGGAGTTCGACAGCGCAGGAGCAATCGCACATGCGGCATCTGCGGCGATTATGAATGCACTTAACGAGGCTCCACGCACCAGCCGTGATGCAAGAACCAATGGTCGCAACACGGGCCACTGGTAGCGTGAAACGACTTAAGCCCCCATCGTCCAGCGGCCGAGGACGCCGCCCTTTCAAGGCGGTAACACGGGTTCGAATCCCGTTGGGGGTGCTCGGCGAACACCTGATCAGCGACGTGAACGCGATGTGGTCGACACCATCGCGCCCGCGTTGCCCATCAAGTTGCCCATCAAATCGACGTCCGGCCCCGACCGTTGCGCGTGGAGGGCGTGATGGGCGGCTCGATGCGACAGCGCGGCAAGGACTCCTGGAACCTCCGCGTCTTCGTCGGCTGGGACTCTGTGACCAAGCAGCGCAGCTACCTCGAGCGGACCATGAGAGGGACCCGTAGGCAAGCGTCGACGGCGCTCGCAGCGCTCGTCTTGGAGGCAGAGCGCCTGACGCCGAGCGCACCTCGACAGGGCACGGTCGCCGCCCTCTGCGAGGAGTGGCTGGCACACGCCTCTTCAAGCCTTTCACCGCGGACGGTCGTCAGCACGCGGGGCTACCTCGACCACGCGATCCTGCCCGCCCTCGGGCACGTCCAAGCAGCCAGGCTCACGGCCGCGGACCTCGACCGCTTCTACCGCCGGCTCCTCAAGATCGGTGGACCCAAGGGTCCCTACGCCCCGGCCACGGTCCAGCGTGTCCACGGGATCATCCGACGGGCACTCAGCCAAGGTGTCCGGTGGGGGTGGATCTCACACAATCCCGCGATCGACGCCTCCCCGCCCAGGGTCCTCCATCGCGAACTGCGACCCCCGACCCCCAAAGAGGTGGTCTCACTCTTCGCAGCAGCACAGACCGGAGATCCGGCGCTCGCCGCATTCCTCATGTTGGCGGCGTCGACGGGTGGACGCCGCGGCGAGCTCATCGCGTTGCGACGTCACGACCTCGACCTCTCGACGGGCATGCTGGCGATCGAGCGGGGGATTGTTCGCGTGGGTGCGGAGCTCTTGGAGCAAGGCACCAAGACTCACCAGGCGAGGAGGGTCTCGTTGGATCCGCGCACCGTCGAGGTCCTCACGAACCACCTCGCGAGCCAGAACGAGCTGGCGGCCTCGATCGGTACAGCATTCCTCTCCAACGGCTTCGTCTTCACGAACTCGCTAGACGGCTCGATCCCGTGGCGACCGGAATCTGTGACCCGCTCATTCAGCCGGCTCTGCGCACGGTGCGGTGTGGTCGGCGTGCGACTCCACGACCTCCGTCACTATGTAGCAACGCGCCTCCTCACGAGCGGCATCGACGTGCGGACCGTCGCCGGTCGTCTCGGGCACCGGAATCCCAGTACGACGCTCAACGTGTACGCACACTTCCTGCCCGGATCGGACCGTGAGGCATCGGCGGCGCTAGCGCGGCTCTTCGAAGACGCGGAGGAAGTGGAGGCCACCCAAGGTTCGCAAGGGACAGAGGTGGCCGCTGATTCGTGAGGTCGTGAGAGATTCTCTCGGACCCGATCCCAGCAGGCACTGCTTATTCCTGCGTTCCCCCGACGGCACGATGAGGATGCTGCAACTCCTCGGCGATCACGCCGAAACTGACGGAGTTCGCTCCTCTAGGTGCACAGTCCGAGATCGGTTCGTGGAGAAATCCGATCGTACGAGCAGTACAGCGCCCACGACGAAAATGACTGAACCGATCGTGGTGATCCATGCACCAAATCTCATGGCTGCTGGCGACGCGACAATCGGCCAGCTCTTCAAGTAGATCCAGGCCTGGAGCAACTCGTAGCCGACGTAGACAGCTGTGCCGGTAGCGAGCATGAGGCTCAGGATTGCAAATGGCCGACGGTTGGTCGGGTGTAAGAGCAGAGCTACGGCAAACGCGACGAGTAGGACGCCACAACCGACCAGCACTACTCGGAAGTGGCCGGAGTCATATCCAGTTAGCAAGTGTGCCCCCCGTTCTGGTCCTGCCCCGAGGAACACTGGCCCTTTGTAGGGTGCGGAAAGGAATGGAAAATATCCGATCCATATTAGGAATGACGCGGTCCAAGCGAACTGGGAGCCAACGGCGACGGCGACGCCTCCAGCGAGAATGGCCCATGCCGACTTCTCGCTGCGAGGGCCCACATGGGGATTCTGTACTGCCACTGCTGGCTTCGCAACAGTTGGAAGATACGGAGCGCTCTAGACCATCCCGACCTTTTGGACTATCGAAGTCACCGCGAGGAACTCCTCATTAAGACCTATGCGCGGCGAGGCGATGCGGCCAAGCAAGGATCCTGACGCCAGTTCACAGCTTCGATGACTCACTTGGCCCATCGGACGCAGAGGCTCAGATTCGAGCACTAGTCATCCGCCTTAGAGTCGGGGTCGCCAATGCTCAACGCTTGCTCCTCTTGGTCCGCGAGTCGTTGCAGTCGGCGTTGCTTGCGGTCCTCGGCGACGAACTCTGACCAGAACTCCGCCAGCCGATCGCCCTCTGGGTGCCCGTAGCCGCGGCCGAGGTAGCCGAAGGCGTACTGGGGGAACTCCACGTCGTCGGGGACGTCCCGGAGAGCGAAGAGGGCGCGCGCGGCGCGTAGTGCGGCGAACGTCGTCGAGTAGCCGCGTGATTTGGTGATCAGGTGCCCCGCGAACCCGAGCGTGTGCGCGTGCTCGCACAGGCGCAGGTCCGCGAGCTCGTCTCGCTGCCCAAGGTCCCAGGCCGCAAGTGCGAGGCGGCGCAAGTGCGGTGTCGTCCTCGCACGAAGGACGTCGTCGCGAGTTCGGAACGCCTGGACGAGTCCGAAGGAGCCGTCGACGGTCTTGGTCGCGTACTTCGCGATGTAGCCCGCGGCGCGTCCGGACTCTTCCACCGTGGGAATCAGGGTCACGTCCAGCTGGTCGCCCCAGCGGACCTTCGTGCGGTCGGGCGCCGCGATGGACGTCGTCGCGGCCGCTGCTCGCAGCTCGAGGGCGAGCAGCTCTGAGGTGAGCCATGCCGGCGGGTCGCTCCCAGGTCCTTCCGGGCCGTCGGCGCGGACGATGGCGTGGAGGTGGACGAGGCCGCGTCGCTGGGTCTCGGCGACGCGGAGCTGGTGGACCTGGGCGACGGCGCGGAACGTGGCCTGAGAGAGGCCCTCCGACGCCCCGAGGCGCCGACGCAGACGGTCGACCGTGCGGTGCCACAGCCTCGATGCCATCGCGTTCCACAGAACCGCGGCGTCGTAGTCGAAGCACCACTCGCAAAGCGGCGAGCCCAGCGCATCGTCGTCGTCGGCATGGCGCGAGTCGCACGAGGTGGGCATGGCGTGCTTACAGGGTGGCGAGCGCCTGGCATGGCAGCGCCCGTCGTCGCGGACGGTGTGGACCGCGCCGAACGAGGGCGCGGTCAAGGTGCAGAAGACCTTGGGGTGCGTTGCCACGTCGCTCGGGAGCCCCTTGCCCCCGAGCGTCCCCGACGTAGCAAGGAACCAGGCGTCGGCCTTGTAGCGCGCCGAGCAGGCGGGGCACAGGGCGGCTCGTCGGTCCTTGCAAGCGATCCTGAGGTCGCGGACCTTGAGCTCGCCGGTCGCGGTGTCCACTCTGATCGTGCGAAGGTGCACCGGGTTCGCGCAGCCGCCGGTGTTGAGGACATCCCGATGGAGTCGGTCGCGATCCCGGCGCTCCTCGCTGATCCACTCGTCCGGCTCGCCAAGCTCGTAAGGCACGTGGTCATTAGACGGTCAGTCGTTCCCCCGATCGTTCCCCAGTGCCCAGCATCCGGACGATGAAGATCCTTCGAGCCCTCAGATGTGCCCGTGCTTGTCCTATGAGGATCGGCGGGCGCTGCGCGCCCGCCTCCTGTGGACTGCTCGTGCCAACGGAGGCAAAGAGGGTGCATATCTTCTTTACATAGTCAAGTAACAATCACCTTCAGACTGGAGACGTTGTCACCATCAGCAACGTGTCGTCCTCTACGGGTTGCTACGACGCGAACAATGTCGCTGTGACCTTCACGTCGTCGACGACGTTCACGTACCCAACTACGTGTACAGACACATATGTCAGCGGAGGGTCTGTGTCAATGTGGCCGCCGGAGATTGATCTGGTCGAGACAAACGGGCAGGGACACTTCACGATGACCTATCACTACGGGTCTTCAAACAACTTCTGTCAATCGTCAACTGTAACGTCGGTCAACCTACAGCACTTCAACGTCTTCGAATTAAAGTGGAGTGCCACTGCTATGACGCTGTATGCAAACGGCACCCAGGTTGCATTGCTGAATGACCAAACAGGCGGGAACTGCGCCGGCGCGCCATTTCCGCACGTCGGCATGACGTTCGACTTCGATCAGGAAAATACGTTCAACAACACGATCGGCAACACCAATCAGCAGTCAGATCTCGCATGGGTGGCAATGTGGAACGCATGATGCTTGACACAATCTTTAGAGGCAGCGACTCCCATTCATTTATGCAGCGCACATTGCTACCGATTCACCCGTGCACTCCGGTGCGCGTTTCTCACTTTGCGGTCAACATCTTGGCCGTCGTCGGATGGCCATGGACTGCCACGAGGTTGGCCAGAACTCGAGAATGGTACCGAACTCTCTCAGCTTGAGGCTCGGACTTAGTCGAAGTTGAACGGCGTTTGCTCTCTAGTCGTGCGAGAATTACGCCGTGATCCATCACCAGCCACGCCGTGCGGCAGGAGCGCACTTGTTGCAATTGGTCATCGCGACCGCGCTGGTGGCAATGGCGCTTCTGAACCTTGGTGGGTCGACCTCCGGTGCCGCAAGCGGGAATAGCTCGCATGCACTTCACGGCACCAACTACTTCGGCGATGGCATCGAAGATCCCCAGTACGTCGCCGGCGACGGCACCAACCTCTGGATTGCGAACTCCAACCCGCACACCGTGACCGAACTCTCGGAGTCCGCCGGGGCGGTCGAGGCGATTACGCCGCTCCCCTCCAGCTCCGGCAATCCGAATGGCATCGCTGTCGACGACGAGCACGTTTGGGTAGCGAGCTTCTACGGTGGCGTGCTTACCGAGCTGTCGAGGGCGACCGGGGCGGTGCTCTCGGTCATACCGATCCCCGGAGCGCAGTGTCCCTGCAACGAGCCCTTCCCCCTTGCCGCGATTGCAGACGATGGCACGGACGTGTGGATTACCGAATTGCATCCTCCCTACACGGGGACGCTCGTTGAAGTCAATGCCTCGACGGGCGCGGTGGTCATGTCCGAGACCTTCGGAAGCTCGGGAGTCCCCTTCCAACCGATGGCGGTCGACTCCGATGGGACTCACGTGTGGGTGGCCACCCGTACCGGTGTCGACGAGTTTTCAGCAGCGACCGGTGCGCTTGTACAGAACATCCCTGGTCCGAGCGGCGACCTCCAAGGCGCATCTGGGATCACGGCCGACCGCACGGACGTCTGGGTGACGACCGCCAACTCGGTGGTGGAGTTGTCCGAGTCGACCGGGAGCTTCATCCGGTCGATCAACACACCCACGCTCGTCGGAGCCGGATCGGGCGTGTCCTCGGACGGAACGCACCTATGGGCTGTCATCCCAGGTGGCGTCGTCGAGATCGACGATGCCACCGGCACGGTGGTGCAGATCCTCTCGGGAACGAAGTACGGGATCGACCAGGCAAATGGGGTGGTCTCGAACGGCGTCAACGTGTGGGTAATGGACGACGCTCCCGGCTCGTTCACCGAGCTGACGGCGGCAACCGGCCAGCTGCGCCATCCTGTCTCGGCCGCCTTCGACCTGCCTAACCCCATGGCGATCGCCGGGGGAGGTGCGCACTTATGGGTGCTCGGGTCCGACAGAGCCCCGAGCGCCGGTTCGCTGACAGAACTCTCATCGACGACCGGGCAACAGACCAGATTCCTCGGCGGTCGGGGCCATCCACTTGGCTGGCCATACCAGCTCATCGACGACGGGCCGGACGTGTGGGTACTTGTCCTGCTGGCAAAGTCGCCCGCCATCATCGAGTTCAGCACGACGACGGGGGCACGGATTCGCGAGATCGCTGTCGCGGGGGACGCTGGTCAGCGGCCAGAATTCACGCTGAGCAAGGGGCGCCTGTGGGTACTCGCCTCCCCGTTCACGTCCCTGACCGAGTACTCGGCGGTCACCGGCAGGTTCCTTGGATCGATTCCTGACGCGAAGATCGGCCTACCGAACGGGATCTCCGCGATTACGGCCTCTGCCGGCAGCGTCATCGCGACTAGCCCTAACCGGTTGGCCGTCATGTCGGGGACGAACGGTCGGCTCATCCACCTGCACTCCAGATTGCCCAACTGCCCCGTTCTGACCTGTGTGATCGAACTCGTCGCGTCGGCGAGCTCGGCGTGGGCATGGATCGACGAACCGAGCGGTATCTCCCTTCGGGAGTACTCGCTGGCCACGGGCGCAGCCCTGCGGACGCTCACGGAGCAGTCGACAGGGCTGGGCTATCTGGGCTCGATCTTCGGGTCGGACGGAGCGCTGTGGGTGATCGGAAGGATCGGTGACAGCGGATTCAATCAGGGCTGGGTGCTCGAGAAGCGCTCGTTTGCCTCCGGCTCGCTCCAGCACACCTTCACTGGAGAGAGGTTCGGCCTTCAGGGTCCCGGATATGCCGCCGTGCTGGGGTCGCAAGTTTGGGTTCCGAACGCTGCCGGAAATTCAGTCACGGAGTTCCAACAACCCGGGTGATCAGGGCGCGTTCCCGAGAACGTGCAACGATTTGTACAAGTTGGCCTCTAGTCGCCAGTGGTTGGTAGCAGACCTAGCGCGTCGGCCCCCCGACACCAACGCTCGAATTGGAGGAGCGCCGCCGCCCGAGTCTCAGGTTCGACCTGGAGTTCAAGCGCCTTACCACCACTTGCTCAATTGCGATTCCGCCGTCTGAGATCCTTGATGACAACGTTACGATTCCGAAGGTGAATCGTGCTGAAGCGATCGGGAGGTGCGAAGCGCTACTGATCCTGGTAGAGAGACACATGACGCCTCAAGGCGTCAAGCTTGCCCAGGAACTCATCGACCACAATGAGTGGGGAATCGGATTCGACATCAACATCGAGGCATTGGTGACTCGGAATGCAGAGTTAGCTCCGGATGCGATTGCCCTTGTCGCTGAACTGGGACGAAACCTTCCTCTGCAGCAGCGCTCCACGAATTACGTCCAATCCCTCACTGGAGCATCATCCGGGGCGTAGGCGCTGTTCAACTGAGCGCCTCCGAAGGATCGAGACGCCAGTTGGATTGATCGTTTGATGTCGGCCCCTCCGATCTCCAGAAGGACCAGCTTCCAGTCACTACGTTTCGAGAGCAGAGTTGCCCATCAAATTGCCCATCAAAATCGGCGTAACTGGTGAACTCCTATGAACGTTGTGGTGCGTATGGTGCTAAATGTTGGTGCTTCTGGTGCCTAGCGGACGTGGAGGGACGAATGAGCGCGGACTTTCAAGGCGGTAACACGGGTTCGAATCCCGTTGGGGGTGCTCAGTGACCTTGACCCTCAACCCGGTCCAGCCATATAGGAGTCGGGTCGTGAGCTACAGGGGCGCCCACATGCGGTCGATCGTCACGCCGTCCCATCGCTCGATGAGGGGATCCTGCGCACCGTCACGTGTCGTGTAGGAGCCAACGACGGCACACCAGCGCGCTCTCGTGCAGGACACGGCGCCGAGGGCGCTCTCGCGTCCGACGCGGGTGAAGCCGAGGGCAGCCAGCGACGTCCCATTCCAGCGTCCGATGACCGGGTAGTGAAGGAAATTCTGTGTGTTCGCTGGGCTGACGTCACCGGCAACGAGGCACCACGTTGCACTCGTGCACGAGACGCCACCCCACACTGCCGACGAGAGCTTCGAGCTCACCTTCGGCACGGCCCAGCGTGACCCGTGCCACGACATCACGATGCCGCCGCGCGTGCCGCCGGCGTTGAAGCCAACAGCGAGACAGAAGCTCGCGGACGTGCAGGAGACCGCAGCGAGTGCTTTTCCGCCTACCGGCGGCGGGTTCGCTGGCGGAGAGGTGTTCGTCCACGAGGTGCCGTTCCACTCCTCGGCGAGCGGTGACGCGCCCGAGTAGCCCACTGCCATACAGAAGGTGCTCGACAGGCACGACACTCCATAGAACTCCGAGGGGGTGACGGCGGCGGTCGTGATTTGACGCCACGTCGTGCCGTTCCACTCAAGCGCGATGTTGCTCTCGGGCTGCTGCTTCGCACTGCCTACCGCCATGCACCAGGTTCGCGACAGGCACGAGACTGAGTAGAGCTGCGGCGTGCCCGACGGCAGCGGCGTCTGCAGCCAGACGCCGCTGACGAGCCGCTCGGCGAAGCCTTTAGACGCCGCGCCGACTTGGGTCCAACCAACGGCGACGCACGAGTTGGGCTGCGAGCACGACACGCTCTCGAGCGTCTGGCGCGTCGTGGTCCCACCCGGGAGCGAGACGACGCTCCAGCGCCCCTTCGACAGCGTCCACGCCTGTGGTTCTTGAGGGCGATTGAGCGAGCTCCTCCCGCCGCCGGTAGCGATGCACTGACCCGTTCGGCACGAGATGGACGCCATCGAGCCTCCGACGAGCGTCGTCGCGGGCGCGAACCGCACGGCCGCGCTCGCGGGAGCCGCAACCAGTGGCGTGAACGCTGCGGATGCCATCGCGATCGCGACTACGAGGCGACGCAAGATCCCGCCATTCCCCCCGTTGCCCGCCATGGTTGCAGGCTACGTCCGATGGCGAGGTGCCGGGCTCCACTCACGGCAATTGCTTTGCCAACGAACAGCGGACGACATCGATTCGCATGAGCCACTCGCCGAGGCGGTTCCAACTCGGAATGGTTGGGGGTGCTACAACGTGGGCTGTGCGAATCGGATGATCAGTTGCTCTTGCTCCTCCGTCTCTACTGCCGACTCGTGGTAGTGGCGCCGCACCCAAGACAGTGCGTCGACGGGTGACAGGCCCGCGAGCACCGTCCAGCAACCCAGGACGGTCCCCGTGCGACCCACGCCTCCGTAGCAGGCGACTTCGACGAGCTGTCCGGCCTTGGCGCGCCGATAGGCATCAATGACCGCCGCGAAGAGATCCGCCTCGTTGCTGGGGAGTCCGAAGTCCTCCCAGAGGATCACTCGATATGGCCACGTGACCTCGGGGTCGTCGCCCCATCGACTGTCGAGGTAGAGCGCGAAGTCTGGCGTGCGGGGCCTCTGCGATGGAACAAGATCCAGTCGCCCTTGCGCCAGCACGACAGTGCCGTCGGGCAGTGTCAGTTGCACGAGCCATTCTCTCCGCTAATACACGCTCAGCAACGAGAAACGGGAATCGGCCGTTTGGCGCCGTGCAGACCCTCCATGCGAGTGAGCCACACTTCAAGCGGCTCCAAGCCGGAACGGTTGGGGCGCTCGGGCTATTCGGGTACGAACATCCGGTCTAGCGTCACGCCATCCCATCGCTCGACGAGCGGCTGGGCGGCTCCGCTGGGAGTCATGAACGAACCGACGGCAGCACACCACCTCGCCCTCGTGCACGACACGGCCCCGAGCGCACTCTGCTTCCCAACGACCGCACCCCGCACGGCCGTCAGCGACGAGCCGCCCCATATCCCGACGTCCGCGTAGGGAAGGAACTGCTGCCCGTCAGCAGGGCTCGTGGTGCCGACGGCGAGGCACGACGTGCTGGTGGCGCAGGAGACGCCGGTCAGGACGGCCGCGTAGAGCGCGGTGCTCATCTTCACGTCGGACCACGAGGTCCCGCTCCAGGCCATAGCGAAGCCGCCGGTCGAGCCGCAGCAGCCGGTGTTCAGGCCGACCGCGAGGCAGAACCCCGCCGACGTGCAGGAGATGGAATCGATCCCCGAGCCCCCCTCCACAGGTGGGTTTGGCGGCGCCGTGGTGACCGTGAAGGTCGTGCCGCTCCACGACTCAGCGAGGGGTGCGGCGTCCGAATAGCCCGCGACCATGCAGAAGGTGCTCGAGAGGCACGAGACCGCCCAGAGCCCGGAAGATGTCGGCACGGTCGCGGTCGGGACCTGCGTCCACGCCGTGCCGTTCCACACGAGCGCGACGCCGCTGGTCGGCTCCACAGTCGTGGCACCGACGGCCATGCACCACGTCGACGACACACACGAGACGGACCTGAGCCAAGGTGTCCCCGACGGCAGGGGCATCTGATGCCAGACGCCGGCCTTGAGCTGCTCGGCGAAGCCCACGTAGTTCGCACCAACACCAACCTCTGAGTAGCCAACGCCGATGCACGAGCCGAGCCGTGGGCACGACGTGCTCACGATCAATCCCCTCGTCGCCTTCCCATTGGGGAGGGAGTCACCCCTCCACTGGCCATGGGAGAGCGTCCACAACCGCATCGCCCCTAAGGAGCTCAGCTCGCCGGCGGCGACGCACTGGCCCGGCGTGCACGAGACGCTGTCCATGACGCCCGAGACGACGGTTGCCTTCGGCGAGACGCTGGCGCTCGAAGGCACCGCGACGAGTGCCACGAGCGCGGCGACTGCCCCGGCAACCGCAAGGCCAAGCCGACGCGTGCTCCCTTGCACGCGGCCGCCGGTCATGCTCGGACGCTACGCCCTCGCGAATGAGCGAGCAACGCGCCGCGGTGCCAATCGAAGCTGCTCGGACAGGATCTCGACGCAGAGCCCGAGGCACCAGCTCGGGCGTCTCTTCCTCGGCGACCCGTTACGGGACCCTGTTCACCTTGAACTACATCGTCACCGTCACCTTCTCGGCGCGTGGCAGCGGGTCAACCTTGGGAGGCCGTCGGGTCTCGCAGCCGACTGGCTGGAACTCGAGCTGGTCTCGGGTGCACGGGGCCCACGGCGGTACTCGCTCTGAGCGGCGTCCCGGTCGCAGCGAGAGCGCGCGCGATCCACGTCAGCCCGGCGGGCAAGACGTTTTCGATCGGAGTGCCCGCATGGCGGCGTGGTGGTCGTCGCGTCGACGATCCACTGCCACACCTCGTGTCGGCATCGAGGCGCAAGATGCGCGCGGCTCACCTCAGTTGGTTGACGCAGGTGTTGCCCTCGTTGTCGCTGTTGGTTCCATTTGGACAGGTGGTGTCTGACCAGGTGATTGAGCTCAGTGTCGCTCCAGTGAAGTTGGCGCCAGCGAGGTTGGCCTGGGTGAAGTTGACGCTTGTGAGCGTCGCGCCCTGGAGGTTGGCATTGGTGAAACTGACCGAGGTGAGGTCTACGTGCGAGAGCGTGACGCCGGAGAACGCCGCCCTCGTGAGGTTGGCTCCAGGCCCGACTAGGTAGCCACGCAAGAGCTGCCAGCTGGTCGGCAGCGAGGCGGGCGTCCCGATAATGCCGCTTGTCACGACGTTGCCGAGGATCGCGCCGGTGAGGATGGTGCCGGCGAGGTGGGCATCCGTGAGGACAGCCGAAGCGAGGTTGGCGCCAGTGAGGTTGGCATTGGTGAGGATGGCGCCAGTGAGGTTGGCCGCCGAGCCGACGAGGTACCCATTCACGAGGCTCCATCCGACTGGCAGGGCGGAACCTGGCGTTCCCTTGATGCCTCCGGACGTGATGCCACCGAACAGGAGGGTCCCGTCGGAGAACTTGGTGCCCGCAAAGTTGGCATTGGTGAGGGTGGCGCCGAGGAGGAACGCATCGGAGAGGTCTGCGTCGGTGAGATTGGCGTTGGTCAGGTTGGCACCGTCAAGGTTGGCGTTCGAGAACTTGTCCCCCGTGAGATTGGCGCCCGCGAGGGCGGCCCCGGTGAGGGTGTCGCCCGAGAGGTCGGTGTTCTTGATCACGGCGCTCGTCAGGTTGGCGCCGGGCCCGAGGAGGTACCCCTTCACGAGCTTCCAGTTGAGCGGCAGTGTGGTCGGCGCCCTGCCTTTCACGCCGCCAGACCGGACGCCGGTGAGCGACGTCTGCGTGAGCCGGGCGCTGCTGAGGGTGGCGCCTGTGAGCGTGGCCTTGGTGAGGTCGGCTTGCGTCAGGTTGGCATTGGTGAGGATGGCGCCAGTGAGGTTCGCCTTGACGAGGATCGCGCCGTAGAGGTCAGCACCGCTGAGACTGACGCCGGCGAGGACCGCCTTTGCCAGGTTGGCCGCGGGCCCCACGAGATACCCGTGCCGGAGTGCGAAGTGTGCGGGCAGCGGGAGCGAGGCGCCGGCCGTGATGCCGCCCGACGTGACGTCCGTCAGCGTGGCACCGGAGAGCGACGCGCCCGTGAGCGTGGCGTGGGCCAGGTCGACACCGGTGAGGTTGTCCCCACGCAGGTCGGCGTTCGCAAGACTGGCATTGACGAGGATCGCGAAGGGACCGACAAGGTACCCGTGCAACAGGTGCCATCCACTCGGCAGGGCCGGCGTCCCGCTGATGCCGCCCGACGTGACCAGCGTGAGCGTGGCGCCAGTGAGCGTGGCGCCGGTGAGATCGACATTGGTGAGCTTGGCGCCCGTCAGGTCGGCATTGTGGAGCGTCGCGCCCGTGAGTGTGGCGCCAGTGAGCACGGCATCGACCAGGGTGGCGCCGGAGAGCTTGGCACCAGCGAGATTGGCACCAGCGAGCGCGGCGCCGGTGAGGTTGGCGCCCGCCCCGACGAGATAGCCGTTCACGAGGAGCCACCCGGTTGGCAGCAGTGCTGCTGTGGGGGTATCTGTGATGCCACCGGAGATGACGCCGGCGAGCGAGGCAGCAGTGAGATCGGCGCCCGTGAGGTCGGCGCCCGTGAGGTTGGCGCCCGGACCGGCGAGGTACCCCTTCGTGAGCACCCAGCCGGTGGGGAGCGCTGCGGGGGTGCCCGTGATCCCGCCTGACTTGACGCCGGCGAGGCTGGCACCGGTGAGATCCGCGCCAGTGAGATCCGCGTTCACGAAGTTGGCATTCGTCAAGTTGGCGAAGGGTCCGGCCAGGTAGCCGACGATGACCAGCCAGTGGGTCGGGAGGGCGGCTGGCGCGCCGGTGATCGCGCCAGACGTGACCCTGGAGAGGCTCGCTCCGCTGAGCGTGGTCCCTGTGAGGATGACCCCGCGCATCGCGGCGCCATTGAGGGTGGCACCGGCGAGGTCGGCGCCAGTCAGGTCCGCGCCGTTGAGGTTGGCGTTCGAGAGGTCGGCATCGGGACCGACGAGGTACCCGTCGACAACCAGCCAGGGGCTCGGCAGCGTGGGTGCGGAACCAATGATGCCGCCGGAGGAGACCTGGCTGAGGTTCGCACCAGTGAGCGTGGCATGGGCGAGGTCTGCTCCGGCGAGCGACGCCCCCGTGAGATTGGCACTGGTGAGCGTCGTGTTGGTGAAGGAGGCGCGGTTGAGCGTGGCGCCGATGAGATCTGCGCCGGTGAGATCTGCGCCGGTGAAGATGGCCCTGGTGCAGTTGGCCGATGCCAGGTCTGCTCCGGCGAGGCTGTCGTTGATGAGCTTGGCGCCCGTGAGGTTGGCTGAAGGCCCGACGAGATACCCGCGGGTGACGAGCTGCCAGTTGGTCGGGAGCGAGAAGGGCGTCCCGATGATGCCACCGGAGACGACCGAGACGAGCGTCGCACCCGTGAAGATGGTGCCTGCGAGAGTGGCCTTCGACAGCGTGGCGCGAGTGAGGTTTGCGCCGGCGAGGTCGATGCCGGTGAGGACAGCGCTCGTGAGGTTTGCCCCCGTGAGATTGGCCTGCGGGCCGACGAGATATTTCAGCACGAGCCGCCAGTTGGTGGGGAGTGCGGCGGGCGTGCCGATCACATTGCCAGACGTCACGTTGGTGAGCGTGGCTCCCGAGAGGTTGGCCCCCGTGAGCGTGGCCCCGGTGAAGCTGGCACCGGTCAGCGTTGCGCCAGAGAGGTTGGCGCTCGTGAGGTTGGCGGTAGGCCCGACGAGGAATCCCTTGGCGAGCAGCCATCCGCTGGTGATGACGGCGGGCGTGCCGACGAGCCGACCGCTCGTTATATCGGTGAGTGTTGCGCTGGTGAGCTTGGCGTTGGTGACAGTGGCCCTGGTGACCGTGGCCTTGGTGAGGTTCGCCCTCGTGAAGTTGGCGCTCGTGAGATGGGCGCTCGTGAGGTTTGCCCTCGTGAGGTTGGCTCGAGTGAGGTTCGCGCCGGTGAGGTTCGCGCCGCTGAGGTTGGCACCGGTGAAGTTGCAGCCGACGAGGTCGGCCCCGGGACCAGGCGTGCACCCTGACGCACCTGCGGGTGAGAAGCGGTCGAACCCGATGCCCGCTCCGCACATGGCGAGCATGAGCAGCGTGACAACGAACACACGGGAAATGCGCGGCTGAGACATCCAGTAACCCCCAGACCAAATGGCTGGACCTCTTTTTGTTCTTGCCCCCAGGTCCACGGCCGACCGCAGGTGCGGTCGGCCGAACTCTTTCACAAACCCAGGCCGCGTGCGCCCCCACCGGCAGAGCCCTGCCCTCGTGACCGGCGCCCACATTCCTCGCTCCCTCCCCGCTTCCCAGCGGTCACATTGGCGGCCTGGAGCCGCCTTCGAAATCCTCTTCGCCTGGATCACTCGTGAAGCTGCTTTTCGGAGTCAGATGGGGTTAAGGAACCTCAGCCGCGGGCAGCCGCACCTCGGCTTCGCCACGCCGTCGCCCGAGGAATAGCTCCGAGCAGGGCGGCGCGCGCCGCGGGCATCACGTCGCCGCCTCTTTCAGGCCTCGCCGAGATCCGCCCAGCGCCGCGCCGCCGCAGCGACGAATCCACACGGCGCTCTTGTAGGTCATGAGCGTGGCAGCTGCAAGCCGCACGCGGCTGCACCGCATCACGCCGGCGGTAGGTTCGGCGCACGGGACGCGGGCCTCGTGGACCGGGGGGCATCATGCGGACACGCCATGCAGCTGTCGGCGCACTCGCGCTCCTGGTCGCCGCCGCCCTCCTCCTCCCAGCTGGCGCGGTTGCGCGCACGCACGCCGCGCCGAAAGCGCACCTTCGAGACGCGAGGTGCACCTCTACGAACGCGGCATGCAGATCCGGTGCTCCCGCGCCGGGCGTCGGCCCGCTCGGGAAGGTCGGCAGGTTCCGGCTCGCCACGATGTGGATCACTGTCGCCCGGGGCTCCCGTCACCTTCGGACGCTCATCGTGTTTCCCCGTGAGGCCCGCGGGCTGCTCCTGCCTGTTCTCGTGTTCGCCCACGGGTGGGACAACAGTCCGGCGGGATACCTCCCCGTTCTCAAGGGATGGGCAAGCGCCGGCATGGTGGTCGTCGCTCCGACCGCACCGGGCATGGCAAAGGGCCTTCCCCTCATCGACGAGCACGCGGCGAACCTCGAGCAGCTGGCTGATCTACCCGTCGTCCTCACCAAGGTCCTCCGCTGGCATCTCCCGGTCCGCCTTGATCCCCGCGAGGTCGCCTACGCGGGCCACAGCGACGGTGCCGTTGCGGTAGCCACGATGGCCCTCAACCCTGCGTACTCAGACCATCGCGCCTGCGCGTACTTCCTCCTCGCGCCGGGCGTCGACGGTCGCGACGGCTCTCGCGACGACGCGAACGTCGCGCCGGTGTACGTCGCCGACTCCTATCGCGACGAGTACCGGCTGTGGCCATCGGCCAAGTACCTGTACCGGATCGCGAGCGGGCCCAAGGCGCTGGTCGGGATCGGCAGGGGGGAATCGCACCTGTCGCCGTGGGTGGACCGCGACCGCTTCACGCTCGCCCTGTGGCAGTCGACCGTCGACTTCTACGCCTGGTCGCTGAGCCGTCGGCCCGCGGATCGCGCGCGAATGCTGCGCGACCTCGCGATCCGGGGCTTCGGCGTCAGGGTCGACTGATCGCCGCCGTGGTCAGCGCCGTCGTGGTGGCGGCGAACAGCTGGGTCGCCACGAGGCACTCGGCGACAGCGCCGCGGTGAGCGGCAGCCGCCTTGGGAGCGGCTGGGCACACAGTTGGCCGCCGCGTCGCTGCTGCCCCGACGCCCGATGCCCCGGCGTGCTCACACCTCCACGCGCAGCAAGTCGCTTGCAACGAGGACCTCGCCGCCGAAGCCCGAGGCTGCCTGGTCCAGCCATGCCGCCTCGGCGCCGGGCCCCGGAGCGGGGACCAGGTGCGTCAAGACGAGCGTCCGAACGCCAGCGCGAGCCGCCGTCGAGGCGGCATCAGGAACCGAGGAGTGATAGTCGAGGACGTCGGAGAGGCGCGCGAGGCCGAACGCCTCGATCAGGTCCCGCCGCACGGCTGTGTGCACCAAGACGTCCGCTCCGTCGCACAGCTCGTCGAGACTCGCGCACGGCACGGTGTCGCCCGCGACGACGACCGAGGAGTCGCCGTCGTCGACGCGGAACGCGAGCGAGTGGTGCACGGGCGCGTGTGCGGTGCGAGCGGACGTGATCCGCACGGCTCGGTCGCAGAGCACGTCTCCGGAGTCAACCTCGACGACGCTGGTCGGGGGCGGCCAGGTGAGGTCCTCGTGATGCGCGAGGCGATAGCCGATGTCAAAGGCGAGCGTCGCTTCGATCCCCTCGACGACCGCGGCGGTGCCCGGGGGACCGAAGACTGACAGTGGGCTCGGCGCGAACGAGAGTATCCATCGCGTCGTGATCACATCGTTCAGATCGGTGATGTGGTCGCTGTGCAGGTGCGTGACCAAGAGCGCGGTCAACGCGCCCGCGCTCGTGCCCGCCGCCGCCGCGCGCATGAGGACGCCCCTCCCGCAGTCGATCAGGACGTCCCCGATGGAGGTTCGGACCAGGGTCGACGGGCCCGCGCGCTCGGCGTCGGGCAACGGGCTCCCGCTCCCCAGGATGACGACCTGCACGTGTCAACACTGACAGAGCGATCCGTCGGGCCTGGGCCGCGTCGCTGCACTGGCATCTCTGCCAGACGCGGTGCTGGTGCCGCGCCCGCTCAGCGTCAGTCGTTCGCTGCAAGGAAGTCCGACACGACCTCGTCGAGGCGGTCTGGCTCCTCGAGGAACGGCATGTGGCTCGAGTGCTCGAGGACCTCCCATCGGACGTCGGGGATGCCGTCGAAGTACGGCTGGACCGTCGCCGGCGTCGCCGCCACGAACAGGGCGATCTCGTAGAACTCCGTGCCTCGGTCAGGGAAGTGCGAGGAGCGGCCGTTGCCGAGCTGGTCGTCCTGCACGACGGCCCGTCCCGTCGACGACAGGCGCGCGAGCGAGGTGACGTAGTCATGGGTCGCGCCGGGTCGCCGTGCAGGACGACGAGCGGCGCACGGCCCGCTGCGAGCTCGCCGGTCACTCGGTACCAGGTCTCGCCGTCGCGGAACGAGACACGTCCCTCGCTGCTCGGCGTCGGCGTCATCTCCTGACGCTACTGAGGTGCGCCGTTCCAAGCCCAAGGAGCGAGATGACCAGAAGGATCGCCATCGCCCTCGTGAAGCCATTCGCCACCGCGCTCCTCGAGGCACCGAGCGACGACCCCGCGGTGCCGAGCACCAGGCTCGTGATCGCGAGCCCCATCGCGGTGCCGAGCCCCCTGCCCATGTTGAGCAGGCCGCTCACGACGCCTGCATCGCTCCTCGGCGCTGCCGACATGATCGAGGCATTGTTCGCGGGTGTGAACAGGCCGAGGCCGACACCGAGCGCCACGAGCCCGACCACCAGCGTCGCGATGCTCTGGTGCGACAGCATCAATGACGCCAGGGCGGCGGAACACACGAGCATCCCCGAGACGGTGAACCGCCTCGTGCTGTGCGGACCCGCCGCGCGCCCGGCGAGCACGGCGCTCACCCCCATCGCGGCGGGCATCAGAGCGAGCACGACACCACCGGTCGCGACCGAGGCCCCCAGCCCGCGCTCGAGGTAGAACGGCGTCGCGAGGAGGACGCCGAAGAGGACCGCGAACGACGCGGCCGTGCCAAGGATGCCGAGTGCGATCGCCCGTGTCGACAGCAGGGCCACGTCGACGAGCGGTGCGCGGGCACCTCGCTCGTGGGCGACGAAGCGCCACCCCATGGCCACGGCGGCAACGACCAGCGCAACCTTCCAGGCACCACCCAGTCCTCCAGCTCCGCTGAGGGTGAGCGCGATCAGCCCCGCGCCGATCGCGGGCACCATCATGGCCAGGCCCCCGACGTCGAGACGGGCCCGTGCTCGAAGCTCGGTGCTTCGCGGCAGGAAGACGATGGCGAGTGCGATCGCAAGTAGCCCGGTCGGGACGTTCACGAAAAAGAGCAGCCGCCAGCCGCCAGCCGCGACAAGCAGCCCGCCCACCGTCGGCCCCGCGGCGAGTCCGAGCGCCTGGGCGGCCCCCTGGATGCCGATCGAGCGGCCGAGTCGCTCGCGTGGCACCGCGAGCGCGATGATCGCGACGCTGTTCGCCTGCAGCATCGCCGCGCCAACGCCCTGGAGCACCCGGCAGGCGATGAGCACGTCGAGGGACGGCGCCACCGTGCAGAGCACCGAGCCAGCGACGAAGACGGCGAAGCCGTAGACGTAGATCAGCTTGCGACCGAGCATGTCCGAGATCCGACCGACGGCGACGACCGAGGTGACGAGGGCCACCAGGTACCCGAGCCCTACCCAGGCCACCGCGCCGACACTCGCAGAGAAGCCGCGCTGGATGCTCGGCAGCGCGACGACCACGATGCTCGCGTCGAGCTGCCCCATGAACGCGCCGATGCAGACCGTCGCCACGACGTAGCTCGACGCGCTCGGGTGGACACGAACCCAAGCCGGCCGACGCGGCTCGGTCCCGATCCGTCGCATCGCCTTGGTCATGACGTCCACGACCCCACGGTGGCCGACCTCGACTGAAAAGTCAAAGAAGTCAAAACAATGCTTCTGATAATCTTTGCTTATGGATCTTCGCCGGCTCGAGGTGTTCCTTGCGGTCGTCGACGAAGGCACCTTCACGGGCGCCGCCGATGTGCTCCAGATCTCCCAGCCGGCGGTGTCCCAGGCGGTGTCCGGCCTCGAACGCGAGCTCGACGCACGGCTCTTCCATCGCCTCGGCCGATCGGTCCGGCTGACCGACGCCGGCACCTCGCTCTGCGCGCCCGCGCGCCTGGCACTCCGAGATATCGCCGCGGCACGCGAGGCGGTCATCGCGGTGCACGACCTGCTCGCAGGCCACCTGGAGCTCGCCTGCCTGCCGACGCTCGCGGTCTCGCCGCTCGCTCCGGTCGTCGGGACGTTCCGCCACGAGTTCCCGGCGGTCACGATCAGCCTGCTCGACCCCGACGACACCTCTGACGTCCTCGGCCTCGTGCGGTCCGGACGCTGCGAGCTCGGCATCGTGGGTGACGTGCACGAGACCGACCTCGAACTTGTGGCCATGACAAGCCAGGAGTACCGCGTGCTCCTCCCTCCGGGCACGCGGTCTGCCAGCACGATCGACGTCGACGAGCTCGCGGCCATGCCCATCGTCGCGCCTCCTCGCGGGAGCTCGAGCCGCGACCTCCTCGACGAGGTCCTCGTCCGCGGTGGGCGCCTCGCGAACGTGGTCGTCGAGACGGCCCAGCGTGAGGCGCTGGTCCCGCTCGTGCTCGCAGGTGCGGGGGTGGCGCTCGTGCCGCTGTCACTCGCGATCATCGGCGAGCAGCTCGGGTGCGAGGTCGCCGCCATCCGACCGGCCGTGGGCCGCAAGGTCTCGATCGTGCACCGTCGAGCGGCGATGACGCCAGCGGCGGGGGCATTCGTACGGCTCGCGACGGCGCGCGCGTGAAGCGGCCCGGCCTCGTTACCTGCCCGTCTCGCCGTCGATGAGCTCGCGCAGGATGTCGGCATGGCCCGCGTGGCGCGCGGTCTCCTCCAGCAGGTGCGCCAGCACCCACCGAAGGTTGACCCGCGGCGCGACGTCATCGCTGCGGCACAGCTCGTCAAGGTCGGCTGCGACGATCACCTGGTCGACCCTCGCCCACGTCGAGCGGTAGCGCTCGACGGCCGCGTCGAGCACGTCGGCTCCTGAGCCGTCCACCGTCGCGGGTGCCCCGCGACCCGCGAAGCGCTGCTCGACCCAGACCGACTCGGCGGTGGCGAGGTGCTCGAGCAGCCAGACGATCGATGTGCCGCTCGCGACACGCGAGCGCGCCGCCTCGTCGGGGTCCACACCGGTTGCCTTGCGCACGAGCGACTCACGCTGGAACTGCAGCAGCTCGAGCAAGGTCGACCGCTCGTCGGCGGCAAGCCGTGGCGGCTTGTGGTCGGGCACGGCCGAAGTGTACGAACGGCCAGCCGCCGTCCGCGGGCCGGCTGCATGAGGCGAGGGCGTGCAGGTAGCGTCGCGGACCCGACGCGAGGAGGACAAATGGCAGTGACAGGGACGCTCACGCCCACCGGCTCGACGGTCACCGTCCAGTTCGACCGGTCGATCGACGCTGCTCCCGAGGCAGTCTGGTCCGCGATCACGGAGCCACGGCTGCTCGGCGAGTGGCTGGCGCAGGCCGAGCTCGAGGGCATCGTCGGCGGCAAGGTGCGTCTTGTCTGGCCCGGGCAGGGCGAGATGCGAGGCGTCGTGACGGTGTTCGAGCCCGTCGAGGTGCTCGAGTACTCCTGGAACGAGGAGAACTCGTCGCTGCTGCGCCTCGAGGTCGCAGGGACCGAGTCCGGCAGCACGCTGCGGCTCATCCACTCCGACACGACGCGTGACGACGCGCCGGGATTCGGGGCCGGCTGGCAGTCGCACCTCGAGGCGCTCGACGCCGTGCTCGCGGGCAGTGACACGTCAGGTCCGAGCAGGGACGCGCGCTACGAGGAGCTGCGGCCCGAGTACGAGCTGCTGCTCAGCACCTCGGCAGCCAACTGAGGACCTGCGCGCGGCGGACGGCCAGCGCGCAGGCCCTCGTCGGCCAAGGGCGCGAGGCCTACGGCGTGGCGAGCGCGATCACATTGAAGACGGCACCGAGGCTGTCCGTGCACACCGCGAAGCGGCCTGGAGGGATGTCCATCGGCGGGACCGCCGTCGAGCCGCCCAGCTGGGTGACCTTGGCCACCGTGGCATCGGCGTCCTCGACCGCGAAGTACACGCCCCAGCACGGCGGCATGTCGGCGGGCGCCGTCTGCGGCTTGGGCATCATGCCGCCGATGCTCTCGCCGTCGCGCTGCAGCTCGACGTAGGCCATCGACTCGTCGTCGCTCGCGTTGGTCGTGTACCCGAAGACGCTGCTGTAGAAGCGCTTCGCAGCGTCGAGGTCCGTCGTCATGAGCTCTGCCCAGCAGTACGTCCCCGGCGAGTTCACCTCGCCGAAGCCGGCGTGCTGGCCCGGCTGCCAGACCGAGAACGCCGCGCCCGTCGGATCGGTGAACACCGCCATTGTTCCGGCCTCCATGACCTGCATCGGCGCGAGGAGCACCGCGCCGCCGTTGGACGTCACGAGCTCAGACGTCTTGGTCGCGTCGTCGGTGTGGAAGTAGACGTTCCAATACGGCGGGCCCGGGTTCTGCTGCGGTCCGAAGCCGGCCACCTCGCTGTCGCCCAGTGTCGCCATCACGTAGCCGCCCGCCTCCTCGCCGAGCCCGGTGATCTCCCAGCCGAACAGCTCGGCATAGAACGACGGGCCTTTCGTGAGGTCGGTGCCGCAGTCGATCCAGCACGGAACTCCTGGCGCGAATGTGTCCTTCTTCATCGTCGATCTCCTTTGCATCAGCTGGCCGTCCGGAACGTAGACCAGATCTGTGACCTTCGGCCGCGTCGTGCGACGGCGCGGCCGCACCGCGGTGGTCGCCGGGGAGGCACTGTCGACCCCGGTGTAGGCTGCCCCGGCCACGTCGGTGCTCTGCACCGGTCGCACGAGGACCTGTGGTGCAGTCTGGAGTGCACGCCGCCCTGTCAAGGCGGAGGACGCGGGTTCAAATCCCGTCAGGTCCGCTCGATGGTTCGCCGTCGAACCGGGTCGGGTAGCTCAGTTGGCAGAGCGCGCGCCTGAAAAGCGCGAGGTCACCGGATCGACGCCGGTCCCGACCACCGGGCTGCGCGCGAGCGCAGCGCGACGCCGCAAGTCAGGCGCGGGCCGAGCCTGGCGCCGATGCGCCCTTGGAGCGCGCCGCCCGGCAGAGCACCGTGAGGTCCTCGACCAGGCGATCGGCCTCCGTGACGTCGCGGTCCTTGAACGACGCGTCCACCCGGCGGCCGGCCACGTCGAGGTGCACGGTCGCCACCCCGAGCGCCCGCTGCACCGGCCCTTGCACCCGGCGGACGCTCTGGACCTTGTCGAGCGGGACCCACGCGGTCACGCGTCGCAGCCGCCCGGTCGTCGCGATCGCGATGACGTCGTCGTGGCCCGCGGCGAGGTTGTGGTAGCTGAGGGGCGCCTTGAGCATGCTGCGGCGCGGCGGCGGGGTCCGCACGACGCCGCGCTCCGGCACCACCATGGAGCGGATCGACGCCGCGAGCTCGGTCGAGCCGACGGGAAGCAGCGTCTTGGTCACGCTCGGTGAGCCGGCGCCGCGCTCGCGTTTCATGATGCCCGCGAGGTCGACCTCAAGGCGGCACCAGTCGAACGGTCGCCACGCGATCGGCTCGATGGTGCGCAGGGCCTGCACTCGGCGCATCGGGATCGTCTCGGCGACGCTCCCGAGAAGGCCGCGGCGCACGCGTATGCCGTCGGGTGCGGTCGCGACGGTGAAGCCGAACTGCGTGTTGAAGCGTCGCCAGATGCCGGTGAAGAGCCCGAGCAGGTACACGACCCCGAACGCGCCGAGCGCCGTGGCCGCCTTCGGCGAGACCGTCGCGGTCACCCCGAACGCGATGAGGAGCGCGGCGAGCACCGCCATCTCACCTGACAGCACGATGGACCACGCGAGTCGCGACGCTGGGACGGCCGCGAGCGGCAGCTCCCCGGGCTCGGGGGTCGTCGGATCAAGCCCATGGTGCGTCGCGAGGAGCGAGGCGCGAAGCCTCGTCGCGCGATCGATGTGCAGGTACGCCAGCCGCTCGTCCTTGCCGGCCCCCGCAACACGGATGCGCAGCTCGGCGACGTCGAATACCTTGCCGAGCAGCGGCTGGACGAGGTCGACGCTCTGGATGCGTGCCACGGGAATCGTCCGTGCCTCGCGTCGCACGAGGCCCGTCTCGACGTGCAACGTGACGCCGTCGAACCACCATCGCGTGACGAGCCACTGGATGGTCCAGACGACCAGTGCGATGCCGATGAACGCAGCGTCGTAGTCCAGTCGCGAGCCGGCCCCGTTCTGGCTGCTCACCTGGGACACCGCAAGCAGCACGAGGAGCGCGGACGCGGCCCTGGCGCCCCGGATGAGCGGCGAGAGCGGGTGGAGGCGCTCCCAGGTCCTCTCTCCCGAGGACATCGGCGTGGTCATAGCCCGGCGGCCTTGGCCTCCCCGAGCGTGGCGAGCCGGTCGCGCAGGCGGGCGGCCTCGTCGGGCTCGAGCCCGGGGATCCTCGCGTCGCTGTGCGCTGCGGCGGTGTGCAGCTTGACCGTCGCGAGCCCGAAGAGTCGCTCCATCAGACCCGAGGTCACCTCGACGAGCTGCATCCGCCCGTAGGGGACAACGGAGAGCCGCCGGACGAGCACGCCGCGACGAACGAGGAGGTCCTCGTCGCGCTCGAGGTAGCCCCATGCCCTGAAGCGACGCCGGACGAAGTACACCGAGCTTGCAACGGCACCGAGGCCAACCGCGCCGATCACGATCGCGACGGTCACGGCACTCGCGGCCACTATCAGTGCCGCTACGACGGCGAGCAGCGCGGCGATGCCCAGCTCTGCCTGACGCATCCGCCACAGGCGAGGCGACGGCGACGACCACGAACCTTGCGCGTCGGTCATCGACGGCTGGACACAGGGGCACAGGGGCAGTCGTGCGGCATGCGAGTCCGACGCTAGGGGGGTGGCGCGAGCACGGACCACCACATGGCGTACGTCGCCCCAGCGCGCCGCTTCGGCTCGATCCGATAAGTTCGCCTCGGCAGCAGCGGGCAGCGTCTCGCAGCCCGATCGGGACCTCGACGGACGACGGAGTGGCCATGGGCGGATTCGAAGGCACCGCGGCGACGCCGCCGCCGGTCAATGAGCAGGTGCTCGAGTACGCGCCGCAGAGCCCCGAGCGCGCCGCGCTGCTGCGGGCGCTGGACGAGCTCCGAGGCGCCGCGCCCGCCGAGCTCTGCCAGGTGATCGGCGGGGCGCGACGGGCAGGTGACGGTGCGCCCATCGAGGTGGTCGAGCCCCATCGGATCGAGCACGTTCTCGGCACGTGCCACGAGGCGACGGCCATCGACGTGCACGACGCCGTCGCAGCCGCGCTCGGGGCGGCACGCGAGTGGCGTGCAACGGCCTTCCGGGACCGCGCGGCGGTGTTCCTGCGCGCCGCTGACCTGCTTGCCGGGCCATGGCGCGCGCGGTTCGCGGCCGCAACCATGCTCGGCCAGTCCAAGTCGGCGTACCAGTCCGAGATCGACGCGGTCTGCGAGCTGTGTGACTTCCTACGCTTCGGGGTCGCCGACGCCGCCGAGCTCTACGCCCGCCAGCCACGCGTCTCGCCGCGGGGGCAGTGGAACCAGACGGACCACCGACCGCTCGAGGGGTTCGTGCTCGCGATCTCGCCCTTCAACTTCACGTCGATCGCGGCGAACCTCTTCGCCGCGCCCGTCCTCATGGGCAACACGGTCGTCTGGAAGCCGAGCCCCACCCAGCAGCTGTCGGCGTCGCTCGTCATGGAGCTCTTCGAGGCGGCCGGCCTCCCCCACGGCGTCGTGAACATGGTGACCGGCACGGGTGCTGCCGTCTCAGAGGTCGCCCTCGTGCACGAGTCACTCGCGGGCATCCACTTCACCGGCTCGACGACGACCTTTCGGCGCCTCTGGACGACGGTCGCGTCCAACCTCGAGCGCTACCGATCGTTCCCCCGGCTCGTCGGGGAGACCGGTGGCAAGGACTTCGTCGTCGCCCACCCGAGCGCGGACCCCGACGCGCTCGTGACTGCGCTGCTGCGGGGCGCCTTCGACTACCAGGGCCAGAAGTGCTCGGCAGCGTCGCGCGCCTACGTGCCGAGGTCACTCGCTGCTGCAGGCATGCTCGACCAGCTTGCCGACGAGGCCGGCTCGATCGTCTACGGCGACATCGCGGACCTCTCGGTCTTCGGCGGCGCGGTCATCGACCGGCGCAGCTTCGACCGCCTGTCGGGCGCGCTCGCGCGGCTGCACGACGACCCGACGATCGAGCTCATCGCGGGCGGCACGGCACAGGACAAGGTCGGCTACTTCGTCGAGCCCACCGTCGCGGTGGGCACCGACCCAGGCCGCGAGGCGTTCGCGACCGAGTACTTCGGGCCGATCCTGTCGGTCCACGTCTACGACGACGCGCGATTCGACGACGTGCTCGACCTCGTCGACTCGACCTCGCCGTACGCGCTCACGGGCGCGGTGTTCGCGACCGATCGCGCGGCGGTCGCGCGAGCCACCGAGCGGCTCCGTTATGCCGCGGGCAACTTCTACGTCAACGACAAGCCGACGGGCGCGGTCGTCGGCCAGCAGCCCTTCGGCGGCGCGCGCGCATCGGGCACGAACGACAAGGCCGGCTCGATAGCGAACCTCGAACGCTGGGTGAGCCCAAGGACGATCAAAGAGACGCTCGTGGCGCCCACGGACTACCGCTACGCGCACATGGCGCCAGACGAGGGGTGAACCCGCTCCGTTCGACGATCCTCGCAGCGTCGCGGTCGCGACGCGTCCGCCACGGAGTCGAGTCCTTCGGGGCGACTCGGCGCGTCGTCGACCGGTTCGTCGCGGGCGAGGGCACCGACGATGCGCTCGAGTGCGTGCATCGCCTGACTGGCGAGGGACTCAGGGTCACGGTCGACCACCTCGGCGAGGAGGTCACCGGCGCCACCGGCGCCGACGCGACGGTCGAGGCATACACGTCGCTGCTCGCCGCGCTGAATGAGAAGGACCTCGCCAGGGGCGCCGACGTCTCGGTCAAGCTGACGGCCCTCGGGCTGGGGGCCGACGAGCACGGCGCGCGCGACCGAGCAGCGCGGATCCTGGCATCGGCGCGCGACGCTGGCGCGACGATGACGATCGACATGGAGCACAGCGCGCTCACGTCAACCACGCTCGACGTCGTCGAGTCGCTTCGCGACGAGGACCCGAGCGTGGCCGCGGTCATCCAGGCGATGCTTCGACGCACTGAGCGCGACGCGAGTCGGCTCGCCGCCGACGGCGCTCGCGTGCGGCTGTGCAAGGGCGCCTATGCCGAAGACGCCGGCGTCGCGTTCCAGCGGCGAGCCGACGTGGACGCGTCGTACCGGCGGTGCCTCGAGATCCTGATGCGCGGGTCGGGCACGCCACTCGTGGCCACCCACGATCCCGCCATGCTCACCGCTGCGATCGAGCTGGCAGCCGCCGCTGGACGCATCCCGGGCTCCTATGAGCTGCAGCTGCTTTTGGGCGTCCGTCCCGACGAGCAGCGCCGGCTGCACTCGCTCGGGATGACGGTCCGCGTCTACGTGCCCTTCGGGACCGAGTGGTGGGGCTACCTCATGCGACGGCTGGCCGAGCGACCACAGAACCTCGCCTTCTTCGCAAGGGCGCTCGCCTCCAGGCGCTGAGCGCCCCTGATCGGCGCCGTCTCAGCTCTTGCCGATGCGGCCGCGAGCGGCGCTCAGCACCACGGCGGCGAAGGCGACCATGGGCACGAGCACGACCGCCACGGCGCGCGGGAGGGTCGCTAGGCCGAAGGAGATAGCCACGATCACGAGCGTGACCACGAACAGCTCGGGCGTGTCGCCGACGAGGAAGTCGACCCAGAACCGGCCGAAGGCCCGACCCGCGCGAGAGATGGCGGCGGTCACGATGACACCGGCGCGGTGCGCGAAGGAGCAGAGCGCGACAGCCACGGCACCACGAGCGAGGTGAGCACGACGAGGGAGCCCACGAGCGCGAGCAAGAAGAGGTCCGAGCCCGGCCAGTGGATCCCCGCCCCCTCGCCCACCCAGAAGAGCCCGAAGCTGGTGAGCATGATGCCGACGACGAGCTTGATCGTGTTCTCGGGCACGCTCGAGAGCTGGCGCGCGACGACGGCCCCGACGACGCCCACGATCACGAGCGCGGCAGCGGCGGCGAGCGAGGCGAGCCCGAGGCGGCCCTGGCTCGCCCCGAGGCTGATCACAATGAGCACAACCTCGGTGCCCTCCAAAAAGACGCCCTTGAACGCGACGGCAAACCCGACTGGGTCGCGGGTCCGGACCGGGCCGTCGCCGGCGAGCTCGGCGACCGTGGCTGCGTAGATCTGGTCCTCGTCATGCAGCGCCTTGTGACCGCTCGCACGCAGCCACGCCTTGCGCAGCCACGACATCCCGAGGGACAGCAAGAGCGCTCCGACGACGACGCGCAGCGCGCCGATCGGGACGTAGTGCACGAGCGGCACCCCGACTGCGGCGACCAGCACCGCGAGAACCCCGAGCGCGGCCGCGGCTCCCTCGAGCGCGGAGCGCCAGCCGCGCGAGGTCCCCGCGGCGAGCACGATGGTGAGCGCCTCGACCATCTCGACGGCGCTCGCGCCGAACACCGCGGCGATGAGCACCCAGTCCCTCGTCGTCACCTCAGCGCACCCGCTGCGACTCTGCTCGCACCGTTCGAGGGTACCGGCACTTCGACCGCGGCCGGCGTGCAATCCTCGGTGATGGCCGAGACAACCGTGCCCGTCCCACCTACCTCGTGGCCGCAGCCAGCGGGCGTCGCGTGGCCGACCGAGTCCTGGCCCGAGGGCGAGGCCACCGACGAGGTCGTCGACCTCGTCGACCGCGCCTTCGAGGACCCCGAGCTCGACGAGACCTACGCCGTCGTGGTGGTCCAGCACGGACGCATGGTCGCCGAACGCTACGGCGGGGCGCTGCCGAGCTTCACCCACGCCCCCACGCCGGTGAGCGCCGCGACGCCGTTGCTCAGCTGGTCCATCGCGAAGTCCGTGCTGCACGCCGCGGTCGGCATCCTCGTCGGCCAGGGCCGCCTCGACCTCGACGCGCCTGCGCCCATCGGTGCGTGGCCCGATCCCGACGACCCGCGCCGCGCGATCACGCTGCGACAGCTCCTCCAGATGCGCGACGGGCTGGGTTGGAACGAGGACTACGACGACGCGACCGTGTCCGACGTGATCGAGATGCTCTTCGGCTCGGGCAAGGACGACGTCGTGGCCTACGCGGCTGCACGCGAGCTCGTCCACTCGCCCGGGACGACGTTCAACTACTCCTCGGGCACCTCCAACCTCGTCGCCTCGATGGTCGGTGACGTCGTGGGGCACGGCGAGGACACGGCGCGCTTCCTCACGGACTCGCTGTTCGCACCGCTCGGGATGCACGACGCGACCATCCGCTGGGACCTCGCCGGCACGTTCGTCGGCTCGAGCTACGTCTACTGCTCGGCACGCAGCTTCGCGAAGTTCGCGACGCTGTACCTGCGCGGGGGGATCTGGGAGGGAGCGCGGCTGCTCGACGAGTCGTGGGTGTCCGGCGTCCACGTCCCTGTGAGCGAGGACACCACGGTCCCGAACACCTACTACTCGTCGCACTGGTGGCTCGACGCCAAGGGCACCTTCTGGGCGAGCGGCTACCACGGCCAGCGGCTGCTCGTGTGCCCGGCCAACGACTGCGTCGTGGTGCGCCTCGGAGACACCCAGGCCGCGGGCTACCCCGCGCTGCGCGCCTGGTGCGACGCCATGGTGGACTCGCTCGGCTGAACGTCTGTGTCCGCGCGCCACGGGATCGCCGCGGTGACGAGCCAGAGCAGCGACACGGCGAGCAGCGCGTTGCGGGAGATGAAGATCACGAGGAACGTCCCGCCGTAGCCGCGGTGCGAGAGGCTCTCGTTGCGGGCGAGTCGGAACGGCACGAGGCACGCGAGGACGAAGAGCCACAGCGACGTTGCCCGCTGCCATGGGATCGGGCCGCGCTCGACGAGCACGAACGGCACGAGGACGACCCAGAAGAAGTAGTGGTCCCACGCGACCGGTGAGCCGACCGTCGAGGCGAGGACGAGGCACAGGAGCGCGCCGAGCTCCCGGCCCTCTTGGAGCTGGCGCCATGCCGCATACACGCCGAGGCTCAGGACGCCGACGCAGAGCGCGAGGCCGAGGTCCCGCTCCAGCACCGAGCGAGCGCCGTCAAAGGGCTGGCGGAAAAGGAGCGTGTAGACGCTCGAGCTCGACGAGAGCCAGTGCTTGTTGGACCAGTAGTGCCGCAGCTCACTGCCTCCGATGAGCCGGTGGAAGAAGAACGTCGCGCTGTAGGAGGGGAACACCGCCCAGGCGACGGCGGTCGTGACGACGAGGCCCAACGCCGCGTTGCCGACCGCGCGCCACTCGCGACGCAGCGCGAAGATCGCGACGTAGACGATCGGGTAGAGCTTGAGCGCAGCGGTGACGCCGGTGAGGAACCCCCGCCAGCGGGTGTCGCGGACGCACAGGATGTCGAAGGTGGCGGCCGCCGCGAGAAACAGGCCCACCTGGCCGAGCGCGAGGTGCACGCCGACGGGCTGCAGCACGAGCGTGCTGAGCGGCGTCGCGACGAGCAGCGAGACGGCCCAGGCCCTCTGCCAGCGCCACCGGCACGCGAAGCGCGCCCCCGAGGCGATCAGCCAGGCGAGCGAGAGCAGCGACGCGAGCGTCCAGAGGGCCTCGCCCGTGAAGGGCCCCACCCAGGTGAGCGGCCAGAACAGCCACAGCGCAGCCGGGGGGTACACGAAGTACTGCAGTTGGTTGATGTTCACGGCGTACAAGACGCCTAGGTGCCGGACGCTGTTGACGTTCCCGATTCGGTAGGTGAGGTCCTTGAACCCGACCGCGTAGTTGCTCGTGAAGAGCCAGTTCGACGTCGGCACGTGCCACGCGACGTACCACGACAGGAGGCCGAGCACGCAGAGTCCCGCGAGGATCGCCGCGAGCGCGTGGCGGTCGAGCGCCTCGAAGAAGCCGTCGAGTGCGCGCCGCGCCTGCGCCGCGCGGCCCGACGCGCTGCGCGCCGCCGCGGGCGCCGCGGTCACCTAGTCCCCTTCGTACCCGAAGCCCAGGTCCTCGGCGGTCACGATCGCGGTGAACTCGAGCCCCTCAGCCGCCGCCATCGCGCCGCACGTGCCCCCTCGGTCGACCAGCGCGCAGAGCAGGATCGGCTCGGCCCCGAAGTCGCGCACGACGTGGGCGGCCTCGAGCAGCGACGTGCCCCGCGTCGTTGCGTCCTCGGTGAGCACCACGCGGTCGCCGGGGTCGAGCGCGCCAGCGATCCGGCCGCCGCCACCGTGGTCCTTCGCCTCCTTGCGCACGCTGAAGACCTTGAGGGGACGGCCCCGCGTCGCCGCGACGGCGGCGGCGACGAAGGCGACGGGGTCCGCCCCCATCGTGAGCCCGCCGATCGCCGTGGCCGTTCCAGGCGCGACGGCCAGCACGGCGTCGGCGACAAGCAGCATCGCCTCGGGCCGGCACGCCGTCTGCTTGGCGTCGATGAACCACGTGGACCTGCGCCCGCTCTTGAGGGTGAAGTCGCCGCGCATGACGGCATGCTCCAAGAGGTGCGCGACGAGTGCCGACTTCACGCCCTCGTCGACGACGCCGTGCACGGTCAGTCGGCCCCGTCGGCTCGGACATGCCCCGCGGGTGCGGCGCCAAGCCCGCCGTCGCTGAGCGATGCGACCACGTCGCTGGCGGCGTCGGGGTCCACGACGAGCAGCATGCCGATGCCCAGGTTGAACGTCCGGGCCATCTCCTCGTCGCTGATCGCGCCCTCGCGCTGCAGCTCGGCGAACACCCGTGGCACCTCGATGCCAGAGCGATCCACCTCAGCGTGCAGGTGCGGCGGCAGCGCGCGTGCGAGGTTCGCCTCGAGGCCCCCGCCGGTGATGTGCGCCGCGGCATGGATCGCCCCGGGGTGCGCGGCCAGGGTGCGGCGGACGTGTGGGGAGTACAGGATGCTCGGCTCCAACAGGACGTCGCCCAGCGTCGAGGCCGCTCCGGGCCACGCGGGGCCGCCCAGGTCGCGGTTGCCCTGCTCGAGCAGGACGTGGCGTGCGAGCGCGTAGCCGTTGGAGCGCAGCCCCCCCGACGCGAGCGCGACGAGCGCGTCGCCGTCGCGCACCCGGTCAGGTCCAAGCTGGTCGTCTCGCTCGACGACGCCGACCGCGAAGCCCGCGAGGTCGAACTGGTCAGGAGCCATCACACCGGGGTGCTCGGCGGTCTCACCACCAAGCAGCGCGCAGCCGGCCTCGAGGCAGGCCGTGTCGATGCCCTCGACGAGCTCGGCGACCCTGTCGGGGTCAAGGAGCCCGACGGCGATGTAGTCGAGGAAGAAGATCGGCTCGGCCCCCACGCAGATGAGGTCGTCCACGCACATCGCGACGAGGTCCCGGCCCACGCTCGAGAACCTCCCGATCGCGCGTGCGACCTCGAGCTTCGTGCCCACGCCGTCGGTGGTCGCCACGAGCACGGGGTCGCGCCACCCGCCCTCACGAAGCGAGAACCGACCCGCGAACCCGCCGATCGCGCTCAGCACCCCTGGGCGGTCGAGCGAGCGCAGTCCCGCGGCGATGCGGCGCACGACCTCATCGCCCGCTGCGACGTCGACTCCGGCAGCGGCATAGGTGGCGGACGGACGAGCCGTCACGCCTTTGCCCCGGTGGTCCCTCTCACCACGAGTGGCACGCGAGTGGGGTACCGCCCCGTGAGGCACGCGTCACAGAAGCCCGCATCGGGCGCGCCGATCGCCGCGACCAGGTGCTCCAAAGAGACGTAGTCGATCGAGTCGCAGCCGAGGAAGTCGCGGATCTCGTCGAGCGTGCGGTGCGACGCCAGCAGCTCGTCGCGCGTCGGGGTGTCGATGCCGTAGAAGCAGGGCCACCGGAACGGCGGCGACGAGATCCGCAGGTGGACCTCGGTCGCGCCGGCGTCGCGCAGCATCATCACGATCGCACGTGTCGTCGTCCCGCGCACGATCGAGTCGTCGACGACGACAAGCCGCTTGCCGAATATGTTCTCTCGCAGCGGGTTCAGCTTGCGACGCACACCGCGTGCTCGCGCACTCTGGTCGGGCGTGATGAACGTGCGGCCGATGTAGCGGTTCTTCACCAGCCCCTGTCCGAAGGGGATGCCGCTCGCGAGCGCGTAGCCCTCCGCGGCGGGCACCCCTGAGTCAGGCACGCCCATGACGAGGTCGGCCTCGACGGGCGACTGCTTGGCGAGGAGCTCGCCGGTGCGTCGTCGCGCGCCGTGGACCTCGCGACCCTCGAGCACCGCGTCGGGCCGCGCGAAGTAGACGAACTCGAAGATGCACAGCTTGGCGGACTCGGCGGGCGCAAGCAGCTGCGTCGAGGAGCACGTCGTCCCCTCGACGGTCACGAGCTCGCCGGGGTGCACCTCGCGGACGAACGTCGCGCCCATGACGTCGAGCGCGGGCGACTCGGACGCAAGCGCCCAGCCCTCGGGCGCGTCCGCGCCCCCGAAGCGTCCGAGGCACAGCGGGCGGAAGCCGTGGGGGTCGCGGATCCCGTGGACCCGGGCCTCCTCGACGAGCACGAAGCTGAACGCGCCCTCGACCTCGGGCAGGACGCTGGCCATCGCGCCGGCGAGCGTCTGTCCCGACGCCATCGCGGCAGCCAGGAGCTCGGCGACCACGTCGGTGTCGGTCAAGAGCACACCGGGCAGCATCCCTGCGAGCTCGGCGAGTGCAGCGGTGTTGGTGAGGTTGCCGTTGTGCGCGAGCGCGAAGCCGAAGCTTCCCTGGGAGCGAAAGACGGGCTGTGCGGCATGCCAGCCCAGGTCGCCCTGCGTCGAGTAGCGCGTGTGGCCGATCACCTGCTGACCGTCGAGGGCGGTGAGGTTGTGCTCGTTGAACACCGACGCGACGAGGCCCATGTCCTTCACGACCGTCACGGTCTCGTGGTTGGCGCTGGCCATGCCGGCTGACTCCTGGCCACGGTGCTGCAGCGCGTAGAGGGCGTCGAAGACGAGGCGCGAGACCTCGCGTCCGGGGTAGGACACCGCCACGACGCCGCAGGCCTCTTTCACCTCGTCACCGGCCGATCGAGGCCGGGGCCGTCACAGAGCGCATGTGCTCCCAGTCTCGCATAGGGACAGTCGATGACCTGCACGGTAACGGGAGTCGTCGTCAGGTGAGGCCCGTCACAGGGACTTCAGTACGCTCACGGCGTGATCGACCTGCACTGCCACTCGTCGTGCTCGGACGGGACCGATCCCCCTGAGCGCCTCGCGCAGCTCGCGGCCGACGCGGGACTCAGCGCGGTCGCGCTCACCGACCACGACACCGTCGTGGGCTACGAGGCGTTCGAGTCTGCCTGCAGAGACCGGGACGTCCGCGCGATCCGGGCCGCCGAGATCTCGTGCCTCGACGAGGGTCGCAGCGTCCACGTGCTCTGCTACTTCGTCTCCGACGACGAGGGCTCTGAGCTCCGCCAGCTGCTCGCGACGCTCTCGGGCGATCGCGAGCGTCGCAACGAGGCCCTGCTCGCCCGGCTGGCTGAGCTCGGCTACGGCCGCGTCACGATCGAAGAGGTGCGACGGTCCGCGGACGACGCGACCGCCTCGATCGGGCGGCCACATTTCGCGAACGCGCTGGTGCGGCTGTACCCCGCCGAGTTCTCGAGCCTCCCAGCTGTCTTTGACGCCCTGCTCGGCAAAGGTGGCGCGGCCTACGTGGACAAGGCGCACGTCTCGGTCGCCGAGGCCAGCGCCGCGGCTCGCGCCGACGGCGCCGTGACGGTCCTGGCCCACCCGCTCATCACCCTCATGTCCGACGTCCGGGCGGACGACCGGACGCTGGAGGCGATCGAGCGTCGCGTGGACCCCGTCGTCGAGCGGCTCGTCGCCGACGGGCTCGGCGGCCTCGAGTCCTACTACTCGCGGCACGACGCGCTCGAGGCCGAGCTGCTCGTGTCGCTGGCGCACCGGCACGGGATCGTCCCGACCGGGGGCTCGGACTACCACGGCTCGGCGAAGCCGGACCTCGCCCTCGGACGGGGCACGGGGAGCCTCGCGGTCCCCGACGAGCTGCTCGCCCAGCTCGACGCGAGCCGCCCCGACGCCTGAGCCGCTCCGAGCTGGGTCAGGCGCGCCGTGTCGCGACGCGGGGCGCCACGACGGCGTCGTTGCCCAGCCGGGCCATCGCCGCGCGCACGTCAGCGATCGACGTGTCGCACAGCCCCTCGACCACGAGCCGGTCCCCCCCAGCCACGCCGAGCACGCTGATCGGGACGCCGGCGGCATGCGCGGCGAAGCCGATCGCGTCAGGGTCCTTTGTCGCGACCATGAACCTCGAGGGCTGCTCGCAGAAGAGCTCGCGGTGCGCGTGCACCCCCGAGACGATCGCGCCGATCCCACCGTTGGTACACAACTCGGCCAGCGTGACCGCCAGGCCCCCTGACGAGACGTCGCGCACGGCGCTCACGGGCACGCCCTCGCCGCGAAGCGACGGCGCCACGAGGTCGACGACGAGGCTGCAGACGCGTTGGTGCCCGACGGGGTCGAGGGTGGGCGGGGTCCCGCCGCGGCGCCCGCGGCGCGTGGCCCAGGCCGACGCCCCGAGCGGGTGCGGCCGCTGCCCAGGGGCGTCGCGCTCGCCCAGCAGCACGATCGTGTCGCCCCGCGACAGCGCCGCGCCGGGGGGCGCCCCGACCAGCTCGTCGACGATCCCGAGCACGCCGAGCACGGGCGTCGGGTCGATGTCGACACCAGAGGACTCGTTGTACAACGAGACGTTGCCCCCGATCACCGGCAGGCCGAATGCACGGCAGGCCTCCGCGAGTCCGCCGACGCACTCGACCAGCTGCCACATCACCTCTTCGTGCTCGGGATTGCCGAAGTTGAGGCAGTTGACGACCGCAGCGGGCCGGGCGCCGACGCACGCGAGGTTCGCGATGGACTCGGCGAGGATGAGCGCGGTGCCGCCCCGCGGATCGAGCGCGCAAGCCCGAGGGTTTGAGTCCGTCGTGATCGCGACGCCCCGCGTCGAGCTCGGCAGTCCCGGGCCGCCGAGCCGCAGCAAGGCGGCGTCGCCGCCGGGACCGACGACCGTGTTCAAGAACAGCTGGTGGTCGTACTGGCGGTACACCGGCGAGGGGTCGAGAACGAGTCCGAGGAGGTCCTCGTCGCACGAGCCGGCCGGCTCGTCGTCCGTCGGGTCGTCGGCGAGCCGCTCGTCGAGGTCCGCGGGCCGGCGCCGCGGGCGGTCGTAGCTCGGGGCGTCGTCCGCCAGGGCGCTCGCGGGCACCATGGCGAGCACGGGCCCGTCGAGCCCGTCTCGGATGCGCACCCACCCGACCGGCGTCCCCGACGCGTCGGGGGCAGGTCCGGTCACCCGGCCGATCGCCGTGGCACGGACCTCCCAGCGCGCGCACACAGAGAGGACCTCGTCGACGTGCGCGGGCTCGACGATCGCGAGCATGCGCTCCTGGCTCTCTGAGGTCATGACCTCTGCTGGCACCATGCCCGGCTCGCGCCGCGGCACGACGGACACGTCGACGTCCATCCCGAGGCCAGCGCGAGCCGCGGTCTCGCTGGTCGCGCACGCGAGCCCCGCGCCACCGAGGTCCTGGATGCCGACCACGAGGCCGCTGTCGAGCAGCTCGAGGCACGCCTCGATGAGGCGCTTCTCCTCGTAGGGATCGCCCACCTGCACGCTCGGGCGCTTCGAGTCGTCGGCATCGCCACCGCTCGAGCCGAACCCCGCAGAGGCGAGGACCGAGACGCCGCCGATGCCGTCGCGGCCAGTGGTGGCACCGAGCAGGACCGCGACGTTCCCGACGCCGCTCGCGCGACCGAGGACGAGCCGACCGACCGGCATCGCGCCCATGCACAGGACGTTGACGAGCGGGTTGCCCGCATAGCTCGCGTCGAAGGTGAGCTCGCCGCCGACCGTCGGGACCCCGACGGAGTTGCCGTAGCTCGAGATGCCCCCCACCACGCCGTCGAACAGCCACCGCTGCCGGGGCTCGTCGAGCTCACCGAAGAACAGCGGGTCCATCACGCACAGGGGCCGCGCCCCCATGGTGAAGATGTCACGCAGGATGCCCCCGACTCCCGTCGCCGCCCCCTGATGCGGCTCGATTGCCGAGGGGTGGTTGTGCGACTCGATGCGGATGGCAACCGCGATGCCGTCGCCCGCGTCCAGTACGCCGGCGTTCTCGCCGGGCCCGACAAGGACGCGCTCGCCCGCCGTAGGGAGCGAGGCCAGGTGGCGTCGCGACGACTTGTACGAGCAGTGTTCCGACCACATCACCGAAAACAGCGACAGCTCAAGGGGATTCGGGTCCCGTCGGAGCACTGCTCGGATCTGCTCCAGCTCGTCATCGGTGAGCCCGAGCGTCCGATGCAACCTCGTGTCGATCGGCACCACCGGAACAGTACCGTCGGCGCCGCCGCACGTCGCAGATCGGCGCAGCGAGGTGACGTCGGCATCGGTGCGGGCGCATGACCGCCGCAAAGCAACAGCAGCGCCTTCGCCTCGGCGTCTCTAGGTCGCGATTTGATGAGTATGGCTCACGGGGTCTAAGGTTGTATGTCCCCTACAAAGGAAGTGAGCAATGCCGGCTGCTGCCACCAAATCCGCGGCGAGGAAGACCGTGAGGAAGTCCGCCAAGAAGGCCGTGAAGAAGGCCGTAAAGAGGGCGCCAGCCAAGGCCCGTGGCATGAGTGCGGCGCACAAGGCCGCCCTTGCCCAAGGCAGGCGTGAGTCGCGAGCGATTAACAAGTATCTAGATGCCCTCAAGGCCGGGAAGGGCAAGCGGGGGCGCAAGCGCACGCCATCGTCCATCGAGGCCCGGCTTTCACGGATAGCGCGGACCTTCGACGAGGCCTCCGCGATGCAGCAGCTGGAGCTCACCCAAGAGCGAATGAACCTTCAGAGCGAGAAGACCCGGCTCGAGACCCGCGCGGATCTCTCCGCCCTCGAGAAGGAATTCGTCGCCGTCGCCAAGGGTTACGCCGCGCGGCGCAACATCTCCTACTCGGCATTTCGCTCCATGGGCGTGTCTGCCGAGGTGCTGACCAAAGCGGGCGTCAAGCGAACTCGGGGCTAGGTCGACTGCTCTAGGCCGCGCAGCCGCGGTGCGCGGCCTAGAGCGTCGCTCGCTCCATCTCGTGGGCGCCCCAGCGCAGGGTCGCGACCTCGCCGGTCCGGTCCCGTCGGAAGCTGATCGTCTCGCCGAGAAACCCGAAGTCGCTGCCTGAGGCCACGAGGAATCGTAGGGGGCCCTTGGCGACGAGGAGGGACGCCTTTGCGAACGGCTCATCGGGATGCCCGACCGCGAGGGCGCGGTTCACCCGGCCGACGACAAGGTCCCCGAAGTGACCCCGGTACACGCCGGCGAACTGCTCCAGCTCCCCGCGTGTGTGCCATGCCGACGGCGCCGCTGCATCGGGCCACGCCGTCGCAACAGCGCCGAGCACCTCGTAGATCGACGACAGCCCCTCTGAAGCGATCGCAGCGTTGCAGTTGGTGAGCACCGTGGCTGCGAGCTTGTGCTCAGGAGCGAACCCGATCATCGTGATGAAGCCCGGGAAGCCGCCGCTGTGGCCAACGAGCGAGATCCCGCCCGACGACCAGGTCATCCAGCCGAGCCCGTAGTGGAGCGGCTCGTCGCGCTGCCACTGCGCGCGCTGCATCTCGTGCTTGGAGAGCTCCGAGAGCAGCCGGGGATCCCCGGGGAGCTGGGCCTCTTGGTACGCGAGCAGGTCGCCGACCGTCGACACCAGCCCGCCCGCCGGCGCGATCGCCCGTGCCTCGACCTGGGCGGCGGGACGTGGCGGCTCGCCCGGCCATGTCCAGTAGTAGCCCGTCGCGAGCGAGCGTCGGGCGGCCGCGGTCAGGTCCGACGACGTCGAGGTCATCGCGAGCCGCGAGGCGATGTCGCGCCGAAGCAGCGTCGAGAACTGACGCCCGGTCGCCGCCTCCAGCACCTCGCCGAGCAACGCGTAGCCGAGGTTCGAGTACCGGAACCGCTCCGAAGGTGCACCGAACGACGCCGAGCGGCGCAGCTCGTCGTGCAGCTTCGAGGTGTCCGGCATCGTCCTGTCGCTCCAGTCGTTCGACCCGTCACGGTTGAGCGAGCCTGCGTGCATGAGAAGGTGGCGAAGCGTCAGCTGCGGGTCCAGCACGCCCTTGGTCCAGGCGAGCCAGCCAACCACGGGATCGTCGAGTCGCAGCCGGCCGCGCTCGACCTGCTGGAGCACCAGCGTCGCGGTGAACGTCTTCGTGATCGACGCGCACCGGAACCTCGTCGTCGCGACGTCGACTGGTCGTCCCGACTCAAGGTCGGCCACCCCGAACCCACCCAGCAGGACCGTCTTGCCGTCGAAGCGCAGCCCGTAGGCGATGCCTGGGACGCGGTTCGCGATCGCTGACCAACGCAGCAGCCGTGCCGCGATGGCGGCGGCGTCAGCGACCTGGGCGGAGGTGTAGCGCACCGCTAGACGCTCGCGCGCACCGACGCGAGGACCGCCTCGAACAGCACAAGCCCGTCACGCGACCCCAGCAGGTCGCTGCTCGCTCGCTCCGGGTGCGGCATGAGCCCGACCACGTTGCCACCGTCGTTCGCGATGCCCGCGATGTCGTCGACCGAGCCGTTGGGATTGCTCGTGTAGCGCAGCAGCACGCGATCGCCCTCGTGAAGCTTCTTGAGCGTGACGGCGTCGCACACGTACGCACCAGAGAAGTGGTTGATCGGGATCGTGAGACGCCGCCCGATCGCGACGCCCCTCGTGAGCACGGAGCGGTCAGAGACGACCTCCAGCTCGGTCGGCTGGCAGAGGAACGTGAGGCCCGCGTTCTTCTGCAGCGCCCCTGGGAGCAGGCGCGACTCGCAGAGGACCTGGAAGCCGTTGCAGATGCCGATGACCGCACCGCCAGCCTCGGCGAACGCGACGACCGCGCCCATGACCTCAGAGAACCGTGCGATAGCCCCCGGTCGCAGGTAGTCGCCATGGGCGAAGCCACCGGGGAGGACGACGACGTCGAGGCCGTCGAGCGACGCCGCATGGTGCCAGACGTAGCGGACGTCCGCGCCGAGCGAGGCGAGCGCGGTCGCCGCGTCGTACTCGCAGTTCGTCCCGGGGAACACGACGACCCCGACGCGAGGTCCCATCAGCGCGCCGCGAGCTCGACGGCTGCGCGCTCGAGCACCGGGTTGGCGAGCAGTCTGTCCGCCAGGGACTGGGCGAGCACGCGAGCCGCCGCCTCGGAGTCGGCGTCGAGGACGAGCCGGAAGCTCCGCCCCGCGCGCACCTCGGTCACGCCGGAAAAGCCAAGGGCAGGCAGCGCCCGCTCGATGGTCGCGCCCTCTGGGTCCGCGATGCCGTCTCGAAGCGTCACCTCGACGCGGGCGTCGAACCTCACGATGCCGCACCGTACCAGTCGTCGAGCGAGCGGCCCGACACGCGCTCGTACGCCGCGACGTAGCGACGCGAGGTCTCGAGCACCACGGCTTCAGGGACGTGCGGCGGCGGCGGCGTGCGGTCCCATGGCTGGGCAGCAAGCCAGTCGCGGAACGGCTGCTTGTCGAACGCAGGCGGCGGTGTGCCCGGCACGATCTGGTCGGCCGGCCACAGCCGCGAGGAGTCCGGCGTCACGACCTCGTCGCAGAGCGTGACCGCGCCGTCGATGAGGCCGAGCTCGAACTTCGTGTCGGCGAGGACCAGGCCCGCGTCGCTGACCCGGCGCTGCGCGGCGTCGAAGATCGCGAGGCACACGTCGCGCACCTCCCGGGCGAGCGCGGCGCCAACGAGGTCGCAGGCGTCGTCGAAGGAGATGTTCTGGTCGTGCCCGACGTCGGCCTTGGTCGACGGCGTGAACCACGGCTCGGGCAGCGCATCGGCGAGCTCGAGGCCGCGCGGGGCGGGCATCGTGTGGATCGTGCCGTGCGCGGCGTACTCCTCGTAGGCCTGGCCCGCGAGCCGCGCGCGCACGATGCACTCGAGCGGGATCATCTCGGCGCGCCTTGCCAGCATCGTGCGCCCGGCGAGCGAGGAGGACGAGCGAAAGCCAGGCACGGCACGATCGATCTCGTCGGGCGCGCAGGTGAGCAGCGCGGTGGGAACGACCCCGGCCAGCTCGTCGCACCAAAAGGCCGTCATCGCCGTGAGCACCCGGCCCTTGTCGGGGATCGGCTCGTCCATCACCACGTCGAACGCACTCAGGCGGTCCGACGCGACCAGCAAGAGGTCCTCCCCGACCAGATACAGGTCGCGGACCTTGCCGCGGTGCAGGTGCGACAGGCCCTCGAGGCCTGCGGTCACCCGAGCCCCTCGATCGCCTCGAGGAAGCGGCCGCGATGCGCGAGGACGCGGTCGAGGTCGAATGCGCGGTCGAGCGCGTCGGTGCCGAGGTCGGTGTCGGGATCGGCCTCGAGCACCTCTCGGAAGCCCCGGTGCTCCTTGCTCGCCGTCGCTGCGGCGCGCTGCACGACGCGGTACGCGTCGTCGCGGGGCATGCCCGACGCCACGAGCGCAAGCAGGACCGACTGGGAGTACACGAGGCCCAGACTGGTGACGTCGAGGTGCTCGCGGGCGCGTTCGGCGTCGAGCTCGAGGCCGGCCGCGAGCAGCGCGGCGCTGCGCAGCACGAAGCCGGTGAGCTGGATCGAGTCAGGCAGCACGACCCGCTCGACGGAGCTGTGCGAGATGTCGCGCTCGTGCCACAAGGCGACGTCCTCGAGCCCCGGGACGACGTAGCCACGGATAACTCGCGCGAGCCCGCACAGGCGCTCGGCAACGACGGGGTTGCGCTTGTGCGGCATCGCCGACGAGCCCTTTTGGCCCTCGACGAACGGCTCGGCTACCTCGCCGACGTCGCTGCGGGCGAGGAGCCGGACCTCGGTCGCGAACGCCTCAACGGTCGCTGCCGCTGACGCGCAGGCGTAGAGCACCTCGGCATGGCGGTCGCGCGCGAGCACCTGGGTCGCTGGCACCGGCGTCAGCCCGAGCGCGTGGCACACGTCTTGTTCGATCGCCGGGTCGATGGCCGAGTAGGTACCGACCGCGCCTGACAGCTTCCCGACGGCGATGCCCTCGCGGGCACGGGTGAGCCGGGCCTCGTCCCTCGAGGCTTGCAGGCAGAAGAGCGCGAACTTCGCACCGAACGTCGTTGGCTCGGCGAACATGCCATGGGTGCGCCCGACGACGGGGATGTCGATCGTCGCACGCGCGCGGGCAGCGAGCGCGGCGACGAGCCGGTGCGCGTCGACGAGCAGCACGTCGAGGGCGCGAACGAGCTGCACGGCGAGGGCGGTATCCACGACGTCCGAGGAGGTGAGCCCGTAGTGCACCCAGGAGGCTTCGGGTACGCCCATCTCGCGCTGCACGACGTCGACGAACGCCGCAGTGTCGTGCCGGGTGACCGCCTCGCGCTCCTCGACGGCCTGGACGAAGCCTGCGTCGATCACCGGCGCAGCGGCGCGGAGCGTCGCCGCAGTGCCGCCAGGTGCGATCCCGGCGCGCTCCATCGCCTCGGCCGCGAGGAGCTCGACCTCGAGCATGGTGGCGAACCTCGCCTCGTCGCTGAACAGCGCCGCGAGGTCATCAGGGGCGTACCTCGGGATCACGACGGGACCTCGGCAGGCACCGCGGCGACGTCCGTGCGCGCCTGCCGGCCGTCGAAGCGGATCGCGTCAACCGCGTCGTAGGCGCGTGCTCTCGCGTCGCGCACCGTGGCGCCAAAGGCGGTGACCGACATCGCCCGCCCGCCGGCGGTCACGAATCGGCCGCGATCGCGTCGCGTGGCGCCGTGGAACACGTGCACGCCCTCGGGGCGACCGGCCAGCTGGCCGTCGTCGCCGAGCCCGCTGATCACCTGGCCGATGCTCGGCTGCTCGGGGTAGCCCGGTGCGGCGAGCACGACGGTGACCGCGGCATCGTCGACGAAGCGCGGTGCTGTGCCCCCAAGGGCGCCTGTGGCCACTTTGCACAGCAGCTCGTAGGCGTCCTCGGCGAGACGCGGGAGCACTACCTGTGCCTCTGGGTCGCCGAAGCGCACGTTGTACTCGAGGAGACGCGGGCCGTCGACGGTGACCATCACCCCGGCGTAGAGCACGCCGCAGTACGCGATGCCTCGCCGGCGAAGCTCATCGAGGGTCGGCCCGACGTACTCGCGCATCAGCCGAGCGGTGAGCGCGTCGTCCACGCCCGGTGCCGGCGACACCGCGCCCATGCCGCCCGTGTTCGGCCCTCGGTCGCCATCGCAAAGCCGCTTGTAGTCGCGTGCGGGCGCCAGGGGGACCGCGGTAGCGCCGTCGACGAGCACGAGCAGGGTGAACTCGTCGCCGGCGAGGCCCTCTTCGACAACGACGTGTCGCCCGGCGTCCCCGAACGACGTCCCGTCCAGCTTCGCGGTCGCGTCGGCGACCGCCTCGTCGAGGTCGTCGGTGACGAGCACGCCCTTGCCTGCCGCAAGCCCGTCGGTCTTGACGACGACGGTGCCCCCGAGGGCCCGGATGAACGCAGCTGCTGCGGCGATGTCGTCGAACGCGCCGTACCGTGCGCTCGGCACGCCCGCCGCGGCGAGGACCTCTTTCATGAAGGACTTGGAGCCCTCGAGGCGCGCCCCCGCGGCCCCAGGCCCAACAACGAGCCGCCCTGATGCTCGGAGCCGGTCCGCAAGTCCGTCGACCAGCGGCTGCTCGGGCCCGACCACGACGAGGTCGGCGTCGACCTCCAGCGGCGAGCGACTCGAGACCTCGATGCCGTCGGCCGCTATGCCGTCACTGCCCGGCGTGACGACGACGTCCGCGGTGCGCGACAGCACGTGAGCGAGCGCGTGCTCGCGAGCCCCGCCGCCGACGACGCAGGCGCGCCTCACGGCACCGCGACGAACTGCTCGCGTCCAGGGCCGACGCCTACGACGTGGATCGGCACGTCGATGCGCTCGGCGAGGAACGCGACGTAGCGCTGCGCGGCGTGGGGCAGGTCGTCAAATGACGTGCATGCGGTCAGGTCCTCGCACCAGCCGTCGAGCTCCTCGTAGACGGGCGTCACCGCGTGCAGCACCGACTGGTGGTACGGCGGGTAGTCATAGGTCTTGCCGTCCGCCTCGTAGGCGACGCACACCTTGACCGTCTCGAGCGCGTCGAGGACGTCGAGCTTGGTGAGCGCGATGTCCGACAGGGAGTTGAGGCGCGCGGCCTGGCGGGCCATCGGCACGTCGAACCAGCCGCACCGGCGTCGTCGCCCGGTGTTGGTCCCGAACTCGTGGCCACGCTCGACGAGCAGGTCACCGACGACGTCGGTCAGCTCGGTCGGGAACGGACCTGCCCCCACGCGTGTCACGTAGGCCTTCGCGATCCCGATGACGCGGGTGATGTCGCGGGGCCCGATCCCTGAGCCCGTGCACGCGCCGCCGGCGACCGGGTTCGAGGACGTGACGAACGGATACGTGCCGTGATCGAGGTCGAGGAAGGTGGCCTGGGCGCCCTCCAGCAAGATGTGCCGCCCGACGTCGAGCTGCTCGTGCAGGAAGCCGACGGTGTCGGCGATCATGGGCGCGATCCTCGGCGCGTACGTCTCGAGGTACTCCTCGGCGATCTCGGCCGCCGAGAGCGGCAGCCGGTTGTAGACGCGCGAGAGCAGCCCGTTCTTCTCCTTCAGGGCGACCTCGAGCTTCTGGCGGAATATCTTCGCGTCGAGCAGGTCCTGGACGCGCAGACCGACGCGCGTCGCCTTGTCGGCGTACGCAGGGCCGATGCCGCGCTTGGTCGTCCCGAGCGCGTTGCGACCCAGGAACCGCTCGGTCACCCGGTCGAGCTCTTGGTGGTACGGCATGACGAGGTGCGCGTTGCCCGAGACCATGAGCCGCTCAGTGTCGATGCCCTTGGCCATGAGCGAGTCGATCTCGTTCAGCAGCACCTTTGGGTCCACGACGACGCCGTTGCCGATCACCGGGGTCACCGCGGGGTACAGGATCCCGCTCGGGACGAGCTGGAGCGCGAACGCCTCGCCATCCACCACGATGCGGTGCCCGGCGTTGTGGCCGCCCTGGTAGCGGACCACGACGTCCATCTCCTTGGAGAGCAGGTCGGTGAGCTTGCCCTTGCCCTCGTCACCCCACTGGGTGCCGACCACGACAGTTGCTGGCAACGGGCTCCTCCGCGACGCTGACGTCCAATCCTACGGTGTGGTGGTCAGTCGTAGCCTGCTCGGGACAGAGCCCGCCTTGTCTCATTGGCCCGGAGCCGGCGGCGAGCGTGCTCGCGCTTCCCTTCCGGGTCAGTCCAGACGGAGGTCCCCGTCGTCGCCGACGTCCACGACGACCGTCGAGCCTTCGGGATAGCGGCCCTCGAGCAGGGCGAGGGCGAGCTGGTCCTCCACGTGCCGCTGGATCACGCGGCGAAGTGGCCGCGCCCCGTAGTTCGGGTCGAAGCCCTTCTCGGCCATCCACGCCGCGGCGCGGTCGCTCACCTCGAGGCTGAGGCGCCGCTCGGCGAGCCGCGTACGCAGGCGCCCAAGCTGAATCCCGACGATGACAGCCAGGTCCGTCTGGGAGAGCGGGCGGAAGCGAATGATCTCGTCGATGCGGTTGAGGAACTCGGGGCGGAAGAAGTCCTCGGGGGCCACCGCGAGGTTGGACGTCATGATCATCACGACGTTCGTGAAGTCGACCGTTCGGCCCTGCCCGTCGGTCAGCCGGCCGTCGTCGAGCACCTGGAGCAGCAGGTTGAAGACGTCGACGTGTGCCTTCTCAATCTCATCGAGGAGGACCACCGCGTACGGGCGACGGCGCACGGCCTCGGTGAGCTGACCGCCCTCTTCGTAGCCGACGTAGCCGGGTGGCGCGCCGACGAGTCGCGAGACGGCGAACTTCTCCATGTACTCGGACATGTCGATCCGAACCATGGCCTTGTCGTCATCGAAGAGGAACTCGGCGAGCGCGCGCGCAAGCTCGGTCTTTCCGACCCCGGTCGGCCCGAGGAACAGGAACGACCCGATCGGCCGATTCGGGTCGCTCAGTCCTGCGCGCGAGCGCCGAAGCGCGTTGGCCACGGCTCGCACCGCGTCGTCCTGGCCGACGACACGCGTGTGGAGGAGGTCCTCCATTCGCACGAGCTTGTCGACCTCGCCCTCCAAGAGCTTGGCGACGGGGATGCCCGTCCAGCGGCTCACGACGTCGGCGACGTCCTCTGCGTCGACCTCCTCCTTCAAGAACGCATGGTCACGCTGGAGCTCTTGGAGCTCCTTTGTCGCAACATCGATCTCGCGCTCGAGGGTGGGCAGCTCGCCGTAGCGCAGCTGTGACGCGCCCTCGAGGTCCCCCTCGCGCTCCAGCCGCTCGGCCTCGACCCGACGCTCCTCGAAGGTCGACTTGGCCTCGCGGATCCGCGAGATGGCCTGCTTCTCGGCCTGCCAGCCGGCCGTCATCGCGTCGGCACGCTCACGCAGCTCGGCAAGCTCTTCTTCGAGCCGGCCAAGCCGCTCCTTGGAGGCCTCGTCGGTCTCCTTGGACAGCGCCATCTTCTCGATCTCGAGCTGGCGCGCACGCCTCGTCACGACGTCGAGCTCGGTGGGCATCGAGTCGATCTCGATGCGCAGCCGGCTCGCCGCCTCGTCGATCAGGTCGATCGCCTTGTCGGGCAGGAAGCGGTTGGTCACATAGCGGCTCGAGAGTGTCGCCGCTGCAATCAGCGCGGCGTCCTGGATGCGCACGCCATGATGGACCTCGTAGCGCTCCTTCAGCCCGCGCAGGATCGCGACGGTGTCCTCGACCGACGGTTCGCCGACATAGACCTGGGCGAACCGTCGCTCGAGCGCGGCGTCCTTTTCGATGTACTTGCGGTACTCGTCGAGCGTCGTCGCGCCGATGAGACGGAGCTCGCCGCGCGCCAGCAGCGGCTTGATCATGTTGCCTGCGTCCATTGCCCCCTCGGCCGCTCCCGCGCCGACGATCGTGTGCAGCTCGTCGACGAAGGTGATGACGTCGCCCTTGGCGTCTTGGATCTCCTTCAGCACCGACTTCAGGCGCTCCTCGAACTCGCCGCGGTACTTGGCGCCCGCGACCATCGAGCCCAGGTCGAGCGCGATGACGCGCCGGCCTCGAAGCGACTCTGGTACGTCGCCCTCGACGATGCGCTGGGCGAGGCCCTCGACGATCGCTGTCTTGCCGACGCCGGGCTCGCCGATCAGCACCGGGTTGTTCTTGGTGCGCCGCGAGAGGACCTGGACGACTCGACGGACCTCCTCGTCGCGGCCGATGACCGGGTCGAGCTTGCCCTCTCGGGCGAGCGAGGTGAGGTCGCGCCCGTACTTCTCGAGCGACTGGAAGGTGCCCTCGGGATCCTCGGAGGTGATGCGGGCCGAGCCACGGACGTTCCGAAGGGCGCTGAGCAGCGTCTCGGTCGTCGTCCCGAGCATCGAGGCGAACGAGAGGAGCACGTGGTCGACCGACAAGTAGTCGTCCATCAGGTCGGCTCGGATCGAGTCGGCGCGCTCCAGGCCCTCGCGCGCGTCGCGGGAGAGCTCTGGCGACGAGCCGCCGACGGATCGCGGCAGGCGCGCGAGCGCCTCGCTCATCGACTGTGACACCGACACCGCGCCGATGCCCGCCTGTGCGAGCAGCGGCTTCGCGATGCCTTCTTGCTGGGAGAGGATCGCCAAGAGCAGGTGCGCGGGCGTGACCTCGGCGTGCCCAGCGGCGGTCGCCTGCTGGAGGGCGTCGTTGAACGCCTCTTTGGTGCGGGTGGTCCAGCGTGCTGGGTCGAGCGCCATCAGGGCCTCCGGCGCTTCGAGGACTGCCACAGCACGGTGGCCTGGCGAAGCGGCACGAGGTCACGACGGTACGAGCGGTGCGTCTCACGCATGGTCTGGTCCATTGTCTCTTTGATCGCTGCCAGCTCGTCTCGCAGCCGAGCCACCTCGCGCTCGAGCTCGAGGATGCGGCGCACGCCTTCGAGGTTGTGGCCCTCGCGGGTGAGCTGCTGGATCCGGCGCAGCAGCGCGATGTCGTCGTCAGAGAACCGCCGAGAGCCGCCGCTCGTGCGCGAGGGGTCGAGCAGCCCCGTGCGCTCGTAGTTGCGAAGCGTCTGGGGGTGCATGCCCACGAGGTCTGCCGCGACTGAGATCACGTACACGGCCCTGGCCTCTTCGCCCTTGGGGCGAGCTCGCTCGGCGCTCACGGGGCCGCCTCGGTCGGCTCGAAGCTCTTCGCAAGCGCCTCGACCGCAGCGCGCTGTTCATCGGTGAGTCCCGTCGGCACGCGCACGACGACCGTGACCAAGAGGTCGCCTGCGGTCTTCTTGCCGGTCACGGGCACACCTTTGCCGCGCACGCGCAGCGTCGTCCCCGACGCGGTCCCGGGTGCCACGCGCACCGTCACGGGGCCGTCGAGGGTCTCGACCGACACGTCGGTGCCGAGGGCGGCCTCGGAAAAGGAGATCTCGACACGCGTCGTCAGGTTCCTCCCCCGCCTCGCGAAGCGCGCGTCCTTAGAGACGTGGACGACGACGTAGAGGTCGCCAGCGGGCGCTCCTTGCTGACCGGGCTGGCCCTTGCCCTTCACCCTGATCCGTTGGCCGTCCTCGACGCCCGCGGGGATGCGAACGCGCACCGACCGGCTCGACGCCTCGCGCCCGGTCCCATGGCACGACGGGCACGGCGTCTCGATCCGCACGCCGCGGCCATGGCAGACCGGGCAGACCGTCGACAGGGAGAACATCCCCTTGTCGTCGTCCAGCACGCCCCGTCCATGGCATCGCTCGCACTCGACGGGCGACGTGCCCGGCGCCGCCCCGGTCCCATGGCAGGTCCGGCACTGCGCGTCGGTCGGCAATCGCACCGACGTCGTGACACCGCGCACGGCGTCTTCGAAGCTGAGATGCAGCGCGGTCTCGATGTCCGCGCCGCGCTTTGGCGCACGGCGACGCTGCCCGAAGAGGCCGCCAAGCACGTCACCGAGGTCGCCGAGGTCGCCCATGTTGAACGTCGTGCCACCTGGCGTCCGAAAGCCCCCGGACTGCGAGAACATCGAGCTCATCGGGCCGAGGCGGCGGACCTCGTCGTACTCCTTGCGCTTGGCGGCGTCGCCGAGCACGTCGTAGGCGGCGGTGACCTCCTTGAAGCGCTCCTCAGAGCCGGGGTTGGTGTCGGGATGGAGCGACTTGGCGAGCTTGCGATACGCGCGGGTGAGTTCCTTGTCGGTCGCGGTCGCCGGCACCCCGAGCACCTTGTAGAAGTCGGTCTCGAGCCATGCTCGCTCGGCCATCAGCCCTTGACTTTCACCATCGCCGGTCGCAGCACCTGGCCTCGCCAGCGATAGCCAGCCCGCAGCACCTCGTCGACCAAGGGACCGCCGTCACCCTCGACGTGCGCGACGGCGTCGTGCACCGTGGGGTCGAACGTCTCCCCGGCGGAGCCCACACGCTCGAGCCCGTCCTTCGCGAGCGTGTCGAGCAGGAGCGCACGCGCCTGGACCAGGCCGCTTGTCTCGGCGGCCACCGCCGCGTCGGCGGCTGTGTCCTCGGCGAGCAGGTGCCCTTCGGCGAGGTCGAGGGCGTCGAGCACCGGCAAGAGGCGCAGCACGAGCGACGTGACGCCGCGTGCCGAGAGGTCCTCGAACTGGCGGTCGACACGCTTCCTGTAGTTCTCGAAGTCCGCCTGCAGGCGTCGGAGCGCGTCGAGGTACTCGTCGCGCTCGCGCTCGACGTCGCTGCGAGCGTCCTCAAGCGGTTCCTCGGTCGCGACCAGCGCGTGCTCCTCGCCATTCGGCGCGGGAGTGGCCGCGGGCTCGAGCGGGGACTCGCGCTCTGGATCGGTCTCGACGGCGTCGAGCGGCCCGCTCACTGCTCGTCCACGATCTCCGCGTCGACGATCTCGTCGTCGTTCTGCGCCGACGAGTCACCGGCCGCCGAGGTCTGCCCTTCGGACTGCGCTTGGGACGCAGCTTCATACAGCTTCTGGGAGAACGACTGGCTGACGGTGAGGAGCTGCTCGGTCGCGGACTTGATCGCCTCGACATCAGTGCCGTTCAGCGCCTCGGACACGCCCTTGAGCGCCGACTCCACGCCTGAGCGCTCTGTCTCGTCGATCTTGTCGCCTTGCTCGTTCAGCAGCTTCTGCGTCTGGTACACGAGCTGGTCGGAGTTGTTGCGGATCTCGGCTTCCTCGCGGCGACGGCGGTCGTCCTCGGCGTGCGCCTCAGCGTCCTTCACCATTCGCTCGATGTCGTCCTTCGCGAGCGAGGACTGGCCGGTGATCGTCATCGACTGCGTCTTGCCGGTCGCGCGGTCCTGGGCAGACACGTGGACGATCCCGTTGGCGTCGATGTCGAAGGTGACCTCGACCTGGGGCACGCCCCGCGGCGCCGGCGGGATGTCGACGAGTTGGAACTTGCCGAGCGTCTTGTTGTACATCGCCATCTCGCGCTCCCCCTGGAGCACGTGGATCTCGACTGACGGCTGGTTGTCGTCCGCGGTCGTGAAGACCTCGGACTTCTTGGTCGGGATCGTCGTGTTACGCTCGATCAACCGGTGCATGACGCCGCCCTTGGTCTCGATGCCGAGCGACAGCGGCGTGACGTCGAGGAGCAGGATGTCCTTCACCTCGCCCTTGAGTACGCCGGCCTGGACCGCAGCGCCGACCGCGACCACCTCGTCGGGGTTGACGCCCTTGTGGGGCTCCTTGCCAGAGAGCGAGTGCACGAGCTCTTGGATCGCGGGGATCCTCGTCGACCCGCCGACCAGGATCACGTGGTCGATCTTGTCGACGGTCAGGCCCGCGTCTTTGACTGCCTGCTCGAACGGCCCGCGGCACGCCTCTACCAGCTCGTTCGTGAGCTCGTTGAACTTCGCCCTCGTGAGCTTGATGTCGAGGTGCTTGGGGCCGTCGGCGGTCGCGGTGATGAAGGGCAGGTTGATCTGGGTCTCCTGCACGGTCGACAGCTCGATCTTCGCCTTCTCGGCGGCTTCCTTCAGGCGCTGCGTGGCCATCTTGTCGTTGGACAGATCCACGCCCTCGGTGTTCTTGAACTCGGTGACGAGCCAGTTCATGACCTTGTCGTCCCAGTCGTCGCCGCCGAGGTGCGTGTTGCCGGCTGTCGACTTGACCTCGAACACGCCCTCTGCGATGTCGAGCACCGAGACGTCGAAGGTGCCGCCACCGAGGTCGAAGACCAGGACCGTCTGCTCGGCGCCCTCCTTGTCAAGGCCGTAGGCGAGGGCGGCGGCGGTCGGCTCGTTGACGATGCGGAGCACCTCGAGGCCGGCGATCTGGCCTGCCTCCTTGGTTGCAGTGCGCTGCGCGTCGTCGAAGTACGCCGGCACCGTGATCACGGCCTGGTTCACGGTGTCACCGAGGTACGCCTCGGCATCGCGACGGAGCTTGCCGAGGATGCGAGCCGAGATCTCCTGCGGCGTGTACTTCTTCCCGTCGATGTCGACCGTCCACGACGTGCCCATGTGGCGCTTCACCGACCGGACGGTGCGATCTGGGTTCGTGATGGCCTGACGCTTCGCGACCTCGCCGACCAAGACCTCGCCGGTCTTGGAGAAGCCGACCACCGAGGGGGTCGTCCGTGAGCCCTCCGCGTTCGGGATGACGACAGGTTCTCCTGCTTCTAGGACGCTGACGACCGAGTTCGTCGTCCCGAGGTCGATTCCAACTGCCTTTGCCATCGTGGTCTTCTGCTCCTTCGCCCGTCGCCGACGGGTCGTGGTCTAGGGGGCTTCCAATAAGCCCCCGGTGTCCCGAATTGAGTGTATCAAACTTGATCCCCTTCTTGTCAAGTTTTCTTCGCCGGCTCAACTAAGCATCGATGAATGGGCAGGTCAGCAGCTAGTAGTGTCCTGCGGGATCCAGGTTCTTGGCCGGGCGAGGCCGCCGCGCGCCCGACCAGCGGGTGCGACAACGGTCTGGGATGGTTCGCGCCGGCGACGCGACCCACGACGTCGCCGCGGCACGGGGTGCGTTCGCCGACGGCGTGCCGAACCTGCCCGAGGTGAGCTCGCTGGGCTCAAGGAGTCCTGTCCGTTGACACACCGCCGCTAGCGTTGGCCGCCGACATCAGGGGGTCCAATGAAGCGCATCGCAGTTCTTGTCGCACTCGCAGCGGGCTGCACACTCGCTGGCTGTGGCTCAGGGTCATCACCGCCAGCGACGAGCACCACGACGACGACCGCACCTGCGGCAGTCAAGAACCTCGTGGTGACCCCGGCGGTCAAGGCCGCGCTCCTCGCCGCTGGCGCGGCATCACACCGCCTTCCCGTGTCCGACTACACCGGGCTCAGAAAGGGCCTCACCTTCTACGCCTTCGACCCCGCCACCGGCCTGTACTGGGCCGGCGCACAGCTCGTGCCAAGCCCGTCGTCCCAGGCCGCGCAGGTCGGCGTCCAAGATGACGGCGCCTACGACCTGTTCACGATGCGAGCCGGCGGTCACTGGACGGCCTACAACGATGGCCTCGGCACCGTGCCCGGCTCGTCGTGCGGCGTCGTCGTACCACTCCCGGTGCGCACGCTCTGGGGCTGGTCGACCTCGGCACCGTGCGGCGGCCCGGCCGGGGTGTAGCCCTCGACGCTCCCGCATCACCTCAGCTCACTGAGCGCGAGACACCAAAGGTGGGCACGACCCAAGTCGGTACCCTGAGATGGTGCTGACCCTCGTGCTCCTGCGCCACGGCCAGTCGGTGTGGAACGAGCAGAACCTGTTCACGGGCTGGGAGGACGTCGGCCTGACTGCGACTGGCGAGCGCGAGGCGATCGCTGCCGGCCGGCTGCTCGCCGACGAGCCGGGACTCGACCTGCGCTCGCTGCACACCTCTGTCCTCGTCCGCGCGATCAGGACCGCAGAGCTCGCCCTTGCTGAGGCTGGGCGCAGCTGGCTGCCGGTGTCGAGGAGCTGGCGCCTGAACGAGCGCCACTACGGCGACCTCACTGGCAAGGACAAAAGGGAGACCGCGGAGCGCTACGGCCGCGACCAGCTGCAGGCATGGCGCCGCAGCTACGACGTCGCGCCGCCGGCGATGCCTGCAGGCGACCCGCGCCGCAGCGACGCGGACCCCCGGTACCGCGACGTGCCGCGCGAGTCGCTTCCCGCCACTGAGTGCCTGAAGGACGTCGTCGAGCGCGCCCTCCCCTACTTCGAGCAGGCAATCGTGCCCGACCTCGTCGCCCAAGGCGCCCGAGGGGGCGCGGTGCTCGTTGCCGCGCACGGCAACTCGCTGCGGGCGCTTCGCATGCACCTCGAGCGCATCGCGCCCGCAGACATCGTGTCCCTCGAGGTCCCGACCGGCATCCCGTTCGTCTATGAGCTGGGCGACGACCTCGCGGTCGTCAGCTCGCGCTACCTCGGCGACGCGGCCGCCGCCGCCGCAGCGGCCGAGGCGGTCGCTCGTCAAGCTGGCTAGTCGTCAGATCGCCGCGACGCCCCGCTCGCCAGTCGAGACCCGCACGGCCGTGTCGACCGGCATGACCCAGACCTTGCCGTCGCCGACGTGCCCCGTCGTCGCCCATCTCGCGATCACGTCGACGATCTCGTCGGCCTCCTCGTCGTCCGTCACGATCTCGATGCGCAGCTTCGGTACGAAGTCCACCTCGTACTCGGCACCTCGGTAGACCTCGGCGTGGCCGGGCTCGTGGCCGAACCCATGGACCTCGGTGATGGTCATCCCGCTGACGCCGATGGCGAGCACGCGGTCCTTTATGTCGCCGAGTGCCATTGGATTGAGGACAGCGACGACGAGCTTCATGCGGGCTCCTTGACCTTGGTCTTCTGGTTGGTGTTGCCGTCACCGTTGCCATTCCCGTTGCCCCCGCCGCTGCCATGGGGCCGCAGCGCGAGGGCACCAACCCGCTCGGCGAACGTCTCACGAGGCAACGCCTCTTCGTCGTGGATCGCGAGGTCTCCGATCGCGAGAACGTCGTCGGGCTCGCGCAGGCCGCGCGCAAGGACCTTGACCACGCGGAGGATCACGTAGGTGGCTACCGCGGTGAACACGATGATCCACGACGCCGCCAGGAACTGCTCCCAGAACTGGTGCCAGCTGCCGGTGTAGAGGTAGCCGCCGACGCTGATGGCCCCCGGCCCGCTCGATCTTGTGCCCGACGAGACGTACTCGACCATCCCGGGATCCGCGAGCACGCCGACGAGCAGCCCGCCAAGCAGCCCAGCGATGCCGTGGGTGTAGACGACCCCGAGCGCGTCGTCGACCTTGGAGAACGGTCGAACCCGGCTCAGGTAGTTCCAGGACACCCAGACGAGGCCAGAGCACACGAGCCCGACGATGATCGCGCCGAATCCGTTCACCCAGCCGGCGGACGGTGTGATTCCCACGAGCCCGCAGATCATGCCGTTGATGGCCCCGAGGAACGTCGGCTTGCGCTTCTTGCTCGCGACCATGTCGAGGACCACCCACGTCATCACCGCGGCCGCCGTCGCGAGGTTCGTGTTCAAGACGGCGGAGGCGGCGTCCACGCCCGCGTAGAAAGGGTCGCCGCCGTTGAACCCGTTCCATCCGAGCCACAGCACGCCCGCACCGACCGCCACGAACATCAGGTTGTTGGGCACGGCGTGGTCGCGGTCCCGTGCGAGCCTCGGCCCCACCATCCATGCCGCGACGAAGCCAGCGACACCGGCCGACAGGTGGATCACGTAGCCGCCCGAGTAGTCCACCGCGCCCTTCTGGGCAAGGAAACCGCCGCCCCAGAGCAGCGCTGCGTTGACGCAGTACACGAAGGTGATCCACAGCGGCACGAACAGCAGCCATGCCTTGAACTTGATGCGCCCCACCACGGCGCCGAGGAACAGCAGCGGCGTGATCGCTGCGAAGACGACCTGGAAGTAGGCGAACGTCGCCGTCGGGAAGTGGAAGTTGAGCCCTGACGGCAGCGCGCCGGAGACGGCCTGGTTCTGCTCGCCGAAGTGGCTGACGATCGGCCAGAACTTCCCGATGAAACCGGACCAGAACGACCCGGTCGGGCCGAAGTGCGACAGGGGGCCGAAGGACAGGTTGTAGCCCCACAGCACCCAGACGACCAGCACCGACGCGAAGCCGACGAACGCCATGAGCATCGTGTTCACGATCCAGCGGCGATGGACGAGTCCGCCGTAGAGCACCGCGATCCCGGGCAGGCTCATGAGCCCCACCAGTGTCGCGGCGATCAGCTGCCAGGCGTTGTCCCCGGGGCTCAGCCAACTCGGGTACGGCTGCAACGCGAACAGATGCACGCTCCTCCTCAACGGGACGGACGTGGTGCCCGCCTTGCGCCGCGAGTGTTGCGGAGCCATGTTTCGACGCCGTTCCCTGCGTGTTACAGGAGCGTGAAGAGGTGATCAGTCAGCGAGCGATGCCTCGACGACCTGTGAGATGTCGAGGACGCGCACGTCGTCGCCGCGCCCCTCGGCCTTCACGGCATCGTCGAGCATGATCATGCAATAGGGGCACGCCGTCGATATCACGTCGGCCCCGGTTGCCAGCGCCTCAGAGGTGCGGTTCCGGTTGACGCGGGTGCCGATGGTCTCTTCCATCCACATCCTCGCGCCGCCCGCCCCGCAGCAGAACCCCTTCTCGCGGCAGCGGCCCATCTCGACCTGGGTGACCCCCGGGACCGAGTCGAGGACCCCGCGCGGCTCGTCGAAGACCCGGTTGTGCCGTCCGAGGTAGCACGGGTCGTGGTAGGTGACCGTGCCCGTGTAGGCGTTGCCGGGGACGAGCCGTCGGTCACGAACGAGCTGCTCGAGCAGCTGGGCGTGATGGATCACCTCGAAGTCGCCACCGAGCGCGGGGTACTCGTTCTTGATCGAGTTGAAGCAGTGCGGGCACGTGGCCACGATCCTGGTGACCTTGGCCGCGTGCAGGGTCTCGACGTTGGCCTTCGCCATCTCTTGGAAGAGGTACTCGTTGCCCATGCGGCGCGCAGGGTCCCCGGTGCACGACTCCTTCGGGCCGAGGATCGCGAAGGTGACGCCGGCGCGGTGCAGCATCCGAGCCGTCGAGACCACCTGCTTGCGACCACGCTCGTCAAGCGCGCCCGCGCAGCCGACCCAGTACAGGTAATCGACGTCAGGGATCGTGTCGGTGACGACGGGGACCTCGAAGTCGAGCTCGTGGAGCCAGTCCGTGCGCTTGGCCGCGCCCATCCCCCAGGGGTCGCCCTGGTTCTCAAGGTTGCGCAGCAACAGGCCCGCCTCGGTGGGGAACCGTGACTCCATGAGCACCTCGAAGCGCCGCATGTCGATGATCGCGTCGATGTGCTCGATGTCGACAGGGCACTCCTCGACGCACGCCCCGCACGTGGTGCAACTCCACAGGACATCGGGGTCGATAACCGACGGCACGAGCGTCTCGGTCTCCTGGGTGGTGCCGGCGAGGAGCTGGGTCGCCGAGCTGAAGAGGTTGTCGCGCAAGCCCATGATCACGAGCTTGGGGCTGAGGGGCTTGCCGGTCGCCCAGGCCGGGCAAGCGGACTGGCAGCGGCCGCACTCCGTGCAGGTCGCGAAGTCGAGCATCTGCTTCCAGGTGAACTCGCCGACGTGCCCGACGCCGAAGACGGTGTCCTCGGTCACGTTGTCCATGTCCATGTCGGGCGTCTTGTCGAGCGCACCGAGCGCGCGGGGCCGGCGCGACGCGGCGACGTTGATCGGCGCGAGGAAGATGTGGAGGTGCTTCGAGTACGCGACGAAGACGAGGAATGTCGTGATCACCGCGATGTTGAGCAGGAGAAATGTCGTCTCGAGCACGCTCGCGGTCCCCGTGCCAAGCGGTCGCAGCCACGTGCCGACGAGGTGGCTCGCGAATGTCCAGTGCGACCCGCCGTAGGGGAAGTGGCCCGTGTCGACCTGGGCGCCGCGGTAGATGAGGAGCGTGATGATGACCACCGAGATGTACGCCAGCACCATCCACGCCGCACCGGTGTGCGAGCCGTAGAAGCGGCTCGCACGCTCGCGGCGAGCCGGCGAGTTCACGAGCCGGATGATCGAGAACACCACGAGGGCGACGAGCACTGCCACGGCGAAGAAGTCCTCCACGAGTCCGAGCCAGTTGTCGGTCCCGACGAGTGGGATGTGGAACGAGGCGCTGAAGAGCGCCCCGTAGGCCTCGAGGATGGTCGTGAGCAGGATCGTGAAGCCCCACATCGTGAAGAAGTGCGCAAGCCCCGGGACCGTCCAGGCCAGGAGCTTGCGCTGGCCGGCCACCTCGACGAGCTCGGCCTCCGCACGTCGCCGGAAGCCCTTCCAGCGACCCGGCGCGGGCTCGCCGGTCCCGATGAGCCGCCGGAGCCACCAGAAGCGTCGGCCCGCGATACCAAAGCAGGCGATCGTGACGCCCAGACCGAGGATGAGCCGGATCGCCGTCATCGAGACCTCCGAGCCGTGGTGCGGATCGTCACTGGATGGGGGCGTTCCGCCGGAAGTTCTCCGCGTACCGGCTGGGTGTGGGGCCGCGCTGGCCGAGGTACTTGGAGTTGAGCCCGCTCGAGCCGTAGGGCCGGTCGGCAGGCGTCGACATCTGGAAGAAGCTGATCTGGCCGATCTTCATCCCGGGATACAGCGTGATCGGCAGGTTGGCGACGTTCGAGAGCTCGAGCGTCAGGTGACCGTCCCACCCTGCGTCGACGAAGCCAGCGGTCGAGTGGATGAGCAGGCCCAACCGCCCAAGGGAGCTCTTGCCCTCGAGCCGTGCGACGAGGTCGTTGGGCACCGCCACACGCTCCACGGTCGCGCCGAGCATGAACTCGCCTGGATGCAGGATGAGCGGGCCCTCCGGGCCGACGTCGACGAGCTCGGTGAGGTCCTCTTGGTCCTCGCGCACGTCGATTACCTTCGAGGTGTGGTTCCGGAACAACCGGAAGTACTGATCGACGTGTAGGTCGACCGAGGAGGGCTGGATGCAGTCGACGCCGAGCGGGTCGATCACAATCCTGCCGGACTCGATCGCCTCGCGGATCGACCGGTCGGAGAGCACCATGGCGGCGCCACGCTAGCCGTCGACCAACGAGGACCCAGTTCCCAGCTGACGTCAGTGCACCACGTACCCCACCGCGAGCCAGACGACCATGGCGAGCAGCGTGGCTGCCGCGATGCGGTTGAACCGCCGCACCAGTCTCGGCTCGCGCAGGCGGGCGGCCAACGCCGCTCCTCCGAGGCCCCACGCGAGCACGCACGGGATGTTGAGGAGGCACGCCACTGCGGCCACCGTGACCGCGGATGCCAGGTGCAGATGCCGTCCGGTCACGACGAAGAGGCCCGCAGTGGTGAGCGACATCGAGATCGCCTTCGGATTGACCCACTGGTACCCGATCGCCCCGTAGAAGCCGTGCATCGGCGTCGCCTCGCCGAGCCCGTGTGCACGCAGGAGCCTGATCGCCAGCCACACGAGATAGAGCAGGCCGAGCACGTCGATCGCGCGGCTCAGGCCCGGCGCTGCGCGCACGGCTGACTCGACGCCCAAGGCACAGACGAGGACCTGGAAGGCCCAGCCAACCGAGACGCCGAGCGACGTTCGTGTCGCGGCACGCGGACCGCGGAGCATGCCGACGTTGACGAGCATCAGGTTGTTGGGACCCGGGGTGATCGACGAGACGATGACGAACACCGCGAATGCGAGCGGCTCACTAATGAGCGCCCCCACTGATGCACGCTACCGAGCGCCAGGCGGCACCCCGTCGCCGCACCCGCGGCGGCGGCTCACTGAGGCCGGAACCTGAGTGCGGACCACGTCGAATCGAGGGCGATCTGTCGCACCGGACGCACACCACGCTCCATGAGGAACGCGGCCAGCACGTCGCGATTGAGGTCGGTCCCGAGTTGTCCAGCCTTCGGGTACGACACCCACGTCAGGTGATCTGCACCGGACGACGCGATGATCGGCGAGGCGAGCACCGAGAGGCTGTCGGCGTTGCACGCGACAAAGAGCGACGCGACGTCGTCACCGTCCTCACGAAGCGCCTCAAGGATCTTGCGAAGATTGCCCAGGTGATCGAGGTCGCCGGCCATCGCAAGGGACTGGTCCTTGCCGAGCTGCAGCTTGCGTCGAAGTTCCGACGGGGTGACTGCATCGTCGTCGTCTCGACCCGCCATCGATCCTCCTCGGGCCGCGGGGTTCGCGTAGGGGGATTGTCCCTCGGCATGCGCGTGACCTCTCGAGATCATGCGCGGCCGAGAACGATAGTCTCAGGCGATTCTGCGGGCGTAGTTCAGCGGCAGAACATCAGCTTCCCAAGCTGAGAACGCGGGTTCGATTCCCGTCGCCCGCTCCCACCGGTTTGCCCAGTGCTCCCTTGGTGATCGCGTCTCGCGCTGCGCCGGCGAGTGTCCGTGCCAGACGTCGCGGGCGACATATGGGCGACATCTCCTGTTGCGGCGGGCTCTCTGAGCTGGCCGAGGAGCTCCGCGATCGCGCGGTCACGTTCGACCGTCGCGTGCTGGTAGCGGAGCGCGGCCGCGGGACTTGCGTGGCCGAGGCGGTTCATCAGCTCGCGCGTCGTTCCGCCGACCACCGCCGCCCAAGTGGCGCTCGAGTGACGGAGGTCGTGGAAGCGAAGTTCCGGACGGTTGATGGCATCGGTAGCGCGGCGCCAGTGCTTGTAGAGCACGTGGGGGCGCAGGATGCTGCCTCCCTCGCCGGGGAACGCGAGCGAGGTCGCCTCAGGCCCCGTGAAGCGCTCGAGGTGCCCTTGGAGGATCGGGACGAGGTGTTCGGGGAAGTGCACCGTCCGAACGCCGGCGACGGTTTTGGGGGACCCGACGAAGACCTCGCCGTTGGTCATGTGGTTCACTGCCCGTTCGACGCGCACGCTGGCCGCGATTAGGTCGAGATCACGGCGCTCGAGCCCGAGGACCTCGCCCCGCCGAAGCCCCGCCCAGGCGGCGAGCAAGATGAGTGCCTCGAAGCGCTTGGGGACTCGTGCGGCGATCGCTTCGACTTCGGCGACAGAAGCGATGGGACGCTCCTTCGCCCGCTCAGTGCCACCTCCTTTGATGCGACAGGGGCTCTGGGAGATGAGGCCGTCATCGAGCGCAGTGCGCATCATGGTCGCAAGCAATCGATAGGCCTTGGCCGCCGTCGACGGATGTGCCTTCGCAAGCTCCGCGTGCCACGTGCGCACCTCGCTCGCAGAGAGGTCCGAGATCATCACGCGGCCCAGAGCCGGGACGATCTCGTGATGCAAGAGTCGCTCGTAGAGCTCGACGGTGCGTGGGCGAAGCGTGGTCCGCTCTTGGATCCACCTCGTCCCATATTGCTCGACAGTCGTGCGGCCCGCCGTTGGGTCGATCCAGACCCCTCGGTGAATCTCTGCCTCGATCATCGCCAGGAATGCCCGAGCATCGGCGTGCGACACGAACGTCGTGGGTGCGCGGTGCTCACGACCCAGGTGCCTATAGGTGGCGGCGTAGCGGCCTGAATCCCTTCGCCGGATAGATCCAAAGCTCCTTCGGCTCATGCGCAGCACCTCGTCGACCTGCGGGACCGGCTCGAACGCGGAGCGCGACCCCGCCTCGCCCCACAACTGTCGGTGGAGAAGCGGTTTCGCACGTGCACCTCAGCGAACCGTCTTGTGCCTATTCGCCTGGATGAAGGCCTCAAGGTCTGGGCGAGAGAAACGCACCCGTCGTCCGACCTTGATGGCCGTGATCCTCCGCTCCTGCCACAGGCGTCGGAGGTGGCGCTCGGAGGTGCCCAGGTACCGGGCGGCTCCCGACATGTCCAGCAGGCCTTCCTCCAAGCGACGCTCGCGCCCTGACGGCGCACACACAGCCTCTCTCGCGCACGACTGTTCCGACTGGGTGCGGGTCTGCCTGTCCATGTCTGCTCCCTTCGGTCACGGAAAATCCGCTTCCAAAGGAGAACGGGCAGAATTGAGACCCGAAATCGACAAAGTTCTCGTTGGGCCGGCGAAGTTATCTACCAAGGGCGCCAGGAGTGATTTTTTGCGTCACTAGCGATGTCGGGGCGGGCGCTTCGCGCCCGCCCCAGATCAGGTGCCGATGGCGGGAGAGCTGATGGATTGTCATCCCGTCTCTACGTTTGTCGAGAAGGAAAGTCGCCGACCAGCGTCGTCACCTACGATCCGAACTTGAGGTGATCAGTGACCTGGAATCTTGGTCGGTGCGTCCTGTCAGTTGTTTGCGTCGCGACTGGACTGGCTCGACCTGAAACGCCGCGGAACCGGCCGAGTCGACTTACCATTCACCGACCAACATGCGCTGAGACCGAGGAGGCGCCGAGAGCAGCCAGGGCCGATGTCGTGTGTTGGCGGATCTTTCTGCATGGAGCTCGCATACGGCGCCGCCCCAGGCGATGCCGGGTTCAGTGAGAGCGTCCTGACGACGACTGACAGCGGTGCGACCTGGACCGACTTCGGTCATCCCGCCGCCGTGCGAGGGTCATCGGGCGTCTTCGCCACCGTGCAGTGCGTGTCGGTCGCGAGATGCTTCTTGAACCTGAATGGCGTAATCCTCCGAACCAGCACCGGCGGCTCCTCCTGGCAGCGGATTCCAGGAAGATTGAACGGCACTATTCCCACAGGGGGCCAGCTCAAGACGGGGCTCGCCTGCACGCCCATTGGTGGATGTTTCGGCTTTCAGTTTGATGCGAGCACAGGCGTTCCGAAGCTCTCTTGGCTTACTCCCGGTGGCGCAAGGTTCGTATCAGCACCGATGCCGCGGTTGCCCGCAATTCAGAACTTCGCCCTGAATTCTCTCGATTGCCCTTCTTCTCACCGCTGCATCGCGACGGGCGGAGTGCCAAGTTCCCATGTCCAATCCGGATACGGAAGCGGTGCGACGTTCGTGACGCTGAATCCAGGACCGAACGCGCACTGGGTCCTCGCGCCGCTAATGCATAACCGCTGGATCGACGAGGTGTCGTGTGCCACCCCCTCCTTCTGCGGAGCACTGATGGAGGAGCGGGCATCCTCGACGCAAGTCGTCCAGGCAATCGCTCTGTCGTCGGATGGCGGCATCTCGTGGACGCCTTCCAAGAGGATCTCCGAGTCCCCCGTGCCCGCCGAGATCAGCTGCGAAGGCACGCTCCAGTGCGCTGCAGTCGTGACCCCCAACTATGGCGACGGCTTCGGGGATCTCAAAGTCTCTGTGTTCCAGACTGAGAATCACGGCCGAAGTTGGTCGGACTCGACGCTGACGACGTTCCCAGATGATCCTCCGCTCTACGTGGTCGGCTTCGCGGCATGTCTTGCGAACACGTCGTGCCTCGTCGATGCCACCGAGTTCCCGCCGCCTCGCGTTCGACGAGGTTCTTTGCAGCCGGCCGGACTCCTCGAGTCGTCGACTGGTTCGGCGTTGTCGCAGGTCCTTGTGTCAAATTCACCGTTACAGGCGACAGGGATAACGTGCACGGAGTCGTCCACCTGTTGGCGCGTGGACCGGATGCTCAGCAGCTCCGGATATGCCGCAGCACTCGAAGTCTCCTCCGACGACGGAGCCAGCTGGTCGACGGTCCTTCTGCCTTCTGGTGTTGCGCCTGTGCTTGTCGGGGGGTGCCAGAGCGCAACAAGTTGCGAGATTCTCGGCGTATCGGGTGTCAGTCTGTATGGCGGGCAGCTTGGCAATTTCGACTACACGGGCGACACGATTGTTGAGCTGACGACTTCCGACGGGGGCACCTCGTGGAGCGAGCACACGATCCCAGGGTCGAACCAGATGCCAGAAGACGCCTCCTGCACTTCGTCGACGAGCTGCGTGGTTCTTATGGACGACCCGCCAGGAACAGGTGCTGCTTCCGCGCTTGACTCGACCTCGAACGGCGCCACCTGGACGTCCTACTCAGTCCCATGGGCTCCCATCGGTCCCGATCAGCTGCCCGAAACCGCACTTGGGGGCTGGGGTCTCGGCTGCGCGTCGACGGGTGAGTGTCTGTTTGCCGAGCCCACCGCGGCGGGTGGCGTCTTGCTGTGGGCATCGACCGATGGGGGGAGCACGTGGTCACGTGCAACGCCTCCAGCTGGCACCGTCGCCATCGGCGGGGTGTACTGCGCGCGGACGGGCGTCTGCGTCATTGACACTGAGATCAAAGCTGTGCCGAATGCAGCTCCAACCTTTGAGCTCAATACGACGGCCGACGGAGCTGCGACGTGGAGCGCCCACCTCTTCCCCAATTCCGGAGTATTGGATGCAGTTCCTGAGTTGGCGTGCGCCGACATCTTGACATGCACGTTCATTGCAAGCGGGCTAGATCAACCAGCGATCGCGCTGTCGACGTCAGATGGCGGCGGGACGTGGTTTCCAGTGTCCTGGGGCGCAACCATCCCTCCTCAGCCCGTCGATGGAATGCAGGCGGTCGGGCTCCTATCGTGCTCAGCGACGGCATGCCTGGCGGAGGTGAAGGGCATCGACTCCGCAGGCCCCGGTGCGAGCGCCTTTCAAATCCTACGGAGGTCGTAAGCGACCTTCGAGGAGCGCACAACCCTCCTCCACCCCTACAACTCGGACGATTCGTAGGGATTCCGAGGGACGTGACGGACGATAAACCTTGCGGCTGCTGACGTCCTGGGAGCAAGGGACAGTGCGGAGAGACCTACACGATCTTCGAAGACTCGAAACGACTGGCTCCCCGTCGTCTCGGCGGACCACTCCCAGAGATACGGTGGCTGATGCTTCGCGGTACTCGAACCTCGCTAGTCGCAACCGCGGTTAGCGGCTTTCTCTTGTCTGCATTCCTAGTGTTGAATTCGGCAAGTGCAGCCGTGAATCGCAATACATCAGATGCTGCCAATATGCACGGTGAGAGCCTTCCGGTCGATCCAATTCGGTTGACGAATCTCTCGTGCACAACCTCCGTGATATGCACTGCAGTTGGGATTGACGCACAGGACAATGGGGCAATCTTTCGAACCTCGAACTCAGGAGTGAACTGGGAAGCTCAATCGGTCGCGTCCGGGACACCGTTCCCCTATTCCATTAGTTGCCCGACGATCGCCTTCTGTCTTGCCAAGGGAGTCGACGCGAACATCTCGATCTTCCCGCCGGTGTTCGTTGAAACGGACAACGGAGGCGGGCTGTGGACGACGTATCCGCCAACGATTGATCTTGGCAATGCGACCACGAGTGGCGCAACGTGTGCGAGCCCAACGAGTTGCTACTTGATCGAATCGTCCGCTGCGATCCTCAGGTCGACTGACCTTGGCGTCACGTGGAAGCCGTTGCCACGAGCCGGCTTCAAGCACTTCAACCTCCTCTCGTGCGTGCGTGCGTCAGCGTGCTTCACCGTTGGGACCGGAGCAACCGGAGTCCTCGTCTTCGGTCGAATCGCCCCGAATGGCACATCAGTCACCCGAGTCGCGACGATGCCGTACATCAAGGGTTTCCAGCTGCTGGCCATGTCTTGCTCCACGTCGACATCGTGCGCAGTTGCGGGCGGAGAGGGCACGACCGTTCTCACGACTGCCGACGGGGGAGCGAAATGGGCGGTTCGTTCCCTCCCCGAATCCATCGCGGCCGTTCTCTCGATCAGTTGCGCCGATGCCAAGGTCTGCGTGATCCCTGCACTCTCAAAGATCCATAAGGGGTTCCTGTTCGCTGCCACGACCAGGAACGGTGGCGCGACGTGGTCCATTAGTGCCGTCGCGTCGGAACCGAACCCCGATTCCGTCGGCTACATCAGCTGTCCGTCGTCGACAGTCTGCTTTGTCTCCGGCTCAGCCACGCCCGAGAGCACGGTCTACATTCGAAGCGGATTCACCTCGAAGTGGGTTCGCGAGATCATCAAGTAGACGAAGGACCGATCAGGCTGTCCAGGGCCCGAGGGATCTGTCCATGGGCCGGGTTCAAGACCCGTCGATGCAGTGGCACCGCCGACCTCTTGGGCGACATTTGGGCGACATCGAATTGCCGCAGTCGGTCATGGATGGGCTCGTGCGGTCAACCAACACGAGCACTCTTGTAGGCGATCACTGGGATTCTCCGTCGTCACTTGAATTTGCAAGGTCCGGCGCCGATGCCCCGGAGGCCTTCCCAAGCTGAGAACGCGGGTTCGATTCCCGTCGCCCGCTCTCGTGAGACCTCCATTGATTGCAAGGGTTCTCGCCCTTCTGCCGGAGCAGACGCACGAAGTCGCCACCTGTGCTGTTGGTTCCTTGGCTAACAAGGAGTGCTTGATCTTCGGGCCGAACGATCACTGCCAGAGACTTCACTCGGATGCGGCCCCTCACGCCGCCAAGGCTAAGCATGAACGTGCAACCGCCGCCTTCGGCAGACCCAGAAGCGTCCCCGATCGCCGCCGGGGCGGAGGGCCATTCGGAGTCAGAGCAAGGTTTGTGTGCCACGGCCCTTCTTGGCCCACAGGAGATCAGGCCGAACCGATGACCGCACCGAACTGGATGGTGTGCACCGTCACGCCGGGTGCCTCGGCACCTTCGGGAGGAGCGGTAGCGCGGGCCTGCTCTTCGGTTTCGAACACCTCGATCGAGACCCCGTGCGAGTCGTCGACGGCTACGAAATAGGCGCCCAGGAAACCGGGGGCCCCCTTTATCCCTGGAATGTCCTCGTCGAGGCCCCGCTTGGCCTCGGCCAGGTCCGCAATGTTGGCGTGGATCACTCTGGCGTGCATGGCTGATCTCCCCGACTCGTCTGGTGACTCATCACGGTAACCGCGGCTGAGCGCGATTCCTGGTGCGTGACACTTAACACTGGACTATCCCCGTAACGCTGCCGAGTCTGAGGCATTGGTCCAGTCGGTCCTTTGATGGCGACTCCGCGTCGATGAGGTCAGGACAGTTGTTCGTCACCCGCCATGCCCAACTGCAAGAAGACGCCTCGGCGGTAGGGGCCGGGTCTCGCTTAGGTGTCTTCGCTCGGTGCTTGGGCGTTCGCCGCAATGGTCGCCTTGACCGAGGCGATCACGCTCACGACGAGACCGGTGAGCATGCCGAGCTTGATGAGCCGTCCAATGAGTCGCGGCACGTTGCGAGACTATGCGCTAAGGCCTCGACTAAGGCCAAAATGCTGCATCACCTCAGGTCAGCTTGCACGGGGAGCGGAAGCCATTCCACCAAGCCATTCGCGTGCCCCCGAAACGCCGGATGGGTGCGCGTTATCCAGGATCCGAACGGCCCGAGTGCTTGCAACTTTTGACTGCCCAGAGCCGGCACCTTGAGGGCACACCCGATGTCACTCCCGCATAGTATGAATACCTAGGGCTATACAACGCCTGAGGAGTCACAATGACCACCAACTACGTGATGAAGGTCTCCTCCAACGGACAGGTGTCGATCCCGGCCGAAGCGAGGGCACGATGGAACGTCGACCAGGTTGTCGTTGTCGACCTCGGTGACCGAGTCGTGCTTCGTCCGATGCCTGCGGAGCCAGTGGGCGATCTCAGGGGGAAGTATCGACGACGAGGTGCAAGCAGCGATCGGATCCGGCGACAATCCAGAGTCGACGATGCCGCCGGAGAGCGCCGGAAGTGATTGTTCTCGACTCCTTTGCCGTCCTCGCGCTCCTCAAGGATGAACCAGCCGCGGCGCAGGTCCAACAGCTGGTGGAGTCCGACGAAGACGTGGCGCTCACAGCTTTCGGGGTCGCCGAGGTTCTCGATCACCTCGTGCGCTTGGTGGGAGCGGAGGAGGATGAGGCGGTGCTCGACCTCGCTCAACTCGGGCTCTCTTCCGCTTCGCCGATCGAGGTTGGCGTGGCCATGCGATCCGGACTGCTTCGCGCCCGTCACTATCACCGCACGAATCGAGCCGTGAGCATGGCTGACTGCGTTGCGGCCGAGACCGCCAGGTCAGCGGATGCTCGGCTCGCGTCAGCCGACCCGCAACTTCTCGATCTTTGCAAGGACGAGGGGATCGCCGTCATTCCATTGCCGGATAGCGCGGGACGTACCTGGTCGCCCCAAAAGGCTGGCGGTTAAGTGTGCGTTGTCCAACATCCTGGAGGCGCAGACGCTTCCGCCTGCAAGCACCGCAGTCCCGAAGTGCCAAGTTTCCGAGGCTTGACGATCGGCCTTTGCGCTAACGAGCGAAGAAGCCCAGCTCTCGATGTAGGTTCGCGTGCCACTTGCGTGCCACTTGCGTGCCACAGCGGGATGAGATTCGGTAGAACGGAGCAGACCATGTGGCACCAAAAAGACTTGCAAACACTGGAGATCAGACATCTCGCGGGGGTACTCAACCACCGTCCCGGGCGCTCGCTGCACCACGCTCTCTCCGCTCCGGCCAATCCAAGACCCCGACCAGCGCCTGCTCCGAGCATCGCGACATCGAGCCTCTTGTCGTCTTCGAGCTACAGGTTCGACTGAGCCCCCGGACCTCTTCTTGAGCCAGCTCGGCCACGCGATGCGTCAGCGCAACCGTTTTGCCGGGATGCGGTCAGGGCGCTTGGAAAGAGTTGCCTGCCATGAACGAATCAGTTGGTCCGAATCGCGACTGACTGTCCCCGACTGCCGGGTCAGTGGGACTGCTGAGGCTGTCCCGACCCGGCCAGCCGTTTCACAGACAGACCACTAGCGATCGGGATTGGGCTGGGACGACGGCTGCCATTGACGCCTGATCAATCCGTAAACCCACGAGTCCGACACCTCGCCGTTCACGACGCAGTCTTCCCGCAACGTCCCTTCACGCACGAATCCAAGCTTCTCCAGTACGCGAGCGGAAGCCGCGTTGCGAGTATCGGTCTCGGCCTGGACTCGATTCAGATCCAGCGTGTCGAACGCCCACTGCAGCAAGGCGCGCCCGGCCTCCGTTGCGTAGCCGTGACCCCACGCCGCATCGTCAAGGCAGTAGCCCATCGACGCGCTGCGGTAGTCAGGATTCCACCGGGTCAGACTGCACCATCCGATGAACGACTTGTCGGAAGCACGGTCCATGGCCAGCCGCGCCCCGCTTCCCTCCTCCGACATGCGCACGCAAGCCGCGATAAATCGTTCGGCCCGCGCGCGTTCACTCCAGGGCGGCGCATCCCAGTAGCGCAGCACGAAGGCGCTGCTGTGCAGCGCGAAGAGGGCGTCCGCATCCGCGCTGATGAACGGACGCAACAGCAGGCGAGCGGTCCGGATTGTCGGGGTCGGCAGGGACATGCGTGGCATCTTGCCTTTCCCGAGCGAGGGCCGGGCAACCTGATCAGGGCAGTCGTGGTCGGTCGTCCTCAGGCGTCGCGCTTCATCATCCGCCACGCCCCGAGTGCGGTCCACACGATCAGCCATGCGCAGACCACGATGACCGCGACTGTCGTGGTCTCTGGGATCAGCATGCTTCTCGCATTCGGACCACCTCCTGAGCCGAAGATCCGACTCAGCCCGTTTGGTTCGAGGTGCTCCGTGGCAGCCCCACAACCTTTCGATTCTGAGAGCCTCTGCTACTCCGGACGGAGCGAGAGTGCCAGGCGTGGCACGACGAACGACACGAGAAAGATCGGCAAGAACCTCTTTCCTGTGCATCGGAAGGCGACGACCTGGCCCTCGGCCGCGTCGAAGGTCAGAGTGCGGCTCAAGTTTCGGCCGTTGCGGACTTGCAGGGTGTGATGTCCAGCTTCGATTGGTATCTCGATCGTGTCGTTCATTTCGAGCGACCCGACACGCTCAGCGTCGACCACAACATCGAACGTGCCACGACGGGCCTCCACTCCGATCGCCCTATGCGTCAGCTTGAGAGTTGCCGACATCTTCAGTCTCCCTTCTCTGTCAGCCGATCGGCTTTTGCTAGCTGCTTTGATCATGAAGTCGTCACCTCCGCCAGCAATGAGAAGTGTCACATCTTGTCGCCGGTCACTGTCCACCTTCCTTCGACGCCACGAATGTCCACGAGCGACCGGCGTGCCTGCGCGGACAACGAGAAGGTCATTCAAAGTCTCGCTGCGGGCGAATAGCACACCTCCATTTGCGCTCATCCAAGATGATCTTCAATCTTCTCGAGGAGCCAACGTCCTTCGACGTGACCCCAAACGGCGGTTGAGTCCGCGCTATCCGGCGCTTCGAAAATGAGGGGGCCAAGGGCGCACGGCTCACCAAGCTCCCAGGTCGCTGCTTGCTCGAGTTGCCTGCCCCGGACCGAGGCACACGGGTGGCACACGTGAATCGCCTACTTGATCCATCTCTGAGTTCGACGGCAGGACCCTCCTTGACAGCGGCGCCGCATCTCTCTATAGTTAACTAGATATCTAGTGATCTAGAGGGAACCATGATCGAGTTCTACCTGGACGCGAAGTCCGGCATCGCCCCCTACCTCCAGCTGGTCCATCAGGTGCGCCGGGCCCTCAAGCTCGGCGCGCTGCGCGAGGGCGACCAGCTGCCGACGGTCCGCGAGGTCGTGACTCGCATCGCGATCAACCCGAACACCGTGTCCAAGGCGTACCGCGAGCTGGAGCACGAGGGGCTGGTCGCCGCTCGTGCCGGGGTCGGCACCTTCGTGACTGCCAGCACTAGCGATGATGTCCTCGCGTCGCTCGGGCCGATCCGCCACGACCTCGAGCAGTGGCTCGTTCGGTCCCGAGCCGCGGGCCTCGACGACGAGTCCATCGAAGCGCTGTTCCGAGCGGCCTTTCGGAACCCCGCCCCCGTAGCATCGTGAGTGCCGCAGCGCTCGAGACCGTGGGTCTCGGCAAGCGCTACCTGCGTCGCTGGGCGCTCGCGGACTGCACGTTCCGCATCCCCCGCGGCCACGTCGTCGGCCTGGTCGGCCCGAACGGGGCAGGCAAGTCCACGCTGCTCAACCTCGCCGCCGGGCTGCTCGCGCCGAGCGCCGGCTCGATTGAGGTGCTCGGCGAGCAGCCGGCGCGCGACGCGGCCCAGCTCGCCCGCGTCGGCTTCGTCCCCCAGGACGCCGCCCTCTATGGGCGGCTCAGCGTCGAGGACCACCTGCGCCTCGGCGCGCACTGCAATCCCCTCTGGGACGCGGTGGCCGCGCACGCACGCCTCGCCGAGCTCGGACTCAGTCCGCGCCAGCGCGCGGGGAAACTCTCGGGTGGCCAGCGCGCTCAGCTGTCCCTCACGATCGCGCTCGCCAAGCGACCTGAGCTGCTCCTGCTCGACGAGCCCGTGGCCAGCCTCGACCCGCTGGCGCGCCGCGAGTTCCTCGGACTGCTGATGTCGACGGTGGCCGGTCGCGACGTCAGCATTCTGCTCTCGTCGCACCTCGTGAGCGATATCGAACGCGTCTGCGACTACCTCATCGTGCTCGTCGACTCCAGCGTCCGGGTGGCCGGAGAGATCGAAGAGCTGCTGACCGGCCACCATCGGCTGGTCGGCACCCGCTCGACAGACGACGTCGCTCCGTCGAACCAGACGGTGATCTCGGCCTCGGTCACGGACCGCCAGCGACTGCTCGTGGTGCGAAGCGACGGGCCGGTCGTCGAGCCTGAGTGGGTCATCGAGTCGATCACCCTCGAGGACCTGGTCCTGGCCTACATGGGCCAGGGCGCTGTCCGACAGGTCGCGCTCCCGACGACGCAGGCGACAACGTGACCTGGCTCGCCTGGCGCCAGCTGCGCACCCAGGCGGCGGTCGCCGCGCTCGGGATCGTCGTGGTCCTCGTCGCGCTCGGAGTCACGGGTCCGCACCTCCTGCACGTCTATGACAGCGTGGTCGTCCCCTGCGCCGCGCATGGCGACTGCTTCTCGGTCACCGCCCACTTTCAAGCGCTCGACTCACAGTTGCGCCAACCGTGCTCGACCTTGATGCTCCTCGCACCGGTGCTCTTTGGCATCTTCCTGGGTGCCCCGTTGATCGCCCGGGAGCTCGAGTCGGGGACCTACCGGCTCGCCTGGACCCAGAGCGTGACGAGGACGCGCTGGATCGCGACGCGACTCACGCTCGTCATGCTCATGACGGCGGTGCTCATGGGACTGCTCAGCACCGCGGTGACGTGGTGGCAGCGCCCGCTCGACTTGGTCAACAGCACCCTGTGGCTCAACTTCGACCAGCGCGACGTGGTGCCGGTCGCCTACGCCGTGTTCGCGATCGCCCTCGGCGCGTTCCTCGGCGCGATCGCACGCCGGACGCTCGTCGCGATGGCGACCACGATCGCGGGCTACTTCGGCGTGCGCTACGTGGTGTCCGAGTACGTCCGGCCGAACCTTTTCGCACCGCTGCGGGCGAGCTTGCCCTTCCGCCTCCGGGTGACCAGCACCGGCACCGGCACCGAGGCCGGCATCGGAGCCCCGCAGCCCAACGACTGGGTGGTCTCGAATCAGATCGTGACCGGCACGGGGAGGGCCGTCGGTGAGAACGGGGGGGATCGGCCCGAATGGTGCCTTGGGTGGCTTCAACGTGAAGGGCAACGGGACGGCAGTGTTCACCGGCGTCGGTCGGTGCCCGAACCGGATCCCCGTGTCCCCTGGCGTGCCTCATTCGCGCCCCACCGCGGCGACGCCGGCAGCCCTCCAGCGCTGCATCGACAGCTTCCACTTGCATAGCGTCGTCATCTATCAGCCGGCCAGCCGCTACTGGCCGCTGCAGTGGGCCGCAGCTGCGATCTTCGTAGCCCTCGCCCTTGTCCTCAGCGCCGCCTGCGTCTGGTGGGTGCGCCGGCGCCTGCCGTAGCAGCGGAGGCTCGAGGGGCCAACGTCCTTCTCCGACCTCACGTCGCCAGGGTTCCACCGGTTCACCCGAGAGCCATCGAGACGTTCGTCCACCACGGCTGGTTCGCTCCGATCCGCGGGAGATCGCCCCTCGACGCCATGCAGCAGCGTGACTCGGCTTCAGGCGTCGAGCGATCTGCCCGTAGTTGGGCCAGATCGCACCACGCCCAGGGACTGCGAACCTGGTCCTTCCGAGTCACCGGATGACTACCTCGGGGTCGAGTGCGCATCACCCTGAGTTCATCTCCCCCCCATACGGTGCACACGTGGCATGGCCCCGGCGGAACTCTCCCCCTCAGCCGACGGTCGTGCCCACCTCGAGGGGCGGCGGCACGCCGGCAGCGCAGCTGGTCCGGCGTGCCGCGTGCCATTCGACGCGCCGACGCACCGCTCGTTGCGGCACCACACGTCAGATGCACCTCGTGCCTCGGACGGTGCGGTGAGCACGACGGTCCCAGCCGTGGCGCCGACGAACGAAGAACGCCGACACGAGCTCGTTCTCGTCGTCGATGACGAGGAGAGCTACCGAGACGCGCTCACCGTCGGTTTGAGCCAGGAGGGCTTCGACGTGATCGTCGCATCCGACGGCGCCGAAGCGCGCGCAGCCGTCCGACGCGACCGACCCGACCTCGTGCTGCTCGACGTCATGCTTCCGGACATCTCGGGCATCGAGCTGTGCCGCGAGCTACGGGCGGAGCGTGACGTGCCCGTCATCATGGTGACGGCACGCGACGGTGAGATCGACGTCGTACTTGCTCTCGAGCTCGGGGCGGCCGACTACGTGTCCAAGCCCTACCGCCTCCGCGAGCTCGTCGCTCGAATGCGAGCCGTGCTCCGTCGCCGCCACGACTTGGCGGCTGACGACCAGATCGTGAGCGCCGGTGGCGTTCGGCTGGACCTCGCCCGGCACGAGGCATCGGTCGACGGCGCCGTGCTTGAGCTGTCACGCAAGGAGTTCGAGCTACTCGCGCTGCTCATCTCAAGAGCGGGCCAGGTCGTCACGCGCGAGGAGTGCATCGACACACTGTGGTGGGACCAGCACCTTGCCGACACTCGGACGCTCGATACGCACGTCAAGCGCATTCGGCGGAAGATCGAGCGCGATCCTGCCTCGCCCGTGCACCTCGTGACCGTACGTGGCATCGGCTTTCGCTTCGATCCCTGAGCTGCGACTCCCCCGACACCTGACCGAGAGGTCTCGACGCCCCGTACGATCGGGCGATGCGCGAGGGCGACGTGGCACCGGACATCGAGCTTGCAGACCAGACGGGCACGGTTCGATCACTCTCCTCGATCGCCGCGGGCAGGCGGACCGTCCTGTTCTTCTACCCGGCCGCGATGACATCAGGGTGCACGAAGGAGAGCTGCCATTTCCGTGACCTCGCCCATGACTTCGAGGCTGCAGGCGCGGTCCGGATCGGCATCTCGATGGACGCGGTTGACAAGCAGGCCCGCTTCGCGGACCTCAACTTGCTCGACTACCCGCTGCTGAGCGACCGCGACGGCGCGGTCGCGAAGGTCTTCGGCGTCAAGCGCCCCTTCGACATCCTGAAGGTCCGTCGCGTCACCTTCGTCCTCGACGAGGATCGCCGCGTCCTCGGTGTCATTGGCTCGGAGTTCAACACCGACGCGCATGCCGACCGGGCACTCGAGGTCCTCGGGGCGACACCACGGCGCACCAACTCGCTCTGAGAACCAGCTCGTTGGCGTCATCGACACCCAATGCGAGCATGACGCGCGTGTCGACTGAGGAGTGCCGAACCCGATTGTCGTGCACCTCGTGACCGATGTTCGTGATCTCGGCGGCGCGAGGATGTCAAGCGGCGTAGGGCGTTGGATCGTCGTCGCGACGGTGCTCGGCTCAGGCATGGCCGCGATTGACGCCACCGTTGTCGGCATCGCGCTGCCGAGCATCGGTCGGCAGTTCCATGCCACCTTCGGCGTCCTGCAGTGGATGGTGACCGGCTACTCGCTCACACTTGCCGCCTTGCTCCTCGTCGGCGGGACGCTCGGGGACCGGTTCGGACGCCGTCGCGTGTTCTCGATCGGCATCGTGTGGTTCACGCTCGCGTCGGCTGCCTGCGCACTCTCCCCGGACCCTGCCACGCTGGTCGCGACCCGCGTGCTCCAGGGAATCGGCGCCGCGCTGCTCACGCCCGGGAGCCTCGCAATCATCCAGGCGTCCTTCGACCCCGCTGATCGCGCTCGGGCGATCGGCGCGTGGTCGGGCCTCGGCGGTGTGGCCGCCGCCGCGGGCCCGCTCCTCGGCGGGTACCTCATCGCGGCCGCCTCGTGGCGATGGATCTTCGCCATCAACCTTCCCCTCGGAGCCGCGGTGCTGTGGTTGACGAGCCGCCACGTCCCTGAGTCCCGTGACCCTGGCGCCGACCATCGGATCGACGTGCCCGGGGCGATCGCGGCGGTGCTCGCTCTCGGTGGGCTCGTCTTCGGACTGATCGACGGCCCGACGCTCGGCTGGAGCTCGCCGCTGGTCGTGAGCGCGATCACCACAGGCGGGGTGTTCGTCGTCATCCTGGCAGTCGTGGAGCGCCGCTCGCCGTCGCCGATGCTGCCTATCGCGTTCTTCACCATTCGCCAGTTCACGGTCACCAACGCCGTCACGCTCCTCGTCTACGCAGGGCTCAGCGGCATGCTCTTCTTGCTGCCCACCGAGCTGCAGGTCGTTGACCACTACACGCCGCTCGAGTCGGGCGCGTCACTGCTCCCGCTGACCCTGGTGATGCTCGCACTGTCCTCTCGGTCCGGGCGCCTGGCCGCGACGATCGGGCCGCGCCTCCAGATGGCCGTCGGCCCGGTCGTCGTCGGTGCCGGCCTGCTCCTGCTCGCTCGGAGCACGTCGGACGCCGCCTACGTCTCGGGAGTCCTGCCCGGCGTCGTCGTCCTCGGCCTCGGACTCGCCAGCACCGTCGCGCCGCTCACCGCGACCGCACTCGGTGCGATCCCCGTCGAGCACTCGGGCATCGCCTCGGCCTTCAACAATGACGTCGCCCGCCTCGGCGGCCTCCTTGCCGTCGCCGTGCTGCCCGCGGCAGCCGGCATCACCGGGCACAGCTACCTGCACTCCGGCGAGTTCGCGCATGGCTTCCGAACCGCACTCGATGTCGCTGCGGCGTGCTGCGCGCTCGGTGGACTGCTCGCTGCAGCTGGCATCTCAAACGCTGCGGCGCTCGACACGGGAACGACGGTGCCGAGCGAGGTGACCTATCACTGCGGGCTCGAGGCCACCCCGCTCGCCTCGTCGGCGCGCGCTGTCAGGCCGTGACGGCCCCGGGCGACCGCTGCCAGCGATACGGTGAGCCAGTGACAACACCGGAGAAGGTCTCGACGCATGAGAAGGTCTCGACCGACATCGCCGCGCCGCCGAGCACGGTCTGGGAGCTCGTCTCGGACCTCACGCGCATGGGCGAGTTCTCGCCTGAGTCTGAGGGCGTCGAGTGGCTCCGCGGCGCGAGGGGACCCGCGGTCGGCGCGACGTTCAGGGGCTCGAACCGGCTCGGCACCAAGTCGTGGACGACTCGAGGGTGGATCGCCGCCGCCGACGCCCCCACGACGCTCGCCTTCCGGATCACCGCGATGGGCATGAAGGTCGCCGAGTGGCGCTACGACCTCGCGGCGACGGACGCCGGCTGCACGGTCACCGAGTCCTGGACCGACGAGCGCGGGCCGCTCATCAGGGCACTCGGCCGCATGGCGACGGGCGTGACGGACCGAGGTTCGCACAACCGCTCGACGATGCAGACCACCCTCGAGCGGCTGAAGGCTGCCGCGGAGTCGCCAAGCCAGAGTCGCTGAGCAGGCGAGGACCAGCGCATCGACGCTGCCGCGATCGCCGCAGCGTCCGGCTCGTCTATCGGGTAGCGATCGACGTCGACGAGCGCGAGCGCGTCGACGTCATCCCACGAGGAGCGCTGCAGCGGGGTCTTCGACGAAGTCGGCGAGGTCGCGCAGGAACGTCGAGGCCAGCGCGCCGTCGACCATGCGGTGGTCGAACGTCACAGCAAGCTCCACGACCTGGCGCACGCACAGCGCGCCGTCGAGGACCCACGGCTGGGGGGAGATCTTGCCCACCGCGACGATGGCCGCGGTCCCAGGCGGCAGGACTGGCATCGCGCCCTCGATCCCGAACGGCCCGACGTTGGTGATCGTGAGCGTCGTCCCGATCATGTCGCCGAGCGCCGTCGTGCCGGCCCTCGCCGTGGCGACCAGCGCGTCGAGGGCCGTGGCCATGCCGACGAGGTCGAGCTTGTCCGCGCCCTTGATGTTGGGCACGATGAGGCCCCGGTTGGTCGCCGCGGCGATCCCGAGCGCGATCGAGCGACGAACGACGACCTCGCCAGCGGCGTCGTCGAACGACGAGTTGATGCCGGGATGCGCGCGAGCGACGTGGCAGACGCCGAGGGCGATGACTGCGAGCGGCGAGAGCTTCAGCCCGGCGAGGGCCGGACGGTCCCGCACCGACGCCACGAGGTCCATCGTCCTGGTCGCGTCGACCTTGAGCCACGCCGCGGCGTGCGGCGCCGTGAAGGCGCTCTTCACCATCGCCTCTGCCATGGAGCGAAGCACGCCACGAACCGGGATTCGCTCTTCGAGCGGCCCGTCGTCCCACCCGGCGATCGTGACGCCCGCAAACGTGGTCGGACCGCTCGGCGCCTGGGCGACTGCCCCGGTCTTCGGGGCGGCTGCCTGCTCGATGTCGGCTCGCGTGATGAGCCCGTCGCGCCCCGTGCCGCGAACCGAAGCGAGGTCGACGTGCAGCGTCTTTGCAAGCTTGCGGACAGGCGGTGTGGAGCGTGGTGCGAGGAGTGGCGCGGCTGGCGCCGCCGGCTGCGGCGGTGCGCTCGCCGGCGGCGGCGCGGGCGTCCCCGCAGCGCTGCGGCGGTGGCGTCGCGACGGTGCGGTCTCGGTGGCGACGCCGTAGCCGACGAGGACCGCGGTGCGCGCCGCCGGCTCCTCAGCCGTGGCGGCCGCTGGCTCGCTCGCCTGGTCCACGGGCGCCTCGCCTGCGACCTCGATCGAGATGATCGCCACACCCACGTCGACCACATCACCTGGCTTGGCGAGCAGCGCGACGACGGTGCCCTCGTAGGGGCTCGGCAGCTCGACGGTTGCCTTCGCGGTCTCGATGTCGACGATCGGCTGGTTGAGCGCCACGGTGTCGCCGACGTTCACCTTCCACGTCACGATCTCTGCCTCAGTCAGGCCTTCGCCGACGTCAGGCAGGTGGAACTCACGCGCCGCCACGGCCTAGAACTCGAAGGTGCGGTCGAGGGCGTCGAGCAGCCTGTCGACGTTCGGGAGGTACTCCTCTTCGACGCGGCTCGGCGGGTACGGCGTGTGGTAGCCGCCGACGCGCAGCGGCGGCGCGCTGAGCGAGTGGAAGCACCGCTCCGTGAGCCGGGCGGCGATCTCCGCGCCGATGCCGCCGAAGACCGGCGCCTCGTGGGCCACGATGAGCTTGCCGGTCTTTTCGACCGACCCCGCGACGGTGTCCACGTCGAGCGGCGAGATGGACCGCAGGTCGATGACCTCGAGGCTGCGCCCCTCGGCCTCGGCCGCGGTCGCGGCCGCGAGGCAGGTCTTCACGCTCGGGCCGTAGCTGACCAGCGTGGCGTCGGTGCCCGTGCGGCGCACCGCGGCGCTGAAGAGCGACGAGGGCGGCGCGGACTCGTCCACGTCGCCCTTCTCCCAGTAGCGGCACTTCGGCTCCAAGAAGATCACCGGGTCCGCGCACTCGATCGCCTGGCGGATCATCCAGTAGCCGTCGTTCGGCGTCGACGGGGACACGACCCGCAGACCGGCGGTGTGCGCGAAGTACGCCTCGGGGCTCTCGGAGTGGTGCTCGACCGCCCCGATGCCGCCCCCGAAGGGGATCCGGACGACCAGCGACATCGTGATCGCACCCTCGGAGCGAGCGTGCTGCTTGGCCACCTGGGAGACGAGCTGGTCGAACGCGGGGTACACGAAGCCATCGAACTGGATCTCAGAGACGGGCCGGTAGCCGCGGATCGAGAGGCCCACCGAGGTCCCCACGATCCCGGCCTCGCCGAGCGGCGAGTCGATGACGCGCAGCTCGCCGAAGTCCTTCTGCAGCCCGTCGGTGACGCGGAAGACGCCACCGAGCTTGCCGATGTCCTCCCCCAGCAACAGCACCTTGGGGTTGTCCTCCATCGACTTGCGAAGGCCCTCGTTGATGGCCTTGGCCAGTGTGAGCTCGGTCACTTGAGGCTCCCCGCTTCCTCGGCACCGATCAACGCGACCATCTCGGCGCGCTCCTCATCGACGAGCGGGTGCGGCTCCTTGTAGACGTGGTCGAAGATCGAGATCGGCGTCGGACCCACCATCGACAGGACGGCCTCGCGGAGCTCGCGAGCCGCGGCGTCCGCCTCGGCGTCGATGCCGTCGAGCCACTCCTGGTCAGCCGCGCCGGTCGAGCTGAGGTACGTTCGCAAGCGGTCGATCGGGTCCTTGCGCTCCCACTCTTCGACCTCGGCCAGGATCCGGTAGCGGGTCGGGTCGTCCGAGGTCGTGTGGGCGCCCATCCGGTAGGTGAAGGCCTCGATCAGGGTGGGTCCCGATCCCTCCCGGGCGCGTGCGAGCGCCGCGCGGCTGACCGCGAGCATCGCGAACACGTCGTTCCCGTCCACGCGCACCCCGGGGAAGCCGAAGCCCTCGGCGCGCTTGTACAGCGGGATGCGGGTCTGGCGCTCGGTTGGCTCGGAGATGGCCCAGTGGTTGTTCTGGAGCAGAAAGACGATGGGGGCCTGGAAGACAGACGCCCATACGAAGGACTCGGCGATGTCGCCCTGGCTCATCGCGCCGTCGCCGATGCACGCCATGACCGCGGACTCGGCCCCGTCATGCTGCACGCCCATCGCGTAGCCGACCGCGTTCAGCGCGTTGTTGCCGATCACGATCGACGGCTCGGCGTGGTTGTACTCGTAGGGGTCCCACCCGCCGTTGGTCACCTGGCGGAAGCTGCGCGCGGACTGGGCCGGCGTGATGCCACGGCACCACGCGATGCCGTGCTCGCGGTAGCCGGGGAAGGTGAAGTCGTCGGGCTCGAGCGCGCGCCCAGCACCGATCTGCGCCGCCTCTTGGCCACGAAGGGGGGCCCAGAGCGCGAGCTGGCCCTGGCGCTGCAGCGACGTGCACTCGACGTCGACTCGCCGAATGTGCACCATGTCGCGGTAGAGGCCCTTCGCCTCGTCGCCCGCGATCTCGAGCGAGTAGTCAGCGTGCTCGACGCGCTCGCCGGCCGGGTTCAGCAGCTGGACGAAGTCCGCCTCAGCGGCCGGTGCCTCGTCACGTGTCCCATGTCCCGCGCGCGCCATCTTCAGTAGCCTCCCCGAGCCCAAATATGCACATATCACCGTAGTCGGGGGGACGTTGAACTCGGCGCCGGCTCGTAGCCTTCTGCGGTGCCGCGCATCCTCGTCGACCTCGCGCCGCTGCGCGCGAGTCGCGACTTCCGGCTCCTGTTCTGCGGCCAACTGGTCTCGATGCTCGGCAACCAGGTCACGATCGTGGCCGTCGCGTTCCAGGTGTACCACCTCACCGGCTCGACCTTGCAGGTCGGGGCGGTGAGCCTCGTGCAGCTGCCGCTGCTCGTCGGCGGCTCCCTCGTCGGCGGCACCGTCGGCGATGTCGTCGACAAGCGAAAGATGCTGGCCTGGAGCGCCCTCGCTCTCGCGATCGTGACCTCGCTCATCGCGGTCAACGCAACCCTCATCCACCCGTCGCTCGTGGCGATCTACGTCCTCACGGCGGTCACCTCTGGCCTGGCGGGTTTCTCGAACCCGGCGAGGAACTCGGCGATTCCGAGCCTCGTGCCGCGCGAGCTGCTGATAGCGGCCTACTCGCTCAACCAGGTCACGATCCAGATCGCGACCGTCCTCGGGCCGGCGCTCGGCGGCATCCTCGCGGCGGTCAACCTGCCCGTCGCCTACGGACTCGACGCCGCGAGCTTCCTCGCGATCTTCGCCGCGACATCCGCGATGTCGCCGATACCCGCGTCCGGCCAGGCTCGGCGCCCAGGGGTCCGTGCGATCCTCGACGGCTTCTCGTATCTCCGCGGGCACCAGGTCCTCCAGGGCGTGTACCTCCTCGACCTCAACGCCATGATCCTCGGGATGCCATCTGCCCTGTTCCCCGCGTTCGCACTTCACCGCTTCCATGGCGGTGCGGCAACGGTCGGGCTCCTCTATGCCGCGCCCGGGTTCGGCGCGCTGATCGGCGCGTTCACCACCGGTTGGGTCGAGTTGATCCGGCGCCGTGGCCGGGCGGTCGTCATCGCCGTCGTTGTCTGGGGCCTCGCCATCGCCGCGTTCGGTGCAGTGAGTGTGCTGTGGGCGTCGATAGTGCTCCTTGGCATCGCCGGGTGGGCGGACGTGATCTCCGCGGTGCTGCGCAACACGATCCTGCAGACCTCGATCGACGAGACGTTCCGCACTCGCATGTCCTCGTTCCAGATGGCCGTCGTCCAAGGTGGACCACGGCTCGGGAACTTCGAGGCCGGCGCGGTGGCCGCCATCAGCACGCCGGCGATCTCGGCGATCTCGGGCGGCCTCGGCTGCGCGATCGGCGCGCTCCTGCTCGCGTGGCGGCTCCCGCGATTCGTCGCCGCTGGCGCGCACACGGCCGACCAATGAGCGTTACCTCGTGGTAGCCGCACTCAGGTCGCCACCCGCTCAGCGGTGAGGCGTCGGGACCTCGACTCGGGACCTCCGCAGGGCCCTCGCGCCCGCTACCGCAGCCAGCTGACCGCAGGCCGCGTCGATCTCGCGGCCTCTGGTGGCGCGCACCGTCGCGTTGACGCCGTGCGACTGGAGCGCGGCGCGGAACCGCTCGACGCCCTCGCGCGGGGTCCCTCGTGTCGGGTAGCCGGGCGTCGGGTTGAGCGGGATCAGGTTGACGTGCGCGCGGACCCGCGAGGCGATCGCAGCCAGCTCGTCGGCGTCGCGAAGCCGGTCATTGATCCCGTCGATGAGCGCCCACTCGAAGGACAGGCGGCGCCCCGTTGAGGCGTTCCACTGGTGACACGCCATCTCGAGGCGCTCGAGGGGGTAGGTCCGGTTGAGCGGCACGAGCGTGTCGCGCAGCGCGTCGTTCGCCGCGTGGAGGCTGACCGCGAGTGTGACGGTCGGCGCATCGAGCGCGATGCGCTCGATCGCCGGGGCGACCCCGACGGTCGAGACCGTGAGGTGCCGCGCAGACAGCCCGACGCGCTGGTTGAGGGCGCGCAGGGTGGCGAGCGTCGCGTCGTAGTTCGCGAGCGGCTCACCCATCCCCATGAACACGACGTTGCTCAGCCGCCGCGGCGCCACCGCTCGCGCCGCGGCCACGACCTGCTCGATCAGCTCGGAAGCGACGAGGTGCCGGCGAAAGCCCGCCTGGCCGGTCGCACAGAACGTGCAGCCCATCGCGCAGCCCGCCTGCGAGGAGATGCACACCGTCACGCGGTCGCGGTAGGCCATGGCCACGGTCTCGATCGTGGCGCCGTCGTGCAGCGAGAACACCCATTTGATCGTGCGGCCTGCGTCGCAGACCGACTCGGTCACGACGCTGAGCCCTGGAGGCAGCTCGCCCTCCAACCGCTCGCGCAGCGCCTTTGGGAGCACGGTCAGCTCGCCAGGGCGCCGGAACTGGCGCCACAGACCCTCGTCCAGCTGTCGCACCCGGTACGCGGGCTCGTCGGCGAGGAGGGCTGCGAGCGCGTCAGGGTCGGGGTCATAGGCGCTCGGCACCTCGTCAACCTACTGACGGCGCAGCCTCGGGCGGCACGGACGTTGGTTGGCCCGCACCGCGCCCGACGTGGTTCACTCTGGTCCCCCGACGCGCGACAAAAGGAGTCCCATGGAGCTTTCCAACACCTCGGCGATCGTCACCGGCGGTGCCTCGGGCCTCGGCGAGTCCACGGCACGCGAGCTCGCCAAGCGCGGTGTCCGCGTCGTGCTCGCCGACCTCAACCAGGAGCGCGGCGAAGCGCTCGCGAGCGAGCTCAACGGGCAGTTCGTGTCGTGCGACGTCACCAACACCGACCAGGTCGTCGCCGCCGTCGAGGCGGCGATCGCGCTGGCGCCCTTGTTCAGCGTCGTCAACTGCGCGGGCATCGGCTGGGCGACGCGCACCATCGGCAAGGACGGCGAGTACGCGAGCGCGCACGACCTCGACCTGTACCGCCGCGTCATCGAGATCAACCTGGTGGGCACCTTCAACGTCTGCCGGCTAGCCGCTTCCAAGATGAGCCTCAACGAGCCCGACCCCGACGGCTGCCGCGGGGCCATCGTGAACACGGCCTCGGTCGCCGCCGAGGACGGCCAGATCGGCCAGGTCGCCTACTCGTCGTCCAAGGGCGGCGTCGTCGGCCTCACGCTCCCGCTCGCGCGCGACCTCGCTGTGGTCGGCATCCGCGCGAACTGCATCCTGCCGGGGCTCATCGACACCCCCATCTACGGCACGGGCCAAGCGTCCGAGGACTTCAAGGCGCGCCTCGGCTCAGGGGTGCTCTTCCCGCGGCGGCTGGGCCGCGCCGACGAGTTCGGCTCGCTCGCCGTCGAGCTGTTGGCAAACAGCTACATGAACGCCGAGTCGATCCGCCTCGACGCCGGCATCCGGATGCAGCCGAAGTGAGCCGCTGACGCTCAGCGGAGCACGTCGCAGCTTCGTGCCCGCCCCCGCCCCGACAGCGCGCACGCGACCGACAGCGCGTCGTCGCGATCAACGAGCGAGGCGAGCACGCCACGAACCAGGACCGCGGCACTTTCCGGCGCGCTCGGCGTGCCCCCGAGCGCGTGCTGCAGGTCGACCGAGTGCAGCACGAGCTCGGTGATCCGAGTCACCAGGTAGTCCCCGAATGCGATGCGTCCCGCGTAGTGCTGGACATCCTGTCGTGCTGGGGTGCAGACCACGAGGCGGTGCACGCGGTCAGCCACGTCGTGGACGTACGGTCCCGGGTCGTCGCCCATGCGCGCGGCGCCGTCGCGCGCATGGGTGGTGATGCCATCGTGGACGCCCGCGGTCGACATCGCCGACCGGTAGTAGTCCGCGGCGTCGGCCAGTTTGCGGCTCGCGGGGTCAAGTGGTCGAGCGAGCACCTCATCGATCGCGAGATAGGCCCGTGTGGTGTGCGCGATCAGCTCGAGGATCGTCCACTCGTCGGTGCCCGGCTCGCCGAGCCGCTCGGGCCCGATCGAGTCGACGAGCGCCACGAAGCTGCTCGACGCGTCGTGGAATGCCGACTTCACGTCGGTCTCGTCCGGCACTGCAGCAGTGTACGAAGCCGCCTTGGGAAAAGCGCGACGCGAGGCTCGCGACGCGTGCGCTAGATGCCCTGTCCCAGATTGTCGAACCTCGCGAACTGGCTGAGGAACGCGAGGTTGGCGTGGCCGGTCGGCCCGTTGCGGTGCTTGGAGATCAGCACCTCGGCGAGGCCCTTTTTCTCGACGGGCGCCGCCGAGTCGTAGGCCTCCTCGCGGTAGAGGAACAACACGACGTCGGCGTCCTGTTCGAGCGAGCCTGACTCGCGAAGGTCCGACAGCATCGGCCGCTTGTCCGCGCGGGCCTCAAGTCCACGGGAGAGCTGCGAGAGGGCGACGACCGGGCACTGCAGCTCTCGCGCGAGGATCTTGAGCCCCCGCGACATCTCGGCCACTTCGACCTGGCGGTTCTCTGAGCGCACCCGCGAGCTCATGAGCTGGAGGTAGTCGACGACCACGAGGCCGAGCTCACCGTGCTGCTTCTTCAGTCGGCGCGCGCGTGCTCGCACGTCCATGACGGTGAGGTGCGGATTGTCGTCGATGAAGATCGACGCCTGGCCGAGCCGCGTGATGGCGCGCGACACCTTCTGCCAGTCGGTGTCGCCAAGCTGGCCCGTGCGCATTCGCTGGGCATCCACCCGCGCCTCGGACGCGAGCAGCCGCTGGGACAGCTCGAGGTGGCTCATCTCCAGGCTGAACAGGAGGGCCGGCCTCTTGAGCACCGCGCCGACGTGGGTGAGCATGCCGAGCGCGAAGCTGGTCTTGCCCATCGAGGGGCGCGCGCCGACGATCGTCAGGCTCGACGGCTGGAGCCCCAGCAGGATGTTGTCGAGGTCGGTGTAGCCCGTCGCGGTCCCGGTGAGCCGGCCCTTGCCGCGCTCTTCGATCCAGTCGACGGACTCGTGCAGCAGGTCGCCGAGGGACCGCACGGTCTCGGCGTTGCGATGCTCGGCGACATCGAGGATCATCTGCTCGGCGGTGTCGATGACGCCCGAGACGTCGTCGGGCGCGCTGTAGGCGAGGTCGGAGATCTCACCCGAGGCGCCGATGAGCCGCCGCAGGATCGCGAGCTCCTGGACGATCGACGCGTAGTGCTGCGCGTTCGCCGACGACGGCGTGTTCGCCTGGAGCGACACGAGCGCCGCGGGGTCCGCGCCGATGGAGGTGAGCCCTGCGCGGTCGAGCTCGTCGGCGACGGTGACCGCGTCAGCGGGCTGGCCCGACTCGTAGAGGCGCGCGATCGCCGCGAAGATCTGGCCGTGCGCGGGCTTGTAGAAGTCGTCGGCCCCGAGCAGCTCGGTCCCGACGGAGATCGCGTCGGTCGACAGCAGCATCGCGCCGAGAAGCGACTCTTCGGCTACAAGATTGTGCGGCGGGACCTTCGGTCCGCCGTCGGGCCTCCTGAGCCGTATGGGACGTGCGTCGTCAACGGCTTGAACCATGAATCAGCAACTGTCGCCGACGTGGCCTGTGGGAGGTAACCCTGCGTTTGCTGAGGGTTTGTTGTGTGTCGGCCCGCCAATTGTCCACAGCCTGTCGCGAGCACGAGCCGACCCTCGTCGCATGGAGTCACTGTGACGTGGGTGTGTGACACCTGGCAAAGCCCGGGCGCCCGGAGGGCTTCTCAGTCGAGCGGGACCACCACGACCGTGACCGACGCGGTCACGCCGCCGAACAGCGTGACCGTGATCGACGCCTCGCCGAGCTCCTTCAGGTGCTCTTCGAGCACGACCTGGCCGCGGTCGACGTCAACGCCGGTCACTGCGGTAATGGCCGTCGCGATCTCGGCGGGCCCGACGGAGCCGAAGAGCTTGCCCTGGGGCCCGGCCCTCGCAGTGACGCGGACTGGCGTGCGCTCGAGCTCGGCCTTCTGGGTCGCGGCGGCGGCGAGGTCCTGGGCGTCGCGCAAGTCCCGGGAGCGCCGCATCGCCGTCGCCTGGCCGGCGACGCCCTCGGCCGCGCGGAGCGCCGAGCCACTCGGGAGCAGGAAGTTGCGCGCGTAGCCGCCCTTCACGTCCACGATGTCGCCTCGGCGACCCACGCCTTCGACGTCCTTTCGAAGCAGGACCTTCATCAGGCACCCACCTCTGCGTCTGCAGGCGTCTCGGTGTTCCCAGCTGCCTCTGGGGCGGCTGCCTCTGGGGCGGCTGTCTCTGGGGCGGTCGGCGCAGAAGCGGTGGCCTCGACGACCGGCTCGGAAGGGGCATCCTCGCCCACGCCCTCGAGCGTGCGCTCGTCTTCGGGGCCCGACGCGAGCGTCGCCTCGTCGTCGCCGCCGCGCGGACGCCCACGCCCGCCGCCCTCGCGGTCCCGGCCACGGCCACCGCCTCGGCGCTCGGTCACGGTGCGCTGGGTGTAGGGCAGCAGGGCGAGCTCGCGCGCCGTCTTGATGGCCTCGGCGATCTCACGCTGGTGCTGCTCGCAGTTGCCCGACACCCGGCGGGCTCGGATCTTGCCTCGCTCGCTCATGTAGCGCTTGAGCATCCCGGAGTTCTTGTAGTCGACCCACTCCACGCGGTCCTTGCAGAGTTGGCACGGCTTCTTCTTGACGCGGCGACCGAGGTCCTTCGGGGCGCGCTTGGTCGTGCGCATGTTCGTACGTGCCATCAGAAGGGCTCCTCATCGAATCCGTAGCCGGCGTCCGGTTCCTGTCGCGGGGGTGCCGCAGCGCGCGCGGGTCTCGCCTCGCCGGGGGCCTTGCGCTCGTTGCGCGTCACCTGGGCGGTCGCCCATCGCAGCGACGGGCCGATCTCGTCTGCGACGATCTCGACGACCGATCGCTTGTCGCCCTGCTCGGTCTCCCAGCTGCGCTGCTCGAGGCGCCCCGCGACCACGACGCGGGCGCCCTTGGTCACTGACTCGGCCACGTTCTCGGCCATCTCGCGCCAGCACACGATGTTGAAGAAGGAGGTCGCCTCCTCCCACTCCTGGGTCTGGCGGTTCTGCCAGCGTCGGTTGACCGCGAGGCCGAACGAGCAGTTCGCCTGCCCTGACGCCAGGAAGCGCAGCTCGGGGTCACGGGTGACGTTGCCAACGACGGTGACGGTGTTGTCTGCCATGGTGCTCCTTGTCTCAGGCCGCGCCGGCGGCGAGGCGCTTTGCTGCCGCACCCTTCTCGGGCAGACGGAGGATCTTGTGCCGCAGGATCTCGGGGGCCAGGGTCAGGTGCCGGTCGAGCGCGGCGACGGTCGCCGGCTCGCCGCTGAACTCGACGATGACGTAGTAGCCCTCGCGGCGCTTGTTCATCTCGTAGGCCAAGGTGCGCTTGCCCCAACGGTCGATCTTGCCGGGGGATCCGCCGGCCGCCTTCATCGCCTCGATCGCGCGATCGAGCGCCAACTGGATGTCCTGGGCGTCGACGGCCACGTCGAAGATCATCATGGTCTCGTAGGGCCGCACGGGCCACACCTCCCTCTGGACCGGCGCCTCAGGCGTCCGGGCCCCGTCGTTCGGGGCAGGGTCACGTCCTGCCGAAGCAGGACCACAGATGGTAGCCGGACCTGGGGACCCGGCCGCCGGCTGGGACCCGCACAACGCCAGCGCACATTTCGCACGACACTTCACGCGGGCCCCGGCAAGCGCTGACCGCCTCGGTACGCTCGGTCGCCCCGTCGATCGGAGACCCATGTCCGGACCCGCGCACCGCCTGCCGGCCCGCCGTCGGCTCGCCATCGTCCTGGCAGTCAGCTCGCTCGCCCTCGTCGCCCCCGGCGCCGCCGCCGCCGCCGCGCCCTCGCCGCACGCCACGTTCGCGACGCCCTCGTCGATCGCCGCGGTCGGTCGGTGGCTCGTCGTTGCCAACAAGGCGACGTCCACGCTCTCGATCCTCGCGGCGTCCACCGGGGCGCTCGAGCGGACCGTCTCGCACGCCGCCCTCGGGGTCTCGGCCCCGGACTCGGTGGTCGCGAGCACCACGTCCGGCCGCTCCCTCGTCTTCGTGGCGGGCGTCGGGGGCAACGTCGCCGAGCTCAACGTGACGACCACGGCGTCGTCCAAGCCGGCCGTGACGCGCCTGCGGATCCTGCGCCCGACGGGCTGCGCCAAGTCCGCGACCGCCCGCCTTGCGACCGACCTGCACGGCCACGTCCTCGAGGCGTGCGCCACCGGCGTCGTGACCGAGTGGGCGGTGCGCATGGGCGGGCAGATCCGCAGCTTCGGGGCCGCGAGCACCAAGGTCACGAACGCGACCGGGCTGACGGTGCTCGGCACCTCGGTCTTCGTGACCAATGCCGCGACGGCCTCAGCTGGCTCTGCGCCCGACTCGGTCACCGAGCTCTCGCTGGCCACGGGCCACCGCACGAAGACGGTGACGAACGGCACGAGCCCCGCCTACGGATTCGGCTCGCCGAACGGGATCACCTCGTTCGGGACCCGCCTGTGGGTGATCAACGCCACGGCCAACACCGTCGACGAGCTGGCGGCTTCGAGCCTCGCGTTCCTCGCGAGCTCGTCGACCAACGTGTCAGACCCCGGCGTCGTGCTCGCGACCAAGGCCGCGGTCTTTGTGTCGAGCTCGGGCGCGTACTCCATGGTGACCCAGTTCACGGGCAGCGCGGCCACGCTCAGCAGCCCGTGGATGATGTGCAACACGAACGGCCCCTACCAGTTCGCCGGGCCCTCGGGCTTCGCAATCAGCGGCACGTCGCTGTGGGTGACCAACGCAAGCAACGGGCTGATCGACCGCATGAACGCGTCGAGCGGCGCGCTCGTAAAGACCTTCGGCTAGGTCCTCACTCGCCGAGCGCGCTCCGCAGCTCGTGGCCGGCCGCGTAGGTCTCGTCGGGGCCCGGGAACGCGCCTGAGCGCACGTCGTCCGCGAAGCGGCTGATCGCCTCGGTGACGAGCGTCCCGAGCTGGGCGTACTCGCGGACGAACTTCGCCAGCGGCCGGTTCCCGAGCCCGAGCAGGTCGTGGAACACGAGCACCTGGCCGTCGGTGTCGGGCCCCGCGCCGATGCCGATCGTCGGGATATCGAGCGCCGTGGTGATCCGCTTCGCCAGCGCGTCGGGCACGCCCTCGAGCACGACCGCGAAGCAGCCCGCGTCTCCGAGCGCCCTGGCGTCCTCCAAGAGGAGCTTGGCAGCGTCGAGGTCGCGCCCCTGGACGCGATAGCCGCCCATGGCGAGCACCGACTGGGGGGTGAGGCCAAGGTGGCCCATGACGGGGATCTGCGCGTCGAGGATCGCCTCGACGACGGGCACGCGGATCGCGCCGCCCTCGAGCTTCACGCAGCCCGCGCCTGCGCGCACGAGCGCCGCCGCGTTGCGCACCGCGTCGCGGGTGCCCGTGTGGTAGCTCATCCACGGCAGGTCGCCGACGACGAGGGCGCTCGGATTCGCGCGCGCCACTGCCGCGGTGTGGCGCGCCATGTCCTCGATCGTCACGTGCAGTGTGTCGGGGAACCCGAGCACGGTGTTGGCCACGGAGTCGCCGACCAGCAGCAGGTCGACCCCCGCGGCGTCGCACAGCCGCGCGGACGGCTCGTCGTAGGCCGTGACCATGACGATCGGCTCGGCGCCGCCCGAGCGCTTGCGTGCCTGGATGTCCGGGACGGTGGTGGGTTTGCTCACTGCGCGCGCTGCTTGGCGGCACGACGTGTCGTTCGGCCGCCGGCCTGCCACTTGCGGGCCAGGTGGTGGAAGCCACAGCCCGTGCATGCCTCAACCGCGTAGCAGACGACGGGCTCCTCACGGCGCTCGAGCCTCGCAAGCTCGGCCTTTGTCGACGGGCAGGTCCCGCCCGAAGGGAGCTTCGAGCCGAAGACGTAGGTGACCTCGACGGTCGTCGCCGCGTCGCACACCGGACACGCACGGTCGGTTGCCTGCCCGAGATTCGTGGCAGCCCGCAGCAACTCGGGGTGCGCGTCGCAGACCTCGTCGCGGCGAACCTTGCCCTTGCGGAGCGACTCGACCAGCCGATGGCGCACGAGGCCGTACTCAACGACGCCGGTTCGAATGCGTTCTGACTTCGGCAGCGGCCGCGCCATCGCGACGACGCTAGCGGCGAGCAATGCGCAACGAAAGGGCTGGCCGTGTTTCGGCAGCATGACAATCGGCCCGTCACCCCGATGTCGTGACCACGTGGCGCACCGAGACTCGACGCACCGGCGGCACGCGTCTGTGGTCGGCTCGCTCGGCGCGGGCCGGCCGCATCGTGATGGACGAATCCGATCGCCTCAGGCAACGACGCCCCTGAGGCAGCTCGAGGGCGCCCAGGTTGTGCCGGCGGTGTGCCAGGTGTGATCGATCGATATATCGCCTTGCTATAGTCACTTCGTGCTCGACCTAGCGATCCTCGGCCTCCTGGGCGAGAAGGACCGTCACGGCTATGAGATCCGCCGCCTCCTTCGCGACGAGCTGGGACTCGTCACGTCGGTCTCCTTCGGGTCGCTGTACCCCGCGCTCGCCCGGCTCGAGCGCGCTGGGGCCGTCGAGGTAGTTGGCGACGCAGAGGCCACCGTGCCGACGTCGCCCTCCACGGGCTCGCTGTCCGGCGAGCGTGCCGCCACCAGGGGCCTGCGCACCGGGCTCGCCCGCGGGTTGCGATCACGCAAGGTGTACCGCCTGACCCCCGAGGGCCGGGCCAGCTTCGCCCGGCTCCTCGCCGAGACCCCCTCCCAGGACGACCCGCGCAGCTTCGGGCTGCGCGTGGCCCTCGCGCGCCACCTCCCGCCGAGCGCGCGCCTCGACCTGCTGGAGCGACGCCGCACCGAGCTCGTCGGCCGGCTCGCAGAGCTCGAGGTCGCGACCACCGGCCCGTCGCTCGACACCTACGCGCGCTCCGTCGTAGCGCATGCCGCCGAGGGCGTCCGGCTCGACATCGGCTGGCTCGACGGTCTCGTCGACGCCGAGCTAACTCGTAGACCAGTCACCACCGACGTCGCGCCGTAGCGACCGAGAGGAGCACCAGATGGGTCGGATCAGGGTTGCGATCGCAGGCGTCGGGAACTGCGCCAGCGCGCTCGTCCAGGGCGTGCGCTACTACCACGACGCGGATCCCGCCGACGTCGTGCCCGGGCTCATGCACGTTGAGCTCGCCGGCTACCACGTGCGCGACCTCGACTTTGTCTGCGCGTTCGACGTCGACGCCCAGAAGGTGGGCGCCGACCTGTCCAAGGCCATCTTCTCCTCGCAGAACAACACGATCCGCTTCGCCGAGACCAGCCATCTCGGGGTGACCGTGCAGCGCGGGCCGACCCTCGACGGGCTGTCCAAGTACTACCGCGACCTGGTCGACGAGTCACCCGCCGAGCCCTGCGACGTGGCCGAGGTGCTGCGCGACACGCGCGCCGACGTGCTCGTCTCGTACCTGCCGGTCGGCTCCGAGGTGGCGCAGCGCTTCTACGCACAGGCGGCCCTCGACGCCAAGGTCGCGTTCGTGAACGCGATCCCCGTGTTCATCGCATCGGACCCCGTCTGGGCGCAGCGGTTCACCGACGCAGGCGTGCCCATCATCGGCGACGACATCAAGAGCCAGGTCGGCTCGACGATCGTGCACCGGGTGCTCACGAGGCTCTTCGAGGACCGCGGCACGACGCTCGACCGCACCTACCAGCTCAACGTCGGCGGCAACATGGACTTTCGCAACATGCTCGACCGCGACCGCCTGGAGTCGAAGCGGATCTCGAAGACCCAGGCCGTGACCTCCCAGATGGAGGACACCGTGCTCACCGACGAGAACATCCACATCGGGCCGTCGGACCACGTCCCGTGGCTCGAGGACCGAAAGTGGGCGTACATCCGCATGGAGGGCCGCAACTTCGGCGACGTGCCGCTCAACGTCGAGCTGAAGCTCGAGGTCTGGGACTCCCCCAACTCCGCAGGCGTCATCATCGACGCCGTGCGGTGCGCGAAGGCGGCCCTCGACCGCAAGATCGGCGGGCCGCTCATCGGTCCGTCGGCCTACTTCATGAAGTCCCCGCCCATCCAGTACCACGACGACGTGGCCCATCGGATGGTCGAGGCGTTCTCCCGCGGCGACGAGGAATAGCCCCGCAGCTCAGCACGTCCGAGTCGCGCTTGCTCCGCGCGCCGGGATCTACGACGATCGCGTCATGGACCACGACGCACGACGAGCCGAGTTCCGCCGCCTCCACGAGGCCGGGACCTTCACCATGCCCAACCCCCACGACGTGGGGTCCTGCCGCCTGCTCACCGAGCTCGGGTTCAAGGCCCTCGCCACGACGAGCGGTGGCTTCGCGTTCTCGCTCGGCCGCCTCGACATGACGGTCGGCCGTGACGCGCTCGTCGCGCACGTCGGGGCCCTCGCCGCGGCCACGGACCTGCCCCTCAACGTCGACGCGGAGAACTGCTTCCCCGACGCCGCCGGCGGGATCGCCGTGACCATCGAGCTGCTCGCCGACGCGGGGGCGGCGGGGTGCTCGATCGAGGACTACGACCCCGCGAACCGCTCCATCCTCGAGCGCACCGAGGCGGTGCGCCGCGTCGGGATCGCCGCGGTCGCCGCGCGCGCCGAGGGGCTGGTGCTCACTGCCCGGGCCGAGAACCACCTGCGAGGCGTCGACGACGTGGACGACACGGTCGCGCGCCTGCTCGCGTACCGCGACGCGGGGGCCGACGTCCTCTACGCGCCCGTGCTCCCCAACGCCGACGCGATCGCGCGCGTCGTCGAGGAGACCGCGATGCCCGTCAACGTGCTGCTGGGCCCGGGCGGTCCCACGGTCGCTGCGCTGGCCGCGCTCGGGGTGCGCCGCCTGTCGGTGGGCGGCACCTTGGCCTCGGTCGCCTACGGGGCGCTGTACCGCGCAGCCGAGCGCCTCCGAAACGAGGGCGTGCTGGATGTCGGCGAGGGCGGGCTCGGCTACGACGTCGTGACGCGCGCCTTCGGCGGCGAGGTGCCGTCGTAGCAGGCGAGCCGCACCCGCCCGCGACGACCTGGCGCAAGGTTGGCGTGCGCGACGGCGACCGGGTCGTGCTGCTGGGCGCGCCCGGGGCCTGGAGCCGCGATGCGCTCGCGGCATCGGTGCGCGTCTCACGTCGGCGAGGCACGCTTCGCGCCGACGTCGTCGTCGCCTTCTGCGCCAGTCTGTCGCAGCTCGAGCGGGAGGCAGCGACGATCGGCGGCGCGATCACGCCCGACGGCATGGTCTGGGTCGCGTGGCCGAGAAAGGCCGCCGGGCACCAAAGCGACCTCTCCGACAACGCCGTGCGAGCGACGATGCTCGCTCATGGCCTCGTCGACGTGAAAGTGGCGATGCTCGACGAGGACTGGTCGGGCCTCAAGTTCGTGTGGCGCGTCGGGCGCCGCGCGGCGCTTCGGTAGGGCTACTCGATCGGCTGGTGCGCGATGCCGGTCGGTTCGCGGCCTGCGAAGCACATGCCCCCAAGGGCCGCGAGCAGCGGGAGCCCGAGCAGCATCATGCCGAGCGGGCGCAGCGGGACGTTCTGGGTCAGCTCGGAGAAGTTGTCCGCACTGTCGTTCGAGAGGAAGGCGGCCACCAGGAGGTAGGCCGTGACGATGCCGAGCACGGCACCGACGAAGCCGAGGGAACCCGCGGTGACCGCCGTGAGCGTTCGGCGGGTGCGCCGGCTGGCGCCCGCCGCGGCGAGCACGCGCAGCTCGGCAGCGGTCTCGGAGCGGATGAGCCCCACGGTCATCGCGAGCACCCCCAGTGCGAGCAGGAGGCCTGCGCCGATCGCCCAGGCCAGCACCTCGTCGAGCGACGCGAACGAGTTCGCCGTCTCGACACTGGTGCCATTGGTCGCGGCCAGGGTCCGTGCCGTCTGCTTCTGCAGGGTCGTGAGGTCGCGCGGCGTGGTGAGCAAGTACTGCTGCAGCTGCAGCGTCTTGGTCAGGTGCAGCACCTGGACGGCGTGCATCGTGAGCACCGTGTTCGGCGCCGACGTGCCCACGGGCAGCTTCGCGACGTACTGGACCGACGGGCTCAGCACGCAGTAGCCGGGCGGGCAGGGGCCGACTGCCCCGTTGAAGAAGCTGGGGTTGGACCACGCCTGGCCGTAGACCAGGGCCATGCTGCCAGTGGCACCCGGGAGCTGTGCGCGAGCAGTGAGCACGAGCGCGTTCGGGTCGATCGACGACGGCGAGATGCCGTAGTGCGCGAGCAGCTCGGGGGTCGCCACGAACACCTGGCCGTTGAACTGTCGTCCCGACGTGGTGCGCTGGAGGCCGCCGTTGGCCGTGTACAAGGGGAGCGCGTCGCTCGCGCCAATCTCGGTGGCCACCTTCTTCGAGAACGTCGTGAACTGCGCGGGGGTCATGGTCGACGGGCCCGTGACGATCTGCTTGCAGCCGCTCGTCGGCGTGCACTGCGTCACGATCGACTTGCCGCCGCCGAAGCCAGTACCCGGCGGATAGACCATGACGACGTTGCTCGCCAGGTTCGGCCCAACCCAGTCGAACGGGTCCGAGTAGCGCGCGGTCGCCGCGATGACGACGACGCCGGTCACGAGCAGCGCGAGGCAGATCGCTCCGAGTGCGGCTCCTGAGCGTGAGCGGTAGCGCGCGAGGTCTCGCAGCGCGACCTTGGCGGCGACCGGCGCCCGGCTCGCGAGACGGCCGAGCTGGGCGACGATCCACTGAGAGACCAAGAACAGCCCGACGCTCGCGAGCACGATCCCGAGGAGGACGGACAGCACGCCGCCACCCTTCCCGCTACCACCACCATGGCCCGACGAGCTGCCGGCGAACACGAGCAGGACGCCCCCGGCGAGGATCGCCACGCCCCGGGCGGCGTTGCGGCGTGACGCGGTTGGTTCGGTGGGCCGACCGGACAGCGCCGCGACGACGGGGAGCTTCGAGGTGGCCCGCGCCGGCCGGAGCGCTGCCAGCGTGGTCGTCACCGGTGCGAGCACCAGGGCGACCACGACGAGCCACCAGGGGATCGCGGCGGGATCGACGACGTGGCCGACGCTCACCTGCTGGTGCGGTGCGTAGAGCCACCACCCCGCGAGCCCGACGACGCCGCCGAGCGCCATCGACGCGACGCCGACGACGAGGCCGTTCACAAGCAGGGCGAGCCGAACCAGGGACTCGTCGGCGCCGAGCGCCCCGAGCATGCCGATGGCGCGCGTGCGTCGGCGCGCGAGCACCGTGAACCCGGCGACCGCGATCAGCCCGATGAAGAGCATGCCGAACGTCGCCACGACGAGGAGCAGCACCTCGCCGATGTCAAACGAGCTCGCTGGGAGAGGCGCGATCGAGCTGATCAGCGTGTTGTAGATGGCCTTCGGCGGCGAGAAGCTCGCCAGCTGGTCGGGGGTCGCGTCGAAAAGCGCCGTGACGGTCGCGGGGTGCGCGATGGCCCCGGGGGCCGCGAGCGCGAACGTCGCGTTCAGGTCGGTCGGCGTGCGGACCTCGCCGACGACGTGCCACGTGATGCCGGCCGCGACCCACGTCCCACCGACGTGCGTGCCGTAGAGCTGGGCGAGCTCGCTCGTGAGGTCCACCTCGCCGAGCGCTGCCGGATAGCGCCCCGAGCCGAGCTGCACGAGCGGCGCCACATACGGGCCGTGCGGGTCCAAGGACTCGAGCAGCGCCCCGGACACCGTCCCCGTGGCGACGGGCACGCGCCGCGACGGCGGCCGCGACCAGCAGCGAGATGAGAACCTGCTGTCGCCACTCGCGCCGGAACATCCGCAGCGACCAGCGCAGCACTGCCTCGCGCGCTGGCATGCCGCCGCGCGACGCGCGCGAGCTCATTGCGCCGGGTGGGCGACGAACGCCTCAGGCGAGGACGGCGGGTGGGTCTCGTCCATGATCTTGCCGTCTCGGATGAAGACCACACGGTCTGCCCACGAGGCGAGCTTCGCGTCGTGGGTCACCACGACGGCGGCCACGCCCTGCTTGCAGGCGTCGTGGATCGAACGCATCACGGACTCGGCGTTCACCGAGTCCAGCGCGCCCGACGGCTCGTCGGCCAAGATCAGTTGCCGCTCCCCCACGGTCGCCCGCGCGATGGCAACACGCTGCCGCTCGCCACCGGAGAGCTCGTCGGGGAACTTGTCGGCCTTGTCGAGGACCGAGAAGTTGTCGAGCGCCGCCTGGGCCTTGATGCGCGCGGACTTGGAGGACACGCCGTCGAGCTCGAGCGGCAGCGACACGTTCTCGAGCGCGCTGAGCCCGGCAAGGAGGTTGTAGTCCTGGAACACGTAGCCGATCGAGCGGCGTCGCAGCTGCGACTTGTGCCCCCGCGACATCTTGGACGTGGGCTCGCCCTCCACGAAGACCTCGCCGCTCGTCGGGTCCTCGAGGCCCCCCGCGATGGTCAGCAGCGTCGTCTTGCCCGAACCAGAGGGACCCATGACGGCGACGAGCTCTCCCGCCGCGACCGTCAGGCTGACGTCGCGGAGCGCGTGGACGGCGGTCGGTCCGTCGCCGAACGTCTTGAAGACGTCGTGCAGCTCGAGGGCGGCGGTCATCGCCGCACCGCCGTCCTGCCAGGGAGCGGGTAGGGCGTGGCCCGCGGCGCATCCGACGTGGGCGCGACGGCCTCGGGGTCGAAGCGCGCGATGCGTCCGTCCGCAGCGTCGAGCCATCGGATGACTGCATCGAGGCGGAAGAGCTCGGCGTCCACGACGAGGGCGAAGTTCAGGTCATCGCCGCCGCGGTGGGACTTGAGCCGGGTCCACTCCTGCATCAGCTCGACCATGTAGCGCCGGTGCTCCTGGATGATCTCGCGGATGTCGACGCCGCGCACCGACGTCGCGATGAGGACCTTCATCACGACCTCGTCGCGGGGCGGGGCAGAGAGGTCTGGCGGCGTGCGCAGCCATGTCTCGAGCTCGCGCCCCCCCAGCTCAGTGATGCGAAAGTCCTTCTGGGGTCCGGCCTCGCCCTCGCCGTCTGAGACGACGAGGCCGTCGCGCTCGAGGCGCTGCAGCGTGGTGTACACCTGCCCGACGTTGAGGGGCCAGACGTCGCCCGTCTTGGCCTCGAACTCGTTGCGCAGCTGCAGGCCGTACTTCGGGCCCTCGCTTAGGAGCGCGAGCAGCGCGTGGCGGACGCTCATCGGGACTTCTTGAGTATCATACTCAGTATCCTACCGGGCATCATCCCCATGTCAAGGGGCTTTGGCGTGCCACCGTTGGTTACCGACTCGCCGCTGGTTACCGAGGGAGCCGGCGGGTCACGCGCCCGCTTGGCGCGCTGCCCACCACTCGACGAGGCGTCTGGCAGCCTCGTCGGGGCCGACGAGCCCCTCGTCCAGGCGCAGGTCCAGCAGGAACCCGAGCGCCTCGCCGACCGCGCGGCCCGGCGGGATGCCAAGCCTCGCCATCACCGCCTCACCGTCGAGCTCGGGCCGCATCGCGTCGAGCTCCTCGCGCGCCGACAGGTCCGCGATCCTGGCTTCCAGCTCGTCCATGCGCGCGCCGAGCTCGTGGGCCCGCTTGGCGTTGCGCGTCGTGCAGTCGCACCGGGTGAGCTCGTTCAATCGAACCAGGTGCTCGCCGGCGTCGCGGACGTAGCGGCGCACGGCCCTGTCAGTCCAGCCCATCTTGTAGGTGTGGAATCGCAGGTGCAGCTCGACGAGGCGCGAGACCGTGTCGACGTCGTCGTTCGGGTAGTGCAGCTCGCTCATGCGAGCCCTCGTCATGCGCGCGCCGACCACCTCGTGGTGGTGGAAGCTGACGCCGTCAGGGCCGAAGGCGCGCGTCTTGGGCTTGCCCACGTCGTGGAAGAGCGCCGACAGGCGAAGCAGGCGGTCCGCCGAGGTCTTGTCGACCACGGCGAGCGTGTGCGCGAGCACGTCTTTGTGCCGGTGGATGGGGTCCTGCTCGAGGGCCAAGGCGTCGAGCTCGGGCAGGAACTGGGCCGACAGCCCGGTGCGCACCACGAACCACAGGGCCACCGATGGAACCTCGACCACGAGCATCTTGTCGAGCTCGTCGCGGATCCGCTCGGGCGACACGATCTCGAGCCGGCTGGCGAGCTCGCGCGCCGCGGTGACCAGCGCCTCGTCGGCCACGAGCCCGAAGCGCGCGATGAACCTCGCCGCGCGCAGCATCCGGAGCGGGTCGTCCCCGAAGGAGACCTCCGGGTCGAGCGGGGTCGCGAGGCGTCGCTGGGCGAGGTCGAGCGCCCCGCTGAATGGGTCGACGAGCTGGAGGCTCGCCAGGTCGAGGGCCATCGCGTTGATCGTGAAGTCCCGGCGCGAGAGGTCGACCTCGATGTCGTCGCCGTAGGTCACGGTGGGCTTTCTCGAGTCCGAGCGGTAGACCTCGGCACGGTGGGTCGTGATCTCGAAGTCCCGGCCCAAGACCCTTGCCCCGATGGTGCCGAAGGCCTTGCCCTGCTCCCAGATGTGGTCGGCGACCCCTCGCACGAGCGCGAGGATCTCGTCGGGGCGCGCGTCGGTCGTGAGGTCGAGGTCGATCGAGTCGAGGTCCACGTCACCCACGAGGGCATCGCGCACCGAGCCGCCGACGAGGTAGAGGCGCCGGTGCGCGGCTGCGAACGCTGACGAGATCGGCTCGGCGGCGGCGAGCAGCGCGTGCAGCCGCGGCGGAACACTCGACGCGGCCACCGCCGCGAGGGTACTGCGCCCCGATGCGATTGGAGGCACCCCCTAACCTTCGCCCATGGACTCCGGCACGCGGGTGCGGCGCCGGCAGGCCGCCCGCGTGCTCGCCCTCGTCGGCGTGCTCTCGGTGCTCAGCTCGGGCGTCGCCAGCGCCGCTTCGAGCGCCGCTGGGTTCGGCTCGCCCCCCAGCGCGCAGGTCCGGCTGCTCTTCGAGACGTCGTTCCTCGGGCCGGCCGGAAAGCTTCTCGGGCTGTCGTTCTCAAAGTCCGGACCCGCGCTCCAGGACCACGCGACCGTGCAGCTCACGATCTACTCGAGGTTGACGACGCGCTCGGCGCTCGTCGCTGCCATCTCGGGCTCAGGGACGTACGGCCCGGTGTCCACGACCCGGCCGCTCCCGGTGTCGTGCCTCACGTCAAAGGGACCCTTCCACCTCGCGCTCGCGGTCAGCCCCAACGGCGTGGCCGTCGCGCACCGCCAGCTGTGCGGACGGGTCGCGCCCGTGCTGCGGCTCGGCTGCTCGTCCAGCTGCGACGGCGTGTACCCGCTGCGGGTCACCGTCATCGGGGGCGGCGAGGTCTCCTCGCTCGTCACGCTGCTGACGTTCGCTGCGCCCTCGACTACGCCGATGCGCGTGGCCTGGGTGCTTCGCGTCGGGGGTGACAAGACAGGGCTCGGAGCGGCCCGGGGCGCGCTGCGCAGCCTGCGCAAGCACCCAAAGGTCCCCATCACGCTCGACGTCGAGGGAAGCACGGTCGCCGCGGGCCTCTCGACGGCCGCTGGGCCGCGCGTGATACCGCTTCTTCGCGACGTCGCCACGGCATCGGCGCACGAGCTCATCGGCGAGCCCTTCGTGCCGGCGGACCTAGGTGCGCTGCGGGCAAGCCGGCTCAACACCGAGCTCGTCCGGCAGTTCGCGCTCGACGGCGTCGTGCTCAAAGCCGCCGGCGTCCCCACCGCGCCGGTCGGGTCCGTCACCTACGGCACCGGCCCCCAGACCCCGACGATGTCGAACGCGATGGCGACGATCGGGATCCGCCACCTCATCGTCGACGGCAGCTCGCTCGGGGTCGACCCCTCCTCCACGCTCACGTGGGGCGACGCGTTCCGGGTGTCGGGCTCGCCGAGCGGTCCCTCGGTGCTCGCGTCGGACACGGCCTTGTCGGCGCTGAGCGAGGACACGGCTTCTGACCCAGGGCTCACCGCTGCCCAGCTGCTCGGCGAGCTCGCGTTCTTGCACTTCGAGCAGCCCAACCTGGTCGAGCCCCGGGTCGCGGTGTTCGTGACCACCGCGACGCCGCAGGTCACCACGAGCTTCGTCGACACCGTGCTCAATGGGCTCGCCCACAACCCGGTGCTCAAGCCAGTGTCGGCGTCCGAGGCGTTCCAAGCGGTGCCCGTCGGCGCGAACGGCTTCCCCGCGGTGCGCCCGTTCACACTCGGACCCTCAGCGCCGCTCCCGGTGTCGACGATCAATGAGCTCGGGTTCCTGCGCATCATCACCGACTCGCTCAGCTCAGCGGTCGTGAGCGGCAACACGCCAATCCCCTCGATCGAAGGCGAGCTGCTGTCGGCCGAGCAGCCGATGACCGACGCCGAGCGAAACCAGATCATGAACGACGTGCACGTCCGGGTGAAGGACCAGCTCGGCTACTTCCGCATCTACTCGGGGCCCATCACGCTCACCGAGTCCGGCGCGTCGATCCCGATCACCGTGTTCTCGAGCGCGCCCTACACCGCGACAGGGACGCTCGAGCTCAAGAGCCCGAGGCTCTCGTTCCCGGGCCTCGTCGGCAACAAGGTGGTCGGCTTCCTCCTCAACGCGTCCGTGCGCACCACACGCGTGCCGGCGCGCGCGCTCGTGAACGGCGACCTGCCGCTCATGGTCACCCTCTACTCCCCTGACGGGCGCCTCGTGCTGGCTCGCGCCGAGATCACGGTCCGCGCAACGGGCTTCTCGTACGTGGGCGTCGTGCTGACCGCGCTCGCGGTGCTCGTGCTCGCAGCATGGTGGATCCGCACCTCGCGGCGCAGGCGCGCGGCGCGGTGATGACGACGAGCGCGCCGGCAAAGCCGCTCGGCGCCGCGAGGGCCATGGCGCTCGGCACGCTCGCATCGCGTGCGACGGGCGTGGTCCGCGTCCTCGTTCTCGCCTGGGTCCTCGGGTTCAGCCCGCTCGCCGACGCGTACAACCTCGCGAACACCGTGCCCAACATGCTCTACGACATCGTCCTCGGCGGGATCGCCACGGCCACCTTCGTGCCCGTCTTCATCGAGCGGCTCGCGATCGACGGCGAGCGTCGTGCATGGCGCTCCATCTCAGCGGTGGTCACGGCCTCGACGCTCGTGCTGGTCGTCGCCTCGGTGCTCGCCTGGGCGCTCGCCCCGTGGATCATCGACGCCTTCACGGCGCTCAACCACCTGTCTGCGGCGCGCCCCGCACACGTGATCGCCCAGCAGCGAGCCGTCGCCACGTCGCTGCTGCGGTGGTTCAGCCCCCAGATCCTCTTTTACGGATTGCTCTCGCTCGCAACGGCGCTCCTCAACGTGCGCGGTCGGTTCGCCGCGCCCGCGTGGGCGCCGATCACGAACAACGTCGTGTGCGTCGGGGTCCTGCTGTGGTTCGCCGCGATCGACCCCACGCCCACGCTCGGCTCTGTCGGCACGCCGTCGTCTCGGCTGGTCCTGCTGGGCCTCGGCACGACGGTCGGCGTCGCCCTCCAGGCCCTGGTCGTCGGGCCCTCGCTCGTGCGGGCGGGCGCGCTGCGGCTTCGCTGGCGGCTCGACCTGCGCGACGACGCGGTGCGCGCCGTGGCCCGGCTGTCGACCTGGACGCTCGGGATCGTCGTGACCAACCAGGTCGCGCTCGCCGTCGTGCTCGCCCTCGCATTCGGGATCGGCGGCAACGGGCCGGTCTCGGCCTACACCTACGGGTGGGCGTTCATGCAGATGCCCTACGCCGTCGTCGCGGTCTCGGTGATGGCAGCGGTCACGCCTGAGCTCGCCCGGCACTGGACGTCAAAGGACCGCGCGGCATTCGCCCAGCGATTCGGCACGGGCCTGCGCGGCACGATGGGCATCGTCCTTCCCGCGGCCGTCGGCCTCGTGGTCCTCGCCCAGCCGCTCGTGGCCCTGCTGTTGTACCGCGGCCACGGCCACGGCCAGCTGCTCGCAGGCACCGTCCTCGCGGTCCTCGCCGCGGGGCTGCCGGGCTTCGTGTGCTTCCAGTTCGCGATCCGCGGCCTGCAGTCGATGCAGCGCGCGCGCGACGCGTTCTGGCTCTACGCCTTCGAGAACGCCTGCAACATCGCTGTGGCGCTCGCGATCGGGCGCCACTCGATCGGCTCGCTGACCGCGTCGGTGTCGATCGCCTACAGCGCCGCGGCGGTCGCGGCCCTGGTCGTGGTGCGCCGGCGGGCGGGTGCGCTCGGGGCGCCGGGCTGCTACCGCCCGCTCGGTGGCATCGCCATCGCGTCGGCAGCGACGGGGATCATCACGGTGCTCGCCTCGGCCGCCACGGGCTGGGACCAAGGCGCGGGGCTCGCCGCGCGGCTCGCGTGGAGCGTCCTCGCTGGCGCGCTCACGTTCGTCGCGTTCGCGGTGTTCCTCTCGCGCCGCTCGCGCCGCAGCACGGGGCTCGGCTCCCGTGGCAGTCTCTGAGGGGGGAGGTCACATGGGATCAGTGCGCATCGTCACCGACAGCGCGTGCGACATGCCGAAGTTGCTGCTCGAGGCGAACAAGATCGACGTCGTGCCGCTCACGATCCGCTTCGGGTCTCAAGAGTTCACCGACGGGATCGACCTCACCGCTGCTGAGTTCTGGAAGCGCTGCAGCGAGTCCACGAAGCTCCCCGAGACCGCGGCTCCAGCGCCCGGCGCGTTCAAGGAGGCCTACGAGCGCGCGGCAGAGGACGGCTGTGACGCCGTCGTCGCCATCACGCTGTCGTCCAAGCTCTCGGGCACCTACCAGGCGGCCTGCGTCGGCGCCGAGTCGATGGGCGCGGTGATCGACGTCCACGTCGTCGACTCCATGATGGTGACCGCTGCCCAGGGACTGTTGTGCCTCGAGGCCGCCGAGCACGCCCAGCGCGGCGACGACGCCGCCGCGATCGCTGCCAGCGCGCGGTCGCGGATCGCGACCGCGGGGCTCGTCGGGACGCTCGACACGCTCGAGCACCTGGTGAAGGGCGGCCGCGTGAGCAGCGCGAAGGCGATGCTCGGCTCGCTGCTCAGCGTGAAGCCCATCTTGGTGCTGCGAGACGGTCTGATCGTCGAGGACGGTCGCCAGCGCACGCGCGGTCGCGCGCTCGAGCACGTGGCCTCGCGGACCGAGGCCGCGGGTCCGTTCGACTGGCTCGCCGTCGGCGGCGGCGACGCGAGCGACCTGGGCGTGGTCATCGATCGGCTCCAGCGCGTAGAGACGACCCACCCGCTCATCGAGACCGAGATCGGCCCGGTCGTCGGCGCCCATGGCGGGCCAGGCGTCGTCGGGGTCTGCTGGCTCGCCCGCGCCAAGTGACGGGGCGGCTCGGCGAGGACCGCCAACCGGTTCGCCGGTAGGGTCACCTCTTCATGGCGGACGACCCCACGAAGCCAACCGCAGAGCGCGACCTGGCTGGTCGCGCGATGGGCGCGATCGACCAGCTCGTCGACACCCTGCACGACAAGGTCATCCGGCCGATCCTGCTCATCGGCCGGACCATCGCGTTTGCGTTCATCATCGTGGCCTGCGTCGCGGTGATCTGTGTCGCTTTGTGCGTGGCGCTCCTGCGGCTCTTGGACGTCTACGCCTTCGCCGCGCACCAGTGGGCGTCCTGGGCGCTGCTCGGCGCCCTGTTCGTGGCCGCGGGGCTCGTCGCCTGGCGCTACCGCAAGGCCCCCTCGAAGTCCGATGGCGCGAGGTGACCGAGCGCGCCAAGCTCGTGATCATCGGCTCGGGTCCCGCGGGGCTCACCGCGGCCATCTACTCGGCCCGCGCCCAGCTCGCCCCCATCGTGATCGAGGGCGAGCCGTCGTCGACGTCCGACCAGCCGGGCGGCCAGCTCATGCTCACGACCGAGGTCGAGAACTACCCCGGGTTCACCGACGCGATCATGGGCCCGGACCTCATGGGTGCCATGCGCGCACAGGCCGAGCGCTTCGGCGCGGACCTGCGCGTCGCCAAGGTCACCGCCATCGACCTCGCCGCCACGCCCTTTTCTGCGTGGCTCGCCGACCACGACGAGCCCGACCTCGTCGCCGACGCGGTGATCCTGGCCTCCGGCGCGCGTGCGGTGCCCCTGTCGGTGCCAGGAGAGGCCCGTCTCCTCGGCCACGGGCTGTCCACGTGCGCGACGTGTGACGGGTTCTTCTTCCGCGGCCAGGAGATCGCGGTCATCGGCGGGGGCGACTCGGCCCTCGAAGAGGCGCTCTTCCTCACGCGCTTTGCGACCAAGGTGACCGTCGTGCACCGCCGCGACGAGCTGCGAGCCTCGCGGATCATGCAGCAGCGCGCCTTCGACCACGAAAAGATCGAGCTTCGCTGGAACACCGTCGTGACCGAGATCCTGGGCGAGGACTCGCTCAGCGGCATCGCCGTGCGCGACACGGTCACCAACGAGCCGTCAACGATGCCGCTCGGCGGGGTCTTCGTCGCGATCGGCCACGAGCCCAACACCGCCCTCGTCAAGGGCCAGCTGGAGCTCGACGAGGGCGGGTACGTCTGCACGGGCGAGGGCACGCGAACCAGCGTCGAGGGCGTCTTCGCCGCCGGCGACGTCCAGGACCACGTCTACCGCCAGGCCGTCACCTCGGCGGGGTCCGGGTGCATGGCGGCGATCGACGCCGAGCGCTGGCTCGAGCACCGGGGGCACTGAGGCCCAGCAGCCCCTCGGGAACACGAGGGGCGGGCGCGGCGTTGGTATCTTCGCGCAAACGGAGGAACACATGGCAGCGATCCAGACCCTGACCGACGACACGTTCAACGAGACAGTGGGGGCGTCAGCGACGCCGATCCTCGTCGACTTCTGGGCGGAGTGGTGCGGTCCGTGCAAGCAGATCGCCCCGATCCTCGAGGAGCTCGCCGAAGAGCAGCACGAGCGGCTCTCGATCGGCAAGCTCAACGTGGACGAGAACCTGAAGGTGGCCCAGCAGTTCAGCGTCATGTCGATCCCGACGCTGATCCTGTTCAAAGACGGCGAGCCGGTGGCGCGCGTCGTCGGCGCCAAGCCCAAAGGGGCGCTCCTCCAGGAGCTCTCCGCCTACCTGTAGGCTCGCCGCTGCCCACGCTCCCGCTCGCTGAGGGTTCAGCGGGACCCGCCGTCCACGACGTCCAGGAGCGGCTTGCCGCGCTCGGCCACGTCCCCGACGGCGACGACCCCGGGGCCTTCGGGCCTTCCACGCGCGCCGCAGTCGAGGCGTTCCAGCGCCGCCGGGGCCTGCGCAACGACGGGATCGTGGGGGTGACGACCTGGGAGCGACTCGTCGAGGCCGGCCGCACCTTGGGCGACCGCGTGCTGTCGACGACCGCGCCCCTGCTCCGCGGCGATGACGTCGCCGAGCTCCAAGAGCGCCTGGCGGCCATTGGCTTTGATCCCGGGCGCGTCGACGGGATCTACGGTGCCGCCACCCGCACCGCGGTCGCTGCGTTCCAGCGTGACACCGGGCTGGCCGCCGACGGCGTGGTAGGCCCCTCGACGCTCGTCGAGCTGCGACGCCTTGGCACCAGGCACCCGCGCTCGACGCTCGTGAACGAGGTGCGGGAGCGCTCCGAGATGCGCCGCGGCCACGGCACCCTGGACGACCTCGTCATCGCCATCGGCCAGGCGGGGGGCCTCGACGCCGTGGTCGAGGCGACGGCCCGCGCGCTGCGCGACCGGGGCGCGAGCCCGACGGTCGTGCGCGAGTCCGACGAGCACCCCCTCGCTGCTGCTGCCAACGCCTCGAAGGCACGCTGCCTCGTCGTCGTGCGGCTCGATCCCGGCGCGTCGTCGGTCACGGGCCTGTACTTCGGGACCGAGCGCGGCGAGTCACCCGCTGGCAGGCGCCTCGCCGAGCGCCTGGCTTCGGCGACGAGCCGTGCCCTGGGCGTGAGCGAGTCGACGAGGGGGATGTCACTCCCGGTGCTTCGCGAGTCGAGGATGCCCGCGTCGATCCTCGAGGTGGGCCCGCTCGACCGCCTCGTCGAGCGCGTGGCCCAGTTCGCAGGGGCGGTCGCCGACGCCCTCGAGAGCTGGGCAGTCCCGGTCAGCTGAGCCGCTGAAGTTTCTTCATCACCCTGCCGCCGGTGTGGACGGGTCGCTCGCGCGTGCAGTTGGGCCGTGTGCGCCCGGTCCGCACCCGTGACGTCGCGGTGGCGTCAGATGCCGATGCGCGCTCGCCGCAGGTCCCGAGCCGCTTCCTCGCTCAGTGCTCCCCGAGGGTCGAATCTCCAGTTCCCACAAGGGTCGGACCCGGTGATGTCGGTGTGGCGTCATCTCTTCGGGGGCCCACAGGGCGCTGCCGCAGCGCGCGCCAACGCGCACGGAATCGTGACGAATTGGCGACTCGAACGTGAAAACCCACAACCTCAGCCACAGGCTGGGGATAACGCTCGACCTGTGCGTCGAGCCAGTTGCGTCAGCTCGACGCCACCCCGGTCACGGCTCGGTAGATGCGCTCGAGGTCGTCGAGATCGGCGAACTCGACGATCACGCGCCCGCGGCGGCCCTTGAGATCCACCTTCACGCGCGTGTCGAGATGACGCTCCAAGAGGTGCTCGAGCTCGGAGATCCCCGCGTCGGGCATGGCCTGGTCGCGAGGCGCCGTCGAGTCCTCTGGCGTCACGGCCGCCGGCGGCGGCGGCGCGACCTGGCGGCGGACGAGCTCCTCGGTCGCGCGCACGCTCAACCCATCGGCCTCCACCTTTGCAGCGAGCACCTCCAAGGCGCCGTGGTCCTCGATGGCGAGCAGTGCCTTGGCGTGCCCCGCGGTGAGCCGGCCCTCGACGAGGGCGCGCTGGACCGCGAGCGGCAACTGGAGCAGCCGGAGCGTGTTGGTGATCGAGGTCCGGCTCCGGCTCACACGCTCGGCAACCTGCTCGTGCGTGAGGTCGAACTCGTCGATCAGCTGCTGGTAGGCGGCGGCCTCCTCGAGCGCGTTGAGGTCGGCGCGGTGCAGGTTCTCGATCAGGGCGATCTCGAGGCTGTGCAGGTCCGAGGCATGGTCCTGGACGATGGCGGGGATGGCATCGAGCCCCGCCTGCATCGCCGAGCGCCACCGGCGCTCGCCGGCGATCAGCTCGAAGGCGTCGGTCGAGCCCGCGACAGGCCGCACGAGGATCGGCTGGAGCACGCCGACCTCTGCGATGGACGCCGCCAGCTGGGCCATCGACTCGTCGTCGAACTGGCTCCGTGGCTGGAACGGGTTGGGGCGGATCGCCTCGACGGACAGCTCGACGAGGCGCGCCCCCTCGACGTCGTCGAGGCCCTGCTCCGCGCCGTTGTGCGCCTCGCCGGGGATGAGGGCCGAAAGCCCCTTACCCAGCCCGCTTCTGCGCGCCATCGCTCACCTCCCTCGCCAGCGCCTTGTAGGCCCTGGCTCCCTTCGACGCCGGGTCGAACGTCGTGATCGGCTGGCCGAACGACGGTGCCTCTGAGAGCCGCACCGTCCTCGGGATGACGGTTCCCTGCGTCTGGGTAGGGAAGTGTCGGCGCACTTCGTTGGCCACGTCCTCGGACAGGCGGGTGCGCGCGTCGTACATGGTGAGCACGACCGTCGAGATCTCGAGCTGCTCGTTCAGGTTGCGCTGCACGAGCTCGACGATCCGCTGGAGCTGGGTCAGGCCCTCGAGCGCGTAGAACTCGCACTGGACTGGGACCAGGATCTCCTTGGCTGCCGCGAAGGCGTTGATCGTGATCAGGCCAAGTGACGGCGGGCAGTCCACGAAGATGAAGTCGTAGTCGTCGATGACGGTCGCGAGCGCGCGCTGGAGGCGCAGCTCGCGGCTCAGCGCGCTGAAGAGCTCCTGCTCGACGCCGGCAAGGTCGAGCGTCGCGGGAGCGACGAAGAGGTTCTCGATCCCGACGGGCTCGATGCAGTCGACCATCGGGGTGTCATTCAAGAGCACGTCGTACATGGAGTGCTGGAACCCTCGCGCGTCGACCCCGAGCCCCGTCGTGGCGTTGCCCTGGGGGTCGAGGTCCACGATGAGGACGCGGTAGCCGAAGAGCGCCAGGCTGGCTCCCAGGTTCACCGTGGTGGTCGTCTTGCCGACGCCACCTTTCTGGTTCGCGACGGCAATGACCCTGGGCAGGAGGCGCGCAGGCCCAGGCCGGGGCGCCGGAGGCTGCGCTGCGAGCTGGCCATCGTCGGGCTCGGCCCGGGCCACGTGCTGCCCGGTGAGCCTGGGCGGCAGGCCGCTTGGAGCACCAGCGGGGGTCGTGGGCGCCGCTGCGGCGCTGGTTGGAGGCAGCGGCGCGTTGCCCGAGGTCGTGGCCGAGGTTCCCGTGGGCCGGATCAGAGGAGGTGGCTCAGAGGTCGGTTGGACCACCCGCGACGATGCCGGCACTGGCGCCGGGGGGGTTGCGAGGAGCTCGGACGAGCCGGGGAGCCCCTCGCTTTGGGGCCTGCTGGGCACGTGGACGGGCTCAGCGACGCGGTCGAAGGGGCTCTCAAGGGGCGGGAACGGGGTTCCTGCAGCCAGTGGCGACACAGAGGGTTCGCCAAGTTGCAACCCGGCCGCGACGACGGCGTGCTCGGCGGTTGCCTCACCCAGATCGTGGCTGTTCGCGCTGGGTGTGCCGGGACCGTCACCGGCGACAAACCCCGCTTTGGCCGTGCGATCAGGGCGGAGCACCTTGTTCCTCCTCCAGAGCGCCATCAGCCGCTCAGGAATCGGGAGGACGGCACGGCGCCATTCAACCCTGTGGACTTCACCGAGTCAAGGCTTCGTGGGCCGTTCCACGTGAAACCCGCGCGCGCGCCGCCACGACCCGTTCCACGTGGAACGCAGAGGTCCCCTAGGTCGCAACGGTCGGCCCCGTGGACGCCTCAGCAGCTGAATTTCAGACAAGTTGGCCGCCCACCCGAGTCTGCCAGGCTCCTTGAGGGCTCTCTGGGGGCCACACTCGGCGCCCGGCCACCCCGTCGCGGCCCTGAGATCAGAACAGGGGGCGCTTGGACGGGACCCCGACGCGCCGCGGGTAGCGGTCCGGGCAGGTCCCGGTCCGCTCGATCACGACCAGGTGCCGGATTGAGCCGGTCGGGGCCGCGGGCCCGAGCCCGAGCTCGGCCAGGCCCTCGGTAGGCCACCGCTCGGCGCTCCGCTCGGCCTCTGGGGGCTCTGCGACCACGAGCACGCCGCCGGGTGCGAGCAGTCGGGCAGCGCACTCCGCCACCACCCCGGGCGGGCCGAAGGAGCGTGCCGTCACGAGGTCGAATCGCCCTTCGAGGTCGAGGGTTCGTGCGAGATCCTCAGCGCGACCATAGGCGATCGAGACGGTCGCCGCCAGGGAGAGGTCGCCCAGGGCCTCGTCGAGGAACGCGCAGCGCCGCTCAGAGGCCTCCAGGAGCACGACGGTGCACGTGGGCCACGCGAGCGCAAGCACCAGGCCGGGCACGCCGCCCCCAGCGCCAAGGTCGCAGAGGGCTACAGGGGGAGACCCGCTACGGGCCTCCCATGCCGCCACGAAGGCGCTGGCGTGCTCACGATGGCCTGCGGGGTCGCCAGGTCCGAGGAAGCCCAGCCACCTCGAGCGCTCGAGCACCGCCGACAGTGCGTCGGGCACCTCGTCAGGCCGGGCTGATCACCACGAAGCGATCCGGGTCCTCGCCCTCAGAGCGGGTCGCCACGCCATCGATGGCCGTCGCGGCGTCGTGCACCACCTTGCGGTCCGCTGGGGACATCGGCTCGAGCCGGCGCTCCTCGCCCGAAGAGAGCACCTCGGCGGCCAGCGTCGCGGTGAACTCCGAGAGCGCCTTTGCGCGCCGTTCGCGGTACCGAGCGACGTCGACGAGGATCCTGTCGGTCCGAGACGGGCACTTGGCCTGCACCGCGGTCCTGGTGACCTCTTGGAGGGCCGCCAGCGTCGCGCCACGGGGCCCCACGAGGATCCCGAGCGTGGCGGGGTCCTCGGCGTTGACCGCGAGCTCCACCGTCTCTTCGTCGAGGAGTCGCACCTCGACGGACGCCGGAAGCCCGAACGCCGACGTCAGCCCCTCGAGGAACGTCTTGCCGATCGCCCCCTGCTCTTCGAGCGTCATGCCCTCCGCCATCGCTGCATCCTCTCTCTGCGGCGGGTCTGCCGCCTCCCGTACGGCCACGGGTGCCGTGGCGGCCTCTCGACTGTGCGTCCCGCCCCCGCCGCGTCGCCGCGACCTCGAGCGCGGCTGGCCGCTGGCCGCCTCGGCGCTGTGACCGGTCCGCTCGGACCGCTCCGGTCGCTCGGAGCGGTCCGGGCGCTCGGAGCGCTCGGGGCGCTCGCCTCGACTCGAGCGCTCAGGGCGGTCTGACCGGCCCCCCTCGTCGGGACGGGACGACCCGCCTCTGCCCGAGCGGCCCCTCCGAGAGCGGCGCGGGCGCGGTCCGGTGGGACGAATGCGGGCACGAACGCGTGCCTCGCCCCGGGTCCGGCCGAACAGGCCCGGGCGCGGCTCTTCGACGACGACGACCTCGGCGTCCGACTCGGTGACACCCAGCTGGTCGAGGGCCCGTTGTGTGGCCTCGGCGACCGTCTTGGCGGTGATCTCGACCCATTCCATCGTCAGCGTGCCTTCCTCTTCTTCTTGTCCCTCGACCTCGGGTGTGAGGGGGGGAGAGCCTTGGCTGCCGGGACGGCCTTGGCTGCGGGCTTCGTGGGTGCCGAGGCACCGTTGGGCACCGCAGGCTTGGGCGATGTCACTTTACCGTCAGATTTGACGTCAGCACTGGTGTCACCCACGGCATCGACGGCCGCAGCGCTGACAGCCGGGAGTTCGCGCTCCTTCGGCCGCTTCGGCCTTGCGGCGTCGACCCTGAAGATGAGGTCCTGGGTGAGGATCCGGATGAGCGACGAGAAGACCATGTAGATGACGGCCGCGGCGGGGACGATGAAGTAGATGTACGCGAACAAGATGGGCGTGATCCGCTGGAACATGAGCATCTGGCTGGACATCTGGGACTTGTTCTGGTTCCGGCGGTTGAGCTGGCTCATCTGGAAGTACTGGACGCCCACGGCAACGACCACCAGGGCATAGAAGGGGATCGCCGCCCAGACCGAGCCATGGGTGCTGAAGGGCTTGAGCGCGAGGTTCATGCCCCACGAGAGCATCGCTCCGGGCGGGTGCGCCGTCGAGATGTCATGGAACATTTTCGACGTGGACGGGATGTTCCTCGGGCACGAGACCAGCCCGTTGTACGTGGACGGCAGCGGCGGGACATAGGACCCGCACGAGACCTTGCCGTGCACGGCCACGACCGTGTTCGAGAGCCCCCGGATGACGGAGTACAAGATGAAGAGGAACGGGGCCTGCAAGAGCCCCGTGATGCAGCCGGTGGCGGGGTTCACGCCCTCCTCGCGATACAGGCGCATCATCTCTTCGTTGAGCTCCTGGCGGTGCTCGGGGCCTTTGTACTTCTGCTGAAGTCTCTTCAGCTCGGGCTGGAGCTTCTGCATCGCGACCATCGACCTTGTCGACTTGACCGTGAGCGGCGTGAGCAGCGCCATGATGACGACGGTCAGGATTGCGATCGACACCGCGTAGTTCGGGATGACCCCGAAGATGGTTGCGAGCATCCACGCGACCCCGTAGACGATCGGGTGGAAGATCTTCGCGATCGAGCTCGTCAGGGCATTCGAGACCCCGAGGAGCATCATCTGGTCATCCTGACGGACGGCGGGGGCACCTCGTCAAACCCGTGCGGCCCGAACGGCACGCACCTGGCGACCCGCCGGATCGCGAGGCCGGCACCGCGGGCCAGCCCGTGGGCCTCGATCGCCTGGGCGGCGTAGGCCGAGCACGAGGGCTCGAACCTGCATGACGTCGGTCGCCCGGCCCGTGCCGCCTGGTAGAGCGCGATCGCCCGGAGGGCCAGCGCGGTACCTCGCTTGCGGCGTGCTGCGGTCACGTGTCGTCCTTCCGGATGGCGCCTGCGGCCCTCATGCTCTCTCGCAGGCTGTGGATAAGTGCTGTGAAGTCCATGTCGATCGCGGTGCTGTCAGGTGAGAATAGGTAGGCGCCAGGGTCCATCTCTGCGGCTAGCTGGTCGACCGCCGCTCGGAGCCGCCGTCGGAGCCGGTTTCGGGTCACCGCGCCTCCCACTCGCTTGGGGATCGCGTAGGCCACCTTGCAGACCCCCTCGCCAGCGTCGTCGGCGAGGAACCGCAGTCGTACCGGCCCAGCGCCGCCTCGTCGCCCCGTGGCCCGCAGCGCCTCGAAGGTCTGCCGCGAGCTGATCGGGGCCGTGCGTCGCGGCCCCACCATCACGCGGCCAGGCGGTGCCGGCCCTTCAGCCGGCGTGCCTTCAGCACGGCGCGGCCACCGCGCGTGGACATCCGGGCCCTGAAGCCGTGCGTCCTCGCCCGCTTTCGCTTGTTTGGCTGGTAGGTGCGCTTCACCTAGTTCGTTCCTTCCGTCGTGGCACCGGGGGCAAACGTGAATGTGGACGGCAACCCGGGCGCGGGACCCGAAGTCTACCTTCCCCGCCGTGTGGGCCAATGAGGTGTGCTGGCGCGTTGGCGTTGCGGTCTCGAATACGGCCACGACGCCGTGGGGAGCGGGCAGCTGGCGGCCCTGGGGGCACTCGGGGAGTGCCCCCAGGCGAGGCTGGACACACAAGTGGACCCTTCGCCTTGGGAGAAGGCAGCCCTCCCAGCCCACTCGGGTCGATGACCATGCGGCTTGTGCAGAACACCCTCGCGGGGTGTAGGTTTTGGACCCCCAGAGCCGCCAGGCGTCGGCGGGGGTTGTGGACAGGGTTGTTGATAAATGGGGCTCTGCCCTGTGGAGGACTACGTGGCCGACGTTGACGAACTCTGGGCGCAGTGTGCGGAATCACTGCGTGAACAGGTGTCGGACAATGTCTGGTCCCTCACCCTCCGCGAGTTGCGCCCTGTGGATTTTACTGGCGACAAGTTGGTGCTCGAGGCACCCAACCCGCTGCAGCGCAACCGTGTCAACGACCGGTACTTGCAGCTCGTGGAGGACACTCTTGCGACCGTCGTGGGTCACCGCGTGGCAGTCGAGTTGGCCGTCGCGCCGCCCAGTGACGATGAGGACCTCGTCGACGAGCCCATCCAGTCGCCCTCGGTCGGTTCGAGCGTCGGGGTCGCTCGCGAGAGCAACGAGAGCCACGCCGCGCGCCTCGACCCGCGCTTCACGTTCGACGCGTTCGTCTCGGCGAGCTCTAACCGTCTCCCCCTCGCTGCCGCCCAGACGGTTGCCGAGACCCCCGGGAAGGCTTACAACCCCCTGTTTATCTATGGCGCATCAGGACTTGGCAAAACCCACCTGCTCCATGCGATCGGGAACTACGTCCAGGACAACTACTCGAGGATGCGGGTCCTCTACGTCACGACCGAGCACTTCTTGAACGACTTCATCGACGCCATCCGCTCTAAGACGACGCTCGGCTTCAAGCGCCAGTACCGGGAGTGCGACGTGCTGCTCATCGACGACATCCAGTTCATCCAGGGCCGCGAGGGGCTCCAAGAGGAGCTCTTCCACACCTACAACACCCTCCTCGGCGCCGGCAAGCAGATCGTCCTCACCTCGGACCGGACCCCAAAGGCGATCGAGACGCTTGAAGAGCGCCTCCGCAGCCGCCTCCTGTCGGGCCTGCTCACCGAGATCGACCGGCCGGACCTCGAGACGCGTCTCGCGATCCTGCGCACGAAGGCCGAGTACGACCGCATCGCGTTGCCCGACGAGGTCGCCGAGTTCATCGCGACCCACGTCCGTGACAACATCCGAGAGCTCGAGGGTGCGATCATCCGCGTCAACGCCTTCGCCAACCTCAATCGAGAGCCGATCACCCTCGACCTCGCCAAGCGCGTGCTCTCGGACCTGGGCGACGAGACCCCGACGATCACCCCGGACGCCATTGTGACCGCAGTGGCGGACTTCTACCACTTCACGCCGAACGAGGTCCGCGGCCCACGCAGGGTGCGCCCACTCGTCACGGCCCGCCACGTCGCGATGTTCCTCATGCGCGACCTGCTCGCCGACTACTCGTACCCGATGATCGCGAGGATCTTCGACGACCGCAACCACACGACGGTCATCAGCGCCGTGGAGAAGATCCGACGCCAGATGGCGGAGCGTCAGCACCTCTACGACCAGGTCACCCAGCTGCGCCGCCAGCTGAAAGGGGAGTCGTGACGCGACCTGTGGATCGAGCACCCACCAAGGTGTGCGCGGGACGCGCCTATCCTGTGCCGCGATGGCACCCTCACCCACAGAATTTGTTGGGTGCGTCAAAACCAAAACAATGTTTCCCACCGATTGCCTCTCGGCAGTGGATGAATATATCCCACTTGATCAGGCATGACTCTCGGTTGTCCACAATCCACACCCCTACTATGACAATCACTTCTTATTCACTCCATCTGTGGGGGGCGCCCTCAGGAAAGGTGGTTGGGCCATGAAGTTCCGCTCAGAGCGCGACACGCTGGTCGAGGCGCTGTCCGCCGCAGCCAGGGCCGTGTCAACCCGCGCGGTCGGCGCGACGACGGGCCTGCATCTCGTCGTCAAGGGCAACGAGCTGACCACGACCGGCACCGACCTCGACCTCACGGTCCGCTCGGTGATCGAGGTGATCGGCATCGACGACGGCGAGTCGGTCGTGCCCGCACGACTCGTGGCCGATGCGGTCCGGCACCTCGAGCCGGGTGCGGTCACGATCGAGGCGAGCGACGAGAAGGTCGACATCTCCGCGGCGAGGTCGCGCTATTCGCTGCGCGCCTTCTCGCCGGCGGACTTCCCGACGCTGCCATCGGCGGGTGCGACGACGACAACGGTGCCGGCAGGTGAGCTGGTTGAGGCGCTTCGCCAGGTGGTCCGCGCGTCCTCGAGCGACGACGCGCGCCCGTTGCTCACCGGCGTGCTGTTCACGAACGAGGAGGGGACGCTGCGCCTGGTCGCGACGGACTCGTACCGCCTCGCGCTGTGCGACCTCCCCGGGCGATCGGCCATCGCGGGCGACAAGGACCTGCTGGTGCCGTCGCGTGCCCTCAGCGAGCTGCAGCGGCTGTGCGGCGGCCTCTCCGACGACGCCGAGGTCGGCGTCGTGCTCTCCGACACCGAGGTGACCTTCTCGGCGGGCTTGACCACCATCAGCTCACGGCTGATTGAGGGCGCGTACCCCGACTACCGCCAGCTGATCCCGGCGAGCTACCCCAACCACCTGCACCTCGGCAAGGAGTCAGTGCTCGCCGCGCTGCGTCGCGCGCGGCTCTTGGTGAAGGACAACACGACGTCGGTGCGCCTCACGATGCACGCGAGCGGCGTCGACCTGAAGGTCGTCTCCCATGACCTGGGCGACGTCGAAGAGACCGTTGACGGGGACTTCACCGGCGAGGAGCTCACCATCGCCTTCAACCCGACGTACCTGATCGACGGCGTCGACGCGGTCTCGGGCGACGAGGTCGTGATCGAGACCTCGGACTCCGCGCGGCCTGCGATGGTGCACGGAGCCGAGCAGGCCAGCTTCCGCTACTTGTTGATGCCCGTCCGCGTGCAGTAGCGGCGTGGGGCTCGCGTCACTCGACCTCGTCGACTTCCGCAGCTTCCCCGCCGCACAGTTCACACCCGACCCCGAGGGCACGACGGTCCTCCTCGCGCCGAACGGCACGGGCAAGACGTCGATCCTCGAGGCGATCGCCTACCTCGGGACCGCGCGGTCGTTCCGCGGCGCGGCGCGTGAGGTGATGATCCGCAACGACGCCGACGACGCCTACGTCCGTGCGACGCTCCACCACGACGACCGCGAGGTGCTGATCGAGTCGCAGCTCTCGCGGCACGGCCGTTCACGCATCCAGGTCAACCGCCAGCCCGCTCGGACGAGGCGCGATCTCGTCGACGCGGTCGCGGTGACGACGTTCGCGCCCGAGGACGTGAGCGTCGTGAGGGGCGGGCCGGTGCTCCGCCGCGACGTCCTCGACGACGCGCTGTCGCTCCTCGAGCCGAGCGCCGGGCACCTGCTCGAGGACACAGCACGAGTGCTCCGTCAGCGCAGCTCGCTGCTGCGCCAGCTGCACGGCCGGCTCGCCGCCGCCGAGGCGACGACGCTCGACGTCTGGGACGAGCGCCTCGCAGTCCTTGGCGACGAGCTCGCGTCGCGTCGCGACGCGCTCACCGTCTCGCTCTCGCCTCGAGTCAAAGCGCTCTATGGATCGCTCGCGGGTGAAGACGGCAAGGTGACCGCGACGTACTCGAGGAGCTGGGGAGGTTCGCTCGCCGAGGCCCTCGCTGCTGCTCGGCGCGACGACGTTCGCCGAGGCGTCTCGACGGTCGGACCGCACCGAGATGACCTCTTGCTCACAGTCGACGGTCGAGACGCGCGCACCCAGGCGTCCCAGGGTGAGCAGCGCTGCCTTGCGCTCGCCCTGCGCATCGCGGTGCACCTCGCCGCGACCGCGGCGCGCGGCGAGCCGCCGCTGCTCTTGCTCGACGACGTCTTCTCAGAGCTCGACCTCGGGCGCGCGGCACGCCTGCTCGAGCTGCTGCCGCGCGGCCAGACCCTGCTCACGACCGCGGTGCCGCCTCCGGCGGGACTGGCGGACGCCGATGTCGTCGACGTGCGAAAGCTCCACCGTGACGGCTGAGTCGGACCGAGGTCCAAGGCCGTTGTCGTGGTCGCTGCGGCGGATCGCGGCCAGGGTCTCGCGCGTCGACCTTGTCGGCTTCGCCGCGATCGAGGCGGCCTGGGGAGGCATCGAGTCAGCGCAAGCATCGAGGTCCCGTCCGCGACGCCTCGCGGGCAGCGAGCTCGTCGTGGCCGTCCCAAGCGGGGCGCACGCCGCGCGCGCGAAGCTGGACGCGGCGGCGATCCTCGCCGAGCTCGCCGCCATGCTCGTCAGCGGGCCCGCCAGCGCACCGTCAACACTGCGCGTCGTGGTGGGATCTGGCCAAGACGACCACCTGGACTAGGACTCGACTCACCAGCAAGGACATCGACACCCACACTCGCCGGATGGTGCACGAGCGCCAGCAGGTCCTCACGACCTGCACCCGGCATCGGACTACCGCGCGCGGATCGAGGGCCTCGGGATCACGCGCGCCGCGGCACTCGTGATGCCGAGTGCTCTTTGGCAGCGACCACTCGCGTGACGACCCGTGTGTGGCGCTCGATGCCGTGCGATCGCTCGGGTCGACGACGACGAGCTTGGCGCCATCCTCCACGACAATGCTGCCGCGCAGCTCGCTGCGCCTTGCTGACCTACACCGTGAGCGGTGACGTGTCCGCGCGCCAGTCGAGCCACGCGCCGTGCGGATGGGTCTCTGCGACGAGCGACGAGCTCGCCGTGGCGCCGTCGAAGTCGGTGACGCACACGACGCTGGCGCCACGGTGCGCGAGGCGCTCGGTCATCGCCAGCACGCCGAGGTCGCGCGCCACGCTCGGGCCCTCCATGGTGACCCATGTCACGGGCCGTGCCCGAGCGAGCGACGCGACGCGCGACGTCAGCTCGTGGCGTCGCTCCTCGGGCAGGTACGCCGCCGACCAGCAGTTCGCGATGACGAGTCGCGACCCGCGCGTTGCGTGCGACGCCGCGTCCTCGAGCGCCTCGACCATGTCGCCGCGCACGAGGACCAGCTCGTCGCGTCGTGCGACCGCGACCGCCGCGGCTCGCTCAAGGCGCTCGAAGCGAGCGAGGTCGTCCGGCCACAGGCACGCAAGGAGCCACGCCACCTGGTCGTCGTCGCTGGCGTCGATGGGGGCCAGGTCGAGGCCAATCCGCGCCTCGATGACGGGGATCGAGAGCTCAGGGGTGGCGCCTCGCAGCTCGCAGCGCAGCACGACGCTGGCGGTGCGCGGGCCGACGCGGGTCTCGCCGTAGACGCACGCGTACGCGTCGACCAGGAGGTTGAGCCCCGCCGAGCACCCGAGGTCGAGCAGCGACACGGCGCCGTCGCCGCGAGCCCGCACCGAGCCGAGGACCGCCCGCAGGATCGCGCAGCGCCCCACCTCGTTGGTCTGGGTCGCGCGCGTCGCGCAAAGCTCGGCGACCTGGTGGCGGAACGCGAGGCAGAACGACGCGAACGCACCGACGACCTGCTCGTCTGAGGCGCGCCTCGGCGGGATACCACGACGGACGCAGACGCTCGGGTAGTGCGTTGCGAGCTCGTGGTCCGCACCCTCGAGCAGCAGGTGGTGCACAGACGCCAACAGCACGTTGACGGCGGCCTGCGGCGGGGGCACGAGGTCGGCGAGCTCAAGCAGTCCGGGGTCCGCGGCTATGCCCCTGCAGATCGTCCAGTACGTGGGGTGGCGAAGCCGATCCTCCGGAGGGAGGAAGCCGACGAATTCTCGCGCGAGCCTGCGCCGTCGCTGTGCGTCGATTGACTGACGCTACTGAACGTACCCCGCGTCGCAACGCCTCGGCGAGACGTCTCGGTGCGCACGAAAAGCGGCTCGGAACAACCCCGTCACGGAGCCCGAGCGACCTCGAATGTCGGTGCGAGTTGGTAGGATGATGGGCGTCCAATCAGTTCTGCGCGGCGCTCGTCGCACGCCCGCATACCAGTGTCGACGCGACAACGGAGGGCCCTTCGTGGCGGAGAAGACCAAGGGGTCCGAGACCTACGGGGCCGGTGACATCACGGTGCTCGAGGGCCTCGAGCCCGTGCGGGTCCGACCCGGCATGTACATCGGCTCAACGGGTCCCGCGGGCCTGCACCACCTCATCCGAGAGATCGTCGACAACGCCGTCGACGAGGCCATGGCGGGCTACTGCACGCGCATCGACGTGACGATCCTGCGGGACGGAGGCTGCCGGGTGGTCGACAACGGCCGGGGCATCCCGACCGATCCGCACCCTTCGTACCCGGACCGCTCGGCAGCCGAGATCGTGCTCACGATGCTGCACGCCGGCGGCAAGTTCGGTGGCTCGGGCTACAAGGTCTCCGGCGGCCTGCACGGCGTTGGGGTCTCGGTCGTGAACGCGCTCGCGACGAGGCTCATCTTGGAGATCGACCGCAACGGCGAGCACTTCGAGATGGAGTTCAAAGACGGCGGCCACCCACAGAGCCCGCTCAAGATGACCGGGCCCGCGCCCAGGGACCGTACGGGCACGACGGTGACCTTCTGGCCGGACCCCACGATCTTCGACGAAGTCGAGTTCCGCGCCCAGACCGTGGTCGAGCGGCTCCAGGTCATGGCGTACCTCAACAAGGGTCTGGAGATCAACTTCGCCGACGAGCGCGAGGGCCGCGAGAACAAAGAGACGTTCAAGTACAACGGCGGCATCGTCGACTACGTGAAGCACCTGAACCAGGCGAAGGAGTCGCTGTTCCGCAAGGTCGGGTCCTACGAGCAGGCCGACACCGACATGGAAGTCGAGATCGCGTTCCAGTGGAACACCGGCTACCACGAGTCGATCCACTCCTTTGCGAACGGCATCGCCACGATCGAGGGCGGCATGCACGAAGAGGGATTCCGAAAGGGGCTCACCAACGTCGTCAACCGCTACGCGCGCGGTCGAAACCTGCTGAAGGAAAAGGAGCCCACGCTGGACGGCAACGACATCCGCGAGGGCCTTACCGCCATCATCTCGGTGCGACTGCGCGAGCCTCAGTTCGAAGGCCAGACGAAGGGCAAGCTCGGCAACGTGCCGGTGCGCTCGCTCGTCGAGCGCGCGACCAACGCCAAGCTCTCGGCGTGGCTCGAGGAGAATCCCAAAGAAGGCGGCCAGATCGTCCAGAAGGCGATCGTCGCGGCGCGAGCGAGCGCCGCGGCCAAGCAGGCTCGCGACCTCACACGGCGCAAGAGCGCCCTCGACGGCGCGGGGCTCCCGGGCAAGCTCGTCGACTGCTCGTCACGCGACCCGCGCGAGTCCGAGCTGTTCATCGTCGAGGGCAACTCGGCGGGCGGCTCGGCCCAGGACGCTCGCGACCCGCGGCGACAGGCGATCCTGCCGATCCGCGGCAAGATCCTGAACGTCGAGAAGGCCCGGCCCGACAAGGTGCTGCGCAACATCGAGATCCAGGCGCTGATCGCGGCGATCGGCGGCGGGATCGACCCCGAGTTCGACCTCACGCGCATCCGCTACCACAAGGTGATCCTCCTCGCCGACGCCGACGTGGACGGGTCGCACATCCGCACCCTGTTGCTCACGTTCTTCTTCCGCCAGATGAAGTCGCTCGTCGAAGCAGGCCACGTCTACGTCGCCCAGCCCCCGCTGTTCTCGACGCTCGTCGGCAAGGAGAAGGTGTACCTGAAGGACGAGTCGGCGAAGGTCGCGTTCCTCGAGGCGAACCCGAACCACAAGCACGAGTTCCAGCGCCTGAAGGGGCTTGGCGAGATGAACTACGACGAGCTGCGCGACACGACGATGGACCCCGCCAAGCGGTCGCTCCTGCAGATCACCGTCGAGCAGGCAGCGCTCGCCGACGAGGTGTGCTCGATCCTCATGGGCGAGGACGTACCCCAGCGGCGCCACTTCATCCAGACGAACGCGCGCGACGTGCGCTTCCTCGACATCTAGCCGCCGATGCCCCGCCGCAAGTTGCCGCCGCCGCCCGCTCCAGGCACCGAGGAGCCTGAAGTCCAGGGCTACATCGAGCCCATCGAGATCAACCTCGAGATGGAGCGCTCGTTCCTCGAGTACTCGATGTCGGTCATCGTCTCGCGCGCGCTCCCCGACGTGCGCGACGGGCTGAAGCCCGTGCACCGCAGGATCCTGTACTCGATGTTCGACCAGGGGATGCGCCCGGACCGTCCGCACACCAAGTGCGCCAAGATCGTTGGCGAGGTGATGGGGACCTTCCACCCCCACGGCGACACCGCGATCTACGACTCGCTTGTGCGCATGGCGCAGGACTTCGCCATGCGCCACACGCTCGTCGACGGCCACGGCAACTTCGGCGGCATGGGCCCCGACGCCGGCGCAGCCGCGATGCGCTACACGGAGTGCCGCCTCGCACCGATCGCGCTCGACCTGCTCGACGGGATCGACGAGGAGACCGTCAACTTCTCGCCGAACTACGACAACACCGACGAGCAGCCCGACGTGCTCCCGTCGCGCTACCCCAACCTCCTCGTGAACGGCTCACAGGGCATCGCCGTCGGCATGGCGACCAAGATCCCGCCGCACAACCTCGCCGAGGTGGTGGACGCCGCGCTGCACCTGCTCGCCGACCCCGACGCGACCGTCGACGACCTACTGGCCCACGTAAAGGGACCCGACTTCCCGACCGGCGCCCAGATCCTCGGTCGCCAGGGGATCCTGGACGCGTATCGAACCGGCCGAGGGTCGATCCGGATGCGCGCGGTCGCCGAGATCGAAGAGACGAAGTCCGACACGCGGATCATCGTGACGGAGTTCCCCTACGAGGTCTCCGTCGAGGCGGTCGAGGTTCGCATCCACGACCTGGTGAAGGGCGGCGACCTCGACGGGATCAGCGACGTCCAGAACGACTCGGCCGGCCGCAAGCCCCGGCTCGTGATCAAGCTCAAGCGCGACGCGAACGCGAATGTCGTGCTCAACAAGCTCTACAAGAGCACGCCGCTGCAGACGACCTTCGCGGTCAACTCGCTCGCACTCGTCGACAGCGTGCCGCGCACGCTCAACCTCGCCCAGCTGCTCTCGCACTACCTCGCCCACCAAGTCGACGTCGTGACGAGGCGCAGCGAGTTCCGCCTGCGCAAGGCGGAAGCACGGGCGCACATCGTCGAGGGCCTGCTGCGCGCGATCGACCAGCTCGACGCGGTCATCGCCGCGATCCGCGGCTCCGAGGACCGCCCTGCGGCGCGCGAGGCGCTGATGGCCGCGCCGTTCTCCTTCTCCGAGGAGCAGGCGACGCACATCCTCGACATGACGCTCGGGCGCCTCACTCGCCTCGGGCGCGCCGAGCTGGACGAGGAGATGTCGAAGCTCAAAGAGACCATGGCCGAGCTGCGCGCGATCCTGGGCGACGACGCGAGGCTGCGCGCGGTGATCGCAGAGGAGATGAGCGCAGTGCGCGAGCGCTTCGCGGACGCGCGCCGCACCGAGATCGTGAATGACCCCGGCGAGCTGGGCATCGAGGACCTGGTCGCCGACGAAGAGATCGTCCTCACCATGACCAGGGCCGGCTACGTCAAGTCCGTCGCCGCGGCGGCGTTCCGCACCCAGGGCCGCGGTGGCCGCGGCGTGCAGGGCGCGCGGCTCCGCGAGGAGGACCTCGTCGACCAGGTGCTGCACACCACGACGCACGCGTACCTGCTGTTGTTCTCCAACCGCGGCCGCGTGTTCCGCCTCCGGGGCCACGAGGTCCCCATGAAGGAGCGAACCGCGCGGGGCACGGCGGTCGTGAACCTGCTCAACCTCGCTCCGAACGAGCGCATCCAGGCGATCGTGCCCACGCGCGACTTCCCCTCGGACCAGTTCTTGGTCTTCGCGACCGCGCAGGGCCAGGTGAAGAAGACCGCGCTGAGCGAGTACGACAAGTCGCGGCGCGAGGGCTTCATCGCGATCAACCTTCGCGACGGCGACGAGCTCGTGCGCGTGGTGCCGACGACGGGCGCCGACGACCTGTTCATGGTGACGCTGAAGGGCATGACGATCCGCTTCGCCGAGACCGACGTGCGCGAGATGGGCCGGGCCGCCGCGGGCGTCCGGGGCGTCAAGCTGCGCCAAGGGGACCTCGTCGTGTCCCTGGACGTCGCCCGAGACGACGCGGACCTGCTATTGGTCACCGACGCCGGCTACGGCAAGCGGACCAAGCTCGAGCGATTCAGCCGCCAGGGCCGCGGCGGCATGGGCGTGCGCGGGATCCGCCTCACCGCGGTTCGCGGGACGGTCGTCGCGGCGTTCATGGTGAGCCTCGAGGACGACATCATCCTCGCGTCGACCGGCGGGGTCCTCATCCGCACCGCGGTGCGCGAGATCGCCTCCCAGGGCCGCGATGCCACGGGTGTGCGGGTCATGAACCTTGACGCGGGCCAGCAGGTCGCCGCGGTCGCCGCGGTCGGCGACGAAGAGCTCCCGGACTGAGCCCGACCTCGCGCACCGGAGATCCGGCGCGTGCGAGCAGTTGGGTCCGAGGACTGCGGCAGACTCGAGGCGTGGCACCCGTGACACTCTCTGCTGGCGATGCGGCCGCGCTCGTGCGCCCCGTCGACACGGTCGGCTTCGGGCTCGGGCCTGCCAACCCCCACGCGCTGCTCGGCGCGCTGTCCGCGCGCGACGACTTCGAGGACCTGGTGCTCGGCGGGGCGCTGCTCTTGGGGCTCTTCGACGTGCTCGTGCGCAAGGGCGTGCGGTACCGGTGCGGCTTCTACGGGCCCGTCGAGCGGCTGTACAAGGCCAAGGGTGCCGATGTCCAGCTCGTTCCTGCGGGGTTCCGCCAGTTCGGCTCGGTGCTCGAGCGCTTCAGCCCGCGGGTCATGGCCGTCCAGACCGCACCGCCCGACGCCGACGGGCGCCTCAACTTGTCGCTGCACTACGGCGCGACCCGCGACGAGCTGCTGGCCGCGGGTCGCGACCCCGGCCGCGTCCTCATCTGCGAGGTGAACGACGCGCTCCCGAGGACCGCCGCGCTCGCTGGCTACGACAACACGCTGCCACTTGAGCTCGTCGATGTGGTCGTCGAGTCCCACGACGACCCCGTAGAGCTGCTCGATCCAGCCGTGACCGACGCCGACGTGACGATCGCGGAGCAATGCGTGGAGCTCATACCTGATCGAGCGACCCTGCAGACTGGCATCGGGGCGATCCCGAGCCTCGTCGCAGCGAAGCTCGCCCACGCCGCCCGCGGCGAGTTCGGCGTGCACTCCGAGATGTTCACGAGCGGCCTCATGGCGCTGCACCTGGCGGGCAAGGTCACGAACCGACACAAGGGCCAGTTCGAGGGCGCGTCGGTCACGACGTTCGCGCTCGGGTCCAAAGAGCTCTATGGCTGGCTCGACAGGAACACCGAGGTCGGCTTCGCGCCCGTCACCGTGGTCAACGACCCGTCGGTCGTGCGGCGCAACGCGCGGCTGGTGGCCATCAATGGCGCGCTCGAGGTCGACCTCTACGGCCAGGTGGTCGCTGACGCGATCGAGGGCCGCCAGGTCTCGGGCGTCGGTGGCCACGAGGACTTCGTCCAGGCCGCGGACCTCGATGTCGAGGACCGCTCGCTCGTCTGCCTGCGCTCGACGGTCGAGCTGCGAGGCGAGCGTCGGAGCCGGATCGTGGCCAGGCTTCGCGAGGGCTCGGTCGTGTCAACGCCGAGGCACCATGTGGCCACCGTCGTGACCGAGCACGGCCGCGCGGAGCTCGCGGGTCTGACGGTCAAGGAGCGCGCCGTCGCGCTGGCCGGCATCGCGGACCCCGAGTTCCGCGAGGACCTCGAGCGCGCCGCCTACGAGACGGACGCCTGATGCTGCTCGTCACCGGCCTTCGTGTCGAGGTCGCCGGCCGGGTCCTCGTCGACGGTGCCTCCTTCAGCGTGGCCGACGGGGAGAAGGCCGCGATCGTCGGGCGCAACGGCGTCGGCAAGACGTCGCTTTTGAGCGTGGTGCTCGGCCACCCCGCCGCGCACGTCCGGCACCACGGCGAGGTGGTGCGCACCGGCACGGTCACGTACCTGCCCCAGGTCCCGATCGACAGGGGCCTCGGCGTCGAGCCGATCGGGCTCAGCCACGTGCTCTCCGCCAGGGGGCTCGACCGCCTCGATGCCGACGTGCACGCCGCGCGCGCCGCGATGGCGGCTGACCCGACCTCCGAGCGCATCGAGGCGTTCAGCGATCTCGAGTCGACGTTCACCGCGAGGGGCGGCTACACCGCCGAGGCGGAGGTCTCCCGGCTCGCCGCGGGCCTCGGGCTGCGCGAGGAGCTCTTGTTGGAGGACCTCTCGAGCCTCTCGGGCGGCCAGCGTCGCCGCGTCGACCTGATGCGCGTGCTGTACGAGGACGCGGGCCTGCTGGTCCTCGACGAGCCGACGAACCACCTCGACCGCTCCGCCAAGCGCTGGCTCTTCGACGAGCTCGCCGCGCTCGACAGCTCGCTGCTGCTCATCAGCCACGACCTCGCCCTGCTCGACCAGTCCATCGACAAGGTCCTGCACGTCGCTGACGGCAAGGTCGCCGAGTACAAGGGGAACTACTCGGCGTTCCTGCGCCAGTCCGCCGAGGCGCGGCAGCGTTCCGAGCTCTTGGCCAAGCGCGAGGACGTCGAGATCAAGCGACTGAAGGCCTTCGCCGACGCGCGGCGGCACTCCACCGAGAAGCAGGCGCGCAAGGCGAAGATCGCCGACCGCAAGGTGGAGCGCCTGGAGGCGACCCGGACCGTGGTCGCCCCGAAGGAGCGGGCCGCCACCTTCCGGCTGCCCGCCCCGCCGCGCAGCGGCGACGACGTGATGGAGGTCTCGGGGCTCCGCGTCGCCTACGGGCGCCACGTGGTGCTGTCGGACACGTCCATGCTCGTCGGGCGCGGCGACCGGATCCTGGTCGTCGGGCGCAACGGCGCGGGCAAGTCGAGCCTGCTGCGCTGCCTCGCGGGGACCCAGGACCCGACGGCGGGCAAGGTGCGCCTGGGGGCCAACGTCGAGCTTGGGTACTTCGCCCAGGAGCACGAGCAGCTCGACGCGGACCGAACCGCCCTCGACCACATGGCCGACACCCCAATCGTGACTGAGGTGGAGCGCCGCAAGCTCCTCGGGGCCTTCGGGCTCACCGGCGAGACCGTGCTGCACCGGCCCGACGAGCTCTCCGGAGGCGAGCGCGCGAAGCTCGCGCTCGCGCTGTTGGCAGCGGGGAAGGTGAACCTGCTCGTCTTGGACGAGCCCACCAACAACCTCGACCCCGCGAGCGTCGTCGCCGTGGCACGGATGCTCACCGGCTGGCCCGGCACGGTGGTCGCGGTCAGCCACGAGCGCGCGTTCGCCGAGGCGCTGCACCCGACCCACGCGGTGCTGCTGCCCGAAGAGCACGTCGACCTGTGGCGCGAGGAGTACCTGGACCTCGTCGAGCAGCGCTGAGCCGCGACCGTGCCGGCTCGCGCCGGAGCGTGGGCGAGGGGGGACTTGAACCCCCACGTCCTTGCGGACACAGGCACCTGAAGCCTGCGCGTCTGCCTATTCCGCCACTCGCCCGTGGGGAGCGGCGAGCCTACCGCAGCGCCTATCCGCCCTCGTCATCCTGTTAGCGCCACGAACGCGGAAAGTAGGCTTGCGCAGTCATGGGCCTTCGAGGATTCGAGGACCGACTCGAGCGGTTGGTGGAGGGATCATTAACCATGCCGTTCCGCGGCCAACTCCAGCCGATCGAGATCAGCCACCGGATGCTGCGCGAGATGGACCTCGGCCGCCGGGTGGGCGTTCGCGGCCTCATCGCGCCCAACCACTTCGCCGTCTCGGTCTCCGGGGTGGACCTCGATCGCTTCGAGGGCTACACCGACGCGCTGGTCCAAGAGCTGGCCGAGTCCGCCCGCCAGCACGCCGCGAACGAGGGCTACACCTTCGCGGGTCCCGTCGAGGTCGAGCTGTTCGAGTCCAAGCGCCTGAAGTCGGGCAAGGTCGACATCGTCGCGTCGTTCTTCGAGGGCGACGTGCGGCCGAGCCTGGTGCTGCCTGACGGCAAGGCGCTCTCGATCTCGGCCACGCCGCTCGTGATCGGGCGGCTTCCCGAGTGCGCCGTGGTCCTCGGCGACACGAACATCTCGAGGCGCCACGCCCAGGTCGCGCTGGACGACGGGGCCGTCGTCGTCTCGGACCTGGGCTCGACCAACGGCACCTTCGTGAACGGGCGCCGGATCACGAAGGCGACGGTCCGTCCTGGCGACGAGATCACGGTCGGCACCTCGCGGCTGCGCGTCGAGGTCCGATGACGTTTGCCCTGCGAGGGGCCGGGACGAACTACACCGCGCTCGTCAAGCCGCTGCAGTGGCTGGTGGTCGCGGTCATCTTCCTCTTCTTCCTGCGTGTGGCGCGGGCCGTGACCGTGCAGGCGAAGACCCAGCGCGGCGCGAGCTCGCCGACCGAGCAGCGACGCCGCAACCGCCGTTTCGCGTTCGAGTACATCGAGCCCGCGTCGCGCTTCGGCGACCGTGTCGAGCTGCCCGAGCAGCTCGACATCGGCCGGGTCCCCACCAGCGGCCTGGTCCTTGACGACACCTTTGTCTCTGGACGCCACGCGAGAGTCGAGTATGCGCGTGACGGCCTCGTGCTCGCGGACCTGAGCTCGACGAACGGCACCTACGTCAATGAGAAGATGATTGCCGAGCCGACGAGGCTCCAGCGCGGCGACGTGGTCCAGATCGGGGGATTCGTCTTCGAGGTCGTGCGATGACGACGTCGCTCGACGCCGCGGGCGTCACCCACCCCGGCCAGGTCCGAGCCCAGAACCAGGACACCTTCTTCGTCTCCGACGAGCTCGTGCTGATCGCCGACGGCATGGGCGGCTACGCCGGTGGCGAGGTGGCGGCTGCGATCGCCGCCGAGGTCGTCGAGGCGAGCTTCGCCGGCAACGCCACGCCGAGCGGTCTCGAGGCCGCGGTGCTCGACGCGAACCGACGGATCTTCGAGCGCGGCATCGAGCCGGGGCTCGAGGGGATGGGCACGACGCTCGTGGCGGCGGGCATGGTGCAATCAGCCGGCCGCACCCAGCTGCTCGTCGTCAACGTCGGCGACTCTCGGGGGTACCTGCTTCGCGACGGGCGGCTCCGCCAGCTGACCGAGGACCACTCGGTGGCCGCCGAGCTCGTGCGCCTGGGCCGGATCGACGAGGGCGAGGGTGCCGAGCACCCTGGCCGCCACGTGCTCACCAAGGTGCTCGGCGTCGACCGCGACGTCGAGCCGGACCTGATCGAGCTCGGGCCCGTCGCGGGCGACCGGCTCCTTTTGTGCAGCGACGGGCTGAGCAACGAGCTCGACGACGACGACATCATGTCGCTGCTGGCAGTCGGCACCCCGGGCGACGCGGCCCGCGCGCTCGTCGCCGCGGCAAACGCCCACGGCGGCCTCGACAACATCACCGCTGTCGTCGCCGACGTGGTCGGCGGCCCGGCTGTGGCCCAGGAGCCCAGCACGATGGCGGTGCCGGTGATCCTCCCCCAGGACCGCACCCAGCGGGCGCCCGCACCCGCCGAGCCCGTACTGGCGGTCCGCCCGGTGCTCTCCAAGTGGGAGCGCTTCGTTCGTCGCCGCGAGGACCGCAGGCGTCGTCGCGCCTACAACAAGTGGGTCAGCTTCCGCGGCGTCGTGTTCGTGCTCGCGTTCGCGGCGGTCCTGGTCGGGGGCTTCGTCGTGCTGCGCTGGTACGGCACGCAGAACTACCTGATCGAGCTTCGAAGCGACCACGTGGTGGTGATTCAGGGCCGGACCGGGGGCTTCTTGTGGTGGCAGCCCAGGGTCATCCTTCGCGAGCGCTACGGCCCCGCCCAGCTGCCCACCCAGATTCGCCCGGGGCTGTTCGCAGGGATCGACGAGCCGTCCTTCGCAGACGCCAGGCGCTTCATCGACACGATGCACCGGCAGTGGCAGATGGCGCACGGGCTGCTCACGGTACCGTCGAGCACCACGACGACGACGACCCCGTCCAACTTCACGACGACGACCGTCCTGCCGACGACTGGAGGGACATGAAAGGACGCATCACCGGGCTGACCGCCATCGTGCTCGTGCTGTTCGCGCTCGTGCTCGGCCAGGCCGTGCTCATCCAGATCCACCGCGCCGCCGCCCTCAACGCGAACCCGCTCAACCCGCGGAACACGAGCGCGGGGCGCCTGTACCCAAGAGGCGAGATCCTGTCGTCGAGCGGGCTCGTGCTCGCACGGTCGGTCCCGACCCGCAACGCGTTCTTCCCCTATAAGCGCCGCTACCCGCTGGGCCGTCTTACCTCGGACATCGTGGGGTACGACTCGATCATCTACGGCACGGGAGGGATCGAGCAGGAGTACAACAAGTACCTCGTGTCGCACCCCCAGCCCCCGAAGTCCTGGGTGGACATCTTGAGCCCCAAGCACTCGCCGGACACAGTGTCGCTCACGCTCAACGTCACCCTCCAGCAGATCGCCGCGCGCGCGCTCGCGGGGCGCGTCGGGGCGGTCGTGGCGCTCGACCCGCGCAACGGCGCGGTGCTCGCCATGTTCTCCAACCCGAGCTATGACCCGAGCCCGCTCACCTCGCTCAGCACGCACCAGCAGAAACTCGCGTGGGCGGCTGACACGACCAAGGACGCCGACGGCTTCCAGCCCTTCAACAACGTGGCGACCCAGGAGATCTTCCCGCCGGGGTCCACCTTCAAGGTGATCACCACGTCGGCGATCTACCGCTACTACCCGGCCCTCGCCACCAGGTACATCGCGAAGGTCACGTGCCTGTCGCTCAAGCCCTACTCGACCCAGCAGCTGTGCAACTCGGGCTTCACGCCGTGCGGGGGCACGATCCAGCAGATGCTGCCGGCGTCGTGCGACCCCGGGTACGCCAGGCTCGGCGAGCTGCTCGGCGCCCAGTTCCTCTACAACCAGGCCACCCAGTTCGGCTACAACCAGACGCCCCCGATCGACCTGCCCCTGGTCAACGCGTCGCAGTTCCCGTCGCTGAAGTACCTGAACGCCAACGGGCCGCCGTCGCTCGCCTACTCGGCGATCGGCCAGCAGCAGGTGAGCGCGACGGCCCTGCAGGGCGCGCTCGTCGCCGAGGCGATCGCGAACGGGGGCGTGGAGATGGCACCGCACCTGCTCCGGTTCGTCACCGACATCCAGGGCAACGCGGTGCTGCGCTACAAGCCCTACATGTGGCACCACCCGCTCGGCAAGGTCGACGCGGCCAACGTCACCACGCTCATGCACGAGGTGGTCACGAGCGGCACGGCCTATGGGGTGGGCTTTTTGTACCAGGACGACGTCGCGGCGAAGACCGGCACCGCACAGACGAGCCTCGGCAGCGTGAACCTCAACACCGACGACTGGATGATCGCCTTCGCGCCGGCGACCGCGCCCGTCGTCGCCGTCGCCGTCGTCGTGCCAAACCAGGCGCTCTACGACTTCGGGGCCACGATCGCAGGCCCGATCGTCAAGTGCATGATCGAAGGGGCGCTCGCGATCAACGCGGGGCTGCCGCCGACGAACACCTACACGACGTGCCCGTCATGACAAGCCGAGTTGCACAGATGTCGCGACGTAGGCTCGGCGGCTGATGGAACCGGTCGCTGCGCCGCGGACCTTCGGGGGTCGCTACGAGGTGACGCACCTCATAGCGAGGGGCGGGATGGCCCAGGTCTACCGGGCACTCGACACGCGCCTCGGCCGCCATGTGGCGCTCAAGGTGCTGTTCCCCGAGCTGTCGGTGGACCGCACGTTCGTCGAGCGCTTCCGCCGTGAGGCCCAGGCCGCCGCGAACCTCTCGCACCCCAACGTCGTCGCGGTCTACGACTGGGGCGAGGACGAGGGGACCTACTTCATCGTGATGGAGCTGATCACGGGGACCTCGCTGGCGACGGCACTGCGCACGGAGCGCACGATCGCCGCGACCCGCGCCGCGTCGATCGCCGCCCAGGTCGCGAGCGCGCTGAGCTACGCGCACCGCCATGGCGTGGTCCACCGCGACATCAAGCCGGGCAACGTGATGCTGACCGACGACGGCCAGGTCAAGGTCACCGACTTCGGCATCGCCCAGGCGGTCAGCACCGAAGAGGGCCTCACCATGGCGGGATCGGTGATGGGCACGGCCGCGTACTTCTCGCCAGAGCAGGCCGAGGGCGCGGTCGTCGACGGCCGCAGCGACGTGTACTCGCTCGGCATCGTGCTCTACGAGATGCTCGCGGGCCGCACGCCGTTCGTGGGGGACTCGCCGGTCGCTGTCGCCTCGATGCACGTCCGCAACGCCCCGCCGCTGCTGCGCGACCTCAATCCCGCGGTCCCCGTGGACCTCGAGGCGGTCACGATGCGCGCGCTCGCCAAGGCGCCCGACGACCGCTACCAGAGCGCCGAGGAGTTTCGCGCGGACCTGCTCTTGTTCACCGAGGGCAAGCCCGTGCGCGCAGAGGGCGTGACCGACGTCGTCGGCGTCGGTGCGACGTCGGTCCTCGGGGCGGCGAGCACGACGGCGGTGCTGGCGCCACGGGACTCGACCATCGTGGTCCCCGTCGTTGGCGCCCTCGAGACCCCGACGACCGGAGCGGTCGAAGCCCCACTCGTGGCGACGCCCGTGGCGATCATGGAAGGCCCGGTCCGCGACATCGCGACCAAGAAGGAGTCCGCGTCCCAGACGATGTGGCTCGCGGTCGCCCTCGTCGTCGCGCTCTTGGTCGCAGGCTTCTTCATCTACCGCGGCCTCACGGGCTCGGGCACTATCGCGGTGCCACGCCTCGCGGGCCAGCCCGTCGGCACGGCGATCTTGACCCTCCAAAATGACGGGTTCCGTGTCGTGAACCCCCCCATCTCGGTGCGCTCGCGCTACGGCGCGGGCATCGTCGTGCGGACCAGCCCACCGTCGGGCAGCCAGCAAAAGCCCAACGCCAAGATCTTTGTGTTCGTCTCCAAGGGCCAGCCGACCAACGTGAAGGTCCCGAAGCTCGTGGGCGAGCTGCTGGCGACCGCCGAGTCCCAGCTGCTGACCGACAAGCTCACCTACAAGACGGTCCCGGTCACCTCGTGGACCTCGTCAGTGATGCCCGGCACGGTGCTCGCCCAGTCGCTGGCCGCCGGATCGACCGCGCCCTCGAGCACGTTGATCACGCTCACGATCCTCGCGCCCGGGGGGACGTACCCGGTCCCGAACGTCGTGGGACAGCTGCCCGCGACCGCCGGCGCGACGCTCGCGACCTTCGGGCTGAGCGCCGGGACGACGGGCTCGGCGTGCACGGCACTCGCGATCGCGCCGGGCTACATCGTCTCGACGAGCCCCGCGGCGGGCACCGCAGAGCCCGCGAACACGATCGTCAACCTCACGGTGTCGACCGGCCCGTGCCCTGTGCTCGTGCCGAACCTCTACGGCTACACGCCCGCCCAGGCGACCCAGCAGATCATCAATGCCAAGCTGGACCCCCGCGTGACCGACACGTGCCAGGGGGGCGCCACCTCGACGAACAAGATCGCCTCACAGAGCCCGGTGGCGCTGCAGGCCGTCAATCCCGGCTCGCCGGTCTTCGCACAGGTGGGCTGCATCCCGCCGACGAGCACCACCACGACCACGACGCTGCCGCCCGGCATCGTCGTGCAGCCCGGTGTCGCGGCGCAGCCCGGTCAGCAACGCGGGCACGGCCGGCACCGGCACCGGCGCAGCTGACGACGACGCTTCGTGGCCGCGCTAGGTGAGCTGCGCGACGAAGTTGGCGAGCACTCGGGGTCCCTGTGCGGTGAGCACGCTCTCTGGATGGAACTGCACGCCCTCGACGGGCAGGGACCGATGGCGCACGCCCATGACCACGTCCCTGGTCCATGCGGTGACCTCCAGGACCTCGGGAAGGGTCGCTCGGTCCGCGACCAAGGAGTGGTAGCGGCCGGCCACGAAGGGGTTGGGCACGCCTTGGTACAGACCGCTCCCGACGTGGCGGACGTCGCTTGACTTGCCGTGCACGATCTCGGGCGCTGCTGTGATCGTCCCGCCGAAGACCTGGCAGATCGCCTGGTGCCCGAGGCACACCCCGAGCATGGGCACCGATGCCGCGAGGGCTTCGACGACCCGGGGGGTGACGCCGGCGTGCTCGGGACGGCCCGGGCCGGGGGAGAGCACGATCGCGTCGGGCTCGAGCTCGACGATGCCGTCGACGTCCACCTCGTCGTTGCGACGGACCACGAGCTCGCAGCCGATCTCTCCGAGCGCCTGGACGAGGTTGTAGGTGAAGGAGTCGTAGTTGTCGATGACGACGATCCTCGGGGCCATCGCCGAAGCGTAAGTGACGGGGGAGCCGCCGATCCTTTGCGGGGTAGCATTCGCCGCGATGGCACGGACCCAGAAGCCGACGGGTCGCGCGGCACCCAAGACCCACCGCGGGACCGCGACGGGCCGGTACCTGTCCTCCGAGCAGACGGGCCGCTACACGAGGCCGATCCCGAAGGACACGCGCAAGTCGCCCCGGTGGTTCGGTCCGCTCGTGATCGGCCTGCTCTTGCTCGGCGCGTTCCTGCTCGTCGGCAACTACCTGACGTTCCTGCCGGGTGCGGTGAGCCCGTGGTACCTGGTCGCGGGCTTCGTGTCCATCGTCGCCGGGTTCGTCGCCGCCACGAAGCTCAGATAGCCCGGTCCGGCCGGGCCGGGCTCAGCCCAGGCGCTCGATGATCGTCGCGTTTGCGAGCCCGCCGCCCTCGCACATGGTGAGCAGGCCGTAGCGGCCCGAGGTCCGCTCGAGCTCGTTCAGCAGCGTGCTCGCGAGCTTGGCGCCCGAGGCACCGAGCGGGTGGCCGAGCGCGATGGCGCCGCCGTTCACGTTGACGCGCTCCATGTCGGGCTTGTGCTCCTTTTCCCAGGCGAGCACGACCGAGGCGAACGCCTCGTTGATCTCGACGAGGTCGATGTCCTCGATCGAGAGGCCGGCCTTGGCGAGCACCTTTGACGTAGCGGGGATCGGCCCGGTCAGCATGGTGACGGGGTCCACGCCCGCGAGCGCGAAGGCGACGAACCGCGCGCGCGGCGTCAGGCCCAGCTCGTTGGCCTTCTCCTCGCTCATGATGAGCACGGCCGAGGAGCCGTCGGTGATCTGCGAGGAGTTCCCCGCGGTCACCTTGCCGTCCTCCTTGAACGCGGGCTTGAGCTTGGCGAGGCCCTCCAAGGAGCTGTCAGGGCGGATGCCCTCGTCTGCGGTCATCAGCTCGTCGGTGTCGTTGCCCTCGTCGTCGCGCATGTGGATCTTCACGAGCTCGTTGTCGAAACGGCCCTCGGCGGTCGCCCGCGCCGCGCGCTGGTGGCTCTGCAGGCTCCACGCGTCGAGCTCCTCGCGCGAGATCCCCCACTGGTCGGCGATCATCTCGGCGCCGATGCCCTGGTTCACGAGCCCGCCGACCGCGGCGTACCGGGCCATCACGCGCGGGCCGAACGGGAAGCCGAGCTCACGGACGATCGACGAGCCCATCGGCGTGCGCGTCATGCCCTCGACACCCATGGCGACGACCACGTCGTAGGCGCCAGCGATCACGCCCTGCGCCGCGAAGTGCATCGATTGCTGAGAGCTGCCGCACTGGCGGTCGACGGTCGTCGCTGGCACTGACTCGGGCCAGCCAGCGGCGAGGACCGCGTTGCGCCCGATGTTGAGCGACTGCTCGCCCACCTGCATCACGCACCCGCAGACGACGTCGTCGACGAGGGCTGGGTCGAGGTCGTTGCGCGACTGGAGGGCCCGCAGGGACTCCGAGGCGAGGTCGACCGCGTGCCAGTTGCGGAGCTTGCCGTTCCGCTTGCCACCGGGCGTGCGGACTGCGTCGACGATGACGGCGGTTGCCATGGGGCCTCCTTGCGCGCGGTCCGTGCGACCGACGTGCCAACTGTAACTGCCTCCCGGCACGCCCACTCTTGGGCGCTTGCCAGCGAACCGGTCCCAGGGGCTGGCCCGCGAGCCTCGATAGCCTCGCGACATGGCTGACGGACCCAGAGACATGGACCGCTGGCTCGGCGACGGCGGCATGCCGCTGCTGAGCGCCGTCGGCGCCTCGCTCGACGCCTACGGGGTCGACGGCGAGGACCTGGGCTGGGTAACCGGTGCCTTCACACCGCTGCAGCTCGCGTGCAACCCGCACGGCACGGTCCAGGCGGGCGTGCACGCCGTCGTCCTCGACGCGGCCATGAACTTCGCGATCAACGCGGCGCTGTCGGGCAAGGACCGCACCCGCGGCACGCTCGAGCTCAAGTGCGAGACCATGCGGCCCGCGCTGCTCGACACGTCCTATGCCGTGCGCGGCGAGGTGACGAGGATGGCCAAGCAGGTCGCCTACGCCGAGGCCTCGGTCCGCGGCCACGACGGGGTGCTCGTGAGCCGCGCGACGGGCACGTTCCTGCTGCACCGCGACGGCTGACGCGGGCTCAGCGCTCCCCGGGCGGGATCGTCCCGAGGCGCCCTGCCTCGAAGTCCTCGAACGCCTGTGCGAGCTCGGCACGCGTGTTCATGACGAAGGGCCCGTAGGTGGCGACCGGCTCTCGGATCGGCCGGCCACCGAGGACGAGCAGCTCGAGCGTGTCCGAGCGCCCATCGCTCTTCGGGCCGGCCGCAGCGACCACGTGGTCGCCCTGGCCCAAGACGCCGAGCTGGCCCGCGGTGACAGCGACGTGCTCGGCCCCGAGCGACCCCGAGCCAGCGAGCACGTAGACGAGCGCGTTGTAGGTCGGGTCCCACGGCAGCTCGAGCTGCGAGCCCGGTGCGAGCGTCGCGTGCACGAGCGCGATCGGGGTGTGGGTGCTGCCGGGGCCCTGGGCCCCTGCGACCGTGCCGGCGATCACGCGCACGAGGGTGCCTGCGTCGCTGCTCGCGAGCAGCGTCACCGCCCCCGGGGTGATGTCCTGGTAGCGCGGGACGACCATCTTGTCGCGCGCAGGGAGGTTCACCCACAGCTGGATGCCGTGGAAGAGACCGCCCGACGCGACGAGTGCCTCCGGTGGGCGCTCGATGTGCAAGATCCCCGAGCCGGCCGTCATCCACTGCGTGCCGCCGTTCTCGATGAGCCCGCCGCCGCCGATCGAGTCTCGGTGCTGGAACGTGCCATCGATCATGTAGGTCACGGTCTCGAAGCCTCGGTGGGGGTGCCATGCGGTGCCCTTCGGCTCGCCGGGGGCGTAGAGCACCTCGCCCATCTGGTCCATGTGCACGAACGGGTCGAGGTCGGCCATGTCGATCCCGTGGAACGCACGCCGCACCGGGAAGCCCTCGCCCTCAAGGCCCTTGGGCGCGGTCGTGACGCTGCGCACGGGCCGTGGCCGCGAGGCGGGTCCCGGGGACTCGATACGCGTCAGCGTGGTGAGGTCGTCGACTCTGACAGCTGGCATGAGCCTGAAAACGCCTTGGCGGCTCGGCTATTCCCTACGACCGACTTGGCGCCAGGTACCTGGGCTCGAGAGAGCCGTCTGCAAGAAGGCCCAGCTCAGCCTCGACGCCGGCCGCGGCGGCAAGCAGGAGGGCCTCGTTGCCCGGGCGCCCGACCAGCGACAGCCCCACGGGCAGGCCCTCAACGACGCCCATCGGCACCGTCGCGATCGGCCACCCGGCGATCGCCGGGGCGCTGCAGATGCCCGAGTACGCCGCGGGGTGACCGCCGAGCGTCAGGTCGTTCTTCCACGCGGGCCCGTAGGAGGGGGCGACGACGAGGTCGACCGTCGAGAGCGCGGGCTCCAGGCACTGCGCAGTGGCCCACGCGAGGTTGCGCTCGCGAGCCGGCGCGTAGTCCGCCGATGCCCGGCCCCCGGTGCCGAGCGCTCGCTCGAAGAACTCGTGGCCGAAGTGCGCGAGCTCGACGGCGCCGTGGGCGTCTTCGTGGGCCACCGCCTCTGCGAGCGAGCAGGGCCCGGCGCCCTCGCGGGTGCTGAGGTACGCGGAGAGGTCGTCGGACATCTCGCACAGCAGCACTGTGAGCTCGTCGGCGTCCACCTCGCCGGGCGTCGCGGGGTAGGCGACGTCCGTCACGGTCGCCCCCGCGCGTTCGAGCGCCGCGATCGCCTGGGCGAACGCGGCGTCGGTGCCGGGGTGCGACGTGAGCAGCGTGGTCGCCGCGCCGACGCGAAGCCCGCCCGCACCGGCTGCTGCGCGCTCGGCGACGCCCGTCACCAAAGCGAGCACCTCATAGAGGAGTGCGACGTCGAGGACGGTCCGCCCGAGCGGGCCGGGGCTGTCCTGGCTCTTGGAGATCGGCACCACCTTCTCGGCGGGGATCGTCCCGACCGCAGGCTTCAGGCCCACGAGCCCGTTGAGCGAGGCCGGGCACGTGATCGAGCCGTCCGTCTCGGTGCCCACCGACACCGGGGCGAGCCGCGCGGCGACCGCGGTGCCCGAGCCCGACGACGACCCGCCCGCGCTGCGGTCGAGCCGGTACGGATTGACGGTGAGTCCCCCGACGGCCGACCAGCCGCTCGTCGAGCGCGGCGACCGCAGGTTCGCCCACTGCGAGAGGTTCGTCGCGGCGATCACGACCATGCCGGCGTCGCGCAGCCGGGCCACGAGCGGCGCGTCCACGCGCACCGGGCGATCAAGCAGCGACGTGGCCCCTGCGCTGCCGGGTAGCCCTCTGGCCTCGATGTTGTCCTTGATGACCACCGGCACGCCGTGCAGAGCGGAGCGGGTCTGCCCGCCCGCCCGCTCGGTGTCCGCCCGCTCGGCGGCGTCCATCGCGTCGGGCGCGGTGGCGAGGATCGAGCGCAGGGCGATCTCGGTCCCCGCGCTGTCGATCGCCGCGATGCGCTCGAGGAGCGCTCTCGTCGCTGCCGCGCTCGTCGTCGAGCCCTGTTCCAGCGAGCGCGCCAGCTCGCTGGCGGTGAGCTCGACGAGTCCGTGTGCGTCGCGTGGTGTCACTGGCCCTCCTTGGTGCGCCGAGACTACCGAGGCATGCCCGACGCACCCACGGCGACGGCTTCCAGGGGGCCCGGAAGTACGCTGCGACCGTGGACGATGAGGTGCTGCTCGAAAAGCTCCTCGTCGGCGACCAGGAGGCCTTCCGCGTCCTCGTCGGGCGCTATCACAGCTCGCTCGTCCGAGTCGCTCGGTACCACGTCGACAGCGACGCCGCGGCCGAGGACGTCGCCCAGGACACCTGGGTCGCCGTGTTGCGCGGCGTGCACAAGTTCGAGCACCGCTCCACCTTCAAGACGTGGCTGTTCAAGATCCTGGTGAACCGCTCTCGGACCGCGGGCAGTCGCGACCGCCGCCAGGTCCCCATCGACCCGACCTCCATCGAGCCGGCCGTCGCGCCGTCGCGCTTCGACGCAAAGGGCGCGTGGGCCGACCCACCGATCCCGCTCGACGACCTCGTGAGCGACCACCTCGACGACGAGGTGGTCGTCCGGGCGATCCGCGACGCGGTGCGCGCGCTGCCCGAGCCCCAGCAGGCGGTCGTAACGCTGCGCGACGTTGAGGGACTGTCCACCTACGAGGTCTCGGCTCTGCTCGGGTTGACCGAGGGGAACGTGCGGGTGATCCTGCACCGGGGGCGCGCGAAGGTTCGCGCCGCCCTCGAGGGCGTCGCGCGAGGAGGCCTGACGTGAGCGTGCTGACTCGAGACGTCGTGTGCCGCGAGGCGGTCGAGCTCGTCACCGACTACCTCGAGGACGCCCTGTCGCCCCGGGAGCGCCGGGGCCTCGAGCGACACCTCGCCAAGTGCGACGGGTGCGCGGGCTTCCTCGAGCAGGTCCGGGCGGCCATCGCCGCCACGGGCCGTGTCGGGCCAGAAGACCTCGACCCCGCCACCCTCGACGGCCTGGTCCAGCTGTTCGAGCAGTACAAGGGCGGGTCGTGACCACCAGCTGGCTTGACGAGCGAGAGGACGAGGCGCGGTCGCTTGACGACGGTGACGGGTCCGGCAGCGCGCGGGCCGCCTTCGTGCTGCCGCGCGACGGCACGCCGTCGGGCTACGACACGCTCGCCTACCTCGCCGGGAACTCGCTCGGGCCTCAGCCAATAGGTGCCGCGGACGACGTCCGTCGCGAGCTCGAGGACTGGGCGACGCGCGTCGTCGAGGGGCACTGGTCGGGACCCCGGCCGTGGGGGGACTACCACGTCGCGCTGCGCGCCCCGATGGCGCGCGCAGTCGGCGCGCTCGACGACGAGGTCGTCGTCATGAACTCGTTGACGGTGAACCTCCACCTCCTGCTCGCCTCCTTTTACCGGCCGACCGCGGACTGCTACCGCATCGTGATCGAGGACGCCGCGTTCCCGTCTGACAGCTACGCGGTCCGGAGCCACACCGAGTTCCGGGGCTTCGACCCCGACGACGCCATCGTGCGGCTCGCGCCGCGCACAGGCGAGCGGGTGCTTCGGACCGAGGACGTGCTCGCGCACCTCGAAGCAGAGTCCGGGCGCACCGCGCTGCTCATGCTCGGTGGCATCAACTACCTGACCGGCCAGCTGATGGACGTCCCCGCGATCACTTCCGCAGCGCGCGCCCTCGGCATCACGGTCGGCTGGGACATGGCCCACGCGGCAGGCAACGTCGAGCTCGACCTCCACGACCGTGGGCCTGACTTCGCGGCATGGTGCACGTACAAGTACCTGAATGGCGGCCCGGGCTCGACGGCCGCCGCGTTCGTCCACGAGCGGCACCTGGGCGACGAGTCGCTCCACCGGCTGTCGGGGTGGTGGGGGACCGATCCGTCCGTCCGCTTCGAGATGCTGGCCGAGCTGACACCGATCAAGAGCGCCGACGCGTGGGCGGTCTCCAACCCGTCGATCCTGTCGATGGCGCCGCTCGTCTCGTCGCTCGCCGTCTTCGACGAGGTGGGCATGGGCGCGATCCGGGCTCGGAGCGTCCGGCTCACGGCCTACCTCGAGCAGCTCCTGGTCGGCGAGCCAAATGCTGGCGCACTCCATGTCGTGACGCCATCGGACCCGAGTGCGCGGGGCTGTCAGCTGTCCGTCAGCGTCGCCAAGGACCCCGCGATGGTCGCCGGAATCCTGCGGAGCCACGGGGTCGTGTGCGACGTGCGACCGCCTGACATCGTGCGGCTCGCTCCCGCACCGCTGTTCTGCACCTTCCATGACTGCTGGCGCGCGGCGCGTGCGCTTCGAGAGGCGGTGGCATGACCCGAGGCACCTTTGGGACCCTCGAGCCGCTCGAGCACTTCGACAGCGACGTGCACGGAGCTGACTGGTCCGAGCCGGTCACCGGCGACGAGCTCGAGGCACTCGCACTCGCCGCTGACCCCCGAGCGCCGATCCCCCCAGACGCCGTGCCCTACGACCAGGTGGTCGGATCCGGGCTGTCGCTGCTGCCCGACTGGTACATGGGCCACGCCACCGCGGTGCACGCGAGCAGGTGGCGTCGGCCCGTGGTGCTGGCGGTCGTCGGGGCGTTCCTGCTCATCGACGCCGCGGGCCTGTGCAGCACCTACGGCTTCATCAGCTGGGCCTAGGGGGCGCCCCCGAGCCGCGGCCGCCGGTGCGGTGCTCCTCGATGCGGTCGTTGACCGCATCGAGCGCGTCGTCGAGCCAGTTCGGCTCGTAGCTCGACGTCGACGAGGTCCGAAGCCCTCGCAGCACCACGGTGCGTCCCGCGGCGAGGTGGAAGACGGGGATGATCTGGATCCTGGGCTCGGTGCGCTGCGTCGTGGCGGCGAGGATTCCCATCGGGCCGCCCCGCGACGTCAGGTCCATCGACTCGACGCGATCGAGCTCCCGCCAGTCCCAGGACCTCGTCGAGAACGTCATTCGCGCGACGACGCCTCGGTCTGAGAGGTAGAACCCCGCTCGGGTCCCGCGCGCCATCCCGATGAGCATGGCGAGGATGCCGAGGGAGACCACGGCGGCGTACCCGTCCACGACGGCGCTCGGGTGCTTGAGCATCTGGTCCAAGAGCAGCCCGAGGCATGCCGCCACGATGAGGCACAGGACCACCTTTGTCCGCCGCATCGCGGCGCTGCTGAGCACGGTGATTGTCGAGGTGGCCATCGCTGCGAGGCTAGACACCCCTTGACCCGAAGCTGTCAAGCGGCGGCAGCCTGACGCTGCGACCACGCTGCATCTTCGTCGTAGAGGGCGTGACGTTCGAGGCAGA
>Ga0208219_1000004_pt1 | contig 173921 bp, 159 predicted proteins | sample NGESurshal072012_7_FD_184469 | JGI IMG/M metagenome (GOLD analysis project Ga0208219, IMG submission 184469) | Arctic peat soil microbial communities from Barrow, Alaska - NGEE Surface sample 53-2 shallow-072012 (SPAdes) | ecosystem: Environmental > Terrestrial > Soil > Wetlands > Peat ... | reverse complement strand
ACGCCGAGACGTTCCTCGCGGCCACGAGAGTCAGCCTGGAGCGGGGGAGCTGGCACGACCCGGCCAAGGGCAAGGTGGAGCTCCGGGACTATGCAGCCCGGTGGCTTGCCCACAAGCCGTCGCTGCGGCCGAGGACGAAAGAGCAGTTCGAGATCAACCTCCGACTCCACATCCTGTCTTTGCTGGGGGGCGTCGACCTTTCAAAGTTCACGCCCACGACCATCCGCTCGTGGCACGCCCGTCTCCTGAGCTCTCGACCTCGCCAAGAGGACTCTCCAGGTCGTGGAGCAGCTCCAGGAGCTCTCGAACGGGACCATCGTGGTGGGACCACCAAAGACGGCGGCTGGCCGTCGGACCGTCGTTATTCCCGCTGCGATCATCCCCGAGCTGGAGGCACACCTCGCCCAGTTCTCAGCACCTGGACCAGACGGACTTGTGTTCTGCGACTAGACGCATGCTTACTCGAGATAGGCTCGTCACAACTGCACCGATCTGGCGCTCAGCTCGCCGGGTAAACGTCACAGTGCTTGTTGAGTTGGCTCCCGGCGACCGATATGTCCGGGAATCTCAAGCTCTTTCGCTGGGGTTCTGGGAGACTCGCGGACAGTGGAACCGGCGACCGCACAAGGCCTGGCCCGAACCAGAAGGAAACGAACACGGGCTCGCGCCCTCCTTTCAACGCTGGTGGCGGCGGTTTGCCTCATCTCGGGCGCGTCCCTTGTTGGCGCGACGGGTCCAGGCAACTCGGGACGACCTACCTGGGGGGCCGCAGAAAAGATCCCCGGGCTCGCATTGCTCGCTGTGGGAGAGACGGATGTCAGTTCAATCTCATGCCCATCCCCAGGCAATTGCGCATTGGGAGGCGTGTACGCCTCTACAGCTGATCCGAGCTATCCAAACGCCGAAGGATTCGTTGCTGATGAGACGGACGGGATCTGGGGCAGTGCCGAAGAGATACCAGGTCTTGGCGCGATCAACGTCGATCATTACGGCAAGGTCGTCACATCTGTCTCGTGTGCCACACCTGGCAACTGCGCGGCAGTCGGCAACTACTCGACCGCAAGCGCGCAGGAGGGCTTCGTCGTCAGTGAGTCCAATGGCACGTGGGGGGACGCGCAGGAGGTGCCGGGACTCGCTGTGGCGACCGCAGGTGGCGGAAGCTCCAGCGTCGATTCTGTGTCATGCCCCACAGCGGGAAACTGCGTTGCAGTGGGTTCCTACAGGACCGCCGGCGGTGTGAACGGCACTACCTATGCCTATGTCGTTGAGGAGTCAGACGGGACGTGGGGATCCGCGATTGCAGTTCCAGGTCTGAGCGGGTCCAATCTGGATTCGGTCTCGTGCGTTGCCCTCGGCGAATGCGTGGCCGGTGGCAGCGGCGTGCAGAGTGGCGCCGAGCACGCATTCATCTTGGATGAGTCGAACGGGACCTGGGGTGCGGCACAGGCGGTCCCGGGTCTGAGTGTCCTCGGTCCTGCGTATGGTGTCGCATTCGTGTCGTGCGGCGCCGTCGGCGACTGTGCAGTAGCGGGCGGCTTCGTCGGTCACATCGGTCCTAACGACAATCAGGACTTCGTCGACGTGGAGTCAGACGGCATCTGGGGCAGCGCGCAGCCGATTCCAGGACTCGCGAAGCTCAACGCTGGTTTGGATGCGTTGGTCACGGGGCTCTCGTGCGGGGCACAGGGGAGTTGCGCAGTCGGTGGCACCTACCTCAGCAATGCACACAACATCTTTGGCGCATTCGTCGATAGCAGCTCCGGAGGAGTCTGGGGTGATGCGCGCTCGATACCCGGGCTCGACGCCTTGGATCCGGGCCGGAACTCGGGTGTGTCGTCGGTCTCGTGCGGCGCGGCTGGGAACTGCTCAGCCGTCGGCTACTACGCCGAGACCGGACTTGGGTACGGCTTCGTCGTCAACGAGACCGGAGGGAAGTGGCACAACGCGGAGGCCATTGCCGGATTCAGCCGCACGGTGTCCTCCTCGATGGGAACGATCTCGTGTCCGTCTGCGAGTCGCTGTACGGCTGCCGGCAACTTCAACGTTGGCTCGAGCTTCGTCGCATGGTTGCCTGGTCGTCCGCCCTACTGCTCGCCGGCGAATGGTCTCAGCGTTGCCGTCCAGAGTCCCCAACTGTCCGACGGGGACGCCGTCTACAGGATCGTCTACGTCAACCGAGGCGAAGCCAAGTGCGTCCTAGCGGGGATCCCAGGTGCCTTGGGCTACGCAACGACCGGGAGGCTTCCCGTGGGCCCACCTGCGACGCGGACCGCACTCCAGGACCGCGGTGGCACGATCGTCCTTGACCAGCTTCACGGACAGGCCGAGACCACGTTCATAATCCGGCTCGCGGTTGAGCGGTCCGCGTCGTGTCGCCCCGAAGCGATTGACGGAGTCGTCATCCGCCCGATGGGCGTTCCACAGATGTACGTGCCGCTTGACAATCCGATCAAGTCGGAGCGTCAGATCTGCCGGGGTGTTCGCAACGAAGCCATCTACGGCTTCGGTCCGGTGACCCAGCCGCTGCTCTGAGCCTTTGCCCGCAGCGCCGGACTGGGAGCGCTTGCCGAGCCTGAGTGCCTGGCTCGCACGCCCTCACCTGGCCCTCGATGGCCAGTCAACCGTCGAACTTCACAGTCGATCAAGTTCCAGGCTGTTCGCGCACTGTCCACAGGAGACGTGTTTGTTCCAATTGTGGATGGGCCTACCTGAACGGACTCGAAAACTCATTCCTAAACCGTGCGTCGCAGGTTCGAAACACTGCCGAGGGCGCCACTGCCGAGGGCGTCACTCTGCCGAGGGCGCCAAAATGGGCAGGGGAAACGCGGCGGTCAGCGTGGGAATCCCTTGGGAATCCGAGATTGAAGGCTGTTGGTCCTGGGATTTGACATGGTCCTGGTACCAAAGGCGCACGGAGCGCTGTCGAACCGGCATCGCGGAGACTTGATTGGCGTGGACCCAGCTGAGTCAATGGTCATCAGTGCTGGCCGAAGCGCCGGGTTACTTCAGTCACGGGGCCGTCGGATCGACACTCGAATTCGATTTGTGCAAGCGGATGCGAAGCTGCCAGATTCGCAGCGAGGCCACGAGGCCGGCCAGCAGCACACCACCGATCGCGGCAAGAAGCAGAGCAACTCCAAGTGGCATGTGTCCGCTCACTGTCAAGAAGGAAACCTTCACTGATTCGGTGTTCTGAGTGACGAATATGAGCAGGAACACCAGGACCACGACGCCGAAGATCACGCCCACCCACAGCCCCGAAAGCCGCGTGCGTCCTGTCGGATCGGGCGGAGCAGGTGACGACGTGTCGGAACTGCTTTGCTCCTGCGAGCCAGGTTCCTCCGACGAGAGAGATTCGTTGCTCATAGTGGACACCAATCCTTACGAATGCGTACGACTCAATCCAATACCTCAAGTCTCTCACCGAGTTCGCAGGTGTCGGTTGGGGCGCAGGTCCCGAGCATGTGAGGAGGGCTCCGGACACACCGAATCTCCCATCGCAACGGACTGGGAGCTGGCCTTCGCGCCATCCCGGTCATCGCCCCACCCAAAGCAGGACGGGCCCGCGCCAGAATGACGCTCAGATGATCTCCAGCTCCGCATCCAAGCACAGCAGGTTCGAATCCTGCCGAGGGCGCCAAAGTGACAAGGGCCCAAGTGACCGAGGTCACTACCGGGGGCGCCAGAATTTTTGAGGAAGTCATGCACGCGATGGTCAGCGTGGGCATCCCATGGGATTCCCACGACCGTTTGGTCCGTGCGACGACACTTGGAGCCACGAGTCCCATTGTCTCCGTCGTCTCCACCTATCGTCTCGAGACCATCGTCTTCACTCAGCCGCGACCCCGCGGCGTCAGAGGCCGCTCGGATAAGTCTCCGGAGGCTCGTCGCCAGCCCACGAGGATCCTCGCTCGAGCGGCTCAACAGCGTTCGTCAAGTCGAGGTGGATCACTGCATCGAACTGCGATGCGATGCGGGCCTGGAAGTAGTGGCTGATGCGCTCGGTCTCGGGTCGATAGATCACGCCGATCGCCCGCTCGAGCATCGGCCCATGGAGCGGATCCGGGGAGTGCGACCCGAGCTGGAGTGTGAACTCCGTGCACCCGCAACCCGAGAAGTACTCCTCGTAGCTGCCGGCCGATGCGGGTACCACGAGCTTGCGCTCGGTCTCGCCGCCCCACTCCGAAGCGGCGGTGACCCAGCCTCGCGACGTGGTGAAGCCGACGAGGAGGCAGTCATCCGCGTAGGCAGATCGAACGAGCTGACCTACGTTCAGCTCTCCGAACTGACCCATCTCGGTTGCGCGTGCGTCTCCGACGTGCGAGTTGTGCTCCCACACGACGATCTTGGATCGGCCGACCTGGCGGTCAAGATGCTGAAGCAGAGCGTCGAGCGTCCGCGCCATGTGGCGGTCGCGAAGGTTCCAGGACGAGACCCGTCCGAGGTACATCGCGCGGTAGTAGCGCTCAGCCTCGTAGACGAGGCGAGCGTTCTGCTCGGCATAGAAGTACTCGTCGCCGGCGATCCAGCCATCACGGGACAGGATCGCGCCCTCACGGTGGCGCATGTCCATGAGCTCGGCGATCACCTCGTCCGCGCACGAGGACATCGGGTCGAGCGTCACGGCCCGTCCGTACTCGGTCCCCTCAGCCCTCACGTGGTCGAAGCACGAGTAGCGCCGACGGGCATCCGCCGCCGCCTCGACGTCAACAGACTCGAGGTAGGCAACGACGGCTTCCATGGACGCGCGGAGGCTGTACAGGTCGAGGCCGTAGAACCGGACCTTCCGAGAATGGTCGGCCGTCGTGTCGTTGTGCTCGCGGAGCCAGGTGACGAAGTCGACGACATCGAGATTGCGCCACATCCAGGCGGGGAACCGCTGGAAGTCCCCGAGCGACGCGATCGCGTCGGTGTCCGCAGACGACCCCGTCACGTAGCGGTTCACACGATAGGCGTCTGGCCAGTCGGCTTCGACCGCGACCGCGGTGAAGCCCTTCTCCTCGATCAGACGTCGGGTGATCCGCGCACGCTCGCAATAGAACTCATGGGTTCCGTGTGATCCCTCGCCCAAGAGGACCAGTCGCCGATCACCAACGCGCTCGATGAGTTCGTCGTAGTCGCCGGCTTCACCCGTGAGTGCGACTGCTCCTGCGATCACCCGGCCTGGCCGCCTGTGCGACACGAGTGTCATCGTCGCTCCCGCTGCGCGATCATGCGGCCACTGCCATCTTCCCGAGGTGCTCGGAGAACCACGCGGCAGCAAGCGCCGCGACCTGCTCGAGTGCCCCAGGCTCTTCGAAGAGGTGGGACGCACCGGGAACGACCTCGAGCCGGGTGACACACGTGAGCGCCGACAGCGCGCGGCGATTCATCTCAAGCACCGTGGCGTCGACAGAGCCCACGATGAGCAGGGTGGGCGCTGTGACCGCGGGGAGAATGGGGCCAGCGAGGTCCACCCGCCCGCCCCTCGACACGATCGCGCTCACAGCGCATCGCGGATCGGCGGCCGCCACGAGTGCGGCGGCAGCGCCGGTGCTCGCGCCGAAGTAGCCGAGCTGGACCGCTGTCGAGCCGAGTTCCGTGCGGATCCAGCGGGTTGCTTCGATGAGGCGTTCTGCGAGCAGGCTGATGTCGAACACGTTGCCGCGATCGGCTCCCTCCTCGCGACTCAGGAGGTCGAACAGCAGCGTGCCGATTCCCGCGGCGTTGAGCGACGCCGCCACCGACCGGTTCCTCGGGCTGCGAGCGCTGCTTCCGCTTCCATGCGCGAAGAGCACGACCCCTGTGGCCCGGGCGGGGATGCTCAGATGTCCGGCGAGCTTGAGCGTCCCGATCTGCACGCAGACGTCGCGATCGACTGCGACCGGTCGCAAGGAGGCGGAGCCGGGGCCTGTTGCGGCCGAGCGCTCCGTCGCGTTCCGCTCGAGGCAGTCCACGACTTCTGCATTGGATGTCTGCATAAAGCGGTGGAACCACCTGCCGACGCCGCTGAAGGATTCGGGTGCCTCGAGCCAGACGAGCTCGTCGACCTCTGCTTCGAGCATCGGGATCGCCGATGGAGCGACCACAGGAGCCGAGAGGATGAGCCAACTGGCACCGCGAGCCCTCGCGATGCGACATGCCACAAGGGCAGTGGACCCCGTTGCGACGCCGTCGTCCACCACGATGACGGTGCGTCCGTGCAGGGAGATCGGCGATCGAACTCCTCGGAGCAATCGCACGAGCTCGGCGACACGGGCCTCTTCGGCTGCCCGCACTGATGCCAGCTCCTCAGTCGTGATACGCAGCGCCCCAATCAACTCGTCGTCGAGCACCACGACGCCCCCCTCGCCCACTGCACCCATCGCCAATTCGGGATGAAATGGCACGCCCAACTTGCGAACGACCAGGACGTCGAGCGGCGCATGGAGGGCATGCGCGACCTCGGCCGCAACGATGACGCCGCCTCGTGGAAGGCCGAGCACGACTGGCTCGGACGCGCTCACGTGCGCAAGCCGCGCCCCCAGTCGCCGTCCGGCGTCACGCCGGTCTGCGAAGCGTTCGACCGATCTCCTCACGGTTTGACTCTGACGGGCTCTGCTCGCTCCCACAAGGGCCCAAGGTCCCCTTTTGCGCGTCTGGCGGCGGCCGCAAGGAGGTCATGGAGAGTGACAACCCTGTGGTGTTCGAGCCCAGGCTCTTGGGTGGTGGAGGCTTGAGGCGCCGCGTCGTGGCGGTCGGGTGTGCACACTCTGTTCAACGGTCACCGTCGGGTTGCGGCCGCCACGGCTGCATCACTCCGGGGCGATTCGAGAGGTAACGCTCTACGGACTCAGCCCGCCAGGGATGCATCTCCAAGTGATCGAGCAGCTTGGCGACGCTCGCCTCAGCGACGCACACGACGGTGTCGGCGGCACCGTAGTAGAGAGCAAGCGTGTCGTCGTCGTCGCGCAGCACCCAGCCGCACGGGAAGACGACGTCGGCCACGTCACCGCCCCGTTCGTAGGGCTCCTGCGGTCCGAACACCCACTCGTCACCCCTGGCCAGCACTTTCGACGGGTCGTCTCGGTCGAGCAGGGCCAGGCCGAGTCGATAGATCGAGCCCGACGCGGTGAGGCGCACGCCGTGGTAGCAGATGAGCCAGCCGGCCCTCGTGAGCAGCGGCGGAGGTCCGAGCCCCACCTTGTTCGCATCCCACCATGCGCCCCTTCTGGCAGGCAAGAGGACCTGGGAGTCGCCCCAGTGGCGCAGGTCCGGGCTGAATGAGAGCCACACGTGGGCGCCCACGCCTTCGGTGGCGGCTGACGGCCGGTGGATGAGGGCCCACCGGCCGGCGAAGGTCTGTGGGAAGAGCGCCGCGTCCTTGTCCGCCGGCGGCATGAGCACGCCTTGTCGCTCCCACTTGGTGAAGTCCTTGGTCGTGGCGAGCATGACGATCGGGCCAGCTGCCGAGTAGGCCACGTAGACGACGTAGTAGACGTCGTCGATCTTCGTGATGCGAGGGTCTTCGACACCCCAGTGCTCGTGGAACCCGTCAACCTCGGGATGCAGCGGAGCGAACGACCCCATCTCCCATCCTGTGACGCCGTCCTCGCTCACGACGGGGATCAGTGAGGAGAGCCCCGTTCGGTATTCGACGCGAAGCAATAGGAGCGTCTTGCCCTCGTAGGTGGTCGCTCCTGGGTTGAACACCGCGTTCACGATCTCAGGGAAGTAGTCAGGGCTGAGGATGGGATTCCCGGGGTATCGGCGGAAGAGCCCCCGGTCGTGATGGGGTCGCAAGGACGCCGTCATCGGGTCTCGTGCACGATCCAGGTTTGGTCGATGATCGGCGCTCGCTTGTTGCGCAGGACGGGTGGAAGGTCGCATCGTTCTCCCACTTGCGCTGGAAGAGGGGCTGGCAGCCGTCTCGCGGCCCGTCGTCCGACGTTCGTTGCCGCCACGAACGCCATCGTCGACTCCGCACCCTGATTCGCGTTCACGCCGCTTAGGGTCAGCCCGTCATAGCCACCACCCGTGACGAGGTCGAACATCGTGGTGCCGGTGTCGTTTCGTCCTCGGAACCAGCTGGCCGCACAGAGGCACGCATCCGCCCAGCCAAGCTTGCCGGTCACTTCGAACGCTCGAGCGCAGGCGTCGGCCATCGCCAAGGCGTCGATCGGCTGCTGGTCGAATTCAGGCGCGCGGTCCTGCGGACCACGACCAGCGACGGGGGCGAAGCTGAAGGCGCTCTGACGCCACTCTTCGACGACGAGCCACTCGAGCAGCTCGAGCGCGCCGGCCACCCCGAGTGCGTCACCACGGCGAGCGCCGACCGCGAGCAGCGCCTCCGGGAGGAGCGCGTTGGCGTACGTGAGGCGGGGCTCGGGCCAGGCCCATACGCCCGGCGCCTTGCTCGGCAGTGTCTCGTGGGCATCGGCGATCAGCGCCCAAGCTTCACGCTGGAAGGGAATTGACCTCAAGAGAGCGTCCGCACCGAGCACGGCGTACGCCGTCGCTCGAGGATGCGTCGATCGGAATTGCGAGGCGTCGAGAAAGAGGCCGAGGGACTGGTCACGGAGCGTCCCCCATGGGGCCGAGGACGCCGCGACGCCGAGCCCGTAGATCGCACGACCTGTGGCGTCGTCGCTCGGGACGTCGTCAGTCCACCTGCCGTCAGCACCGAGCCGTAGTTGGAAGCACCCGCCGCCGCAGTAGGCGCGCTGCAAGAACGCCAAGGCGATGGCGGCGAGGCGCCTCGCGTCCGGATCGCGGGGTGTGCAGCTGGCGAGGGCGAGGAGTCGCCCCGCGTCGTCCGTCGCGTATCCAAGTTCCACCCTGGGTCGGTCCCCGTCGGCATGTTCGACGATTCCGGTTGCGTCGGTCAGCCGTGACAAGTGCCTGGAGAGCTGGGGTCGGCCCGTCACGCGACGCTCAGTTCCAGCGCCGCGAGGTGCTCGACGAGGTGCACGTAGGACGACCCGACTGTCGGCCAGAGGAGCCGTCGCGCCACGCACCGCGCGGCATGGGACATCTCCTCGGCGACGCCTGGGACGTAGAGGACCCGAAAGAGGGCCTCGGCGATCGCGATCGGATCGGCGTGGTCCACCACGATCCCGGCGCCGTCAGAGAGAAGCTCGACGGCATGCGGGAAACGCGTCGCGACGACGGGCTTGCCGGATGCCAGCGCCTCGACGAGGACCCCGGAGGTCACCTGGTCCATCGACTCGTACGGGATGAGGACGACGTCTGCGGCGCGCACCAGCGCCCGGAGCGACGCCCAGTCGTGATAGCAGCTGTCGAAACAGATGAGGTGCTCGACATCGAGCCTCCGGGATCGCTGCCGAAGGGACTCCAGGTACGAATCCCCGGCCTGCTCCCATACCCGTGGGTGCGTCGTGCCCGACACGACATAGGTGGGAGGCGGCGTCGCAGTGCGAAGGCGTGCGATGGCATCGATCCCATGCTCGACGCCCTTCCCTGGCCCCAGCAAGCCCCACGTGAGAGCACTGGGACTTGGAAGCTCGAAGACACGGGGTCCGTCGAAGTTCTCTGCGGCGCCATGGGGGATCGAGACCACCGGTGTCGCGTTGAACTCTGGCAGAAAGCCAAGCAATCGCTGTCGCGCGACCTCGCTCTGCGCGACGGCCACCGATGACATGCGAACGAGCTCCTCGAGGATCTCGCGTTGGAGCGGTGATGGCAGCATCGGGACGGTGTGCAGCACCGAGATGAGCGGACAAGAGAGCTGACTCGCGAGATCCAGCACCTCGACACCGTCGGGACCCCCATAAATGCCAAATTCGTGCTGCAGGACGACGCAGTCGGACGCATTGCTCACGTTGACCGCATGCTGCAGCGACGGCTGGTTCCCCGTCTCCCATGTTGCGGCTACCTCTGGGAGTGTCCCATTGCCTAAGGCCTTCACCACCCGGACGATGCCCACGTCGAGCTTGTCGGTACTGGTGACCATTGCCTGGCGCAGGTTCTCCGTGAACGTCGCAATCCCGCAGCGGGTCGGTGGATACGTGCCGATCAGAACGACCGATCGAGTCTTCATTGCTCCTCCATCGCAGACGTCGCATGGCCGACCCCACGCAACGACTGTTAGCAGGTTGCAGCGACTCGGAAGGTCGCGCTAGGGGCGAAGGTCCCGTCTGTGACTGTGCTCGTCGATGTGCGCAGGCGAACTGACAGAGGCCTCTCCAAGATCGACGTCCTGCGCTACCACAAGAGACGCGCAACGAAGGAGGTCTTCGGCGACCAGCGCCATCACCTCCTTGTCCACCGGTCTTGACAATTAGCGGTTCGCCTTTCCGGACAAGAGGACGTTCTTCCCTATTCATCATTGGCCAACATGCCGAAACTGAACGTCAGCGGTGCTAGTGGTCGGCGCTCGCAAGAGAGGGGCTCAGATGAAGGGACGATTTGTTGTAGTAGCAGGCATCTCTGTCGTTGCGATCCTTCTCCCGATCGCTGCGCTCGCGTCATCGAACCCGAACGCAAGGGGTTCGGGTTCGATGAGTGCCAGTCCAAATCGACAGGAGGGCTTTTGGCGGTCTCGACCAGTGTCGACGTCGGCAACCACATACCGAGCCCTCACCGGCCTGCAGGCCAACATCTGCTCGATCGGCGAGGTTGCGGCGACGGTCAGCGTGAATGGAGTCGGGGCTCCCACGGGCCTGCAGATTCACCTTGACTTTGGCCCAGTCCTCCAGCCAGGGTCAGTGACGTTCTCCCCAACGGCAAGTGGCTCGATTGCCTCATTCACATTTCTCGTATCAACCAGCCCATTTGAGGCGAATGATCACCACTTCTTCCAGGTGGAGTGGAGATCAATGACCGGCCAACCGACGTCGATCAAGTCGGCGACTCTGAACCTCCTGTATCGAGAAGGAACGCATCGATGCTGACGTGTCGCTTCCAGCAGGTTCGTATCTCGCCTCCTATCGTCCCTAGGGCGCAGTCCGGCTCGCGCGTAATGGTGTGACGTCGGAGGGAAACGGGGTTGTGATGGACAGTGAGCTTGGGTCCGCGTTGTTTGCGGTCGGCGGAGCGCAGCCCCCCCACGAGCCATATGCCGCGGTCGCCGAGACGCACGTCGGCGTCGTACTCTTCGTCGGCGATCGCGCGTACAAGCTTAAGAAGCCGGTGGCACTCGGATTCGCGGACTTCACGCTTCGCGAAGCACGAGCCGTTGCGTGTCGGCGCGAAGTTGAGTTGAATGCGCGCCTCGCGCCCGACGTCTACCTGGGAGTCGCAGATCTCGTGGGCCCGGACGGCCACCCCTTCGACCACTGGGTCGTGATGCGTCGGCTTCCCGCCGCCCGCCGGCTCTCGAGCCTCGTCCTCGAAGGCGCCGACGTCCGCGCACACCTCGGCGCGCTCGCTGGCCTGCTCGCGAGCTTTCACGACCAGGCCGCACGGGGACCTGCGATCGACGCCGCCGGGGACTTCGACGCCACGGTCGGGCGTTGGAAGGCGAACGCTGCGAGGTTGCGATCGATCGCAATATCCCCAAGCGACCAGGCCGAGGTCGACGCCACGCTGAGGCTCGCGACGCGTTACCTCGAAGGACGCCGTCCGTTGCTCGGCGCACGTATCGCGGCACGAAAAGTGTGCGATGGTCACGGAGACCTCCTCGCCGAGGACATCTTCTGCCTCGACGACTTGCCACGCGTACTGGACTGCCTCGAGTTCGACGACCGCCTTCGCTACGGGGACGTGCTGGCCGACGTCGCGTTCCTCGCGATGGACCTCGAGTACCTGGGCCGTCCCGATCTGGCTTCAACGTTCCTCGAGCGCTATCGCTGCGTGGCCGGTGAGGCCTGGCCGGCGTCGCTCGCACACCACTACGTCGCCTACCGCGCCCAGGTCCGCGCCCTCGTCGCGGGAGTCCGACATTCGCAGGGCTTCGAAGGTGCCGCTGCCGCAGTTCGAGCGCACCTCGAGCTTGCCCGCACGCACCTGGAGGCCGCTCGAGTGCGGCTCGTCGTGGTCGGAGGAGACCCCGGCAGTGGGAAGTCCACGCTCGCCGACGGGCTAGCGGATGCGATTTCTGCCACCGTGCTGCGATCCGATGCGGTGCGCAAGCGGATCGCAGGGCTCGATCCGACCGAGCCCGCTCCCGCGCCGTTCGAAGGAGGCATCTACCGCTCCTCGATGTCGACCGCGACGTACGACGCGCTGCTCGACGGCGCGCAAGCTGCGCTCACAATGGGGTCGTCCGTCGTACTCGACGCGACGTTCTCGGACGCGAGAGGGCGCGACCGGGTTCGCAGGCTTGCGACCGAGACCTCCGCGGACTTCGACATGCTCGCGTGCGTCGCGCCGCCCGACGTTGTGGCAGGACGTTTGGCGTCGCGTCGTCGCGACGTGCACGGCTCGGATGCCGACATCTCGGTCGCCCGCCGACTTGCTGCGCGTGCGGGTCCGTGGGGGCCCGAGGCCGTCCTCGACTCCTCAGGCTCGATCTCCGCGGTGCTCGCTACAGCCCTCAAGAGGCTCGGTGTTGAGCCCCCGCGCTCCACCGAGCCGATCGCCTCGTAGGTCTGGAGTGTCCGCAGATAGGTCGAGCGCTCGTCACCGACCTCCACGAGCTCACCATGGCAGCAAGCCACCTGCGAAATGGGATGGTTCCTCGAGGGCTATCGACCACGCGACGCGGTCATTGAGTCAGCGCTGACCATTCCCGATCTCACATGTGACCATTGGCCCTATCGATCACGGGGCGTGCGGGGAGCGGTGCGGCCGCCCCTGCCCCACGTCCGGCGTGGGCTCGATGACTTGGGTCTGCCTCGTCCGTCTGGTGGTTTGTCTCGCTGCCGTCCTCCTGAAGGTCGGGGCTGGGCTCAAGCACACGTTCTCGCACTCGCCGGTGTCGTGGAGCCTCATCGCCATCGTGGCATGGATCGCCGAGGTGACCTGGCATAATTCGGTTCGAGACAAACCCCGGAATGCCAGCCGCAAGAAGACCGAGGCGAAGTGGCCACTCGACCTCTTCAGGGCGGGGCGACGGACACAGTGCGTGGTGCCCACGAGCGTCTCTATCCGAGGAAGTCGCACAAGGAGTCACTTGCCGGGCGCGCCCTCAAATGGTCGGAAGTACCGGATAGCGGGGGTGCATCGCCTCGAGCGTCTCGATCAGGATCGTTGACACCGCCCAGTTCCGGTACCAGTTATGGTCCGCGGGGACGACGTGCCATGGCGCCGCCTCGGTCGAGGTCCGGGCGAGCATCTCGTCGAACGCCTGTTGGTGGCCTTCCCACCATCCACGCTCGGCGAAGTCCTGCGGGTGGAGCTTCCAGCGCTTGGCCGGGTCTGCCAGGCGCGCCTCAAGGCGCTCGAGCTGCTCGTGGAGCGAGATGTGCAAGAGGATCTTGACGACGGTCGTGCCGCCGTGAGCGAGCAGTGCCTCGAAGGCGACAATGTGCTCGTACCGCGACCGCCAGACCTGCTCGGGCACGAGGTCGTGCACTCTTGCTGCGAGCACGTCCTCGTAGTGCGACCGGTTGAAGATCGCGATCTCGCCGCGGGCAGGGCAATGGGCGTGCACACGCCACAGGAAGTCGTGCGCACGCTCGGCGTCGGTCGGAACGGTGAACGCGGAGACCGTCGTGCCGAGTGGGTTCAACCCGCGGAACACGTGGCTGATCGTGCGGTCCTTGCCGCTGGCATCGAGGCCCTGCAGCACGATGAGGAGGGAGCGCTGACGCTCCGCCCAGAGGCGGTCCTGGAGCTCGAGCAGCCGAGCGTGGAGCGGAGCAGTCGCGACCTCCGTGGCCCCGCGGTCCCCGGGCGCCCCAGGCGTCGACCCCGCATCGATCGACGCGACCGCGGGGTGCGTGCCAGGCGTTACACGCCACTTCGTCGAGGGATCGTGGCTCACTGCCGCACCCTAACGATCTCGCTTACGGCGCGCCCGATCTCAAAGTCCTCCCTCGCCTCGACGACCCCGACGCCGGTCGCGGCGCCGTCCCCGACAGCACTCGGTTGCTACCGCCGCCTGAGCCCTGATTTCGCCTTGCGCTCACCGGTTGAAACCGCCAAGTAAGCCCGAGGAATAACGGCGGCGTGAAGACGGCGTCCCGCAGGCGCGCGGACCTCTCGCAGGCACCGCTCGTGAAGACGAGTGCGTCGACCTGCTCCTGCAATGAGGTCTTCGCGGAGGTCCGGGCTCCCCGAGAGCCCGAGGAGGCCTGACTCGGAGCGAGTGGGATCAATGTGGGAACCTGTGCTGCACGGCCAACGAGATGCTCATGTGGCGAGACACCCCATCGCGGGGAAGCAACTCATGCAGGAGCTCGTCATCGTGAGGGCGCCTTCGAGGCGATGGTCGTCGACTACCAGCGCGAGGCGCTCGGATCTCGCCGTTGAGTGCATCATGCCGTCGGTTGTTGACGTGGCGAAGTGCTGCCACTGGGGGTCAGCCAGCACCCCGAAATGCGGCGCCGTTGCCCATGAGGTCATGGACATGTCTGCGAACGCCGACTTGTAGCGGGGCAGGGAAGACGACGACGATCGAGATCCTCGAGGGCTATCGCTCGCGCGACGCGGGACGCGTGTTGATGCTGGGCGTGGATCCGGCACGCCGACCGGGCATGGCGAGACCAAATCGGCCTGGTCCCCCAGGCGTGCGAGCTCGACCCCGTCCACACCGTGCGAGAGACGATGTCGATGTTCGCACGGTAGTTCCACTCACCGAGTGGTGTGGATGCCACCATCGAGACGGTCGGCCTGCGCGGCGAGGAAGACGCGCGCGTGGGGCACCTCTCCGGCGCCCAGAAGCGTCGCCTGGATGTCGGTCTCGGGCTCATCGGCGATCCTCGGGTGCTCTTCCTCGACGAGCCCACGACGGGCCTCGACCCTTCGGCGCGCCGGGAGGTCGGGGCGATGGTGGAGGGCCTGCGCGACGCGGGCACGACGGTCTTCTTCACGACGCACTACATGGACGAAGCGGCGCATCTGGTGGAGGAGCGTGACATGCGACCTTCCGGATGGAGCTCGACGGTATTGCGTCGTGGCGGCTCCAGTCCACAATCGGGCCCACCTGTAGTAGGACCGATGCTCGAAGCCGGTCGCTGCCGCTACTACAGCGTCGTACCGCCGTTGGCCGCGAGTGCGATCAAGCGCGGATCGCGATCGCGCAGCAGGCTGTGTCGCAGAGGGAGTCAAGACTCTTCGATTTGGGACGAAGATCCTCGCAACTAGGACCTTCAGCCCTACCCGGCACCAACGAGCCGCCGCAATGATCGAGGTGTGGGATGCCATGGACTCGGGCCAACACGGCAGCTTTGGCGGGCGGAGCGCCGTTGTAACGGCATCGGATCATGAGCCTCACACTTCGTCGCCCCGAACTCGTAGAGCAGCCCACTTGGCCCGTTTCGATTGACGTTCGCGGCTTAACCAAGCGGTACGGCGACCTCGTCGCCGTCAACGGCATCGACTTCTCGGTGGGTCAAGGAGAGATCTTCGCATTCCTTGGTCCGAACGGAGCGGGAAAGTCGACGACCATCAAGATGCTCTGCACGCTCGCCCATCCCACCTCAGGACGCGCGACGGTCGCTGGCTTCGACGTGACCAGCATGGCCAAGTCGGTCCGCCGCCGCATCGGTCTCGTCTTCCAAGAGCAGACCCTGGATGACCAGCTCACTGCCGAGGAGAACCTGCGGTTCCACGCCGTCCTGTACGGCGTCCCCCACCGTCGCGTCGAGTCGCGGATCTCGAGGGTGATGGAGCTGGTGGCGCTCTCGGACCGCCGACGGGATCTGGTGTCGACGTACTCCGGCGGCATGGCGCGACGCCTCGAGATCGCCCGCGGCATGCTGCACACGCCAAAGATCCTCTTTCTCGACGAGCCCACTGTTGGGCTCGACCCCCAGACCCGAGCCCTCATCTGGGAGGACATCGAGCGCCTGCGGACAGAGGAGGGCGTGACCATCTTCTTGACCACCCACTACATGGACGAGGCTGAGTACGCCGAGCGAATCGCGATAATCGACCACGGTGCGATCATCGCGCTCGATACCCCCGACGTCCTCAAGGCCTCCGTGGGGACCGACACCGTGGCAATTGAGACGTCCGATGACGATGCCGCCCTGATCTCACTGCTCACTGCCGGTTACAAGGTGGAGCGCACCGAGGTCGGCCTCACCGCGTTTGTCGCCGACGAAGAGGCGGCTGTCGGGCCGATCGTGGCCGCAGCGGGAGTGCCGGTGCGCACCGTCCGGGCCCATCGCCCCACCCTCGACGACGTGTTCCTGCACTTCACCGGGCGCGAAATCCGAGAGCAGCACGGCGAGGCCATCCCCATGATGGCCCGCGCCCGTGGTGCCCGGAGAGGTTGAGGAGACTCGATGTCCACGCTGTCCACCGCCGGCTCGGCCATCATTGGCGCGAAGCGTCCCACAGCCGCGACCCTAGATCGCGACACGATCGTCTCCGACGAGGTTCGCGTCGTTGGCATGGTGTGGGAACGAGAACTGATCCGTTACGTCCGGACCCGGACCCGGATAGTGAGCGGGCTGATCCAGCCAGTGCTCTTCTTGTTCGTCCTCGGCTACGGAATGAGCGGCCTCGTCGGTACGACGGGGGGATTCAACTTCCGCCAGTTCGTGTACCCCGGCGTCGTGGCCATGAGCGTCGTCATGACCGCGATGTTCTCGGCCCTCTCCATCGTGTGGGACAGGGAGTTCGGCTTTCTCCGCGAGATGTTGATTGCGCCGGTGAGTCGGATCTCCCTCGTGCTGGGCAAGACGGCGGGAGGGGCGACCGTCGCCGCAGTCCAGGGGACGATCATGTTGGTACTGGCCCCGTTGGTGGGCATCCACCTGACACCGCTGCTCGTCGCGGAGATGATCGCACTGGAGCTCCTGATGGCGGTGGCCATGACCACCTTCGGGGTGTTCGTGGCCAGCCGGATCCAGAAGATGGAGTCCTTCCAGGTCGTCATGCAGATGTTGCTGATGCCGATGTTGTTCCTTTCGGGGACGCTTTTCCCACTCAACGGCCTCCCAGGGTGGCTGTCCGTGATCACCCGCCTCAATCCGCTCACCTACGCGGTCGCCCCCTTCCGTCAGGTCATTTTCGCCGCCCAAGACATGTCGCCGGCGGCTCGAGCACGCTTCCCGACGAACGTCACGCTCTTCGGGTACACCCTGCCCATCGGGCTCGAACTTGGGATCGTCGTCGTGTTCGCCCTGCTGTTCTTCGTCCTCGCCTTCCGTGGACTGTCGAAGACCGAGTAGGCACCGAGCGACGGAGAGTCAGCGCATGGCCGGAGGTCAGAGTCCGCGGAGGCATGCCATCGAGGTTGAGCAATCGGCGTGCATCTCCATCGGAGCGCGAGCGGAAACAGTTACGGTCCGCGAGCTGGGCGGGCCGGACGCAAGCGGTGATCTCACCCCCCGTCGATCGGATCGCATTGAGGGTTCAGTCCGTGACCAACCAGACCCGCTGTCGGTAATCGTCCGAGAGCTGATCGTCTCACGGGACTTGGACGACACGCTGGCGATCCCGACGGGCGAGGCGAACGTAGAGATCGGGTTTGGCATCAAGGACGGAGCACCGAGTGGTCCAGCGACTCCCGAGCTGCCGTGCGCGCTGTCCTTCCACGCGAATTCCATTGGCCTCGAGGTCGCTGCGGCGTACGGACCTGTGAACGCCACCGGGTGGCCCGCGACGATCGGGGCCTTCGGTGACGCAGCGACGCTCGTCGCTGGCACGCGGACAGCGCCGTGATGCCGAGCGGCGAGCGTCGAGCGTCCACCACGCGCACCGGTGCGAGCACCGCAGCTCTCGCCGAATTCACGCCTGCAATGGCGGTACTGCCGACTTCCCCAATCGACACGACCGGGCCGGTTGGGCTGACGTCGAGTCAGGCGAGGGACCTGCTCGCAACGGAGGGCGAGAACCGCCTCCCGGCGGCGAGGCAGCGACCGATCGTGCTCAAGTTCGCAAGTCAGCTCGTCCACTTCTTCGCGCTGATGCTCTGGGTCGCCGGTGGCCTGGCCCTCCTCGCGGGGATGCCACAGCTCGGCGTCGCCATCTTCGTCGTCGTCATCGTCAACGGAGCCTTCGCATTCGCCCAGGAGTTCCGGGCGGAGCGGGCGGCAGCCCGACTCAATGATCTCTTGCCGAAGCGGTCCGTCGTGATCCGGGACGGTACGCGGCAGGACGTGGCAGCGTCCGATCTCGTCGTCGGCGATCTAGTTGTCCTGCGTGCGGGCGACATGATCTCAGCAGACCTCGAGGTGACGTCGTCGGAGGCGCTGAGGGTGGACACCTCGATGCTCACCGGCGAGAGTGCGCCTCAAGACGTCACAGCGACGGGCCTCTTGTTTGCGGGCTGCTTCGTGATCGGCGGGGAGGGCACCGCGCTCGTTGTGGCGACGGGGGCACACACCCGGCTGGCTTCGATCGCCTCGCTGACCCAACAGGGCGAGCGACCGCGCAGCCCGCTCGAGCACGAGCTAACCAGGGTGGTGCGCGTCATCGCCCTCATTGCGGTCAGCGTGGGTGCGAGCTTTTTCGGCATCTCGATGCTCGTCGGCGGCAGCGAGCGCAATGGCTTCCTCTTCGCGGTGGGCGTGACCGTGGCCCTGGTCCCCGAGGGCCTCCTCCCCACCGTCACGCTCTCCCTTGCAGCCGGCGCCCAGGAGATGGCAAGGCGACACGCACTGGTCCGGCACCTCGAGTCGGTCGAGACGCTCGGGTCGACCACGTACATCTGCACAGACAAGACGGGCACCATCACAAGGAACCAGATGTCGGCGGTCGAAGTCTGGACGCCGCTCGGCACGGCTCAGATCAGTGGCTCGGGCTACGACCCCACGGGAGTGGTCGACGCCGACGCGACCCTGCTTGCGGCGGTCGCTGCGGTTGCCCGCGTCGCCGCCACGTGCTCGGACGACGGCGTGGTCGAGCGTGACGGGCAATGGGTGCCCGACGGCGATCCCACCGAGGCTGCGCTCGTCACGCTCGCCAAGCGGTGCGATGCTACGGCTGCCTTGCGCCCTTCCCGCACGCGCGAGTTCCCATTCGACAGCACACGACGGATGATGTCAGTCGTCGTCAATGGAGAGCTCCTCGTCAAGGGCGCCCCTGAGAGCGTGCTCCCACAGTGCGGCGAGGACGGCGACGCCAAGAAGGCCGTCGAAGATGCAACTCGCCGCGGCCTCAGGGTCCTTGCCGTCGCCACCAGGACCGTCACCGACCTCCCCGACGACGCGACGGCAGCGCAGATCGAGATCGGACTGACCCTCCTCGGGCTGGTCGCCATCGAGGATCCGCCGCGTGCCGAGGTGGCCGAGGCCCTCGCATCGAGCCGAGCCGCGGGGATCAAAGTCGCAATGCTCACAGGCGACAATGCAGAGACCGCGGCAGCGATCGCCCGCAAAGTGGGGCTCCTCGGCGACGACGGGATCGTGCTCTCCGGTCCGGAGCTTTCGACGGACCCCGCGGTGCTCGGCGCACTCATCGACCGTGGCGGCGGCGTCGTGATCAGCAGGGTGACGCCCGAGGACAAGCTCGACATCGCCCGAGCCCTCCAAGCTCGAGGTCACGTCGTGGCGATGACCGGCGACGGCGTCAACGACGGGCCAGCGCTGCAGGCAGCGGACATCGGGATCGCCATGGGCGAGTCGGGGACCGACGTCGCGCGAGCGGCGTCGGATCTGGTCCTGCTTGACGACAACTTCGCGACCATCGTCAAGGCAGTGCAGCTTGGACGCGTGACGTTCTCCAACATGCGTCGATTCCTCACCTACCACCTCGTCTGCAATGTGGCCGAGCTCACGCCATTCATCATCTGGGCCATTTCGGGCGGGAGGTTTCCCCTCATCCTCGGCGTCTTGCAGATCCTCTGCTTCGACCTCGGTGCCGACGTCCTGCCGGCACTGGCCCTCGGGGTCGAGCGAATGGGGGGCGGTTCGACCAACCAGCCGCTGCAGGGCCGGCATCTCATCGACCAGAAGATGCTCACCCGGGTCTTCGCGGTCTTGGGCCCCGCCGAGTCGGCGATGGAAGTCCTTGCATTTCTTGTGGTGCTCGCCGCCTCGGGCTGGGCACCAGGCGACTCCTTCCCCAAGGGCCACGTCCTGCTGACGGCTTCAGGGACCGCATTCGCCACGGTGATCTGTTGTCAGATCGGCGTCGCATTCGCGTGCCGGAGCACCACGAGGTGGCCTGGCCACCTCGGGTGGTTCTCCAATCGACTGCTGCTCGCAGGTGTGGCCGTGGCGATTGTTCTGCTCGCCTGCTTCGAGTTCATCGGTCCCGTCGCCGCCGTGCTCGGCCAAGCGCCTCCCCCGGCAATCGGATGGCTCGTCGCGGTCTGCGGTGTCCCCGTGATGCTCGGCGTCGACCTGCTCCACAAGCACCTAGGTGCACACCGCAAGCGAAGCGTGGCCAGCCGTTCGCGACAGACCCGCTTCACGGTGCTTCCCGTCCTCGTCGATCCGGTGCGCGACAGGCCCGAATCGATCGGCGCGCTGTGGGGCCCTTCTTCCCAGCCCGTCAGGACCTTTGTCCCTACGCAGCACTTCGTCCCTCCCAACAGGCTGGTCAACGTGAGCGCATCCGCCATGACAGCCGCGTCCTGAGCGAAGGGGAAGTCCGATGACAGTCGTGAAGCCGGGAGCAGCAAGTGTCCGCAGACCGACCATGACGAACGGCATGTCGCCACGAAACGAGCAGAAGGCGCACGCCCTGGGGCTGACCTCAGCCACCGGGCTCGTGGTCGGCAGCATCGTCGGCACCGGCGTCTTCACGATGCCTGGCGTCATCGCCGAAGCCGGCACCATGGGGATCGCCGTGCTCGGCGTGATCGCAGTCGGGGCGATGCTGCTCGCGGTGCTCTTCGGGCAGCTGAGCAAGCGCGTGCCCAACAGCGACGGCGGCCTCTACGCGTACTCGCGCCACGAGTTCGGCGACTTCGCCGGCTACGCAGTCGGGTGGTGCTACTGGATCCAGGCCTGGGCCGGCAACGCGGCGATCGTCTCGGCGTGGGTGTTCTACGTCGACGCGCTCTTCAACATCAATCCCAGCGGCATCGGCAACTGGGGCATCGCCCTCATCGGGCTGTGGGTCCCCGCATTCGTGAACCTCGCGGGCGTGCGACAGATGGCGTGGTTCCAGAACGTCTCGGTCGTCCTCAAGTTCCTGCCGATCCTCTTCGTCGGCGTGGTGGGGTGGTTCTTCGTGCACCTCTCCAACTTCGGCCCCTTCAACGCCTCTGGCGGGAGCCTCTACAGCGCCATCGGCATCGCCGCAGGTGTCGCCCTCTTCTCGTTCATCGGTGTCGAGGCGGCGTCCATGACAGCCAAGCGCGTGCGCGATCCGCGTCGGAACGTGCTGCGAGCATCAGTCCTGGGGACTGCGGCCTGCGCGATCCTCTACGTCCTCGTCACCGCCGCGGTCATGGGACTCGTGGCGCATCACACGCTGTCCGGCAACGGCTCGCCGTTCGTGAATGCCTTCCAGACGATGTTCCCCGGCTGGTCATGGGCCGGCAGGTTCATCGCGGGCGTCGCGGTGATCTCGGGCATCGGCGCGCTCAACGGATGGACACTCATCGTCACCGAGACCTCCCGCGCGATCGCCCAGGATGAGCTGTTCCCGAAGCCCTTCGCCTGGGCCGACCGGAACGGAACCGCCTGGTTCGGCATCCTCGTGGGTACCGCGCTCCCGTCGCTGCTGATGCTGTTCGCCTACACGACCAAGTCCGGCCTCACGGTCTTCACCTATCTCGTGGACCTCACCGTCGTGACCGTGGCGATCCCGTACTTCATGTCGGCGCTCGCCCAACTCACGTTCCTTGTGTCGCGCCGCCGCCGCGTCCAGGGGTTGGCGCTCGCTCGAGACCTCTTGGTGGCGGGCGCCAGCATCGTGTTCTCGATGTGGGTGACGTTCGCATCCGGGTACCAGACCGTGTACCAGGCACTCGTCGTGATCCTCGCCGGGCTGGTCATGTACGCGTTCTTGAACGCGCGTCGCCAGCGTCTCGGCAAGGCGTTCGAGCCGACGGACCTGCCTGAGCTCACCGACGGCGTCGCGGAGGACACCACGCTCGTCGGCCTCTCGCCCCTGTCGGTCCCGACGACGTCGGGTGTCGCGCCGAGCGTGAACTGATGACGGCGATGAGGTTCCGCGTCGACTCCGAGGTCGGCCGGCTCCGCCACGCGATCGTGCACCGCCCCGGGCTCGAGCTGTCGCGGCTGACGCCGGAAAACATCGGCGAGCTGCTCTTCGACGACGTCATGTGGGCCAAGAAGGCACGAGAGGAGCACGATGCGTTCGCGCAGGCCCTGCGCGACAAGGGCGTCATGGTCCACTACTACGGGCGGCTCCTCGCCGAGACCCTCGAGCTTCCCGACGGCCGCTCGTTCGTGCTCGACCGCCTCTGCACGCCCGAGCTGCTCGGCCCGTCGCTCGTCGGCCCCGTCCGCAGGCTCTTCGACGACCTCGACGGCACCACGCTCGCCGACTACCTGGTCGGCGGCGTCTTGAAAGCGGACCTGCACCCCCAGCACGCCCACAGCCTCAAGTGGGACATGCTCCGAGCGGACGACTTCGTGCTCACCCCGCTGCCGAACCACCTGTTCCAGCGCGACAACTCCTGCTGGATCTACGGCGGCGTGACCATCAATCCGATGGCCAAGCCCGCGCGCCAGCGCGAGACGTTGCACACGAGGGCCATCTACCGCTACCACCCGATGTTCGCGGACGCCAGGTTCGTGACGTACTACGGCGGAGAGGACCACGACTACCAGCCTGCGAGCGTCGAGGGCGGCGACGTCCACGTGATCGGCCACGGCGCCGTCCTGATCGGGATGGGCGAGCGCACGACCCCGATGGCGGTCGAGCGCATCGCGCGCTCGCTGTTCGACGCGAGGCAGGCGACGAGCGTCGTCGCCATCGAGCTGCCGCACAGCCATGCCTTCATGCATCTCGACACGGTGATGTCGATGGTCGACGTCGACTCGTTCGTCCTGTACCCCTACTTCGACCGGAACCTTCGAAGCTGGACGGTCACCCCCGGCGAAGCTCCGACGGAGCTCGGCGTCGCGCGGAACGAGAGCCTCTGGGATGCCCTCGCGGGGATCCTGGGGGTCGACCAGGTCGTCGTGCTCAGCACCGACGAGGACATCCGCGCCGCGGAGCGCGAGCAGTGGGACGACGGGACCAACTTCTTGGCCGTCGCGCCAGGCGTCGTCCTCGGCTACGAGCGCAACGTCGCGACCAACACCATGCTGCGCAAGCACGGCATCGAGGTGGTCTCGATCGCGGGCGAGGAGCTCGGTCGCGGCCGCGGCGGCCCGCGGTGCATGACGTGCCCCGTCCTTCGAGACGCGGCCTGAGAGGATCGAGATGGACCTGCGTGGTCGCAGTCTGCTTAAGGAGATCGACCTCACGAAGGCCGAGTTCCTCTACCTCGTCGACCTCGCCGCGCAGCTATGCGACGAGAAGCGCCAGGGGACCGAGCGCCAGCGCATGGTGGGCCGCAACATCGCGCTCATCTTCGAGAAGGCCTCGACGCGCACGCGCTCTGCCTTTGAGGTCGGCGCGCACGACCAGGGCGCGCACGTGAGCTACCTCGGTCCCGAAGAGTCCCAGTTCGGGCACAAAGAGAGCGCGAAGGACACCGCCCGAGTGCTCGGCCGCATGTACGACGGCATCGAGTACCGGGGCTTCGCTCAGGAGACCGTCGAGACGCTCGGTGCCTACGCGGGGGTCCCCGTCTGGAACGGCCTCACTGACCAGTGGCACCCCACCCAGATGCTCGCTGACGTCCTCACGATGCGGTCGAGCTCGGCGAAGCCGATCGAGGAGACCATCTTCTGCTACCTCGGCGACGCCCACAACAACACGGCGAACTCGTTGCTCGTGACCGGCGCGCTCCTCGGCGCCGACGTGCGGCTGGCGGCCCCGGTGGCCCTGTGGCCTAGCCCCGAGGTTCGCGAGATCGCCGAGCGGCTCGCCGACGTCTCGGGCGCCCGGCTCTCGGTAACCACGGAGACCGACGCCGCGGTGGCGGGTGCGGACTTCCTGTACACGGACGTCTGGGTGTCGATGGGCGAGTCGGACGCCGACTGGGAGGAGCGGATCAAGTGGCTGCTGCCCTTCCAGGTCAACATGCCGATGCTCAGCGCGACCGGCAACCCCGACGTCAAGTTCATGCACTGCCTGCCCGCACTGCACAACCTTGAGACCGAGATAGGCCGTCAGGTCCACGACCGGTGGGGGCTCAGCGCCCTCGAGGTCACTGACGACGTCTTCGAGTCGCCCGCCTCGATCGTCTTCGACCAGGCTGAGAATCGCCTCCACACGATCAAGGCGCTCATGGTCGCGACGGTGGGTGACTGATGCGACTCGTCGTGGCGGTCGGCGGCAACGCGCTCCTCGAACGTGGCGACGTGCCGACGGCGTCGGCCCAAGAGCAGCACGTAGAAGCGGCGGTGGCATCCCTGCTCCCGCTCGCTCGGTCCCACGACCTCGTGATCACGCACGGCAACGGGCCCCAGGTGGGGCTGCTCGCCAATGAGAGCGCGCTCGATCCCGTGCTGCCCGCGCCGTACCCCTTCGACGTCCTCGGGTCGCAGACCCAGGGGATGATCGGCTACCTGTTCCTGCAGGCGTTCGAGAACGCGCTCCCCGGTCGCAAGGTGGTCAGCCTCGTCTGCCAGACCGAGGTCGACGGGGACGACCCGGCGTTCAGTGCGCCGACGAAGTTCGTCGGGCCGGTGTACGCGCGCGACGAGGCCGAGCGCCTCGCCGCTGAGCGCGGCTGGCAGATCCGAGTCGACGGCGACGCATGGCGCCGCGTCGTGCCCTCGCCCGAGCCCGTGGCGATGCTCGAGCTCGCGACGATTGTGACGCTGCTTGCCGAGGGCGCGATCGTCATCTGCGCGGGCGGTGGCGGCGTGCCCGTCGTGCGGGCGGCGAACGGCGCGGTCCACGGCGTCGAGGCCGTGATCGACAAGGACCTAAGCGCCGCGCTCCTCGCCCGGAGCATCGGCGCCGACTCCCTCTTGATCCTCACCGACGTCGCCAACGTGATCGCTGGCTACGGCACCGCCAGCGCGACGCCGATTGGTCACACGACGCCGACCGAGCTTCGCGCCCTTGAGTTCCCTGCAGGCTCGATGGGCCCAAAGATCGAGGCCGCCTGCAGATTCGTGGAGGCGACCGGCAAGCCCGCGATGATCGGCCGGCTAGACGACGCGGCAGGGCTGCTCGCTGGGAGCAGCGGCACCATCGTCGAGCCAGCAAGAGAGCCTCCTTCGTGTAGAGAGACCGGCGGATCTCTGGAGGCGACCTCTCTCTTGAGCGACCCGATCGAAGCGATCGATGAGATTGCTGGAGGCTGGAGCGAGCGGCACCACGACGAGGCCGACCGGAACGCCCGAGCGGCCGTCGAGCGCGAGCAGTTCTTGCAGGACTTCGAGAGTACGGGGGATTCGGTCATTCCACCGGCGATGCAGGCGGCGGCCGATCGGCTCAAAAGGGATGGGGGTGGTGGCGCCGTCGAGGTGCACCTGGGGGTCGGGCCGCATGGACCGCGGATCATTCTCTGGATGGCACTTGACGGGCCAGTCTCCGAGAAGCCCCGGGAGGATCGCAACCCTTATTTGCGGATCGAAGCAGACGTCCCTCATCGCAAGGTTGCAATCTGGGAGGGCGACATGTGGGACAACAAGGGCGGGAGTGGTCCATCGACACGGTTGGACCTCGCGGAAATCTCGGCTGCGGGCATCACAAAGAGAGTTCTTGAGATCTTTCGCCGAGCGGCGTCTCACAATCTCATGTTGACGTCCTTGGAGTGAGCAGCACTAATTCCCAAGACAACCTTCTCGGCCAGTGACGTGCCGTCAGGATCTTCGTGTCCATTTCGTGCCCATCTCGTGCCCAATGCAGGCCACGTCATACCGAACTGGTTGGACTCCACCAGACGAGATGGACCCGCTGATCTGGGATGACTCGAGATCTCGCTTTTGATAGGGGAAAGCCGTTCGAATTGCCAAGGTGAGGGTGCCCGGTTCACTACTGACCGCCAACCAGTTGTGCCGGGATTGCCCTGCGATTTGAAGGGTGTTGTCCCAACTACTGGAAAATCAATTGATGGCCGTAGCTAGGGGTCACCCGCCGCGTGCCCGTTGGCTTGCCTTCTCGCACCTAAGTCGTGACTCTGGAGGAGTCGAACGAGTCTTAAGGCGTCACAGATGGAGCGACGTTGTCGCAGGGGCTCTGACGTACACAGCTGCCCTCTACTTCTCGTACGTCGCCACATTCATCTACTTCGCCAACACTCCCTACCGCCCAGACGGCCCGTATGGGAACAGGACCTGCCAGCAGCCCCACGTGATTTTCGGTCAGATCTGTCGTGACTTGACCGAGAAGGGGATGACGTCAGCCGGGCGGTTGGGTCTCGGAGCAGCGCTTTTGGTGGGCTTCTTGCTCGTCGCGATCGTCGCTCGGCGATTCGTTGCAGCTCTGCTCATCATTCCCGTGATCACGGTGCCGTACGTCGCGACGGATCGGCACGTCTGGCTCGCATCTGCCTTCGTATCGCTGATCGCCGTGCCAGTCATCGCAGGTCTCCGACTGCATTCATGCGCGACTTCGCTCGTCAGGTTCAGGTGGCTCCCCCTTGGCCTCTTGTCGCTTGGTACGGCGGTTGGCATCTTCCTCTCAAATATCCCACCGGTGTGGACGCCTCCGGTGCCGATCGTTTCTTTGAGCGCGAACCGATCGACGTTCCCGACCTACGAGCTGTCCAGGATCTTTTGTTCGGCCACGAGCGCATGTGTTGTAACCGGCGATCGGCTGCGTCGGAGCGGCAGCGAGAACGCAGTCGTCGTGATGAACGACGGGAAGTGGGGTGTGCCGGTCATACTTCGCGGGCCGGCTGGATCTCTCAATGGGCTCTACCGACTGGCATGCTCAAGTGCCGACACCTGCATTTCGACAGGAATTGACCAAGCGAGCACCTTGCCTGTGGCGACGTACGAAGGTGGTCGTTGGGGAGAGCGGGGACTCTCGGTCCCAGGAAGACACTCCACGCTCTTCAGTTCCACAAATACGTGCTCGCCAGGAGGCAGGTGTTGGGCGATGGTTGATCAGATCACTTACGGGTCAGTGGGGCCCTCCCACACCTGGTCCTACGCCGTTGGACTTCGAAACGGACACTGGCTCCCGCCCTACCGGATCGGTGGTTTCGGCCTCAGGATCCGTGGATGGCCTGTCATCGACGTGTTCGCGCGCGACATGGCGTGCTGGTCGGCGTCATCTTGCACGGTGCTCGGGAGGGCAGTGACCGGGCATGGCAGCTCGTTCGCGCCGTTCCTTCAGACCGAGACCAACGGGAAGTGGAGCCGCCCTTCGATGCTTCCGACGAACCCCGGCCACGGCTTCTCGGCAACAGTGGCGATCGGTGGCGCCGGATCCACAGGGCTGTCGTGCTCCTCGGCTGGCAACTGTCTTGTTAGTGGAAGCGAAGGGCCAGGTGGAAACCAAGGCGGTGTCGAACAGGAAGCCGATGGGCGATGGAGAGCGCCGGTCGCACTCGGCATCGCCAGTCCGAAGGACTCATCCACGGTTCTTGCGGTCACGTGCAGCACGGCCCAGTTTTGCGTTGCGACAGGCTCTTCGAGTCCAAGCGCCAATGGTCCCACGGCCCCCTTCGCCCAAGTCGAACGCGGAGGTCGCTGGCTCCCGCCCTCCATCATGAAGAGCTCCGACCTGGGGCGTGCCATCTTCTTGGCGGGGCTCGAGTGTCCAACGGATTCGAGCTGCGACCTCGTCGGCAACTTGGCGGGGAACCCCAGTGCTCGGAGTGCCTCCTACGTCGCGCGTTATGACGAGTCGGCGTGGAGCTGGTCCCTTGCGTCCATCGACGGACAGTGGCTGAACCTGTGGCTTCAAGGTCTGTCGTGCGCGCAACAGGGGCCGTGCTGGGTCAGCGGGACGATCTCGGGAAGCAATAACTCTTCCACTGGGGTCGTGGCTCGGCTTTAGCAGTCCAGATGCACCTTTGGTCCATCATCCCTGACCGTCCGCAAGTGCTTGTCGATTGCGGCTGGCCGTTGATCACGACATCCCGATGCAGGACCACCCTCGCCGTCCGCTTCAAGATCGTCACGAGCATTTGTCGCGTCACAGGCGATGCCGGTGGCGTCCAGCCACGCTCACCCTGAGCTGTCCCGACCGCGTTCTTGGAATCCCTTGGGAATCAAACGGCGCGGAACCCCTGGATTCGGCGTCACGGGGCAGATCGGAAACACGCCCTGAACTGGACAGACGTCATCAGAGGTCACTGGCAAGACTGGGTCAAACTGATTCCTAAATTGGCGGTACGGCAGCTTCGGGAGTTGCCGGCGAAGCATTAGCCGCTGAATCCACCCCGCGACAGTCGCTCGCGGTTCCCTGGTTGAGTTGAATCACGAAACTCGTTGCTCTCTGTCGACGGGGATGACGACGCCATCTTGACGTTGCGCAGGTGGGTGGCTTTGGTCATCGAGGGGAACGGGCCAAAAATGCCTACCAACCACTCGCGTGATATGTGAGCACGGCGGCTTGGTGGCCCAGAATCGGTGCAGTCGCAACGCAGAGACCAGCCGGCGTGCATCCGATCGCCGTTATCGCGCCCGTCCCCGGAGGAAGGTTGGCCTCCCCCCATCGAGTACCACCTTGCTCCGACACAAGCGCCACGCCGTCGTACTCGGAGGCATCGCTTCCGCCAGCCGCGACGCATGTCATGTCCGAGGAGCACTGCATCTCGTCGTACAGCCACTGAGTGTCCCTAGCGGACTTCGATGAGAAGCTCACCGTTGCGTTCGGCCACGACCGAGCGAGGTCAGAGGTGAACGATACCTGGGTCGGGCTCGTGCCCAATACTGCGAAGCACCTGCTGTCCCGGTTGCAGGCGACGACATTTGCGTCCGTCCCTGCGCTGGTGTTGAACGTCTTCCAGCGGCGCCCGTCATCGGTGCTGACTTCAAACGCATTGCCAGCCGCAGCGAGACACACTCCCCTCGCACCACATGTCACAGCCCCGATGTCTCCGACACCAGACGCAACGCGAACCCAGGATCGACCGCCATTTGACGTCCGAAGGAGCACACCGCTGCAGAAGTAGACGTTGCCGGAGTTGACGATCCCGGCACTCGGACACTCTGCAAAGGGGGAGATTGACCTCTGCCCCCCTGCGATACAGACCCCTCCACTCGCGCACGTGACCGAATTGAGCGACGCGACGCCTCGAGGAAGTCGGACGTCATGCCAGCGAAGTCCTAGGTTGTTCGACCACGCGGCCCGCACTCCAGGCGCTCCTGGTCCAGACCCCACGGCGACGCAGTCGGCAGCGCTTACGCACGACACCGACGTCAAGGTTGCTCTGCCCGAGAGTTGCGACTCGAGCCGTATCGCGCCGTGCGGGGAGATCAGGAACGAGGCACCACTGGAATCTGCGGCGCCAACCCCGAGGCAGGTGGCTGCCGTCGGACACGAGATCGAATTGACAAGCCATCCTGGGGCTGACGCTCGCGTCGACCAGCGGAGCCCTCCATCATCACTCACCAGGAACGAGGCCCAATTCCCTGGGTAGGCGAACTCCACGCACTGTGTCGCAGTGCCGCAGGTCGCGTTGACCCAGATCACGTCGCCGCGGAACTGCTGGGTGTGCGGGCCTGCCGCCCAACTGATCCCGCCGTCGTGCGAGATCTCCGATGATACGTCCCCGACGGCGATACACGTCAGCACCGTCCGACACCTTGCGGTGTAGCCGTCGGTGCTCGGAAGCAAGCCGCGCATCGGGACCGCAGTGGTGCCTTCGTCCTCCAGTACGACGCCGGCAGAGGGAGGCACGAAGGCGTCGTCAGGCGCGGAGCCCGAGCCAAATAAGAGGCACCGGGTGACGTTGCAGGAGGTCGTACTGACCGTGAGGGGGTAGCCCGATGGATCAGGGACGGCCACCCGCGACCAGTGGTGCCCCCCGTCGCGGCTGACCTCGACGACCAGCGGTCCTTGGTCGTTGTTGCCCCCATAACCCGTCGAGACGCAATAGCTAACAGTTGGGCAGTCGACCTGGTTAACCGCTGGGGGCAACATGAACCGCGCTCGCCACTTGATACCCCCGTCCGTCGAGACGGCAACCTCGGTCGCGTTTGACACGCCAGTCGTCCCTGGAGTTGCCTCCAGCAGGCAGCGCGTGGCGCTCAGACAGCTGAGGGTCGGTTGGCTGAGCCCGGACACCACGCGGCCGGTCCAAGATCGACCTCCGTCAGTCGAACGAATGACGACTGCACCGCCGCCATTGGACTCCGAACCCGTCGCGATGCATGTGGTTGGCGTGAGGCACGTAACCGATCCAAGCCCAGAAACGTTGACGTCGACGTTCGCATTTCGCCAGACACGTCCTCCGTCAGCGCTGTACTCGATGACGGGCGTTTGGTCGGATTCAAGACCTTGTCCCGTCAGGCCATCGCCAGCAGCCGAGTACAGGCTCGAGCCCACAGCCACGCAGGTCTCCCCGGTGCAGGACACTCCCTGCATCCAGTTCTGCTGCGTCGGAAAGCTCGCACCGATCCTCCAAGCCTGATGTTCGTTCTGCGTGAACTCCGCAGTCGGCGTGTGCGACGCCGTGGTCGCAGAACTAAGGATCCGAACGCCGGCGATGCCAAGGCCAATGAGCGCCACGGCGGCCACAAGACTGGCGACGAGGAACACCGTTGCTACCGTGATCAGTCGCTTTCGGCGGTGCTGTCGAGTCTCCGGGAAGAGCACTTCAATGGGCGGGGCAACCACTGGCGCCTCTCTGAGTTCTGTCAAGGCAGCTCCTGGAGCAGCGCAATCAAATCGTCTCGCCGGTATCCCTGCGCGCGGGCGAACTCCACGAGCTCCGCAATCTTGGTGATGAGTGCGCTGCGTTGCGGCGTGCCGGTGACGCGGACGCCCCGCCCACGAGTCATGTCGACGATCCCCTCGTCGCGAAGGATCCGAAGTGCTCGAAGCACGGTGTTGCGGTTCACACCGAGAATCGCCGCAAGGTCCAAGGAGGGAGGGAGCTTCTCCCCGGATATTGCCTTACCTTCGGCGATCGCCCGACGGATTTCTGCCGCCACCTGATCGTGCAGGGGAACGGGTTCGTTCCTGTCGATGCGCATCACCATAGTGCTACGCATCGTAGTACTCTGCGTGGGGGCATGTGCGCGTCGGATCAAGGTCGATCGGACGCTGTTGTAGAGCGAGTCGTGAGTCCACAGTCGAGTTCCAAATTTCGCTGGAGGACTCGGGGGTCAAAGGCTCAGATTCCTTTGACGCGCGCTGGCGAGCGAGAGGAGACTCGCCGTGACATGGCTCATCACCGAAACCAAAGCAACTTCAAGCCATCTTTGCCCGCGCGTCGCCTGGTCGTTGCGATGGTCATCGGTGGGACATCTGTTCTTGCACTGTCCTCGTCCGGCGACGCGAGCGTCGCCCGGCCGCACCATTCAACGATTGCATGGTCGCAAGCCCAGGAGCTCCCGGGATTCAGCAAGCTCCTCCGGCCAGGCAGTCTGGCCCACGGGAACTGGTACGACCCCCTCATCTCGCTCTCCTGCACCCAAGCCGGTGACTGCAGCGGTGGTGGCACATATCCCACGCCCTGGCAGTCGCAAGCAGGGACGAACAGCCGCGCGTTCGTGGTCGACGAGGTGAACGGGGACTGGAATGCGCCTATCGAGGTGCCGGGCATCGCGCGACTGGATTCTGAATTCGAATCAGAGGTCGACGTGATCGCGTGCACTTCCCCAGGGAACTGCACGGCAGCGGGCACGACGTCGCACGATGGGGTCTTCGTCGTGAGTGAGATCGGCGGCCACTGGCAGCGAGCAATGCTCGCCCCAGGCTACGGCCAGGTGGCAAGGACGGCGTACGTCACCTATCTCGACGCAATCGTCTGCACCGAGCCTGGTGATTGCCTCGTGGGCGGTTGGGGGCAGGGCAACGCGGGGAACAACGGCGGCAACGCATTCGTGCTTGAAGAGCGCGACGGCACATGGCTGCAGGCACGTGCCTTGCCGGGGCTTGCTCGCATTGGACTAATCGGCAGTGGTTCCGTCAGCTCGGTGTCGTGCTCGAACGCAGGTGACTGTGTCGCGGTCGGTGGCATCACGACTCGTGCCGGCGACGCCGTGCCCTTCCTTGACGTCGAGACAGCTTGGCGATGGGGGCAAGCCGTTATCCCCGGGGGAACGGCGCGCCTCGTTGGCTCAGTGGGCGGCGTGTTCGACGCCGTGTCATGCCACCTCACCACCTGCGTGGCCACCGGCATGTACGGATTCGTTGGTGGAAGAACGGTCAACACGTTCGCCGTAACTGACGAAGCTGGCGCGTGGACGCCTGTCATGTCTCTGCCGAACTCGATCCGACTCAACACCCAGGAGGGATACAACCCGATACCCAGCGATGACATCGCCTGCCCGAGTTCGACGTGGTGCGAGGCCATCTCGGGATTCAGCACTCGGCACCACTACCTCGACACGTTCTCCTCGCGCTTTGCAAACAGCACGTGGTTTCCTGCGGAACCCATTCCCGCAAGTGGACAGTTGAGCGGGCAGGACACGCCTTCCATGTCGTACCTGTCGTGCGCGCAAGCGGGTGAATGCGTCGCTGTCGGCTCGGGGGTCGTTCGTGGAAACGCCCTCGCCGCGGTGGCCATCCAAATTGGGGGCCGGTGGTCTCGCTCCCAAGTAGTTCCAGGCAGCGAAAGACTCCTCAAGCATGGAGACTCCTCGCAGATCACCGCAGTGTCCTGCGCGCCCTCGGGATACTGCGTACTCGACGGAAGTTATGGCACAGGCGATAGTTCGGTGTACTTCCCATTTGTCGCCTCGATCCAGTTTTAGTCACGCATCAAGCAAGGCGGTGGAGCATCACGCAGGGTCAAGCGCCTAGCGCCCCCCCCGGCGCCGTCGTGCCCCAAACGTGCCCCAACGGGGGAGAATTCTGCCGGAAGGAGTGGACCTACCGAAACGCAATGGATCACGTGATCAGGTCATTCACGAAAACACGCAGGTCAGGAGATTGACGATGTCGAGTTGCCAAGGTGAGGGTCGCGGGTTCGAATCCGGTCGTCCGCTCTCAGTGGGCTTAACAAGGGATAGGTGATAGGGACGCTCCAAACGTCCGCGGCCCCTCCCGACGCCCTCGGCGCTGCGCTGGCCACTGACCAATTGAAGCACCCCCTGACGTCACTGGGACTGGGGCGTCTGAATCTGACTCTCCAGAACAATCGAACTGTCCAGCCCCGCGGTGAATGCGCCGACGAAGCACACCTGGGAGTCGCCCGAACAAGTGATCGACGATGTCTCTTGGATCGCGTGCTGGTTAATCGTCGGCAGTGACTCGAAGTGCCACGACTGGCCTCCGTCACGCGTTACCGCCACGATGCCTTGTGTCACGGCATTCGAGTCGAAAGTGGCGCTTCCGCCGGATTGACCTGAAGCAAGACACATCGTCGGCGAGACGCAGGCGAGCGCACCGATTCGGAGGTACTTCGGTGCGCTGCTTGGGCTGAGCCCCTGCGCGGAGACTGCGGTCCATGTGCGGCCGCCATCAGAAGTCGTCACGACTCCACTCACTTCCGACAGGCCATTTTGCAGCCCGGCGGATTCAATGGCCATGCAGTGGAAGGAATCGCTGCAGGAGAGGACCTGGGCTGCACCAGCTTGGATAGGTGGTGCCTTGCCCAGCTGCCACACGCGCCCGCCGTCCACGCTGTAAGCGAATGCCGGGTCAGCCGCATAGGCCGTAGAAGCATTCCCCACCGCAACACACCGGCCGTCAATTGAACACCGCATCGAGTCCGTATCAGCAGGGCCGAAGAATCCTGTAGGGAGCCGCGATCTCGTCCAAGTTCGCCCGGCGTCGTTCGTCACGTAGGCCGTGAACCCCTCGGTTTGCTCCACGACCACGCACGACGTCGTCGTCCAGCACGCGAGAGAGGCGGTGGAGAACACGACGCCCGGCATCACGCGGACGGCCCACGTTGCGCCACCGTCCGTCGTTTCGTAGAGCGAAGGGGGAGGGGGGCCGCTGCCTTCATTCGGCAGCACGCCGACGGTCATGCACGTCGTTGAGCTTGGGCATGTGAATCCGTTGAAGTACATGCCATCAGGCGGCACCTCCGCCACTCCCCAAGTCGCTCCTCCGTCATTGCTTACCTCGATGACGTTCTGCTGTCTGAGAAGCGAGTTCTGATCGACTCCAAGATCTACTCCACTCGCGATGCACGTGCGCTGAGTTGGACAGATCAGCTGCATTGGGCTCGTAGCACCCACCGACTGGGGATGCCATCCGGATGCAGCGACGAGTCCTGTCAGTGTCCACGTGGCGCTGGAGGTTTGGGTCGGCGACGCAAACCCTTGGGTCGGTGTCGTCGTACCAGTACGAGGGTTGTTAGATCCGTGGCTAAGCGTCACGACAGAGACCGCAACAACGAGAGCCGCGCCCGTGGCCAGGGACACCGCGAGCCTGACAGGAACCCGAGAGCGCATTCCAGTTCGACGGTGGCGACGGCCGCGCATTGGCTCGGTGGTCTCCCCGTCGGCCATCGGATTGAGCTCGTGCTTCGTCGACACCGCAACGACGCGATCGACCAGTGGGCCGACGCGAGCCGAATCGAATGCATCGACCCGGATTGGATTGGCCGAGCGAAGTCGAGTCGCGATGTCTGTGAGTTCGTTCATCCGAGTTCTCCCTTCGACCCCCTCTTGTTCCTGCGAGCGCCGCAGTTACAAGGCGAGGTCATGCTTCCGCCAGGAATGCTCGAAGCCGGGACATTGCTCTCGAGAGACGCACCTTGGCGTTGTTCGTCGTGATCGACAGGGCCACGGCCAGCTCTTCGACGCCGAGCCCATCCCAGAAGTGAAGGAGCAGCACTTCGCGGTCGCTGGGCTTTAGCCTGGACAGAGCCCGGTCGAGCTCGGCGTCGGCAATCACCTGATCCTCAGCCGAGGACGTGTCGCCCATTGGCGTCAGGCGTGACTGCATCGCACGACGCCGATGATTCTTTCGACGAGCATTGTTCAGTACGTTGCGAGCCACCCCAATCATCCAGGGAAGCTCGAAGCCCTCGGGAATGTCGTCAATTCGGTGCCACACGACCACCAACACGTCTTCGAGCAAGTCCTCTAGGTCGGCCTCTGAGAGCGGGTATGCACGACGTTTGAGGTAGCTCACAATTTGTGGGGAGTGCTCATGGGCCAGCTTTCTCAGCCGTTCGTCACTAAACAGTCCCACGTCGGGCCATTGTCTCAAGGAGAATGATTGTTACAGCGACTTGAGCGCACTCAGCGCATTCCGTGCTTCGGATGCGGGAAGGGCCGAACAGCCCACCACGTCATCGCGATGGACGTCAAGAACGCTGTGCGATTAGCGCGGCGGTCTCGTCGCGCTGGTACCCCTGGCTTCTCGCGAACTCAAGCAGCTCGTCGATGCGCGTCAGCACGACGCTCTTCTGCGGAAGACCGAGGATCATGCCGGTGCAGCTCCTGGACGAGGGACCGCATAGTCTCGGGCAGAGGTGTCGGATGCGCATCAAGACGTCGAGCAGAGCCTTCGCGGTAGCTGGCGCGTTCGTCGCCATCCTCTTTCTGTCAGCGTCCATAGCGTGGGCCACGGGAGACTGGAGCGCGTCGACATCCCGCCAGAGTTCGCTCGTTGCGTGGTGCTCCTTTGGACCAGGCGACGCGCAAGGCGCGCTCGTCGCTGCACTTGGCACGCCCAAGTTCGAGGAACCGCCCGGCCTAGGTCACCTGCTCGGCCTGAACGTCACCCGGCAGCCGTTGCTCAACCTCGAGATCGCGACGGTGCCCATGCATCGCTCCGAGGGCTACGCGACGTGGGACAGGCAGGGCTATCTGCTGTTGGACACGTATTCGAAGGACGGAGTCGTGACGAGGATGTATTGGTGGCCCGTCCGAGTCGCTGCGATGCGAGACCTCGGCTGCTCCGGAGGACGCGGCACGCCGTTCGGCCCGGTGAAGGTGCCCGACGTCGTTGGCCTTGTGGTCCCAAGGGCTGAAGCCCAGCTCAGTCAAGCGAACCTGACGGCGTCGCAAGATCCGCTCAGCAGCATCACGGCTCCAACCACAGTCGTGACGGGACAGCACCCGGCAGCGGGGATGTCGGTGACCGCTGGCACTTCAGTCAGGATTGCATTCGCTCCTGGCGGCAGCGCGGTCATAGTGCGTGGCGTCCTCAGGATCCTTGGCGGACCGTCATCGGGGGCTGGTGTTCCGGGGAAGGTCACCTTGTCTTTGGATGGTCATCCTCGGGTCGTTCTGTCGGCGGTGACAGCACCGGACGGGCATTTCCGTATTCGACTCGCGCCAGGGAAGTGGCTGGCATACGGGTCAACACCCAGCATTCGCCCACCTGGTCCCAACGAATGCCGTATCAAATTCGTCGCGGTGCGAGTTGGTGACAACCCGATCACCGTGGACTGCGTCGTTCGCTGAAGCTGCATCGCCTCACCGCCTCACCGCCTCTACATATAACTGCAGTCGGAGATCGTCCGTGTCGGAGGGCCGGGGAGTTCAACGGTCTCGGAGTGATGGATCCGGCCGTGGACGGAATTGGGAGCATGGACATCTGGTCCACACGGATCGGAGAGGTCCGTGAGTCTTTGTCGGTTCGATCGATGAGCGGGCTTGAGCCACTCTCGATCTAGAGCGTGCAGGGGATACTGCGGCTGGCACAGAACTCCTTGAGGAAGTGCATGAGCTCACCGTCATCGGCGCTGCCGATGGTCGCCATGATGCGAACTGATCGATCGTCAGGATGTGGTCGATTCCCATATGAAAGGACCGCGCAGTCGAACTTGGTGCTCCCGCCATATCGTCCAGCCACCAGGTAGGTCCCAGCTGCGACACCGGTGATGGTGGCTGGCTGCAGGTGATAGGTCCTCAGCAGGTTGGCCACGGTCAACTCACCTGTGTTCGAATCGACGGCCACACTGATACGCCACAGTCGCCAGCAGAACGCAACGAGTAAGAAGCACGAGAGCAATACGAACAAGTAGGGGCGATCCGCCCGGGGCGTCAGCGTCGTCAGGAAACCGATGGCGAGAACGCCCACGAACAACGGCACAAACCAGTTGACGAGGACCGGGAAACGAGCGCGGGCCCTCTGGGGAGCGTAGACGCGCACTCGTCGACTGTTCGTGGGAGTCACTTTCCTCGATCCCAAGGGTCTGAGCAATCCGACATCATGGGGAGCCTATGAAGTCGGCCGGGTCAGTGTCGGGATTATCAAAACCTTGGACCCAGGATCACCTCGGGGAGTTCGCGGGTGCAGATCCTGCGTGTACCACAGCATCCGCAAATTGCATCATGGGACTTGAAGTCGCGGCTTGACGGTCCGCGTTGCCATGTTCAATTCATCACGCCTGTTCAGCATGGGTGGCGCGTTCGCACAAGTCCCTCGGAGTCCGCCCGTGTCATCAATTTCAGTAACAACTCAGTAGCCGACTATTGATTCTCCGAGTCTTCGATCTGTGGCCATTGGTCGAATGCCGGTGTGTCTGTCTTGGCATGCTGACAAGATTCTGGGATGGCGTCACAAGATTCGCGGACCCGGAAGAGCTACGGATCCCGCATTGTCGCGTCGGTCCGACAGTCGAAGTTGTCGCTCATGATGAATCTCTTGGTGCTGCCCAGTGTGCTCCTGCCCATATTCCTGCTCGTGATCACCATCTTGCAGCCGAGCTTCTTCGCCATCTTCCTTCTCACGTTCGCGTGCGTGCTCCTGGTCCCAGTGGGGATCATCAACCTGAGACTCTCGTGGGCCACACTCATCGCTCGCGGGAAGGTACGACTCTTCGACGACCGAGTAGACGCCGGCTTCACACTGAGAGGGATCCGCCAGGTCGCCCTGGCCGATCTTCGGGGCATCGGACTTGTGTTGGGGAGTAGCGGCAGGGGATACCGCTGGTTCCTGTGTGTCGCCGAGTCTGGCAAGAGGGCCTACGGAGTTGGCGGGACGGCCCTGGGGGGTGGCGTGATTCGCCAGTTTGCCTATACGGGCAAGCTCGTCTTCGAATGGGGTTCTGGGCGGGACCCTCTCGTCGCCTCGGCGCTGGGGCGATTTGCGACTGTGGTTCGTGAGCATGCGAGTCAGCTCCAGGGGCCAGGAGGTCCACTTGACGTCGACAACCCCTTCGTCCAAGTGCTTGAGAATCGGATGCGAGTCGAGGACTTCGGTCCATGGCGAATATGCGGCATGTGGACGCCCGAGTGGGGCGGTCGAGTCTTTCTTCCGCGTCACGCCCTTTTGAAGGTCGGCAACATGGATCGCTATAGCGATGCGCAGATGGACAACCAGAAATGCAGCCTCTGGGGGGTGACACGAACTGCTCCGAAAGCATGATCGCAATTCTCCGCGACAAGGTTCAAGCGCCTCAACCTACGAATTCACGCATCGAGACTTCGGTGTGCGGGTTCAAGCTGGCGGGCCGGCGTCCACGTTCTCCAACTGGCGGCTTCGGTAATGAGTGGGGAGCTTGATGCGACAGTCGCTCAGAGCTTGTAGAGGCGAAGGCATCTGAGTGTCGCGGCAATGCATGCAATGGCAGCCGATACGAGGCACAGCCAGAGTCCCCAACCAATAGAGCCGGCAAAGAGATGCGGAACTGTGTACCAGCTCGGGAGGTCGGACATAGCGACGAATGCAACGAGAATCACAGATCCAGAGAGAGACGCAACAACGATGTATGCGACTTTCGAGTGCTTCATCAGGGCGACGACGCTGCCGATGGCAAAAAGCACAGCAAGACTGAAGGTGATCCAGCAGTCCCCACCCGCAAGTCGCGAGGTTCCCTGGATGGAGGCCGATCTTGGGAGAGACAAGATGCCGGTGCCATGAAGGCTTGCCCACGACCCAAATGAGCCAACGGCGACGAGGATGGCGAGACCTATCAGCAGCCCGCAGAGGCCGATTGCTGGCAAAGGTGACTCGGAGGCGGCCGATGTGTTTGCCATCTCGCTGGTTTCGATCACGGCGTTGCCACCTCGTGTTCGGTGTTCGCAGTCACCCTACAAAGACTCAGCGGGTGCACAGCACCCGCAACACAGCACCCGCAACACAGCACCCGCAAACTGCATCAGTGCGGCTGAGGTGAAGCCAAGACTGCATCACCAGCCGGATTCGGTATGCCTTACGGACTCCTGGCCGAGGGAATACGTTCATTCGGTGCGAGTGCGCCAGCATGTGTACTTCTCGATCAAGAGCCAGCTGATGACTGCCGCTGAGATCACCGCTCACCTTGGTGTGGAGCCCGACAACTTCTCGGTTCGTGGATCCCGTAGTAAGGATCCAGTACGTCCGGTAGCGCATGCATGGAACATCGGATGTGATCGAGCCGAGATGACCGTCGACGCGCAGATCAGAGAGGTGATCGATCGACTGGGACCACATCGGCAGATGGTCGCGGATCGGATCAAGCAATTGAGTGGGGACGATCCGCCAGGATTTGCAGTGCTGCAGGTCGTTCGATACTTCGATGATGAGGAAGGCGTGGAGGAGGTCACACGGGTCACCGAGTTGTCGACCGGTGGACAGCTTGAAAGCCTCCCGGGCCAACACCAGCTCCTTGGAGGGCATCTCGATGGGGACGTCATCGAGTTCCTTTGTTCGGTGGGGGCAGAAATGGATGTAGACGAGTACGGCTGAAGAGGAGACTGACGCCCGCTCGCCTGCTCAACGTCCTTCAAGGAAGTTGGACTGAAGGAGCCGGAGAACGTTGGTGTCGGAGGGCCGACGTTCACGTCTCCGACTGGTGGACTCAGCCGTGGAGGACTTGGACGCGGTGTGTCGACATGCTGATCGCGATGGAAGCACGAGCTATCGCGAGTGCGACCCGGATTCGGCACGGACACAGGGACACTCGAGCTACCAGGGCGAGTCAACATCCTCCGCGTCGGTGCGAGACTACTTCTGAGCGTACGCAGCTGCGAGCGTGAGCATAATGCCGACGGTAACGAGTGTCGTGGTCGCGGCGAGCAGCATCACGGTGCTTCGCAGCGTTAGGCGCTTCGAACCTTCTGATGGGTGAACTCGGCGAATGAGGATCCAACGCGCAACGACGACCGACAATCCGAAGATGCACCCACCGATGGCTGCGGCGAGCAGCCCTGCTGCGATGGCCCCGGTATGTGTTGCAGCCTTCGTGGCCGCATAGAGACCGTAGGCGAGTCCTCCGAACGCCACTTCGCCGAGGAAGTCCCACCCGTCGAATCTGTCGCCCGTCGACTTAGCACCGACTGGGTCGTTCTGGGACGGCTGCTCCGATCCGTATCCTCCACGAGAGCTCTCTGACCACATGGAGTCCTCCGACCTACTGCGTGACCATCGAGAGATCGTGTCATAGTCGGGGATTCGGCTCTGGTCCGGTCCTTCCTGCAGAAGAGATTCTGCCTTGATCAATGCATCCATGTAGAGATGATCTCATCAGCCCATCGCTCGGACACCCTCGCGACCCTTCGCGGTGACGGGCGCGAAGCGTCCGTCACGAACCGAATCGGTGATGCTCATGACCACCTCCATGCCACCATTGGTGCGTGAGCCATGGAACCGACCGATCCACCATCGATGAAGGGCTCGCCAACGCCCGAGATCTTGGGGGACGTCACCAACGCCCCCTCATTTACGCACATCGCGGAGACTCCTGTCACTTCCCGGAGAACACGATGGCAGCGTTTCGCTCTGCTCTCGCACTCGGCGCAGATGGAGTCGAGTTTGACGTGCACGCCACCTCAGATGGTCACCTCGTCGTCATTCACGATTACGACCTCTCGCGTACGACCTCCGGGTCGGGACTCGTGCACGAGCGAGATCTTCAGTATCTGCAAACGCTCAGCGCCGGAGCCGGGTTAGGCGAGGCTTTCGCATCTGAGCGAGTGCCACTTCTGACGGACGTCCTTGCATTGGACGTGCCTCAGTTCGAACTAGAGGTCAAAGGTCTCCCCACGCAAAATCTCGTCAGCTCAATCGCCGATGCAGTGCGGAACGCCGGGATTGTCGAGCGGGTGAAGTTCACAAGCTTTCACATGATGGCGTTGGCACAGCTTCGTATCGAGTTGCCGATCGCTCGATTCGGACTTTTCTCACCCAACTACCAACCCTGGATGAACGACCATCTCTACGAGCAGATCGTCACCGAGACAGCCGCAGGAGGGATGTTCGACGTCGTCCACATCCCCAGCCGGCACTTGCCTCGAGTTGACGTCAAGCGGCTCCACGCAAGAGGACTGCTCGTCCAGACCGCCAATCCTGAGACCGACGAGGAGCTGGCGTACGCGGTGGACTGTGGAGTTGACGCGATCTGCACCGACGACCCGGGGTCGGCAATTCGATCACTGCAGCCTCGACGGTCAGCCATGCTCCTCATCGTCACCGCGGACGGACGACTGCTGTTGCACCATCGCGACAACACGCCTGAAGTCGTCCATCCGGATTGCTGGGCGGGGTTCGGCGGAGCGGTGGAGGACAACGAAACCGTTGAAGATGCGCTTCGCCGCGAAGTGGCCGAAGAGATCGGAATCGAAGTTCGTGCACCACGATTGCTCAGTGAGACGGTTGACGTAGAAGGTGACGGCCGACTTGTCTCCCTCTTCTACGTCGTCGCCGACATCGATCCCAGGCAGATCGATTTGCGTGAAGGTGCGGGCGTTGGCGTACACGCTTTGGGAGATCTCGACCACCTAAAGGTCACCCCATTCGTACGACGTGCTATCGCCGACCACCTCGCACCGCTGATGACTCAACGGTGAACTGTCGGCGTCAAGGAATCTCCATTTACAGGTTCACGTTTGGACTGGGTAGGCGAGCGCTCTTGCAAGAAGCGATGGGTAGTCCGGGTGGGCAAGCGGAAGCGTCCAAACATCGCTGTCCGAGAACCACCCGATCTCATCGTGCTCCTCTGGTGCAGCGTTCGACGGAACGCCGACCCACGCTGAGATCCGCCACACAGACATTTCGAATCCGTCGTCCTTGAGATGGACGAGCCTCTCGCCCTCTGGCTCGGCAACCTCAATGGCGAGTTCCTCTCGCAGTTCTCGCGCCAGCGCAGCGCTGGGAGTTTCCCCCGCTTCGATGTGGCCACCAGGGAGGTCCCAGACGTTCGGATACCACCTCAGCGACGAACGTCTGTGGCACAGCAGCACACGGTTGTCGCTGACAAGAACCCCGGCCACGACGAGATGTGCATCCCCCGCCACGGGAGGAGTTTCACATGCCGCTGGGCGGTCCTACTGAGCGCCACGCGGCCGTTCGGCCACGCGCAGGATTGCCATGCCCATCAGGCACTGCGGTGCCATCATGCGCGAGTGGGTACCCGATTTCGCGTTTCGATTGCCGTGGGGGTCCTCTCTGCACTGATTGGCGTCGTGGCGCCGCTGAGCGCATTCGCATCGAAGTCCCACAAACCGATCGCCGATGGATCGTGGTCGGTACGAGCGGACTATCCCGCGAGCATCACATTCATGTACTCCGTTGGCTGCCCAACGGTCTCCACGTGTATCGCGCTCACAAGTGCGTCCGACGGCACGAGCGACGTGCTTCTCAGCACGAACGGCGGAGCCTCTTGGACGATCAAAGCACTTCCCTCGGATATCAACAATCTCTACTCGGTCGAGTGCGCTTCGTCACGCGTGTGCTACGTGGCTGCGGGAGACAGCGGAGGCCCATACCAGCAAGAGGGAACGATCCTCAAGACATCGAACGGTGGTGCGACTTGGATCCAGCAGCATGTTCCCACCAAAGCCGCAATCGTCGATGCCGTTTCGTGTTCGTCGACGACAGAGTGTGTCGCCGTGGGGTCGACCGACGGACTCAGCCAGATTGCCGTGGGGACGTCGAACGGTGGGACCACGTGGAGCGTGCTTCGGATCTTCCCGAACTTGACGGATTTGAACGGAGTGGATTGCACCTCCTCCCTCACGTGCATCGCTGTTGGAGACCGCGACGGACCCAGTGCCACGGGCACCGTAGGGGCGGTGATATCTACGGCCGATGGCGGTAAGACCTGGACTGAACATGGGCTGCCGCACAACACCTACTCCTTCAACGCGATCACCTGCTCGACCTCCAGCGACTGCGTCGCGGTGGGGACGTTCCTGACCAGTGGCGCACACGCCTCGTATGACGCCCAAGTGATCACGACGAGTGACGCAGGAGCACACTGGACTCTGCGGCGAACCGAAGGGACCAGCGACTTGACGGGTGTCCAGTGCACGTCTCCGCTGGATTGCATGGCCGTGGGCGACGAGCTTGAGCACGGCTCTCGGATCGAGCGTGCCGAAGTGCTGTACTCAACCGATGGAGGACAGAGCTGGGTGACGCACATGCTCAGAGGAGTGAGCGGGATCGTCGACGGCCTTTCCTGCACGGCTCAGAGCTCGTGTGAGCTCGTCGGCACGCAACGCCCGGCGAATGGGGCGTACCCCGGTTCTGGCTTCGCGGGTTCGACCACGAACGGCGGGGCATCCTGGTCCAGACAGACGCTGCCTACGGGGATTGACGATCTGTTCGGCGTCTCGTGTGGCTCGCGGCACGTGTGCATCGCTGTAGGTGCCAACCAGGCGTCGGGACAAGCGGTGGTGGTTCGCTCGACGGACAGCGGAACTACCTGGCATGAGGTGGCGGACCCTTGGCACGCGACGTCATTGGTCAATGTCTCATGTGCCTCGTCGCTTGACTGCGTTGCCGTCGGAGGAACATCCACGCCCCCGGATCACGCCTTCAACCGCGGCGCCATCGAAAGCACCGTGAACGGCGGGCGATCGTGGAAGGCGAGGACATTCGGACCCAGGTTTGCATCGATGGCTGGGGTGTCGTGCCCGACTCGGCTCGTGTGCGACGTGGCTGGCGGAGCCTTGCTCAGCGAGACGGGGCCCGATGACCGAGCTTTCGTCCTGAGGACCACCGACCAGGGCAAGGAGTGGAAGTCGCTGCCACTCCCAGGTGACGTCACGTCCCTGGCAGGCGTGACGTGCAACTCCGCGCTGTCGTGCGTGATCTTCGGACAGGCGGCCAAGGGGCTGACGCAGCCATTTTCCGGGGTACCCGGGAACCATGTCTACGGGGTCATCTTCACTACCTCCGATGGAGGGTTGCACTGGGATGCGACAAATGTCCCAAAGAAGGTCGTGGGCGTGTCTGACGTCGCGTGTGAAGCTCCTCTGACCTGCGTGGCCACTGGAGGCACCAACGCGGGTCCTGTCATTCTCCGCACAACTGACGCTGGGCATCACTGGAGCGTCAAGCGAGTCTTCAGGTCGGGAAACGACGCGTTGGGCAGTGTCGCCTGCATCTCGCGGGAGCGTTGTGTCGCCCTCGGCGTGATCGTGAATGCGGACTTTCATGCGCGGGGGTTCGCGCTGGTTTCGACTGACGGCGGCGTGAACTGGACTGCCCAAGGCTTTCCCAAGTCGCAATGGGTCACCGACCTCAGCTGCGAGCGATCCGGTCCATGCGTCGCACTAGGTGGAGTAAGCGGGGCCGAGATAATGGAGGCGTCGGGCATCTGATCGTGCGGTGATCGAGAACCGAGATGATCCTCTAGATGGCTTCGGGCCCCCGGCCCCTACCACGCTGTTCGGCACCGCCTTTGGACCTGTCAACCCGGCGGTGGAGGGACCTCACATCGCAACGGTGAGGGTCACGAGCCAAGCGTGACGGTCCTTGAGACGCCACGGTGACGCTTCGCCCCCTTTTTGCGGGTTTGGGCACCGCGGAGGGAGCTGTCCTACTTGCGCAATCGGTGAGATCGTCGAGAGCGTCCTGACACTCCTTGCGGCATCGGGTCGGGCGGCTCGCTCGAGCTGGCGATGCCTATGCCGTCGTGGACCGCCGTACGGGCGACGCGGGACCAATGCCCGCGAAGGTGACCGCGCGGACCGCCAGCCGGTAGGTGCGGTGCGCGGCAAGCCCGCCCAGCACGAGCGTGGTCGAGTTCGTGCCGCTCGACCGCGTCCGCCACGTGCGCCCGCCGTCGAGCGAGTACTGGTAGGTCGCGATCCGCAGCCCGCCGTTCGATGACGGGGGCCGCACGGTGACGTCGAAGCCGTGCACGAGGTCCACGACCCTCGTGATACCTGGCGCGCCTGGTGGGGTCGCGGGCGTGGACGCGAACGCGGCATTGCCGGTCGTCGCGAAGTAGTCCCCGACGACGACGCACGGCTTCGACGCCGCCGCCGTGCACGACACCGCGGCGATCTGGGCGATCTGGGACGCGACCTCCACCGCGTTCTGGGGGAGGTTGGCCTCGACCCCCCGACTCCACGCGCCGCCGGTCTCCGAGAGGACGACGCCAGTCTGCCCGCCGTCACGATGAGCGAATGACACGTCGTTGAGTGTATACTGGCCGCCGGCGACACAGGTGGTCGCCGTCGCGCACGCGAGGGCGGAGAGCGTCGTCAATTGGAAGGGGAAAGCGTTCTTTGGCGGCACCGCCTCACCCGGCACGCCCCAGACGCCGCTAACGGCAGCATCGGTGAGGCCAGCGAGCTGGCTCCCGACGGTTATCCCGTAGGCGCCGACGGCGATGCACGTGCTCGGCGTCGGACACGCCACGGCGTTGAGCGAGCCGCCGCTCCCGTTGCTGGGCACGCTCACCGACACGCCCTTGTGCCACAGACCACCTGACTCCCAGAGTCCGATGGGAGTCGTGCCGATGTTGTTCACGTAGCTCCCCACAGCCTCACAGTCGCCGCTGGCACCGCAGCCGACCGATCGCAAGAGGACCGAGCCCGCCGGATTCCCGTTGGCCGGCGCCTGGGCCTCGACGGACGACCACGTCCCGCTCGCGTCGGTGTCGAGGAACCCCTTGAGCACACCGCCGGTCTGGTAGGCGCCGACCGCCACGCACGACGACGCCGTGGGGCACGAGACCGAGGCGGGCAGCGTCACAAAGAACGCCTTGTCCGAGTTGGCCGGCACGGGCAGCACCGTGCCTCTCAGCCAGGTACCTCCTACCTCGTCAACCGACATCCCCGTTGTGTTGTCGCCGGCAGCGACGTAGTCACCGACCGAGACGCAGTTGCCAGCGGACCGACACGAGACGCCGGTCAGCTCGCCATAGCCGTTGCTCGCATCGGTCGGCTCCATCGCTCGAACGGCGTGGTCCCAGCGTCCCTGGACCTCGGTCACGACCACCGGCTCGGGGTTCTCGCGCACTGTGATCGTCCCAACGGCCACGCAGTTCGACCTCGCCCAGCAGGACACGTCGTTGATCACCTCGTGCGTGCTCGCAGGGAAGCCGTGTGGTATCGGGAGTGTCGTCGCATAGCCCCACTGGGTCGCACCAGCCGGCAGCTGGACGAGCAGGGCGACGAGCAAGAGTGCCGACAGCCCGATCGCCCACGGACAGGCGGTCGAGGCCGCGCCGTGGCGCCGCTGCGGGAACCCATTTGTATGCACGCGGTCTCCTTGCCGAACCCCGAGCAGGCAACCATACCGAGCAGAAGCTGAACATCGTCACCCACATGCGAACCCCGCGTGCACCGGACTCAGGTAGGCACGTAGGGCATCGGCGACCCGCCCGCCTGCCCCGATGACTCAGTGTGGACTGGTGCGTCACCTCCCTACTATCCCTGGTCTTGCACTGGCCGTCGGGCGCTGCCGCGGCGATGGGGACCGTCGAGGCGCCGTTGCTAGCGTGCGGATCTGGGCGACATCGCCGGAAAGCAGGGATTCTTGTGACAACAACACTCGCAGACCGACGTCGAAGCACGCGCAGGCTCTTCGCGCTCGTCAGCTCGTCGGCGCTTGCTATCGCGACGCTGACCGTCGTCGGTGCTCCTTTCAGCCCGAGCGCTGGCGCGGCGGTGACGACGAAGGCATTCGGATCGGTGAATGCGGCGTACCTGACCGCTCCCGCCGGGACTGCCGCGACCCTCATCAACTCGGTGCACCACGGCGTTGGAAGCGGCACGACGGACTCGCTCGGTGCATTCGTGCTTCATGACGTGACCCCTGGCAAGTACCACTTCTCCCTCAAGTACAAGGGCGTGACCTCGTCGACGCCATCGTTCACGGTGATGTCCCAGACCCAGCCGAAGCCCCAGAGCTTCTACGGCTCGGTCAAGCTCCACGTGGGGCTCAACTACCTCCCCATGCGTGACGGGATCACGCTCGCGGCGACCGTCCGGCTCCCGGCCGGCAAGACCTCTCTGAAGCAAGGGCCGTTCCCAACGCTCATCGAGTACTCGGGCTACGGCACCGCGGCGCCGGGCTCGCTCCTCGACCAGGAGCTCGGCACCTACAAGGGGAACCCTGCACTGCTGCCCGACACAGCGACCGTCGTCGGTTCGGTGCTTGCCCTGACGCTCGGCTTTGCGGTGGTCTCCTTGCAGATGCGCGGCACGGGGTGCTCGGGCGGGGCGTTCGACCTCTTCGGCCCCTCCGAGCCAACCGACGGCTACGACGCGGTCCAAGAGGTGGCCGCTCAGCCTTGGGCGAAGTACCACAAGGTCGGCCTGGTCGGCATCTCGTACTCGGGCATCAGCCAGTTCGCCGTGGCCGGCCTGCGGCCCCCGGGCCTGGCCTCGATCGCCCCGCTCAGCCCGACCGACGACCTCTACTCGACCGGCTCGCCAGGTGGGGTCGCCAACACCGGATTCGCCGCGTCGTGGATCGCGGACCGTGTCCATGACGCGATGCCCGCGTCTCCAACCGAGGGCCAGCCCTGGGCATGGGCCGAGATCCAGGCTGGCGACAAGACATGCCTCGCCAACCAGCACTTCCACGGTCAGGCACAGAACGTCACCGCGATCCTGGCGGGGAATCCGAGCCGGACCGCGTCGCTGTACGACCTCCGATCGCCTGTCAAGTGGGCCCCGAAGATCTCGGTCCCCGTGTTCATGGTCGGTGCACTCCAAGACGAGCAGACCGGCCCGCAGTGGCCCGCGCTCGTCGGTGCGCTCGCGAAGGACAAGCACGTGTACGCCACGATGCAGAACGGCACCCACGGCGACTCGCTGGACCCTGACGTGCTCAACAGATGGATCGCGTTCAACGACCTCTACGTCGCCAGGGCCGTCCCGAAGGTGCCGGGCACGCTCCCCAAGCTGATCATCGGGGGCATCGCCAGCTCCATCGGCGGCACGGTGACGATGCCGCCGGTCCCTGAGACCAAGGCGAAGAGCTACGCCGCCGCGCTCGCGGCGTTCGCGTCAGGCGAGCCCCGTGTCACCGTCAACTTCGACAACGGGAACTCCAAGGCAGGCGCAGGCCGCCCGCAGTCCGCCTACTCCATGGGCTTCTCGCAGTTCCCGTCGGCGGCGGCGAAGTCGCGGAGCTACTTCCTCGGTGCAGGGGGCAGCCTCCAGCTCGGCAAGCCCAGCGCGAGCTCGGTGAGCTTCAGCCCTGACCCGTCGCTGCGGCCAGCGACGACCGGAGCGGCACCCGGCTTCAACGCGTGGGCCGCCCAGCCGAACTACGACTGGGAACCGGTCACCGGCACCTCAGCGGTCGGCTTCATCACCGCGCCATTGGCGTCCAACATGACGGTCGTGGGTGACGCGAGCCTGAACGTGTGGCTCAGCTCGACTGCCGTGGACACCGACCTTCAGGTCACGATCTCAGAGGTCCGGCCGAACGGCCAGGAGTTCTACGTGACGTCGGGGTTCTTAAGGGCCAGCTACGCGTCAACGTTGAACAAGGCTGCGTCGAGCGTGTTCGACCCCGTCTACACGTTCAGCCCGTCGACGAGGCACAATCTGACGCCGAACGGGGCGGCCGTGGAGATCCGAGTCCCGATCGATCCCATCGCGTACACGTTCAGGGCGGGGTCGCGGCTGCGGGTGACGATCGAGGCTCCTGGCGGCGACCGGCCGTCATGGGCGTTCGGCAGCACGTATCTCGTTGGCCGGACCGACACCGTCACCCTCGGGCCATCCGCGCTGGTGCTGCCGACCGTGGCCGGCATCTCGCCGACCGACGCACAGCCGGCATGCGGCACGAACCGCGGCGAGCCGTGCCGCCCCTACGTCGCAACTACGAACGGCGGCTGACCGAACGCGCGGCACTGCACTCGGGTCCGCGGGCCGCCGATCTGTACGCGCCACGACGCCGCGCCTGAGTCGCCTCGGGCTCGGCACGGGACTCGGCGGCACATAGGAGCGCCGCTGTCAGCTGCGTCGCCAGCGCCGAGGTCGCCAGCGCGAGTTCCGCCGTCTGCTCAGAAGAGACCTGATGAGAGGTCCTATCGGCTGTCAGATTGCGTCCGATCGACGAGGGGGCGCCAGCGTCCGACGCGCAGCGACCGGTCGGGGAGTCACTAGACATAGAGCAGCAGCGAGCGTCCGATCGCGCTGCAAGACAAGGGAGGCACTCGTCGTGGAGATCATTCGAAATGACGACGGCACGCTTGTGGTTCCGACGAAGCACGTGCGGGCCCACCCGACCGACGGTGACGCCGAGCACGATGCGGCCACCGATGCCCCTGCGGTGGGACAGGCCGACGCCCTGCCCGGCACTCGGGTGCTCCACCCGGGCGAAGGCGGTTACGACGAGGCGCTCGCAGAGTGGGACTCCCAGCAGAACCCCGATCGCGCGCCGGTCGTCTCGACCGCAAGCGGTCGACGAGAAGCGATGCATCTGGTGCACGAGGTGGCGACGTCCGAGGACCATTCCGTCACGTTGGCGATGCAAGGGATCGACGATCTGACGGCGAGCGGCGAGGCGTTGCGACATGTTCTGGTCGGCGGCATCCACTCGGTTGAAGACTTCTCATCCGAGGTCGCTGCGGCGGAGGGCGGCGAGCCCATGACTGCCCACGAGACCACCAAGATCATCGGCGTGATCCTCGCTGAGCTCGACTGAGCCGCTCTTCGTGAGCGGGTGAACGCGCGGCACCAGTCCGCGCGGGACAAGGCGGGCGATGTCGAGCCCTGCTCCTGACGTCAGCTCGCTGGGCTGACCGAGCTCATGTTGAAGTCGTCGACGCGCAGCGCGGGCATCGCCGTTCGATTCACGTACTCGCCGAACTCCCGACCGAGCGTCCGCATGGTCGCGCCCACGTCCGTCGTGCGCGCAAGCAGGTCCACCGGGCTCTCGTTGAACCGGAAGTTGGTGACGGTCCCCGTCACCTCGCCGTCCTCGATGAGGTAGACGCCGTCGCGCGTGAGCCCCGTGACCAGGAGCGTGGCCGGGTCGACCACGCGGATGTACCAGAGGCACGTCACGAGCAGGCCGTGCTCGGTCCGCGCGACCAGGTCAGCGGTGCTCCCCTGTGCGCCGGCGAGCTCGAGGACCAGGTTGTCGCCCGGTGCCGCTACCTGCGCGCCGCGTTGCACGGCTCCCGCACGGTGGTATTGCAGGTGCTCGAGTCGGCCGTCGCGGAGCCACGACGTGCGGCCCCTCGCAAGCCCATTGTCGAAGACCGAAGCCTCCGCGCTCGAGGCGGTCACCGTGAGGAACGGGGCGCACTCGAGCCCGGGCTCAGCGGGGTCGCTGCGCAGCTCGAACGCGATCGGCGAGAGCTGCTCGCCGATGCGAGTCCCGCCGCCGCGCCTTGAGAAGACCGTTCGCCCGTCCTCGGCGTCCTGGCCCCCTGCGGAGCCGGCAACGTAGATCATGAGGTCGGCCACCGCTGAAGGCGGGAGCACCACGGTGTGGCGACCGGCGGCCACCTCGACTCGTCGCGACGCCCACGCGAGCCGCCGGACGAGCTCGTCCTCCAGCGCCTCGCTGGCGACGTCGTCGAAGTCGCGCGTGCCGACGCCGACCCACGCCGAGTCCGCTCCGCTGGACGTGCGCGCCACCATCTGGGCGGCCCCCGTCGGCTGCACGTGCCGCCTGCGCAAGCCCGCGGACGTGCCGAGGTGCGTTGTCGAAATGGCGTGCGAGGCGAAGCCGGCGAGCACGGTCTGTGCTCGCTCCGCGCGTCCGAACACGCCGGACAGACCCGAGAGGACGCCGCTCAGCACGGACAGGTCGGTCTCGGCAGGGGCGGCGCCGAACTCGGGATCGACGACACCGCCGAGGAGCGGCGAGGCGTCGTCGGCCACCGGCGCGGACGATGCCTCGGCCTCGGCGGCTCGGACGAGGTCCGTGACGTCGACCGCGCCCGAGCGCGTAGCGACACCGACGGCCAGGCCGCCGCCGACCTCCGCCACGCTCGCCACGGTGACGCGACGTGAGCGCCGGACACCGTTGGTCGTCGTCGTGTTCACTGCGAACCGCACCTCTGCCTCGCTCGTGTCCTCGACGATCACGACGCAGCCTGCGGATCGTGCGGCACCGAGCCCTGCCTCGACGACGTCGGCCGGCGGTGCGAGCCCTGCCATCGGCCCCTTCACCGACCCCCCTCTGCCCGGGCGTTCAGCACGTTGACGTTTCGGACGAGCGCTGCAGGTGCGCCGTGGCTCACCGGGGCGACCTGTCCGGGCTGGCCCTTGCCGCAGTTGAACGCGCCCGCGAGCAGGTACGTGGAGCGCCCGCCGACTGCCTCCATCGAGCCCCAGAACTCGGTCGTCGTGCCCTGGTAGGCGACGTCGCGGAGCTGGCCGGCGAGCCGCCCGCCAGCAATGCGGAAGAACCGCTGACCGGTGAACTGGAAGTTGTATCGCTGCATGTCGATTGACCAGCTCTTGTCGCCGACGACGTAGATCCCCCGCTCGACGCCCGAGATGAGCTCGGCGGTCGTCGGTCCGTCCGACGGCGCGGGCTGGAGTGACACGTTCGCCATCCGCTGGATCGGCACGTGCAGGGGCGAGTCCGCGAACGCGCAGCCATTTGAGCGGTCGTACCCCGCGGCCGACGCGGTCGCTCGGTCGAGCTGGTACCCGACGAGCACGCCGTCCTTCACGAGGTCGAAGGATTGCGCCGCCACGCCCTCGTCGTCGATCGCCACCGAGGCGAGGCCGTGCTCACAGGTGCGGTCACCTGTGACGTGCATCACCGGCGAGCCATAGCGCAGCGTGCCGAGCTGGTCCGGCGTCGCGAAGGAGGTCCCCGCGTAGGCCGCCTCGTAGCCAAGGGCGCGGTCGAGCTCGGTGGCGTGGCCGATCGACTCGTGGATCGTGAGCCACAGGTTGGTCGGGTCGATGACGAGGTCGTATCGACCTGCGTCGACGGATGGCGACGCCAGCTTCTCGGCGAGCAGCCCCGGCATCGCTTCAAGCTCGGTCTCCCAGTCCCACCCATCGCCGTCCAGGTACTCCCAGCCGCGCCCGACGGGCGGCGCGCACGTGCGCATCGTCTCGAATCCTCCGTTGGGGTCGAGCGCTACCGCCTCGACGGAGGGGTGGACGCGCACCCTCTGCTGTGTCGCCACGGTCCCTTGGAGGTCGGCGTAGTGCTTGGACTCCGACACGGCGAGGACACGCGCCGTCACGTGGTCGATGCCCTTCGCGCCGAGGAGGCGGCGGCTCCACCCGGCGAGGTGGGCGACCTTCTCGGCCATCGGGACTCCCGTCGGATCGGTGCGGTAGCTCGACGACCACGCGACCCTGCCGTGCCCCGGCTCTGGCGCGAGCTCGAGCGGACGCCGTCGCACCGCAGCGACGACCCTGGCCGCCCCGACAGCCTGGTGCGCGAGGCGCGCCGCCGCGTCGACCGAGACGTCGGCGGTTGCCGCGAAGCCGATCGACCCGTCGAAGACGACGCGGAGCCCCACCCCGTCTTCGGTGTCGTCAGCTGATGTCTCGAGGGCGCCGTCGCGAAGCGCGACGACCTGTGAGCGGATCTGCTCGACACGGACGCTGGCGTCGCTCGCGCCGAGGCGTCGCGCCTCTTCGAGCGCGGCCGCGCCGACGGCCTCGACCTCCGAGGACGACCGACCTGCCACCTGCTCCGCCACGGATCTCGACCCTAACCCTGTCCCCGGTCGAGGCCGGCCTCAACTGCAGGTCCGAGCCAGTGTCGGAGACACTCGATGGATTGGACGGCTAGATGACGTGATCGCCCCTTTGCGAGCGCCGTCGCGTCGATCGTGCTCGCGACGGTCGTGTCGTTCCAGCAGCTGTCGCCACCTTGCTCCAGGCGGGCCCACCCTTGGTGGTCGTCGAGGCGGTGCTCCGGCCACCGCTCGTCGAGAGCACCTTCAGCTGAGCTTCGGATCGTGACGACGGCTCGACGGCCACTGCCTCGCGAGAGCCAGAGCACCCAGCGTGGCCGACGTCGACGCCACCTGCGAGTCCGCAGCAGTGTCGCGGCACGCGGTCAACATCTCGTGGCCCAGACGTCACGATCCGTGGCCCTTTCGGGCCACGGATCGCGGTGGGCCATCGAGGCCCAGCAACGCCGACGTCGGATCGCGAGTTGGGGGTCGCAGGGGGGGGCGACACGCGAGCCGCCGTCGGCGTGCGGCTATGTGTGGATGCTCACCACATCGAGATGATGCCTCGCGGTACGTCGGCGTCGGCAGGGCGCCCGTTGGTGCCTGGCAGTGGCCGGCTTCCGCCGTTCGAGGGGTGCAGCGCCCTTGAGCTCGCCAGCGACGCCGAGTCGGGCATCGAGGAGCCTTGTGACATCGGCGGCCCGTGGGACACCGATGGGCCAAGGGTCACCGATGGGCCGTGCGACATCGAGCCGCCCCGCCCCTCGTTGCGCAGGTGCCCCGAAGAAGAAGGGGCACCGCCAACTGAGGAGCTCACCGGCTCGCGGTCGCCGGCGACCACGCGGGCGAAGAGCGAGTCCTCAGCCGGGCGCGACAGGTCGTCGCGGATCCGCTGCAAGAGGAAGTGGGCAGACTTCGAGCTCAGGCCGTAGCGCCGCTCGACCTCGCGGTCGCTGAGCTCGCGATTCGTGGACGCGATCTCGAACGCGACGAGGATCCACGTTCGGATGGGCACGTGCGTCCCGTGCATCACGGTCCCCGTGATCACCGAGAACTGACGCTTGCAGGACCGGCACTTCCAGACGCGGCGCTCGGACTGACGGCCGCGGTTGGTCGTGCGGCTGTGCCCGTTCGCGGGACGCAGGTACGCGTGCGCGCCGACGACGCCGCAGTGCGGGCACATCGGCGACCCGCGCCAGCGCAGGTGCTCGAGCAGCTCGTACGCGGATGCCTCCGTCGGCAGTCGCTCGGCGATCCTCGCCAGCACCGCGCTGGTCGCGGGGAAGCGCATCTCGCTCGAGGAGCGCAACGCGTCGCCACGCAGCAGCTCATCGAGCGCGGCGAGGTCGAACTCGGTAAGCGGCGCCTCCGTCGAGACGTCGTGGGTGGTGTCGCTGGTCATTGTTCCTCCCTATTCGTGGGTCCGGCGACTTGCCGAGCCGTGAAGGTCGTGTTCCGGCACCCGAGTGGGTGCCGGGCGTGCTTGGTGCGCGCGATCGTGCAGATGCGCGACGGGTGGGTCGCGGCGTGCCGCCACGTGACGAACGCCGCTCGCCGCTCGGCGCGCCTGGCGGCGGCGCGGGCGCTCGCGCCGCGGGCGGCGTGGCGGGCAACAGGTCGGTGCGCGACGGGGTGGTGTCGGACCGGACGGTGCGCGACGGGGCGGTGCCGGACCGGATGCCGCACGTGGCGTCTGAGGTAGGGCAGGACGTTGTCCGCCCAGGTGAAGGTCATCGTCGGCGGGCTGGCGGCGGGCAGCTCGATGAGGTCGACGTACGACGAGGAGGCCCCTGCGATCGTGAAGCCCGTCCCCATCTCGCAGGTCGCGCAGCGAAGCCCGACGCCGGGGTTGAAGCGAGGGTCGTAGCCGAGGAGCTGGTCGCGGTGCGCCCAGCAGGCCGCCGCGCTCGCCGACGTGCAGGCGACGTTGAAGGTGTGCGCGGCGCTGCCGCCCCACCCGTCGTCGTACATCCAGAAGTAGTCAGCTGCGAGCGGCGTGAACCCCGAGGACCACGCCCCGCCCATGCCGTAGTAGCCCTGGGCGTCGACGCCCACGGCGAAGCCGGGCGCGAGGGAGGGATCGCTGCCCAGTTCAGCGGAGCGCTGGGCCTCGCTCGTGAGGTGGGCGTTGAGCCCGAGGTAGGGGGGGAGGCCGCGGGCGGTGCGCTCGAGGTTGGCCAGCACGAAGAGCTGCTCGGGCACCGACAGGTTCTGGAAGTTCGCCGGCAGCGCCATGCGCCTGACGCCCTCGCGCCTGCGAGCGTGGTTGATCGCCCGCAGGATGAAGTGGAGGCACCTGGGCGAGTTCGTGTACGAGGGGAACGAGAGCTGGGGCGTCACGCACGGGTTTGTGCACGTCCAACCGTGCGAGGACCTCGTGCAGGTGCCCGCCGCGATGAAGTTGGGATGCGGCGCGATGTTCCTCGCGGGGTTGCCCCCAGGCAGGATGCCGCTCGACGCCGCCGGCGAGGCCATGATCACGACGAGCCCGGCGACGAAGGCGCAGACGACCCCAAGTCGCAGGGCGACCTCGGGGGCCCTCTCATGACGCGGTGGGGGGCACACCGTCGTCACGAGAGGACCCCGTCGTCGGGGACGCACCTCGTGAAGCCTTGCGACGTGCGGGCGTGGAAGGGCAGGCACTGCACGGGGTCAATCCCGCACACGCGCCTCGCCCGGTCGCCACGGTTCGTCAAGCACAACTTCACGAGCCAGAAGTTCGCAGTCCTGACTCCACACACCGCCACGACCCGCGCAACAGCAAGACAATTCGTGTGTGCGTTGTTGTGCGCACCCAGTCAGCCGCGTGATCAATGGCCTCGAAGAGAGATACTTGAGCCCCTCGACCCCCATTCCCCCCAACCGCACGTCTACGATTCGACGACCACGCCGATGCGGGAGGCCATGTGGCAAGGAACGTCAGAATCTCGAGGGCCCTCGTTGCCACGTTCGTCATCGGCGGCGCTGCCACACTTGGCATCACCTCGTCCGGAGCGTCGGGCGGGCCGGGCACCGCGGCCCAGGTGTCTGCTGACGTCGCGAGCTCGCTGGCCATCAGCACGCTGCCCTCGAACCTGAGCCCGTCGCTTGCCAACGCGCGCAATGACGTCGCGACGGTCGGGACCCCCGCGCTCGCGAAGTGCAACACGGTCGCGGAGACGCTCAACCCCGCAAAGTGCGTCTTCGGCGACACGAAGGGGTCGAAGACGATGGTGCTGTGGGGGGACTCGCACGCCTTCATGTGGTTCCCAGCGGTGAACGCGATCGCAAAGGCGGACCACTGGAAGCTGATCGCACTGCTCCAGTACGGCTGCCCCGTCGCTGACGTGTCGGTCTGGAACCCCTTGACCAAGGCGCCCTACACGTCGTGCAACTTCTTCAGGAAGAACATGATCGTTGCGATCAACAAGCTCAACCCGTCGCTCGTGATCGTCACGGAGCGATTCACGAGCCAGGCCGCGAGCGGCGGCGGCGCGCAAAACACCATCACGATCGCGCAGTGGAAGGCGGGCCTCGAGACCACCCTCAGGTCGCTGCACTCCAAGCGCATGAAGAAGCTCGTCATCGGCAGCACGGTGAGCACCGGCGCACAGGGCGATGCCTACCCGCCCCTGTGCCTGGCCGCGGAGGTCAGCTCGATCCAGAAGTGCACGATCGCCGACGACGCGGTCCAGCAGGCCCAGCGGGCAGCCGAGCAAAGCGCGGCGAAGGCCAGGTCAGCGCGCTACATCAACGTGCTCCCGTGGCTGTGCTCGTCGGCGACGAAGCCCGCGTCATGCAGCCCGATCGTCGGCGACGCCGCCGGCTATCGCGTCGTCTACTACGCGACCGGGCACATCACCGAGACCTACGCGCTGTGGCTCTCCAAGGTGCTGGGCACGGCCATCAAGCCCAGCCTGTAGCAGCCGCGCGCGGCCATCCGGCACCGGTGGGCGTCACGGGTGCAGTCGGGCCAGCGCGAGCGAGACCGCGAGTGCCACAACGGCCCAGCTGAGCGCTGCAAGCGCGCCCTCGAGCGGATCGAGGAGTGCCGTGGCCGTGAGGTCGGAGACTGAGCCGTCGGTCGCCACGACCGTGCCGGTGACCGAGCTCGTGCGCCGCCGCAGCCGGCGCGCCGGGGTGGAGAGCCGGCGCTGGGCGCTTGCGAGGAAGTAGGCCGACACGCCAGCCACCACGGCGGGGACGCTGAGGGCGTCGTGCTGTGCTGCGTAGCCGGTGAGGACGGGGAACGTCCCCCAGCTCGCAGCGAACATCGCGTTCGTGTGGAGCCGTGCGCCGAAGAGCTCGAGGTTGTACGAGAGCGCGAGCGCGACGCCCACAACGATGAAGACCGCAAGGAGCCAGCCGACCTGGACGGCCCCGACGATCCCGATCGCCACGGCGCCGCCGAGCCCCGCTGCCGCCGAGGCAACGAGCACCCAGTCAGGGATCGACGTTCGCAGCGGCCGCCCGTGCAGCTCGTCCAGCGCGTGCGCGGCGATCCCGACCGCGAGGAAGAACGCGAGGACCGAAGCGAGGAGGCGCGACACGCGCACGGGCCCGACGAGGCATGCCCCTATCACCACGTAGGCGAGGTGCCACAAGGTGTACGGGGGGTGCAGCAAGGTCCACCAGTCCCGTACCCAGCGGCGGCGAAGGAACCTGGGCTGGGCGTAGTACGCCGGCCGGAGCTCGGCCGCACCGGCATCGGGACCGGCCTCGGTCATGGTCGTCGGACCCCCCAGACGACGAGGCCGCCGCCGAGGCTCATCGAGCGGTGCGCGACGTCGTCGATGCCGGCGTCATGCCACGCCTCGAGCGTCCAGGGAATCGGGTACTGGCCGTAGTGCGACGAGATGCTCGGGCCGAGGAATCGCCCGACGTGGAACCACGCAGGCCCGCCGGTTGCGAGTCCCGCGACGGGCAGGACCCCCCGCGTGTACAGCCACCACGCTGCCCGCCAGCCGTTCTTCGGCGGGACGGCGAACTCGAGGCTTGCGATCGGCCCCCCCGGGCGCACCACACGAGCGAGCTCGGCGATGGTGGCCGCAGGGTCAGCCACGTATCGGAGCAGGTAGGTGAACGTCAGGGCGTCGAACGCGCCGTCTTCGAATGGCAGCTGCTCGCCGCGCCCGAGCACCATCGAGACCCGGTCACCGAACCCCGACCTCGACACGTTTGCAATACCTTCGGTCAGCATGTCCACGCTGAGGTCGAGCCCGACCACGCGGGCAGACGTCCGCCCAGCGAGCGCGCAGGTGACCGCGGCTGGTCCGCACGCGACGTCGAGGATGCGTGCCGGCTCGCGATCGACCACGTGGCCGACCATTTCGTCGCGCCACCTGCGGTCCTGGCCGAATGACAGAAGCTCGGCCAGAAGGTTGTAGCGCTTGGGCAGGCCAGCGAACAGCTGGCGGGCGAACTGGTTTGGGCGCGCGCGCGACGCGGCGACGTCCACCTCAGCGCACCTCGGCCCGGCGGTCCGTAATATGCCCGTGTGATGACATGACCGAGGTCCATCCTGTGACGTTCAGCGGCCATGCCGTGGGGACAGTCCTGCCGGGTCCGTCGACTGAGCAGCGTGCGATCCTCAAGGCGGCCCAAGGTGATGCCGCTGCGCTGCGCGCCGCCGCCGCTCGGTGGCCGTCGCTCCTCGAGGCGTGGGCGGACCTCGCCGAGATCGAGGAGGATCCCGTCACCTCGTATGCGTACGCCCGGGTGGGGTACCACCGCGGACTTGACGCGCTTCGCCGCGCCGGCTGGCGCGGCTCGGGGCGCGTACTGGCGACCGAGGACGCCAACCTTGGATTCCTTCGCTCGGTGAACGCGCTTCGCCTCGCCGCCGCGGCGATCGGCGAGGCCGACGAGGCCGAGCGGTGCGAGTCGTTCCTCAACGAGCTTGACCCTGCTTGGCACGCCGGCTTGTCGGCGTAGCCGTCACCAGACGGGCTCGGTCGCGGCCTCGATTCATGCCCCCAGTATTCCGTGGCGCCCTGGGCCTCGTGCTCACGCTGTCGGCCACTGCCCAGAAGCCACCAAGCTGGACGCAGACGAGTTCCCCGAGTGCGAGATGGCCAGGATGAAGACCAGCCAGAAAAGGCCCAGCACGAGCTGGACCGAGCTGATCACGACGCCTGCGATCGCGAGGCCCCGTCCGGGCTGATTGGTGTTCTTGATCTGGCGCAGAGCGACGATGCCGAACACGAGCGCCAGGATCGCGTTGACGCCGCAGAAGAACACAAGGCTGACGACGAGCGACGCGATCGCGAGCCCATTCGTCGACTGGGGCTGCATGTACTGGTAGGGCGGTGAGAACTGGGGCGCGTGCTGCTGCTGGTACTGCTGCTGGTAGGGCGCCGGTCCCTGCCAGCCCACGCCCGCTCCCGCGAACCCTGGGGGCGCCAGCGAGACGTAGCTCGAGGCGCCGGACGGCGATGCGATCGTCGAGGGCGCTCCGCACTGGGTGCAGTAGACGTCGCCTTGCCCGAGCTGGTGGCCGTTCGCGCAGGCGCTCGGCGCTCCTAGGCCCGCATCGATCCGAGCCCCGCACTGCGGGCAGAACGCAGACGCCGCATCGACGAGGTGGCCCATGGGGCACCGTCGGTCCGTCGTGGTCATCTGCCCCCTTGCGCCGGCGTCGACGTCGCCCAGATAGTGGCATGCCGACGTCGGTCCCGCGCTGATGTGTCGCCGCGCTCGGACGCGTCAGACCTCGCTGGCGCAGATGGACCGGGGCTGTCACAGTTCGGGTCGTGAACGTGCTCTTTGTGACCCTCGACCAGCTCCGAGCCGACGCGATGAGCGCGGCAGGCCATCCTCTCGTTCGAACGCCGACGCTCGACGGGATCGCCGGGGCCGGCGTGCGCTTCGCTCGGCACTACTCCCAGGCCGCGCCGTGCTCGCCCGGCCGCGCCGCGCTGTACACCGGGACGTACCAGATGAACAACCGTGTCGTCGCAAACGGCACGCCGCTCGCGGACCGGTTCGACAACCTCGCGCGCGTCGCTCGCCGTTGCGGCTACGACCCCATGCTGTTCGGCTACACCGACATCGGGATCGACCCGATGGTTGCGGATGGTCCGACGGACCCCCGTCTCGACGCCTACGACGGCGTGCTCCCGGGGTTCTCGATCGGGCTCCAGCTGCCCGAGGACCAGTCTCCGTGGCTCGCGTGGCTCGAGAAGCTGGGCTACGACGTGCCCTCGAACTGGGTCGAGGCGCTCCGAGGAGAGCCCAGCCGGCCAGCGGTGCACTCGCACTCTGCGTTCCTCACCGACCGGTTCTTGGAATGGCTCGACGGCCAGCCCGCGGGATGGTTCGCGCACGTCTCGTACCTGCGCCCGCACTCGCCCTACGCCGCAGCGGGGGAGTACAGCACGCTCTATGACCCCGCCGACGTGCCGCTGCCGATCGAGCGGGCCGCCGACGTGCATCCGCTGCACGAGTCGGTCCTGTCGCTGCCGCAGGTCGCCGCACCCAGCGACGAGGCCGGCATGCGCGAGCTGCGGGCCCAGTACTACGGGATGGTCACCGAGGTCGACGCGCAGCTCGGCCGCGTCATCGACGCCATCAAGGAGCGTCACGAGTGGGACGACACCGCCGTCGTGGTCGCCGCTGACCACGGCGAGCAGCTGGGGGACCACGGGCTCATCGAGAAGCTCGCCTACTTCGAGGAGAGCTACCACGTCCCGCTCCTCGTCCGTGATCCGCGCCACCCCGGGTCCCATGGCTCGGTCGTCGAGGCGTTCACCGAGAACGTCGACGTGCTCCCGACCATCTGCGAGCTGCTCGGGGCCGAGATCCCGGCCCAGGCGGACGGTCTGCCGCTGACTGCGTTCCTCGAGGGGTCGACCCCGCCGTGGTGGCGCGACGCGGCGCACTGGGAGTGGGACTGGCGCTACGTGTTCATCGGCTCGAACCCGAGCGGCTGGCCCCTCGATCGCCGGCTCGAGCGCCAGAACCTCGCCGTCGTGCGCACGTCGTCCTACGCCTACGTGCACTTCGGCGACGGCACCTGGCGGTGCTTTGACCTGGCGGCGGATCCGACCTGGCGCACGGAGCGACAGGAGCCAGACGTGGTCCTCCCGCTCGCCCAGGCGCTCGCGGGGTGGCGCCAAGAGCATCTTGACCGGACGTACACCTCGATGCTCTTGTCGCCCGAGCGGCTCGGGCGGTGGCCGGTGCTCGCCACGAACCCCTGACCATGAGCTCGACGACGCTCTTGGGTCCCGCGTCGTAGCGTTCGCACTTGTCCCCTCTGGACCCAGGTGCAAGGATCCCGCGTTGCGTGGGAGGTCCTCTGTCGTCGCTGTCCCTCGCATGGCCCGAGCCAGGCCGTCCTCGACGCCGGAGCATCGTTGTCGCTCGCTCGAGGGGCGCCTGATGTCGACGTGGCCCGTGGACCCGACGTCAGTGGGCACGGGGCTCCCGCTTGAGGGCGTCCGGATCCTCGACCTCTCAAAGATCCTCGCGGCGCCGCTGTGCGTGCTCGTGGCCGCGGACCTCGGCGCGGACGTGATCAAGGTCGAAGCGCCGGTCCATGGCGACCGGATCCGGGCCTTTGCCCCGCCGTCGTTCGGTGACGATGCCACCTACTACCTGTCGGTGAACCGCAACCACAGGTCGATCGCAGTTGACCTGGCCTCGAACGAGGGCCACGAGCTCGTCGCGGCGCTCGCGAGGGACGCTGACGCGGTCGTGGAGAACTTCCTCCCGCACCAGCTCGCGGCGCTGGGCCTCGACGAGCTCAGATCGCAGCTCGACGTCGTGTGGGTGTCGGTCCGAGGTGCCGCGAGCGACGGGCCGCTCGCCGACGCACCGTCGTTCGACCTGCTTGCCCAGGCGCGCTCGGGGCTCATGTCGGTGACAGGCATGCCGGACGGGCCACCGCTCAAGGTGGGCGCGCCGCTCGCCGACGTCGTCACGGGGCTCTTCGCGTCCGCTGCGCTCATGGCAGGGCTCTTCGCGCGAGCTCGCGGGACGAACCGCTCGCACCGATTCGAGGTGCCGCTCTTGGAGTCGACCATCGTCGCCCTGGTCAACCAGGCCCAGGGGTACCTCGTGACGGGCGAGGACCCGGGGCGCCTCGGCAACGACCACCCGAGCATCGCCCCGTATGGCCCGGTGCAGACGGGCCAGGGGAGCCTCTTCGTCGCGGTCGCGACGAGGGGCCAGTTCGTCGCGCTGTGCGAGGTGCTCGGCGCGCCCGAGCTCGCCGTGGACGAGCGCTTCGCCACCAATGCTGCGCGCATCGAGCACCGAGCCGAGCTCGATGGCGCGCTGGCAGCGCGCTTCTCGTCGCGCTCGTCGGGCGAGTGGGCCGACCTGCTCGTCGCCGCAGGCGTCCCGTGCGGCCCGGTGCACACGGTTGCGAGCGCGCTCGCAGACCCTCAGATCGACGGTGGCGGGCTCGTCACGACCGCGTCGACGCGAGCAGGCGAGTTCCGCATGCTCCGGTCCCCGATCATCGTGGACGGGGCCTGGCTGCCGGTGCGGCGCTCGCCGCCTGAGCTTGACCAGGACGGCGACGAGATCCGCGCCTCGGTGGGTGGGCAGTGACGTCGCACCGCCAGCTCGAGTTCGAAGACGAGCAGGCCACGGCGGCCGAGGCGATCGCGGGCATCGCAAGCGGCAAGGGGTGGTGCAACCTGACGCCTGAGATCGACTCGACGGACGTCGAGGTGCTCTCGGTGAGCGTCTTTTCGCTCCGAACCAAGCGCGGCTCGCCCGTCGCGACGCTTGTCACGTCACCACCGCGGCGAGGCGCCCCGCGGCCGGGCACGCTCGGGGTGCTCCATACCCGCGGGCGGCTCGGCGCGGCGCGCATCCAGTCCCTGCTCGAGGGCGCGCCGTTCCCCATACGACAGGATCACACCCAGCGGGGGCTGCTCCTCGAGGTGCCTCCGGATGCCGCCCCCGCTGTCGTGCTCGCAGCGATGACGAATCTCCTCGTCGGCCTCTGCGACTACCGCCGGACGGGGAAGTGGCGGCTCGACGTCTTCGAGCGAGCCCACGTCTAGGCCACGCTGTTCGACGGCGCCTCAGGCGTCTCGGCGAAGCAGGAGCAAGCCGCCGCCGATGAGCGACGCGACGGCGTAGGCGGCGAGGACCAGCGTCGAGGTCCACGGTGAGAACCACATCAACTGCGCGCCGCTCGCGTGCGCCGAGCGCATCGACTGGGTGAGCACTTCGGGGAGGAACTTGAGGATGTGCACGTTCCAGGACGTGGGCAGCGCAGAGACGATGAGCAGCAGGACAAGCTGGAGCGACACGAACACCGTGATGGCGCCCGCGGTGTGCCGCATCATCGTCGCGATGCCCAGGGCGAGCAGGGCAAGCAGGGCAAGCGACATGCCGCCAAGAAAGACCGCCTGTGTCGCCCCAGGGGTCCCAAGCGTCGCTGTCTTGGCGGGACTCAGGACCGCCTGGCCGACGAAGAACGAGATGAAGGCGCAGGCTTCGCCGACGACGAGCGTCGACGTGAAGAGCACGACGGCCTTGGACACGAGCACTGAGAGGCGGCGCGGCGTGGCGGCGAGCGTCATGCGGATCGAGCCCGAGGAGTACTCCGAAGAGATGATGAGGACGCCGATGACGCCGATCGCGATCTCGGCGAAGAAGAAGCCGAAGAGGCTGGTGCGGACCGGGTCGAAGGCGATCCGCTCGAACGCTCTTTCCGTCGGCCACTGCTGGTGCTCGGCGAAGCAGCCGAGCGCGCCGATGCCGACGCAGAGAAAGACCGTGATCGCGAGCGCGTAGACCGTTGATCGGACCGATCGGAACTTGAGCCACTCGCTCGAGATCGTCGGGACGAGGTTCACGTCGAGTGCCCGAACTCGAGGTGCTCCTTGGTGAGCGCCATGAAGGCTTCCTCGAGCGAGGCCTGCTGGGGGGCGAGCTCGTGGAGCACCACACCCTCGCGCGCGGCCACCTCGCCGATCGCCGCGGCTGCGAGCTCGGTCACGATGAGCGAGCCGTCTGCCTGAGGGTGCACGGTCGCGCCGGACCGTCCAAGCGCCTCAGCCAGCCGGGCCGCATCCGGGGAGCGGACCAACACGCTGGTGCCCGCCTTCGCGATCATCTCGCCGATGTCCGCGTCCTCGAGCAGCTTTCCCTTGCCGATGACGATCACATGGTCTGCCGTCAGTGCCATCTCGCTCATGAGGTGCGACGACACGAAGACGGTCCGGCCCTGCTTCGCGAGCGAGCGGAGCAGCTCGCGCACCCATTGGATGCCCTCGGGGTCGAGGCCGTTGACCGGCTCGTCGAAGAGCACCACCTCTGGGTCGCCCAGGAGGGCCGCAGCGATCCCGAGCCGCTGGCCCATGCCGAGCGAGTAGCCACCGGCTCGCTTCTTGGCGACGGTGGCGAGGCCGACGAGCTCGATCATCTCTTCTACGCGCGACCTCGGGATCCGGTTCGACGCGGCCAGCGCTCGAAGGTGGTTGCGGGCCGACCTCCCCGGGTGCAGCGCCTTGGCCTCGAGCAGCGCGCCGACCTGGCGGAGCGGCCACTTGATCTCGCCGTAGGGCAGTCCGTCGATGGTGACGGAGCCGGCATCGGGATGGTCGAGCCCGATCATCATCCGCATGGTCGTCGACTTGCCCGATCCGTTCGGACCAAGGAAACCGGTCACGATGCCGGCGCGGACGCTGAACGTCAGATCATCGACCGCGATGGTCGTCCCGTAGTGCTTGACGAGTCCACGTGCCTCAATCACGACTCGGCAGTCTCGCACGATGTGTCGCGGTTCCGTGCACCCGTGCAACGGCTGCGCGCGGCCTCTGACCGGTACGCTGACTTCGACGTCGGGCACCACGAGGAGGTTGTCGTCATGTTCTCCAAGCGACACCACGAGATGGTGGCACCCGATGAGGCGCTTGAAGGGCGCGCGGCGCCGATACCGGTGAGCGTGGTGCACCGAGCCCTCGGTGTTGCGATCACGCCGCCGTTTGACCCCTCCTCTGAGGTCGCCTACTTCGCGCTTGGCTGTTTTTGGGGCGCGGAGAGGAAGTTCTTCCAGGCGCCCGGAGTCGTGACGACGGCAGTTGGCTACATGGGTGGCTACACGCCGAACCCGACGTACGAGGAGGTCTGCACGGGCCGCACCGGCCACGCCGAGACGGTCCTGGTCGTGTTCGACCCCGCCGCCACCTCCTACGAGTCGATGCTCTCGCTGTTCTTCGAGTCCCACGACCCCACGCAGGGGAACCGCCAGGGCAATGACGTCGGCACGCAGTACCGAAGCGCGATCTACACGACATCGCCTCGCCAGCACGAGCTCGCGCTACGCGCTCGCGACGGATACGGCGCGCGACTGGTGGCCGCAGGCCACAAGGCGCCCACGACCGAGATCGAGCCGGCAGGCGACTTCTACTACGCCGAGGACTACCACCAGCAGTACCTCATCGCGAACCCGAACGGCTACTGCGGCATTAGTGGCACCGGGGTGTCGTGCCCAGTCGGCGCGTTCGCCGAGGACTAGCGACCGACCCCGTCGAGCCGTCCTGCCTCAGGCGGTTGAGAGCACCGACGACGAGTCGCTGCGGGCCAGCCAGTCGCGTCGCCGCACGATCCATCGCACCTTGACGCCCGACTCGAGCGGCGCGACCGGCGTCACGGTGAACGCCGCGACCCTCGAGTAGCCGAGCCGCGCCGGCACGCCGGCGGAACGAGCGTTGGCGGCGTCGTGGACGATCTCGACGACCTCGATGCCTTCGATGCCGAACGCCACGTCGGTCGCCATGGTGCACGCCTCGGTCATGAGCCCCCTGCCGGTGGCCGCGTCGTCGAGCCAGTAGCCGATCTCGAGTTCGTCGGGGCCGCCGCGTCGATGCAGCCCGAGCATGCCTCGAGGCGCGCCATCCTCCACGATCACCCACCCGGCGTCGAGGCCCTCGCGCCACCGTCGCTCGGCATCGGCCTGAGCTGCAGCCTCGGACTCAGCGTCGAGCGGGTCCAGCGCCCAGGCGAGGAACTGCGACAGCGTCGGGCGGGACCGCTCGACCAGGGCCGAAATGGCGTCGACTGCGTCGGCTCGCCAGAGCTCGAGCCGCAGCCGAGCCCCGATGACGAGCGCTGGCAGCGGCTCTTTCAGCGGTGTGCGTCCGGTCAACGACCTGCCAGGGTGGCGAGCTCGGCGAGGACTCGCTCGGCCTCGGTCACCATCGACACGAGGAGCTCGCCGGCGGGCACGAGCGCGTCGATCGCGCCGACCGCCTGTCCCGCCGGGTAGCCCTCCTTCGCAGGGTCGATGCCCGGCGTCGACTCGTCGCCCCCCAGGTGGAACGTGCCGTCGCGGTACGACACGCCGAGCTGGTCGGGGAATGGCTTGAGGGCGTCCGGATTCTGCTCGTAGTACGTGGTCGTGTCGTTCTTGATCACGCGCATTGTCTTGCCGGAGAAGGCTCGCGACACGGTCGTGCCGTCCTCTCGCGCCTCGAGGATGCGGTCCTTGAAGCCCGGGATGCCCCTCGCCTCGGGCGTGGCGATGAAGCGGGTCCCCACCCAGATGCCGTCGGCGCCAAGCGCGAGCGACGCGGCGAGGCCGCGGCCGTCGAAGATGCCGCCCGCAGCCACGACGGGAACGTCGTGGCTGACCGCGTCGACGATCATGGGCACGAGCGGCATCGTGGCGACGGTGCCGGTGTGTCCCCCCGCCTCGGTGCCCTGCGCGACGACGAGGTCACAGCCTGCGCCCACTGCCCGTCGGGCGTGGTCGACCTTGCCGCACATCGACACGACGAGCAGCCCGTGGTCGTGGCAGAGGTCCACGACCTTCGAGGGGACGCCGAGGCCCGCGACGAACGCGCTCGCGCCGCCTTCGATCACGAGCTCGACGGAGTGGACGAGGTCGCCGGGCATGGCCGTGAGCAGGTCGACGCCGAAGGGACGGTCGGTGGCCCCCCTCGTTGCGGTGATCTCGTCGACCATCTTTGCCTCGGACATCGTGGAGGCGCCAAGGCAGCCAAATCCTCCAGCGTTGGACACCGCAGCAGCGAGTGCGGAGTACGAGACGCCTCCCATGCCGGCGAGCATGACGGGATGCTCGATGCGCAGCGCCTCGGTGAGTCGGGTCGACAGCACGGTGACCTCCTTGTCGCGGTCACGCTACTCACGGCGTGGCGCGCACAACCAACCGGCACGAATGGCACACCTCGCGAGCTCGATCGCGGCATCCGCGAGATCTCGTCGCACCCTCTGACCCTCACCGGTTGCAGCCGCGGTCGAGAGGACCTCGCCAAAGGCTGCCTGCCCTCGGCACGAGCCTTGTCGCCCGTCGGCGACAGGTGCAGGGCGAGACAGCCGGTGCTCACCTTGGCAATCGGTCGATGCCCGAGCGGCGCGGCCGTAGGCTCGCCGCGGGCCGAGGACCGGAGGGGACGACGTGGCACTGACTGGCAAGGTCGCAGTGGTGACCGGGGGCAACAGTGGCATCGGCAAGGCGATCGTGCTCGCCCTCGCCGCTCAGGGCGCGACGATCGTCATCGACTGGGTCGCTGATCAGCAGGCGACCGAGGCGCTCGAGAGCCAGGTGCGAGGCCTCGGGGACAAGGTCCTGGGCGTGGAGGCCGACGTGAGCAAGGTGGCCGATCTTGAGCGGCTCATCAGCTCGGCCGTCACGTCGTTCGGCCGGATCGACATCATGGTGAACAATGCTGGCATCGAGACGCGGACCTCGGTGCTCGACACCACCGAGGCGCAGTACGAGCGCGTCCTTGCCATCAATCTCAAGAGCGCGTTCTTCGGGACGCAGCTGGCGGCTCGCCAGATGATCACCCAGGGCGGCGGCGGGCGCATCATCAACGTGACGTCCGTGCACGAGGACTGGCCGATGCCCGGGAACACGGCGTACTGCGTGTCCAAAGGCGGGATGCGGATGCTGACGCGAACCGCAGGCGTGGAGCTCGCCGCCCACGGCATCCTGGTCGTCGGCGTCGGCCCTGGCGCCGTGGCGACGCCGATCAACGCGTCGACGCTCGGTGACCCTGCGGCGCTCGCGAAGCTGAACGCGGCGATCCCGCTCGGACGCATGGCCCAGCCCGAGGAGATCGGCTCGGTCGTCGCGTTCCTCGCGAGCGACGCCGCGAGCTACGTGGCGGCGACGACGATCTTCGCTGATGGCGGCCTCATGCAGTCGAGCCCCGGACTCTGAGCAGCACGGTCCGGGCTTGCCCGGACAGCCTCGCGCTACCCTTCGGCGCGACCCGCGCCCGACTCATAACGCCCAGGAGTGCCGAATGACCGAGGAGCAACGCCGGACCGCGTCCTTCGGTCGCCTAGAGGACGGCCTTCGATCCGCGAGCGAGTGGTACTGGTGGGGCCCGTACGTGAGCGAGCGCCAGTGGGGCACGGTCCGCGAGGACTACAGCCCCGACGGCAACGCGTGGGAGTACCTTCCGTTCGACGCCGCGCGCTCGACTGCCTACCGCTGGGGAGAGGACGGACTCGCGGGCTTCTGCGACGTCGAGCAGCACTTCTGCCTCGGGCTCGCGCTGTGGAACGGACGCGACCCGATCCTGAAGGAGCGGCTCTTCGGGCTCAACCAGTCTCAGGCGAACCACGGAGAGGACGTGAAGGAGTACTGGTGGTACCTCGACTCGGTGCCGAGCCATGTCTGGAACGTCTGGCAGTACCACTACCCGCAGTCAGCGTTCCCCTATCAGGAGCTGATCGACGTCAACAGCGCTCGAGGACTCGAGGACCCCGAGTACGAGCTCCTCGACACCGGCGTGTTTGACGACGACCGGTACTGGAAAGTTGTCGTCCGCTACGCGAAGGCCGACCCGACCGACGTGCTCTGGGAGATCGAGGTGACCAACGAGGGTCCTGAGCGCGACACAATCCACGTCCTGCCAACGGCGTGGTTCCGCAACACCTGGTCCTGGGAGCACGACACGGCCTCCCCGAAGCTCGAGGTCGACGGCCCCAGCTCGCTGCGCGTCGAGCATCCCTGGCTCGGCTCGCTGCGGCTCACCGCCAGCGACGGGCCGGATGCCACAGCCCCGGTCGTCCTCGTGTGCGACAACGAGTCAAACCCGAGCAGCGCCAACGCCGACAACTCGACGTCTCGGTACCCGAAGGACGCCATCAACGACCACGTCGTGCACGGCGCCGCGAGCGTCAATCCTGACGGCGTTGGCACGAAGGGATCGTTCTGGTACGTGCTTGACGTCGAGCCGCACGAGACGGTGCGCCTGCGCCTGCGCCTCCAGCCCCATGACGAGGCCGTCGCGAGCGCCCGCGACGCCTTGTTTGACGACACGTTCAGTGGCACGCTCAGCCAGCGATCGGGTGAGGCGGACGAGTTCTACGCCGCGATCACCCCGTCAGCGGCGAGTGAGGACGAGTGCCGGGTGCTGCGCCAGGCGTTCGCCGGGATGCTCTGGGGCAAGCAGCTGTACTACTACGACGTCGCGCGGTGGCTCGACGGCGACCCGACCCGCCCCGCCCCGCCACCGGGTCGAGCCGAGGGACGCAACTCGAGGTGGCGGAACTTCAACGCCTTTGACATCATGTCGATGCCGGACAAGTGGGAGTACCCCTGGTTCGCCGCGTGGGACCTGGCCTTCCACTGCGTCGCGCTCGCGAGGATCGACCCGGCATTCGCCAAGTACCAGCTGATCCTGCTGTGCAGGGAGTGGTTCCAGCATCCGAACGGTGGGCTCCCTGCCTACGAGTGGGACTTCGGCGACCTCAATCCCCCGGTCCAGGCGTGGGCCGCGCTCGAGGTGTTCGAAGCCTGCGGTGACCAGGACTTCGACTTCTTGAGCCGGGTGTTCGACAAGCTGCTCGTCAACTTCACGTGGTGGATCAATCGTGAGGACGCCGACGGCTCGAACCTCTTCGAGGGGGGCTTCCTCGGGCTCGACAACATCGGGCCGATCGACCGATCGCACCTGCCGCCGGGGTACTCGTTGCGGCAAGCCGATGCGACCGGCTGGATGGCGTACTACGCGCTCGCGATGGCTGTCATCGCCATGCTCCTCGACGACGCTGACCAACGCCCGACCGACGACCTCGTGCTCAAGTTCCTGGAGCACTTCGCCCTCGTTCGCAGGGCGCTCAACAGCCTCGGGCTTTGGAACGAGGACGACGGGTTCTTCTACGACGAGCTTGAAGCCCCCGACGGCTCGCACGCGACGGTCGCGGTGCACTCGATGGTCGGGGCGATCCCGCTTCTCGCCACGATGGTGCTCGACGAGGGAATCGTGCGCCGCTTCGGGCGCGTTGGCAAGCAGTGCACGGACCTCGTCGGCACCGGTGCCGTCGAGCTTGAAGAGCTCGACGACGAGCGCTCTGTGCGCGGCGAACCCGGCAGGCGTCGGCTGCTGCTGGGCGTCGTGGACATCACCCACGTCGAGCGTCTCGTCTCGCGGCTGCTTGACGAGTCCGAGTTCCTCTCCCCGTACGGGTTGCGCTCCCTGTCCAAGTACCACCTCGAGCACCCCTACGAGCTGGCTGTCGCAGGGTTCTCGGCGTCGATCAACTACGAGCCCGCCGAGTCGACGACGCGCATCTTCGGCGGGAACTCGAACTGGCGGGGGCCGATCTGGTTCCCCCTCAACTTCCTTGCCTGCGACGCCCTCGAGCGGCTCGGCGGTTTCTACGGCGACGACGTCACCGTTGAGTACCCGGCCGGCTCGGGCTCGTCCAGCACCTACCGCGAGATCGCGATGGACCTGCGACGCCGGCTGATCTCGATCTTCCTCGTCGACGCCGACGGTCGACGTCCGTGCTTCGGACAGATCGAGCGGTTCCGCACCGACCCGAGGTGGCGGGACAACGTCCAGTTCAACGAGTACTTCAATGGCGACAACGGAGCGGGTCTTGGCGCCTCGCACCAGACGGGCTGGACGGGCCTTGTTGCGGACCTGATCATTCGTGTCCACGCCGACACCGCCCGTCCGACCGACGTGCTCTTCTCGGGTGGCGCGAAAGCAACGTGAGCGAGACGCCGACCGCATCGAACGAGCCGGGTGCACCGCTGCTCGGCTCGACACTGGGCACGGGGGCGACGAGCTTCGCGGTCTTTTCGAGCGTGGCCGAGGGCGTCGATCTGTGCCTCTTCGACGACGACGGCGCCGAGTCGCGCATCGCGCTCGAGGCTGACAACTCGTTGTGGCGCGCCACGGTGGGGGGGGTCGGGGCCGGCCAGCGCTACGGCGTCCGCGTCCATGGCCCCTTCGACCCTTCTCGCGGCGTGTGGTGCGATCCCTCCAAAGTGCTCGTCGACCCCTACGCGCGTGCCATCGCCGGTCGCGTCGACCATCAGGACGGACAGCTCGCCGCGGGCAGCGGCGTCGACTCGGCGCCGCTCGTGCAGCGCAGCGTCGTCGTCGACGAGGCATTCGACTGGGGCGACGACGACGAGGTCCGACCGCACCACCCCTGGGAGGACACCGTCGTCTACGAGGTCCACGTTCGCGGTGCGACCATGCGGCATCCCGGCGTGCCCGACGGGATCCGTGGCACCTACGCCGGCGTTGCCCACGACGCCTTCGTCTCGCACCTCGTCGCGCTCGGGGTGACGACCGTCGAGCTGCTCCCGGTTCACGAGTTCGTCGACGAGTCGTTTCTCGCGCACCAGGGCCGCACCAACTACTGGGGGTACAACTCGCTCGGGTTCTTCGCCCCCGCCGCCCGGTACTCATCCTCGGGCGACACGGGCCCCCAGGTCCCCGAGTTCAAGTCGATGGTCAGAACGCTGCATCAAGCCGGGATCGAGGTCGTCCTGGACGTCGTCTACAACCACACGGCCGAGGGCGACGACGAGGGCCCATCGCTGTCGTTCCGGGGCATCGACGAGCCCGCCTACTACCGCCTCGATGACGAGTCCCACCTGATCGACACGACGGGCTGCGGGAACTCGATCAACTCGGCGAGCCCCGTCGCGATCGACCTCGTGATCGACTCGCTTCGCTACTGGGCCTCGGCGTGCCACGTGGACGGCTTTCGGTTCGACCTCGCCCCGACGCTCGCACGGCCGCACGGCCAGTTCGACCCTGGCGCCCCGATCCTCGTGCGCTGCCAGCACGACGCCGTGATCGCCTCGACCAAGCTCATCAGTGAGCCGTGGGACGTCGGCGGCGAGGACAGCTTCGCGCTCGGCCGCTTCCCGGATCCCTTCCGCGAGTGGAACGGCCGGTTCCGCGACACGGTGCGCGACTTCTGGCGCAGCGAGGAGGGCACGCTGTCCGAGCTCGCGACCCACCTCGCGGGCTCGACGGACCTGTTCGAGTCCGACGGGCGCCCCGACACGTCCTCGATCAACTTCGTGACGTCCCACGACGGCTTCACCCTGCGCGACCTCGTGAGCTACGACCAGAAGCACAACGAGGCGAACGGCCAGGACAACACCGACGGATCAGATGACAACCGGTCCTGGAACTGCGGGGTGGAGGGCGAGACCACCGACCCCGACGTCCTGGCGCTGCGAGGTCGCCAGGCGAGAGCGATCCTGACGACGCTCGTCCTCAGCCGGGGCGTGCCAATGCTCCTCGGCGGCGACGAGCTCGGCCACACCCAGCAGGGCAACAACAACCCCTACTGCCAGGACAACGAGCTGAGCTGGCTCGACTGGCCGCACGTCGACGACACGATGCTCGAGTTCACCTCGCGCCTGCTCGCACTTCGTCGAGACCATCCGGCACTTCGATCCCCGGGCGGCTACGACAACGCGTCGCCGCTCGAGTGGTACTCGACTGACGGCGCCGCCATGTCCGACGAGGCTTGGGAGGACACGAACTCGAGGTGCGTGGCGGTGCGCTCGGCGCACCACGACGACGAGGCGGTCATCCTCATCAACGGCTTCTGGGAGCCCGTCGGCTTCACGCTGCCCGGGTGCGCCGGCGAACGGCTGGTCGAGGTGCTGTGCACGTTCGATCCTGCTCGCCCTTCGAGCACACCGCGGCCGGGCGAGGTACTCGAGGTCCCGCCGAGGAGCATCCTGGTGCTGCTCGGCGAAGGAGCGGTCGACGACGCGCGTCAGGCGCGGTAGATCTGGCTCACGTAGTCGTCGAGCATCCTCGTCGCGCAGTACCGCGGCCCGAGGGTGCGGAGCGACGCGCGGACGCGCTCGAGCCATCCGACCGGGACCCCGCGCTCGTCGCGCTCGTAGTACAGCGGCTTGACCTCGTTGTCGATGAGGTCGTAGAAGGCCGTGGCGTCGCGCTCGTCCTTGGCCCCCTCGTCGGGGTCGACGCTGCCGTCGATGGCCCAGCCGTTGGACCCGTCGTAGGCCTCCATCCACCAGCCGTCGAGCACGCTCAGGTTGAGACCGCCGTTGAGCGCCGCCTTCATCCCGCTCGTGCCGCTCGCCTCGAACGGCGGCCTCGGAAGGTTCAGCCACACGTCGCAGCCGGCGACGACGGTGGTCGCCGAGCTCAGGTCGTAGTCCTCCAAGAACACGACCCTGTTGCCGACGTCGGGCACGCGCTTGAGGTCGAACATGCGCTGGGCGAAGGCCTTTGCGGCGTCGTCGAGCGGGTGGGCCTTGCCAGCGAAGATGAACTGCAGCGGGCGATCGTGGTCGAGCATGGCGATCGCGCGGTCCACGTTGTGCACGAGCAGATTGAGCCGCTTGTAGGTCGCGAGGCGCCGCGCGAAGCCGACCGTGAGGTACGTGGGATCGAACGCGTCGCGCCCGGCCTGGACGAAGTCGATGTCCTCCCCGCGAGCGAGGCGGTCGACGACGACCTTGCGCCGGACCTGGTAGACGAGCTCGTCGCGTTGGGTGCAGCGCACGTCCCAGAGGCGCTGGTCGTCGATCTCGTCGACCTGCTTCCACATGACCGGGTCGCTCGCGTTGCGCTCCCAGCCCTCGCCGAAGCACTCGGTGAGCAGCGACCGCATGGGTGGGGCCATCCACGTCGGGAGGTGCACCGCGTTCGTGACGTGGGTGATCGGCACCTCGTCGGTCGTGCCGAGGGGGAACATCTCATGCCACATCGCTCGCGCGATCGCGCCGTGGCGCTGGCTGACTGCGTTCGTGGAACGCGAGCCGCGGATGGCGAGTGGGGTCAGGCCGGTCGGCTCCGCAGCGTCGGCGGGGTGCATCCGACCGAGCGCGATGACCTCGTGGGGGTCGAAGTGCAGCGAGTCGAAGAGCCGGCCGAGGACGGTCAGCACCTCGTCCCTGCTGTAGGTCTCGTTGCCCGCTGGCACCGGCGTGTGCGTCGTGAAGACGAACGTCGAGCGGGACTGCTCGACGACGTCGGCGCAGTGGATGGCGGTCGCGTCATGCTCGGCGGCGAGCGACGAGGCGACGGCGAGCGTCGCGAGCGCGGCGTGCCCCTCGTTCAGGTGGTAGAGCGACGGCGCGATCCCCATGGCGCCGAGCGCCCGCACCGCACCGACCCCGAGCAGCGCGTACTGGGCCAGGCGGATCGACGAGTTGCCCTCGTAGAGCCTCGATGAGACCCAGCGCTGCACCGGGGAGTTCTCGCCCAGCTCGGCGTCGAGCAGGTACAGCGGGACCCGGCCGACCTGCACCCGCCAGACGTGCGCGGCGAGCTCCCCGTCCCAGATGGGCACCTTGATCGTGAGGGGGGAGCCGTCGGCCAGCGTCACGCGCACCGCAGGCATCACGTTGGGGTCCGACTCGATCCAGTACTCCTGCTGCCAACCAGAGCGGTCCATCCGCTGGTGGAAGTAGCCCCGCCGATAGAAGAGCCCGACCCCGACGAACGGCAGCGCCTGGTCGGAGGCCTCCTTCAGCAGGTCGCCTGCGAGCACGCCGAGCCCGCCCGAGTACACCGGCAGCGATCGATGCACGCCGAACTCCGCGCACAGGAACGCAACGGGCCCCTCGAGCGCCGGCTGGTCCGCTCGCTCGAGGTCGTCGGTCATGTCGCTCTCGACGCGCTCGAGCTGCTCGAGGAACCGCTCGTCGGTCGCGAACGAGAGGGCGTCTGGCTCGGAGAGGTCGCGCAGGAACCGCACCGGATTCTCGTTGCTGAGCCCGAATCGGTGCGCGCCGAGCAGTCGGAAGAGCTCGCGGCCCCCCGGGGTCCAGGACCACTTGTAGTTGTACGCGATCTCTGCGAGCGGCCGGAGCGGCTCGGGCAGTCGCCGCGCAAGCCGCTCGATCGCGCGCGTCAAGTCGCGCGAGCCGTCCCCGAGGTGCGACTCGCCGGATCCACGAGGCGGCATGAGACGTCGAACTTAGCGGACGTCACCGGCGGAATCGGGGTCCCTCGTGGTCACCGGTGGCCGTAGACGACAAACCCGAGCGGCGGCAGGATGAGCGAGGCGCGGTCGGCTCTGCCGTGCCACGGCTCGTGGCTCGTTTCCACGCTCTGTCTCACGGCGTGACCCGATCCGCCGTACTCACTGGCGTCGCTGTTGACCAACAGCGACCACGTGCCCGCGGCAGGCATGCCGACGAGATAGTCATCATGGGGCTCGGGGGTCGCGTTCAGCACCGCGACGAGCAGGGAGCCAGCACCATCGTGGCGCAGGATGCTCACGACGCTGTGGTCCGCGTCGTCGGCGTTGATCCACGTGAAGCCACGGTCGTCGAGGTCGTCTCGATGCAGTGCCGCCTCGCTCCGGTAGAGGTGGTTCAGGCGTGCGATGAGCGCGGCAATGCCTCGGTGCTCGGACTGCTCCATGAGGTGCCAGTCAAGGCTGCGCTCGTGCGACCACTCGCTGCGCTGGGCGAACTCGTCACCCATGAAGACAAGCTTCTTGCCTGGCTGGACGAGCTGGTAGCCGAAGAGGAGCCGCAGGTTCGCAAATCGCTGCCAGTCGTCACCGGGCATCTGGTCGAGCAGCGAGCCCTTGCCGTGGACGACCTCGTCGTGGGAGAGCGGCAGGATGAACTGCTCCGAGGTCGCGTACACCGAGCGGAACGTGAGCAGCCCGTGGTGAAAGCTTCGGTGAACCGGCTCCTTGGCGAGGTAGTCCAGCGTGTCGTGCATCCAGCCGAGGTCCCACTTGTAGTCGAAGCCGAGCCCCCCGTCGCTCGTCGGGGCCGTCACCCCTGGCCAAGAGGTCGACTCCTCGGCGACCGTGATCGCGTCAGGGAACGCGCGGTGCAGCTCGTCGTTGCACGTCTGGAGGAACTCGACCGCCTCAAGGTTCTCGCGGCCACCGAATTGGTTGGGCACCCACTCGCCGGGCTCCCTCGAGTAGTCGAGGTACAGCATCGAGGCGACCGCGTCGAAGCGGAGCCCGTCGACGTGGTAGCGGTCGAGCCACGAGCACGCCGAGCTCAAGAGGAACGACCGGACCTCGTGGCGCCCGTAGTTGAAGATCAGGCTGTCCCAGTCGGGGTGCACGCCCTGCCTGGGATCGGCGTGCTCGTAGAGGTGCGACCCGTCGAAGGTCGCGAGTGCGAAGGCATCGCTCGGGAAGTGCGCGGGCACCCAGTCCAAGAGCACGCCGATGCCGGCCTGGTGCAGGTCGTCGACGAGGGCCGCGAAGTCGTCAGGTGTGCCGTAACGCGCCGTCGGCGCGAAGAACCCCGTGACGTGGTAGCCCCATGACCCGTAGAAGGGGTGCTCGCTCACCGGCAGGAACTGCACGTGCGTGAAGCCGTATACATGAACGTGCTCGATCAGGCGCGGTGCGATCTCGGCGTAGGTGAGCGATCGGTCCTCCTCTTCGACGCAGCGCGCCCATGAGCCCAGGTGCACCTCGTAGATGGAGATCGGCTGGTCGACCGACTGGCGGGACCCGCGCGTCGCCATCCACTCGTCGTCGCCCCAGGTGTGGCGCAGCTCGGCGGTGATCGACGCCGTGCCCGGCGCGAGCTCGCTGTGCTTGGCAAACGGGTCCGCCTTGTCGAACGGGTCGCCACCGAGCGTCGAGGCAAGCTTGAACTTGTAGCGCTCGCCGAGGCCGACGCCCCCGATGAAGCCCTCCCAGATGCCCGTGTCCTCGTGCCTCGCGAGCGGGTGCTGGCGCCCGTCCCAGCCGTTGAAGTCGCCGACGACCTCGACCCAGGCGGCGTTCGGGGCCCACACCGAAAAGTACGTCCCGCGCCGCCCGTCGACCTCCATCTCGTGGGCGCCCAGCCGGTCGTACAGCCGAGCATGGCGTCCCTCGTTGAACAGGTGCTCGTCGATCGACCCGAATCGCGTGACGGCGAAGTCCGTCCCTTCGTGCGCCTCGGCCCGGCCAGCGCCGGGCCAGAGGTCCGCAGGGCGACGCTCACCGAGCTCATCCAGGGCATCGACGACCAATGGGTCCGCGTCCATGGACTGCACGGGGGGATCGATGCGCAGCTGCCAGTTCGCCCGCTCGACCGAGGTGCCGGGCAGGTTCACCGCGTCTCGCTCGCCCACGAGGTCGCCCAGCTGGACGATCACCACCCCCGCGTCGCTCATCGCCAGGGCGTCATGGGTGGCGCTGAGCAGCTCGTAGGGCGGCTCGTCGGGAAGGCTCGAGGTCGTCACGGGGCGCAGCGTCGCAGACATGAGTGCCGTGCGCTCGAGGTCGCGCTGCTCGCGCATCGTGGCTGCGGTCGTCTCATCGACCTGGCCGTACTGAAGTCGCTCGTCGATGTCGATGGACCGCCACCAACCCTCGAACGTCGGCAGGTCGTGTGTCGTGAAGGAGGCCACGGAGCCGGGAGGCACGGCTGCCTCGAACAGCGGGCCGCTCTGGGACACCGAGAGGACGACGGCGAACGAGCGGCGGATGCCGTCGTGGTCCATCGCGCGGCGCACCGCGGCGTCAACCGTGCCGAGGTCCTCCCCGACGATCGCAGCTTGGTGGCGCTCGGCTTCGATGGCGAGGACGGCGAGCAGCTCGTCGAGCGGCGCGTTGACGTAGACGCCCTGGGAGGCCGTTGCTCCCCGGGGGATGCAGTAGAGGCGCTGTAGCCCAAGCACGTGGTCGATGCGCAGCATGCCCGACACACCCAGGTGGTGAACCAGCGCGGCGCGGAACAGGGCGTGGCCCGTCGCGCTCGACGCCTCGAACCTGGGCGGCGGGAAGCCCCACCACTGCCCGGCGGGGAAGAACCGGTCTGGCGGCGCCCCCACGGACAGCTCCTCGACGTACTGGTCGCGATGGCGCCAGCTGTCGTAGCCGCACGAGTGGGCGCCGATGGGGAGGTCGAGCGACAGGACCTGGCCCCGCTCCTCGCATCGTGCGGCGACCCGGGTGAGCTGCTGGTCGGCGAGCCACTGGCTAAAGCAGTATCGCTCGACGACACCGGCTTCAACATCGCTCGCCTCGACGCCGCCATCGCGGAGCCTCGTGGGCCAGGCGTGCCAATTGATCCCAAGCCGGTCGCCTGCGGCTCGAAAGCGCGCGTAGTCAGTGACCGCCGGTCGCGACGCGATGAAGGCCTCGAGCTCGCGGAGCCGAGGTGAGCCGGCGTCGTGCAGGGCGGCGAGGAGCTCGCCGAGCACCTCGCGCTTGATTGCCATCGAGCGTGCGCCGTCGACGAGGGGATGCATCTTGGACGCGGCGTCGCGAGCCGCACGCTTGAGCTCGCTCGCGCGGGCGATGAGGCTCGGGGGCGTCGTCGCGTCGAACTCCGCCTCCACGTCGATCCATCGCTCGTGCCAAAAGAGCCGGCTCACCGGCAGGTAGGGACTCGGCTCGAATGGCTCTGGTCCGAACCCATCGAGCAGCGGGAGCGTCGAGACCACTGAGGCGCCGTGTCGTGCGACGAGCTCGGCGAGCTCGTCGAGGTCGGTGAGATCACCGCAGCCCCAGCTGCGGTCGCTGTGGAGCGCGAACACGGGGACCGACACGCCGACGGCGCGCCAGGTCCCATCGAACCGGCCCCTCGCACCCCGCAACGGCTTGGCGAGGATGTGTGAGTGGGCCTCGGTCCTCGAGGCTCGGACCGTGAGCGAGTGGTACCCGGGCTCGAGCTCGACGGGCAGCGCGAGGCCACGGCGGCGCGTCGCTCGCGCCCCGGGACTCTCGTCATGGCCGAGCTCGTCGACAGCCACGGCCCACTCAAAGACCTGCCCGTCCTCGGTGTCGAGGACGCACACGAGCTTGCGTGCCCGCGACGGCGGGCTGACGGCGATCGTGGCGTGGCCCTGGGCGACGACCTGGACGGGGTCGAGGAGCTCGAGGGACCGCCGGGCTCGACGATCGGCGAGCGAGCGCGCGGGATCGCGTCCTGCATCTGGCTCGCCGAGCGCCTCGAGCACCGCGACGAGCGACTCGCGGTCTGCGGTCCGCCGCACGCCCCCGTGGTCGACGTACGAGACAAGCACGCCGCTGTCGACGGCGAGCGCTGCGAGCGCGGGCGGCAAGGACTCCTCGGACGACTCCATCAGGTCGGGGTGCTCGCGTACTCGGCGTTGGGGGACCAGGCGATGAGATTTGGCAGGAACCTGCTCGGCGCGTCCTCGACGCGGGGGAGGGCTCGTGCCGCGATGCGGGCGTCTTCTAACCCGTTGGCCGCGAGCCGAGCACGGTAGATGGCGCCGCTCGTGACCGCCGAGTCCGAGTCGATCCGGTGCGACGCAACGGGATAGGGCGCCGAGTCGGGGGGCCGCACCCAAACGTCCACGGTGAGGTCGCTCGCGCCGAGTCCGGGGTGCGCGACGGCGACGTCGACGCTCACGACCTCGGAGTCGCGCTCGACACCGAGTACGTGGACAGCCAGGTGCGGCCACGCCTGCTCGATCCGCTGGAGGTTCGACGCGAGACGTCGGGCCCGAACAGCCTCGTTGCCCGCAAGGCGCCCTGCGCGCACGACGCTCGGCAGGTAGCAGTCCTCGACGTACTGCTGGACCATCCGGTGGGATCGCCAGGTATCTGCGAGCGTCGCCATGGACTGGCGTACCGACGCGAGCCAGCGACGGGGGATGCCAGCGCCGTCTCGCTCGAAGAAGCACGGGACGATGTCGCGCTCGAGCTGGGAGTACAGCGACTCGGCGTCGAGCATGTCCTGCAAGGCGTGGTCCTCGATCATCTCGTCGGTGCCGATGCTCCAGCCGATCGGTGGGGCGCCCGGTATGGCGTCGCGCCACACCTCGTCCCACCAGCCGTCGAGCGTGCTGAAGTTGAGCGCCCCATTGACGCCCGCCTTCATGCCGCCGATGCCGCACGCCTCGAGGGGGCGGCGTGGCGTGTTCAGCCAGAGGTCCACGCCCTGTGCGAGAACACGGTCGGCGGTGAGGTCGAAGTCCTCGATGAACACGAGCCGGTGCGAGAGCCCCCGCTGGGCTGCGAAGTCCGTCACGGTCTGCAGCAGGCGCTTGCCGGACTCGTCGTCTGGGTGGGCCTTGCCGGCGAAGACAATCTGGATCGGCCGCTTGGGATCGGTGAGCAGCCGCTCGAGCCGCTCGGGGTCCGACAGGAACAGCGTGGGTCGCTTGTAGGCGACGAACCTTCCGACGAATCCGATCGTGAAGGCGTCGGGATCGAGGAGGTGGTCCACTTCGTCGCGCTCGGCGTCGGATGCCTCAGGGTCCAGGGCGTCTCGCCGCCGGTCCCTGGTCGCGATGACGAGCCGCTGTCGCGCGACACGGGACGCGTGCCACAGCTCGGCGTCGTCGGCGTCAAGGAGGTTCGCCCAGGACTCGGGCTCGCCGGGGACTCGGCGCCACTCGTCACCCAGCTGGCGGTCGAGCAGTCGGTCGATCTCAGGCGTGATCCACGACTGGAGGTGCACGCCGTTGGTCACGTGGCCGATCGGCACCTCGTCGACGGGGAGCCGTGGCCACAGGCCGCCCCACTGCTGTCTGGTCACGGCGCCGTGGAGCCGGCTCACGCCGTTGTGCGCGTCGGTGAGACGCAGGCCGAGCACGGTCGGACAGAACGTGTCCGTCGGATCCTCGGGCCGATAGCGCCCGAGGGCGAGCAGCTCTTCGAGCTCGATCCCCAGGATCTCGGCGTAGGGGGCGAGGTACGGCGCCGCGAGCGAGGGCGGGAAGTAGTCGTGCCCGGCGTTCACAGGGGTGTGCGTGGTGAACACCATCTGGGCGGCCCCGATGCGGCGCGCGACGGGGAAGCCGACGTTGTGGCGCGACGCGATCGCGGCGATCTGGGCCAGCGCTGCGAATGCCGTGTGCCCCTCGTTGAGGTGCAGCACGCTCGGCTCGGTGCCGACGAGCGACAGCGCGCGTATCCCCCCGATGCCGAGAACGAGCTCTTGTTGGATCCTTGTCTCGAGGTCGCCGCCATAGAGGCGCGCAGAGATGAGCCGATCGCCGCGGGCGTTCTGCTCGACGTCGGTGTCGAGCAGGTAGAGCCAGGTCCGTCCGACTGGCGCGGTCCACACCTGGGCGGTGACGACGCGTCCCGGGAACGGCACCTCGACGGCGAGCGGCGTGCCGTCGAGGTGCCGCAGCAGGGTCACGGGCAGTCCGTTCGGATCGAGCACCTCCCAGACCTCGCGCTGCACGCCGGCCTGGTCCAGGCGCTGGTGGGAGGACTCGCGGTACAAGAGCCCCACCCCGACGAGCGGCACGCCAAGGGCGCTTGACGACTTGAGCTGCTCGCCAGCGATGGCCCCGAGCCCCCCTGCGAAGATCGGGAGCGAGTCGGTCAGGGCGAACTCAGCGGCAAAGTAGGCGACTCGAAGCACGGGCGCGCCCCCGTGGGTCGTCGGGTACCACGTGATTGGCGCCTCATGGAGGTAGTCGGATCGGTCCTCGACGACCTCGTGCGCGAGGGCTGCGAGCTCGGCGTTGGCCCGAAGGCGCGTTCGCACGACCGCCGGTCCCGCGCGGCGAAGGAGCCGCAGCGGCCACTCGAGCTCGCTCGGCGTCTCCTCGGCGAACAGGCCAGCGAATAGCGCCCGAACGTCCATGTGCCAGGTCCAGCGCAGGTTCGAGGCCAGGGCAACGAGCTCTTCGAAGGAGACCAGATCAGGGGCGGTGGCGACCGATGTCTCCTGATCGTGCACCTCGCACCCCCTTCCAGGATCCATCATTCCCCACTTGGAGCCTGCAGACGCCCACTTGTCGACGACGAGCATCCGTGCGGGTCCGCGGCTCGGCTCGCAATCCGCGTCATCATTGCGTGAGCGAGGAGGCGACATGCCCGAGACCCAACCTGACGGCACGTCTAAGCGCCGTCTCGACAACCGCCAGATCCTTACAGCGATCGCTGTTGGGCTGCTGGTGTGGTTCGCCGTCAGCAACTGGCAGACCGTGACGATTCACTTCTGGCTCACCACGGCGAAGGCGCCGCTGTTCCTTGTGATCGTGTTGTCAGCCCTGCTGGGTGGTGCGGTCGTCCGGTTCGCACGACGGCGTGGCGGGTCGCCGAAGCACCACTGATTCTGCAGCACCCGACTGGCTGGTGCTGCTCAGCTCATTGCCCCAGACCCCGGAAGGTGCGGCGTCGCTTCGAGCGTCGCGCCGTAGCATCCTGACCAGTCCCGATCGCCGAGGAGGCCCTATGCGCAGCATCCAGCGAGCGTCACTCCTCATTGCCGTGACCGCCGCCACCGTCTTCGGGGTCACTGCCGTCGTCGCTGCGTCGGTGCCGTCACGAGCGCTCGTGCGTTCGGTCCCCAGGGCGGACTGGACCACGTACCACCACGACGGGCTCCGCACGTCGGACGGCGCGATCACGGGTACGTTCACGTCGCTCAAGGCTCGACTCAACTGGCACCTTCCTACGTCGTTAGCCTCGAATAAGAACGACCAGATCTACGGCTCGCCGCTCGTCGTCGGCGACACCGTGTTCGTCACCACGCTTGAGAATCGCGTCTACGCCGTCTCGACGGTGACGAGGAGGACGATCTGGGAGCGGGATCTCGGGGAGAGGTACACGCAGCCCAACGGCGTGTGTGGCGACATCAAGCCGAACACGGGCATCGTCTCGACGCCGGTGATCGACGAGAGCCGGGGCGAGCTGTTCGTGGTCGCCGCCGTCGGCACCGGGCCGGGCGGCACCAACCCGGTGCATCGGCTCTTCGGGCTCTCCCTCGCCACAGGTCACCTGCTGTTCGAACGAGGCGTGGACCCGCCCGGCCAGCAGGTCATCTACCTGCTGCAACGGCCCGGGCTTGCGATCGCGCACGGGCGTGTGATCATCGGCTTCGGGGGCAATGGCGGCGACTGCGGCAACTACCACGGCTGGGTCGTGAGCGTGCCGGAGACTGGCAGCACCGCGATCGATCGGTACGAAGCCGCGAGCAAGCCGGGCCAGGGCAGGGGAGCGGTGTGGATGGGCGGCGGCGCACCAACCGTCGACAAGGCGGGCAACGTCTACGTCGCAGACGGAAATGGCAACGCAACGTCGTCGTCAGATACCTATGACTTCAGCGACGCCGTGCTGAAGCTCACGCCGACCATGCACCTCATCGACTGGTTCGCACCGTCGACCTGGTACTCGGACAACCTGGGGGACCTCGACCTCGGGACGGGTGTGCCGCAGCTTCTTCCAAACGGCCTGCTGCTGCAGGTAGGCAAGACCCAGACGGGCTACGTTCTCAACCCCTCGCACCTCGGGCACATCGACGGCTCGGTGCGCACGTTCCCGATCTGCGTGGGCCTGGGCGACGGCGTTGGCGGTGACGCACTGGTCGGCTCGCTCGTCGTCGTGCCCTGTGACGGCGGCCTCGACGCCGTCCGGGTGTCCGCGACCTCGCCGTACGGCACCGTGGCGTGGACTCAGCCCGCGGTCACCGGCTTGGGCACGGGCCCGCCCGTCTACGCGGCGGGAACGGTGTGGGCAATCGCAGGTTCCGACAGCGGCTCGACGCTCTACGGGCTCAACCCCAACAGCGGTGCCATCAAGCTGCAGTTCGCGTACGGGGCGACGCAGAACCACTTCCCGACCCCCGCCATCGGCGACAACATGGTGATCGTCGCCTCGAACACCCAGCTGCTCGGGTTCGCCCCCGGCTGAGGGCTCCCTCGCGGCTCGCTGACCGACGTGGAAGCCGACACCCCCCGGAAGTACCATGAGGCAGGGACCATGGGTCCGAGGCGGGAAGGAGGAAGCCGTGCCCTTGTCGGACCACGAGCAAAAGATTCTCGCCGAGCTCGAGGAGTCCCTCAATCGTGAGGACCCCGAGTTCGCGGACAAGGTCCGCAACGAGTCGCTCTACCGTCACGCGGGTCGCCACGCAAAGTGGGCGGCCGCCACCTTCTTCCTCGGGCTCATCCTCCTCGTGTGGCTGTACGCCACGTCGCTGTTCTTGGGTCTCCTCGGCGTCGCGATCATGTTCGTCTCGGCCGTCGTGATCCAGCAGAGCCTCCGACGCATGGGACGCGCGAGCTGGCACGACATCACAAGGGGCTTTCAAGGCACACAGCCGTCCGGGGCCGCGGGCATCGAGCGCAACGTCCACGAGGCCCGCGACTGGTTCAAGAACCGCTTCCGTCGCGACGACGACTGACGTCGGTGCCGGACCGAGCCGGCAGCGTCCTCGCGATTGACATCGGCGGCACCAAGATCGCCGCTGCAACGGTCGACCACGTCGGCCGCGTGTCGGCGAGGTCGTCGATCGCGACGCCGAAGGACCGCGACGCGAAGGAGCTGCTCGCCGAGGTCGTCGAGCTCGCGAAGCGCGTGCAGTCGCGGGCAGAGGTGCCGCTCGGCGTCTGCGGTGTCGGCTGCGGCGGGCCTATGGACAAAGAGACGGTGTCCCCGCTCAACATCCCGGCGTGGCGTCGGTTCCCACTCGCCCAGATGCTCGGCGACGAGCTCGGGCTCGAGGTACTCGTCGACAACGACGCGAAGGCGATCGCGCTCGCAGAGGGCTGGCTCGGCGCCGCGCGCGGCTCGAGCAACTTCCTTGCCATGGTGGTATCGACTGGTGTCGGCGGCGGCATCGTGCTCGACGGCAGGTTGCTCGGAGGTCGTCTCGGCAACGCGGGCCACGTCGGGCACGTCATCGTCGAGCCAGGAGGTCGTTGGTGCTCGTGCGGCGCACGAGGCTGCCTCGAGGCCGAGGCGTCGGGCTCTGCGATCCAGTCGGTGACCGGCGCGCCCGCGGCGTCGGCGACGACGGAGGTCAGGGCTCGAAGCGGGACGCTCGTAGGTCGCGCGATCGCCTCGGTGGCGAACCTCCTTGACCTCGAGCTCGCCGTCGTCGGCGGTTCGGTCGCACTCGGGTTCGGCGACCCGTTCTTCGGCGCGGCCCAGGCGGAGTTGTCGGCGCGGGCGAGGCTCGACTTCTCGAGGGCGTGCCGGGTCGTGCCCGTGGGCCTCGGCGCCCTGGCACCGCTCGTGGGCGCCGGCGCGGTCGCGCTTCGGCACGTGGGCGTGACCGAGATTCCCCAATGAATGTCCGACACGTCGTGGATGAACCGCGAGGTAGGTCAGGGGTGGCGACCTCGTTGCGTGAGCTTGCCCCGGTTCTGGGCCATCCGTCCGCCTGGCGGACTGCTGCGGTGAGCGCGGTTCGATTCGCGCCGCGTGGGTGGTGGCGACGGGCACCGTTCCTGCCGTTCCCCGACGCGAGGTACTGGCGCTTTCGAATGGAGACGGCCTACGGCGACGAGGCCGCCGCGCCAGGAGTCGACGATCTCGTGACGGTGATGCGCTGGTCGCGCCGTGCGACCAGGCGCCAACGGTAGGGTTTCGGGCCATGGGGCGCGTGCTCCTACTGAACGCGACCTACGAGCCGCTGCAGCTGGTGTCCGACCGTCGCGCCGTCGTGCTGCTCCTTGTCGGACGCGCAGAGGCTGTCGCGACGCATGACCAGCCACGAATCATCCGGTCCCCGCGATTGACCGTGACCGTGCCGTCGATTGTGCGGCTGACCACGTTCGTGCGCCTACCGCCGCACGCGCGCATCCCGCCCGTGACGCGCCGAGCGGTGCTCGCGCGTGATCGTCAGCGATGTGCGTACTGCGGCGAGCACGCCGACACGGTCGACCACATCGTGCCGCGGAGCCGTGGGGGTGTCCACGACTGGAGCAACGTCGTCGCGGCGTGCCGTCGACACAACGTCGAGAAGGGCGACCGCCTGCTCGAGGAGCTCGGATGGCGCCTGCGTCACGAGCCGAGCGCCCCGCAGGGGCTGTGGTGGCGCTGGCGCCCGATCGAGGACCCCGATCCGCTCTGGGCGCCTTTCCTGCCGCTCGCATCGTGACGACGCGGTCGGCGTCGCTGTTCGACGTCGAGCCGGTCCGCTTGCTGGAACGCTCCACGCTCGGCGTGCTCGGCCACGGCGACACCGTCGTGGTGCTCGGTGCGCGCCAGCCGCTCGGGGACCTCGACGCCGCCGCACTTGATCGAGAGGGCATCGGTGTCCGCCGGCGCAAGGGCGGCGGTGGTGCCGTCCTGCTGCGCCCCGCCGATCGCTGGGTCGAGCTGTGGCTGCGTGCGCCCGCTGGTCCACGTGACCACGACGTGCGGGCGTCGGCATACCTCGTTGGAGAGTGGTGGCGCGGGGCGCTCGAGGCCCACGGGGTCGTCGCCGAGGTGCATCGTGGTGCGGTGCGTGACCCGGACCAAGGTGCGATCGCGTGCTTCGCGGGGCTCGGCCCCGGTGAGCTCACCGTGCGAGGGCGCAAGGTCCTCGGGATCTCCCAGTGGCGGACTCGCGAGGGTTCGCTCGTCTCGAGCGTGCTCGCCGTCGAAGAGCCCGACGACCTCCAGCGGTACCTGTCTCCAAGGAGTGCCGCGGTCCCCAAGCTGGGCGAGTCCGCGTCGATCCGGTCGATGTCGCCCGGCCTCGCGGTCGATGACGTGCTTGGGACCTTCGTTCACCTCGTCTCGCGGTCCGACCACGCGATCGTCGTCGACCGCCAGCCCTTCTCCTGAGCCCTCAGCGCTCCTCCCCTCCAGCCCGCCACCTCGCGTCGGCACCGCGCCACGCGCCCACCGGCCCGCAGGCGCCCGCGCACGCGTGAAATGAGCGCGAAGATTGTTGACAGGTGGAGGGGAAGGGCATACTGTGGCGCGAAGTGGTTCGAAGGGGAGGGGCCCTTCGAACCGAGTCGGAAGGATGCAGTTGTCGGGGTTCGTTGGGCGGTTCGACCACAGTCTCGATGCGAAGGGGCGGGTGATCCTGCCTGCGCGGTTCCGGTCGAGCTTCGAGCGCGGGGGTTGCCTCACCCAGAACTTCGAGCGGTGCCTGTCGCTGTGGACCCCAGGGGAGTTCGACCGTCAGGCCTCCGAGATGCTCATCGCCGCTCGCGAGGGGACCGCCGCTGCGAGGAACTTCGCCCGTGTCTGGGCGGCTGGGTCGGTCGACGTCGAGATCGACCGCCAGGGTCGGATGGGTGTCCCGTCGCACCTTCGCGAGTTCGCGGGCCTCGGCTCCGAGGTGCTCGTGACGGGTGCGATCGATCACATCGAGTTGTGGAATCCCGAGGAGTGGCGGGTGCGGGTTGCGCCCGCGCAGGCGATCTTCCTCGGAGAGACCGCGTGAGACAGAAAGGAGCACGAGCAACCGCGTCGCCGTCACGGCACGCCAGGACCATGCGCAGCCTCCCGACCGGGCCGGTGGAAGACTTCTCCTCCGCCCTCTTCCCCGTCGGTCGCCGGGGCCCCTATCCCGGACGCACCACTCCGGTCGGGGGGCTGCGAATGGCCCAGGTGTACTCCCACTCTCCCGTCCTCCTTGAGGCCGTGACCGAGCTGCTCGCGCACGTCCCAGCGGGGGTCGTGATCGACGGCACGCTCGGAGGGGGCGGTCACGCCTCGGCGCTACTCGAGCGCCGCGACGACCTGGTCGTGCTCGGACTCGACCGGGACAGCGCCGCGATCGAGGCAGCAGGCGCCGCGCTCCAGCGGTTCGGGACTCGCGCGGTGCTCCGCCAGGCGCGGTTCAGCTCGATGGCCGAGGTGCTGTCGGCGTCCCGGGCGACCGGCATGATCGACCCTTCGCTCGAGGTCGTCGGCGTGCTGCTCGACCTCGGCGTGTCGTCGCACCAGCTCGACACGACGTCGCGCGGCTTCTCCTATCGCAGCGAGGGACCTCTCGACATGCGGATGGGCACCGACGACGGGCCAACTGCAGCGGAGTACCTCGCACACGTCGACGAGGCCACCCTCGCGTCGCTGCTGGCGGCGAACGGCGAGCGTCGGTTCGCGCGCTCGATCGCCCGGTCGATACTCGACACCAGGCCCACGAGCACAGCGGAGCTGGCTGTCGCGGTGGAGCGCGCCGTGCCTGCCGCCCTACGCCGCCACGGCCACGTCGCGTCGCGCACGTTCCAGGCATTGCGCATCGCCGTCAACGACGAGCTCGAAGAGCTGGCCGCAGGGCTCGCGGCCGCGCGCGAGCTCCTTGCAGTCGGAGGCCGCCTCGTCGTGATCTCGTATCACTCGGGGGAGGACACGCTGGTGAAGTCGACGATGCGCGACGCCGCGACCGGCGGTTGCGTCTGCCCGCCGCAACTGCCCTGCGTGTGCGGGGCGACGCCGACGTTCCGTCTTGTCTCTCGCGGTGCGCACAAGTCGACCGCCGAAGAAGTTGCCCGGAACCCCCGCGCCAGAAGCTCGAGGCTCCGAGCGGCAGAGCGAGTTTCGGTGGGCTCACCGTGACGCCCCGGGCTGCTGCCACCGCGCGCACCGAGCCGCCCCGAGTCGCGCCCCAGCCTCCTCGTGCGGCGCCCCGCCGCCCGCCCGCGCCACGCCCTGCGGTCGCAGCCGCGGACCCGAGGCGTGCAACAGCCCTGCTGCGACGACGCCCGAAGCCGGTCGCAGTGGCGATTGGCGTCGTGGTCGCGTGCCTGCTCGCGGTCGTGGGGGGCAACATGCAGCTGGCCGCTGGTCAGCTCCGACTCGAGCAGGTGCAGTCGCAGCTGACCCAGACTGAGGCCGCCTATGCCGCCGCGCTCGCTTCGGTGGCCGCCGCGACGTCGCCGCAGGCGCTGGCGCGAATCGCGGGACTCCGCACGGCTCCACGCGAGATCCTCCCCGTCTACTCGGTGCCGCTCCGCAAGCGGCTCCCCGCGCCCACGCTCTCGTCGGCCCCCTGCTGCACGCTGACCCAGGGTCCATGACCCGGGACCTCCCGCGACGTCCAGCGACGGCTCGCACCGCCGTTGCCGCGCGAGCTGGCGGGCTCAGCCGACGTCGCCTTCGCCTGATTCGCGGGGTCGTCCTCGTGGGTGTCGGGGTGCTCGTGTTCCAGCTCGTCAACCTCCAGGTCGTACGAGCGGCGCACTTCGGCCAGCTCTCGTCGAACCAGCTTCTCCAGGACGTGACGGTGCCGGCGCTGCGAGGGTCGATCTACGACCGCAACGCGCAGATTCTCGCGATGTCGATCCCGACGAGCATGGCGGTGGCGGACGACTTCTTGATAAAGGACCCCGCAGGCGAGGCGGCCGCACTCTCCCCGCTGCTCCACATCTCTGCGGCCAAGCTCGTGCCCAAGCTCGAAGAGCAGAACGGGTACGTGATGCTCTCGTCGAACGTGAGTGTTGTGAGCGCAGCGATCCTGAGCAAGGACCAGCTGCCAGGGATCTCGGTCATCGCGTCGTCGGTTCGCTCCAACCCCGATGGCTCGCTCGCCGCGACGGTCCTCGGCGGCGTGGACAACGCCGGGCTCGGATCTGCGGGGCTCGAGTACCAGTACCAGCAGCTGCTCGGGGGCCAGAGTGGCACCGAACGAGTCCTCGAGACCCCATACGGCGTGAGCCTGCCAACGGGGCGCGTCGTCGTCCTGCGACGGCCCATCGCCGGCGAGAGCCTCGAGCTCACCTTGGACGCGCCGCTGCAGTACGTGACCGAGCAGGCGCTCGGCCAGGAGCTCATCGCGTCGCACGGCCTGTCCGGCACGGCGATCGTGCTCGACACGGCAACGGGCCAGATCCTGTCGATGTCGAGCCTCGTGAACACGACCGAGCACGACTCGACGCTCGTCGCCCCGCAGTCCTGGCCGACGTCGACCGGGATCACGGGGATCCAGGACGCCATGAACAACCTGGGAGTCACGCAGACCTACGAGCCAGGCAGCGTGTTCAAGATCGTGCCGTTCTCCGCGGCGCTGCTCGACCATGCGATCACCCCGAGCACCCAGCTGTCGGTCCCGTACCAGGTGGTCATCGCCGGGCACGTGTTCCACGACGCCGAGCAGCACGGCCTCGAGAGCCTCTCGGCGACCCAGGTGCTCGAGTACTCCTCCAACATCGGCACCTACGAGATCACAAGGGCTCTCGGGGAGTCGGGACTGCTCGCCGGTGTCGCTCGGCTCGGCTTCGGCCAGCCCACCGGCCTCAACTTCCCCGGTGAGTCCCAGGGGCTCGTCGCAACCGCCCAGTCGTTCTCGGAGACCGACATCGCGGCGCTGCCGATCGGGCAGGTCGACGCGGTGACCCCCTTGCAGGTGCTTGACGCGTACAACACGATCGCGAACGGCGGCCTCTTCGTCGCACCCTCGCTCGTCCGAGCCACGATCGGGGCAGACGGGACGATGACCAAGGTGCCGGCGAGCGCGACGCGGCGAGCACTGCCAGTCTCGATCACCAGTGAGCTCACCAAGATGCTGATCCGCGTCGTCCAGGGCGGCACGGGCATCAAAGCGGAGATCCCTGGCTACGCGATCGCAGGCAAAACGGGCACCGCCCAGATCCCCTATCCAGGACGTGCCCAGTACATCGGCGGCGCCTACAACGCATCGTTCGTCGGCTTCGCGCCCGCGCAGCACCCGGTGCTGTCGATGATCGTCGTCATCGAGCGACCGACACCTGACATCTTCGGCGGCGACATCGCCGCGCCTGTGTTCGCCAGGGTCATGAACTACGCGCTGCATCGCTACGGCGTGCCGGCCACGCCCGGCCTCATCGCGCCGAAGACCAATGGCGGGACCGTGTCGCTGTTCCAGGACGTGACGTGACGTCACTCGGGGCGTTGCTGCGCGACGCCGGGATCGACATTGAGCTGTCTGACGACGCGGGTGCGCTCGACGTCTCGACCGTCGAGCTCGACTCTCGGCGCTGCGTGCCTGGGTCGGTCTTCGTGTGCATGCCGGGCACCGCCACGACGGGCGAGGTGTTCGTGAGCGACGCACTCGAGCACGGTGCGATCTGCGTCGTGGCCTCATCGCCTGTCAACGCCCCAGTTTCGGTGCGCGTCGATCGCTCGGCACTACGAGGCGTGCTCTCGTCGCTGTCGAGCGCGGTGGTGGGCAATCCGGCGAAGCAGCTGACGCTCGCGGGGGTCACCGGCACGAACGGCAAGACGACCGTGACCTGGCTGCTGCACGGCATCCTCACGGCGGCGGGCTACTCGTCGTCGACGATCGGCACCCTCACGGGGGAGCGGACCACGCCGAGTGCGCCCGAGCTGCACCGAGAGCTCCGCTTGATCGCGGACCGTGCCGCGGCATCGGGCACGCGCGGAGCCGTGGCGATGGAGGTCTCGAGCCACGCTCTTGACCAGGGTCGTGTCGACGGTCTCCACTTCGACGTCTCGGTCTTCACGAATCTCTCGCACGAGCACCTCGACTACCACGGGACGATGGAGCGCTACTTCGAGGCCAAAGAGGCGCTGTTCGACGAGTCGAGATCGGCGACCGCGGTCGTCTGCGTCGACGACGAGTGGGGCCAAAGGCTTGCCGCGCGTCGATCGGCGGGCGCCGTGGAGGTGGCCACCGCGGCGGCGACCGACGTGCACTCGTCGATCGGCGCAACGTCGTTCACGTGGCGCTCGAGGATGGTCTCGACGCAGCTCACTGGCAAGGTCAACGTGACGAACGCGATGCTCGCTCTCGCCGCGGCACACGAGCTCGGCGTCGACGATGACATCTCGGCTGCCGCGATCTCAAGCGTGCCGCCGGTGCCGGGACGACTCGAGGTCGTCTCGGCGGCCGGCCCGGGCGTGCTCGTGGACTACGCGCACACGCCCGTCGCGCTCGAGCGGGTGCTTGGCGACCTTCGCTCGCTCGACGGGCCGGGGCGCCTAGTCGTCGTCTTCGGCTGCGGCGGCGACAGGGACCGAGCCAAGCGACCCCTCATGGGCTCGATCGCGACGCGGCTTGCCGACGTGGTCGTCGTCACCTCTGACAATCCCCGGAGCGAGGACCCTGACGCGATCATCGATGAGATCGTGGCTGGCGCGGACGGTCGTGCGAGCATGCGACGCGTGGTGGATCGCGAGACGGCGATCGCCGAGGCGATCGCCACAGCCCGAGACGACGATGTGGTCCTGATCGCGGGAAGGGGCCACGAGACGACACAGGAGATCGCGGGCACGGTCCTTGCGCTCGACGACCGGACCGTCGCGCGCTCGGCGCTCGGCACGAGGCGTCACGCGTGCTGAGCATCATGGAGGCAGGAGGCGCCGCGCTGTTTCTCTCGATCGTCTTCACCCCGACGCTCATCCGCTTCCTGCGGCGCAGGGAGATCGGCCAGCAGATTCGCGAGGACGGTCCCGCTTCGCACGTCGTGAAGGCGGGCACGCCGACGATGGGCGGGGTGCTCATCGTCGGCGCGGCGATCTTTGGCTACCTGGTCGGCCACCTGGGTGGCTACCGGACCTTCACCCGCAGTGGTGAGCTGGTCCTGGTGCTCGTCGTCGCGTGTGGGCTGCTCGGTTTCGCCGACGACCTGGTGGGGGTGCGCAACAGTCGGAACCTCGGGCTCAACAAGCGAATGAAGTTCTCCATCCAGGTGCTCATAGCGCTCGGCTTCGCGCTCGCTGCGTGGAAGTGGGCGGGCGCGACGACGACCTTGTCCTTTACCCGCTACAACTTCCCCGGGTGGCACATGGGCCCCGCCCTGTGGGTCATCTTTGCGACGTTCGTCGTCGTCGCGACGTCGAACGCGGTCAATCTCACCGACGGCCTTGACGGGCTGGCCGCGGGCTCGTCCACGTTCTGCTTCGGAGTCCTCGCGGTCATTGGCTACTGGGAGTTCCGCAAGCCCCTCTACATACCCCCGGGACACAACGGGTGGAACGCGCTTGACCTGGCGCTGGTGTCGGTGGGACTCGTTGGCGCGTGCCTCGGTTTCCTGTGGTGGAATGCGGCGCCCGCGAAGATCATCATGGGCGACACCGGCTCGCTGTCGATCGGGGCCGGGCTTGCGGGGCTGTGCCTCCTGCTCAACCTCGACCTACTCCTGGTCGTGATCGGCGGCCTGTTCGTGATCGAGACACTGTCGGTGATCGCCCAGGTCGTGAGCTTCCGCCTGTTCCATCGCCGCGTGCTGCGGATGGCCCCGCTGCATCACCACTTCGAGCTCTTGGGCTGGCCCGAGACGACCGTGCTCATCCGGTTCTGGATCCTCGCGGGTCTCTTCGCCGCTCTCGGGATCGGCATCTTCTACGGCGACTTCGTGAAGATCGCGAAGGTGTTCTGAGTGCGCGCCGCCAGCGCCACCATCGTGCGCGAGGACCTCGAGCGGGTCGCTCGACGTCCCGAGCGACCTGACGGCCGGCCTGCGAGCTCACCAAGGGCGGCCCCCACGCTCGCGCTCGGGCTCACGACGGTGCTCGCCGCGTTGTGCGTTGTCGGGCTCGTCATGGTCGGCTCGGCGAGCTCGGTCGTGTCCGTCGTCTACTACGGGTCGACCTGGGCCATCGTGTTCCGCGAGTGCCTGTGGCTCGCAGTGGGGATCGCCGCGTTCCTCATCGCCTCGGGACTGACGACCAAGCGGCTTCGCAGGCTCGCGACGCTGGGCATCATCGCGTCCACGGCACTCCTTGCGATCGTGCTCGTCCCTGGACTCGCGACGAGCTCGTTCGGCGCGTCGCGGTGGATCGGCTTCGGGCTCCTGCGGATCCAGCCGTCCGAGCTCGCCAAGCTCGCGCTGTGCCTCTACATCGCGCACGTGATCACGAAGAAGGAGCGCGTCGAGACCGAGTGGGGTCGTGTGCTGCGGCCGGTCGCCATCGTCACGACGGCGTGTGCAGGCCTCGTGCTGCTGCAGCCAGACATGGGCACCGCGGTCGTGCTGGTCGCCATCGCCCTCGCGGTCGCGACGATCGCAGGTGCGCCGTGGCGCGCGCTCGCCTGCACGCTGCTCCTGCTGGCGCTTGCCGCAGTGGGCGCCGCGATCGCCCTGCCGTATCGCCGCACGCGACTGCTCAGCTTCCTCAATCCGCTGGCGAATCCGTCTGGCTCTGGCTACCAGGAGCTGCAGTCGAAGATCGGGCTCGGTGCGGGCCACATCTGGGGACTCGGGCTCGGCAACTCGCGCGAGAAGTGGGGGCTGCTGCCCAATCCCCACACCGACTTCATCTTCTCGATCATCGGCGAGGAGCTCGGGATCGTGGGGACCCTGGTCGTCGTCGCGCTCCTCGTCACGCTGATCATGCTCGGGCTCAGGGTCGCCACCCGCGCACCGGACCGGTTCAGCCAGCTCGCCGCCGTCGGCATCTCGGTGTGGCTCGCGACCGAGATGATCGTCAACATCGGTGCCGTCGTCGGCGTGCTCCCCATCACGGGCATCCCACTGCCGTTCATCTCGTTCGGAGGGACCTCCCTCGTGATCGACATGGCCGCGGTGGGCGTGCTCGTCGGCATCGCTCGGCGCAGCGCCGGACGTCCCGCGCTTCGAGTGGTCGCACCGCGCCGACCGAGCGGGACACCGAACGGCCGCGCTGCGTCGCCGCGCGGCCGGCCACACCCACCGAGGGTCGCGCGAGGCGCCGGCTACCGGCGGTGAGCCGGCCGGTGGTGCTCACCGGGGGCGGCACGGGAGGACACGTGCTGCCCCTCAAGGCGATCGCTGCGGCGCTCCTCGAGGCGGGCCTCGACGTCGACGACCTGGTCATCGTCGGATCTCGGCGCGGCCAGGACAAGGACCTGCTCGCGGGAACCGGCATCGAGCTCGTGCTCCTCCCGGGCCGCGGCATCAGGCGGTCGCTCGCGCCAGCAGCGATGCTGCGCAACCTCGCGGCAGCTGCGGGGCTCATGGTCGCCCTGTTTCGCGGCGTGGCCCTCGTCGCCAGGCGGCGGCCGCGCGCGGTCGTGTCGGTCGGCGGCTACGCGGCGTTCGCGGCCGCCGCAGGCGCGGTGGCCACCGGTCGCCCGCTCGTGCTCGTCGGCCTCGACGCGTCGCCGGGACTCGTGCACCGCTTGCTGCGCCCGTTCGCTGTGGCAAGCACCGCGGCACACGAGGCGGGTGCGGGCCCCCGGGTCGTGGTCACCGGTGCGCCACTTCGCGCCGAGATCGTCGGGATCACACGATCGGGGGCCGAGCGCACCGCGGCGAAGACCCGGCTCGGCCTCGACGCTGACAGGCCGGTCGTGGCCATCACGTCGGGCTCGCTCGGCGCGGCGTCGGTCAATCACGCTGCCTCCGAACTGGCACTTCGCTGGGGAGCCCGCGGGCCTGCGACGCTGTACCACGTGACCGGGCGTCGCGACGGCGCCGAGGTGCGCGAGCGAAGGGCAGCCTCGGGCATCGGCGACGAGTCGTGGCGCCTCGTCGAGTTCGAGCTCGCGATGGAGGACGTGTGGCGCGCGTGCGACGTCGCGGTGTGCCGCGCGGGCGCGACCACGGTCGCCGAGCTCTGCGCAGCCGGCGTTCCCGCCGTCCTCGTCGCGCTGCCTGGCGCGCCCGGGGACCACCAGGCTGCGAACGCCGCAGTGCTCGCGCGCGAAGGGGCCGCTGTTGTGATCGACGACGCCGCGCTCTCCGGCGAGCTGCTCGACGAGGTGCTCACGGGGCTGCTCGCCGATCCCGCACGCCTCGAGGAGATGTCGCACGCGGCCCGGCGGCTTGGTCGCCGCGACGCCGCCCAGCGGATCGCCGAAGTGGTGATGGACCATGCGCGCTGAGCGCGTCGAGCTCCTTGGCGCACAGCGGATCCACGTCGTCGGCGTCGGTGGCGCGGGGATGAGCGGCCTCGCGCGGGTGCTGGTCGGCCTCGGCCACACGGTGAGCGGCTCGGACCTCGTCGCCTCACAGGTCAGCGCGTCGCTTCGAGAGGCAGGCGTCGACGTCGCCATAGGCCACGATGCGGCGAACGTCGGAGAGGTGGACCTCGTCACGCACTCGCCTGCGGTGCGTCCCGACAACGTCGAGCTGCGCACGGCGGCATCCCGGGGCATCCGCGTCGCGTCGCGCGCCGAGGTGCTGGGCGCGCTCTGCGCGCTCCGCGAGACCCTGGCCATAGCAGGCACGCACGGCAAGACCACGACGTCGTCGATGCTCGCGCTCGTGCTGTCGGGCGCCGGACGCTCGCCGTCATGGCTGGTGGGCGCCGACGTCGCGGGCCTCGGCGCCAATGCGCGGCTCGACGAGGGTCCCGAGCTCGTGCTCGAGGCCGACGAGAGCTACGGGACGTTCGCGCACCTGCGACCGGCGCTCGTCGCTGTGACCAACGTCGAGGCCGACCACCTCGACTACTACGGGAGCGTCGACGCGCTGCGCCAGGCGTTCCGCGAGCTCATGGAGCGCTCGGCGGTCCGACTCGTCAACGCCGACGACCCGATCGCGAGCGAGCTGGGCCGCGAGCTCGGGGCGCATCGGGTCGGATCGGGCAACGACTGCGACGTCGTGGTGTCCGACGTGTCGCTCGAGCGAGCCGCCTCGACGTTCCGGCTGCACCACGGCTCGGGCACCCTCGAGGTGCGCGTGGGCGCCCCGGGCCGCCACAACGTCGCCAACGCCTCTGTCGCGGCGGCCGTCGCGATCCTGCGGGGGGTGCGCGACGACGACGTGGTCGAGTCGCTCGGGCGCTTCGCCGGGGTGCCCCGCCGATTCGAGTTCCGGGGCGAGTTCAACGGCGCAAGCATCGTCGACGACTACGCACACCTTCCGAGCGAGGTCGCAGCGGCGATCGCCACGGCGCGCGCGGGCGGCTGGGGTCGCATCGTGGCGGTGTTCCAGCCGCATCGCTACACGCGCACCGGCTCGCTCGCGGACTCCTTCGCCGGCGCCTTCAACGGCGCGGACCTCGTCGTGGTCACCGACGTCTACGCCGCGGGGGAGCTGCCCATCCCCGGGGTGACGGGACGACTCGTGGCCGACGCGGTCTCGGGCGGGGCTGGCGCTCCGACGGTGCGCTACGTAAAGGAGCGCGCCTCGGTCGCCGAGGCCGTGTCGGGCCTCCTCGGTCCCGGGGACCTTCTTTTGACCATGGGGGCGGGCGACCTCACCTCGCTCGCCGACGAGCTCCGCGTCGCGGGGCGATGAGCACGACCACCTCGCTCTCGCGGGCCGCCGCCGCGCTCGGCGCCCTCGCCCAGCGAGACGCGCCGCTCGGTGCGCGCACGACCTACCGGGTCGGCGGCACCGCGGCGATCCTCGTCGAGGCACGGTCCGCCACAGACCTCCAGGCGGTCGCCGCCGCGCTGGCCGGCACCGACATCGCGGTCCTCGTGGTCGGCCGGGGCTCGAACCTGCTGGTGGCCGACGAGGGCTTCGAGGGCATCGCGGTCACGCTGGCGGGCGACTTCGAGGCGATCGAGGTTCGAGAGGACGACGCCGACGGCACCGTCGCGGTGCGCGCCGGCGGCGCGGTGCCGCTGCCCGTGCTCGCCCGACGCCTCGCCGAGGCCGGCCTCACGGGGCTCGAGTGGGCCGTCGGGGTGCCGGGGTCTGTCGGCGGCGCGGTGCGCATGAATGCAGGTGGCCACGGTGACGACACCGCAGCGTCTCTCCGAGACGCCGTGGTCTTCAACCTCCGAGACGCGACGACGTCGGTGCGCGCGGCGTCAGCGCTGGCCCTGTCGTACCGGCACTCGAGCCTCGCGCCCCACGAGGTCGTGACCGCCGCGACGTTCATCGTGGGGCACGGGGACGCTGCGGCCGCGAAGCGCGCAGTCGCCGACGTGGTCCGCTGGCGCCGAGAGCACCAGCCTGGCGGCCCGAACGCGGGCTCGATCTTCACGAACCCTGCGGGCGACCACGCAGGACGTCTCGTCGAGCTAGCGGGTGCCAAGGGGCTGCGACACGGCACCGCCATGGTCTCGACCAAGCACGCGAACTTCATCCAGGCGGACCAAGGCGGTCGCGCCGACGACGTGCTGGCGCTCATCGACGAGGTCGCCGACCTCGTGGCAGCGCACGCGGGCGTCACGCTCAGGACCGAGGTCGTCCTTGTCGGCTTCGAGGGGCGGCGCTGATGTCCCCGCGAGGCGCGCATGCCAAGCGTGACGTACCCGCTCCCTCGCTCCGGTCCCGCGCAGGCCGCGGCGAGGCTCGCGAGCCGCGCCGGCGAAGCGCGCTCGTCATCGTCACCGGCGTCGTCGTGCTGCTGCTCGCGCTCTCGGGCGCCACCTATGCCGCCCTGCACTCGAGGCTCTTCTCGGCCACGACGGTGCTCGTCACCGGCGAGCACCACGAGAGCGCGCGCCAGATCGAGCGCGCCGCCGGGCTCTCGTCGGCCCCGCCGATGGTGTCGATCGACCCGACGTCGATCCGGCTGCGCATCGAGTCCGCGTTCCCGTGGATCGCGACGGCGTCGGTATCGGTGAGCTGGCCGCACACCGTGTCGATCCGCGTCGCGGAGCGGCGGCCGGTCGCCGTCGTTGCGGGCACGCACGGCGTCGACGTCCTGGTCGACATCACGGGGCGGCGCCTCGGTCCCGAGCAGCCGAACGAGACGCTGCCGAGGATCGAGTTCAAGGCGCCCGCCTCCGGCGGGCCCTCCCCGCCTGACCAGGTGTCGGGGGCCGCGCAGCCAGGACTCCTCGTCGCCGCGACATTGCCGCCGGCGTTCGCCTGGCAGGTCTCGGTGATCCAGGTGAGCTCGGTGGGGTGGGTGTCGCTGCACCTCGACACACCCATCACGTTCCTCTTGGGGCCTGCGACAAACCTCGGCGCGAAGTACGAGGACGTCGCCGCGGTCATCGCGAGGACCACGCTGCACGCCGGCGACGTCGTCGACGTGAGCGTGCCGCAGGCGATGACGGTGACCGGCCCCTGACCGCTGCGCGCCGGGATCCTTGCCCATTGCCGGTCCTCCCCGTAGCCTGATCCCAGCGGGGCCCCGTGGCCTACCCCTCCTTCTACGAGGGGGTGCAGGAGGGAAGGACAAGCGATGACCATTGGAGGTCAGGGGAACTACCTCGCCGTCATCAAGGTGTTCGGGATCGGCGGTGGCGGCGTGAACGCCGTGAACCGGATGATCGAGTCCCAGCTTCGCAACGTCGAGTTCATCTCGGCGAACACCGATGCCCAGGCGCTGCTCATGAGCGACGCCGACCTGAAGCTCGACATCGGCCGTCAGCTCACCCGTGGTCTGGGGGCGGGCTCGGACCCCGAGGTCGGGCGGCTGGCAGCCGAAGAGCACCGCGGCGAGATCGAAGAGGCCCTCAAGGGTGCCGACATGGTCTTCATCACTGCGGGCGAGGGCGGCGGCACGGGCACGGGCGGCGCCCCGGTGGTGGCAGAGATCGCAAAGGCGCTGGGCGCGCTCACGATCGGCGTCGTGACCCGCCCGTTCAGCTTCGAGGGCAAGCGGCGCGCCACGCAGGCCGACAAGGGGATCCAGGGCCTGAAGGACAAGGTCGACACGCTCATCGTGATCCCGAACGACCGGCTGCTCACCGTGTCGACCGCGCAGACCTCGATGCTCGACGCGTTCCGCATGGCCGACGAGGTCCTGCTCCAGGGCGTGCGCGGCATCACCGACCTCATCACGGTGCCCGGCCTCATCAACACCGACTTCGCCGACGTGCGCATGATCATGAACAACGCGGGCTCGGCGATCATGGGCATCGGCTCGTCGACAGGCGAGGGGCGCGCGGTGAACGCGGCTCGCGCCGCCATCACCTCGCCGCTGCTCGAGGCCTCGATCGAGGGCGCGAGGGGCATCATCATCAACATCGTGGGCGGCCCCGAGCTCACGCTCTTCGAGGTCAACGAGGCTGCCGAGATCGTCCACTCCGTGGCGCACCAAGACGCGAACATCATCTTCGGCAGCGTCGTGGACGACACGATGGGCGAGGCCGTGCGCGTGACGGTCATCGCTGCGGGCTTCGAGCGCTGGGAGTCCGGCGCGAGGCCCCAGCGGCTCTCGGCGTCGGGGACGCCCGTTCCCGAGCCGATCGACCTGTTCGGCGACGGCCAGGAGTCAGAGGAGTTCTCCTTTGACCTGCCCGACGAGGGCGACGACGACATCCCGAGCTTCCTGCGGTGACCACGGCGCGCGACGACCTCGTCGCGCGCGTGTCGGCGAACCTCGACTCGGTTCGAGGGCGAATCGCGGCGACGGGCCGGGACCCCGCCACGGTGTGCATTGTCGGGGTCACCAAGTCCTTCGGGCCGCCCGCGGCGATCGCGGCGCACCAAGCTGGGCTGACGGAGCTCGCGGAGAACTACGCCGACGAGCTCGTCGCCAGCCATGACGCGCTGGGCGACGCAGCCGTTCGGTGGCACTTCCTCGGCGCCCTGCAGCGCAACAAGCTCGCACGGCTCGCGCCTCGCGTCGCGGTCTACGAGTCGGTGACCTCGCCGCGCGACGTGGAGGTGCTCTCGGCCAAGGTGCGCTCGGCCACGTGCTACGTCCAGGTCGACGTGACCGGCGAGCCCGGGCGGGCGGGCTGCCGGCCCGAGCTCGCCGGGGTCGTCGTCGCCTTGGCCCGCGACGCGGGCCTCGTCGTCGAGGGCCTCATGTGCGTGGCGTCGCGGGACCCCGGGCTCGCAGCGGGGCAGTTCGCCGGGCTGCGGCGCCTGGCCGACGACCTCGGGCTCGGGGGCTGCTCCATGGGGATGTCAGGGGACTTCGAGGCGGCGTGCCAGCACGGTTCGACCTTGCTGCGGCTGGGCACGGCCCTGTTCGGGGACCGGCCGCGGCGACCCTCCTCGCACGTCGCATAGCATGGCGGCCGCGTCGAAGTGACGCCGGGGAGCAGCAGATGGCGCAGAACATGTTTCGACGGGCGATGGCGTACCTGGGCCTCGTCGACGAGGAGTACGACGACCTCGACCGGGCCCAAAGCGACGCTCGACCGTTCCGCGGCCGGCCAGAGGCCCCGGTCGCGACCTCGCGCTACGAGGACCACGACGAGCACGAGCCGCCGGTGAACAAGGTCACGCCGATGCAGCCGCGCCGCGGGATCTCGGTCCTCGACTCAGGCACCATGCGACCCCAGGTCCGCCCCATGGGCTCGGGCGCAGCGCCTGGGTCGGTGCGGGTGGTCCCGAGCGACAGCGACGTCCAGATCGTCCAGCCCTCCTCGTTCAACGAGGGCAAGGAGATCGCCGACGCCCTCAAGGCGAACCGACCCGTGATCGTGAACGTCGAGAGCTCGGGACCCGAGCTGCACCGTCGGATCCTCGACTTTTGCTCGGGGCTCGTCTACATGGCGAACGGCTCGATGAGCAGGGTGACTGACCGGGTCTTCTTGCTGTCGCCTGCCAACGTGAAGGTCTCAGAAGAGACCCGCCAGCGCCTCCACGAGCGCGGCTACCGGCGCGACGGGGCGAACTAAGTCCGTTCTGGCGAGATCGAGGCGACCTAGCCTCGTCATGTGCGTGTGATCTTCTACATCCTCGCGGTGATCCTGGAGATCTGGGTGCTCTGCGCGATCGGTCGGGCGATTCTCAGCTGGTTCCCGATCTCCTACGACTCGCCCGCGCACCGGATCAACTCGGTGCTGGTGCGGATCACCGAGCCGCTGATCGGCCCGGTCAGGCGCATCATGCCGCCCGTTCGGGCCGGCGGGATCGGCATCGACCTGTCCTTTCTCGTCGTCCTGCTCGGGCTGCAGCTGATCGTGATCCCCCTGCTCTACCGCCTCGCACGCTGACGTCGCGAGCGCGGCGGGCCGATTGTCGGGCTTCGGGCTCGGCCGGTGCGGCATGTTCGGTATATTCCGGCCATGGACAACACCACGACCCAGAGCGCGCTTGACGCGCTGCGCACCGCAGAATTCCGCCTCAGCCTCCGCGGCTATGACGTTGACGAGGTCGACGACTTCTTGGAGCGAGCGGCCGTGGAGGCCGACCAGCTCCGCGAGCAGGTCCGCCAGGCGTCCGCCCAGGCGGCCCAGGCCTCCGAGCGGCTCCGCCACCAAGAGCCGGACCGGTCCGCTGCTCCCGCTGCGGCGAGCGCGCCATCGGCGCCCGCGGGACCAGGCTCGACCGAGACCGTGTCGAAGATGATCGAGATGGCCGAGCGCTTCGTCGAGCAGACGCGCATGGACGCCGAGAAGGAGGCTGCGGCGATACTGGCCGACGCCCAGGAGCGCGCGCGCCAGCTCGCGACCGACGCCCAGCAGCGCCTGGCGGACGAGGTCGCCCGCCTTGAGGGGCTGCGCCAGCGTCTCGGCGAGGACGTCGAGCACATCTCTCGCAAGCTCGAGACGGAGCGCACTCGACTCACCGGCTCGCTGCACGACCTGCTGGGCTGGATCGACAAGAACCTCCAGCCCGCCACGGTCGCCGCGCCCGCGGCGCCATCGTCCAACGGACCGAGCACGTCGAGCGGCGCGCCGGCACCCGCGGCGAACGGCCAGTCGAGCGGGTCGAGCGCGCAGGTCTTCAGCCTTGATGACGCGCGTCGCGAGGAGTAGGACGCCGCAGACGAACTGCTAGGGTGCGGCGCCGCACTGCGATGAGGTAACCGTCGCGGCGCGAGGAGGACGCAATGACGCCCGGCCGTACCGCCGCCAAAAGCAATCGATCCGCTCGTAACCGAACGACCAAGGTGACCGCACACAAGCAGCGAGCGACCTCGAAGTCCGGCACCACGAAGCGCGCAGGCAAGGGTGCGTCGTCGGGACGCTCTGCAAAGGCCGTCAAGAAGGCCGCAAGGGCGCCGGCGCGCCGAGGCGCGCCCAGCGCGCGGCGCAGCACCCGCACCCGCTCGAGGCCCATCCGGAAGGCCGCGACGGCGCGCACGAGGCCGGGAGCCTCTAGCTCGGCCAAGAAGGCGGCCGCCGCCAAGAAGGCGCTCGGCGCCAAGCGCGCTGCGGAGCTGAAGAAGTCGGCCGCTGCAAAAAGGGCGCTCGCCGCAAAGAAGCTGACCGACCAGAGGAAGGCAGCAGCTGCGAAGAAGGCCGTCCAAGCCCAGCGAGCGGCAGTCGCGAAGAAGGCGGCCCTGGCGAAGACAGCAGCGGCGAAGAAGGCAGCCCTCGTGAAGGCAGCTGCCGCGAAGAAGGCAGCCGCGGCGAAGGCAGCAGCTGCGAAGAAGGCGCTTGGAGTGAAGAAGGCTGCTGCAGCGAAGAAGGCGGCAGCCAAGCGCGCGGTGGAGGAGAAGAAGGCGGCCGCGGCGAGGAAGGTCGCAGCGGACAAGGCCGCGGTCGAGCGCGCGGCCGTCGCCGAGGCGAAGCGAGCAGAAGCAGCGCAGCGTCGAGCCGCCCAGGAGGCTGCGCGCGCAGAGGCGCGTGAGCAAAAGGCCCGTGAGCGCGCCGAGGCGAAGCTGCGCAAGGAGCAGGAGCGGACCTACAAGAACCCCTACATCGACGACGAGAAGTTCGTCGAGGGTGTCAGCGAGGAGCTTGTCGCCCACCGCTCGGAGCTCGACCGCCAGGTTGAGCAGTTGCTGAAGGAGGCTGAGGCCATCGTTGAAGAGCGCGACACGAGCGTCGGCTGGGATGAGGACGCCGGCGACGGGCTCGGCGGTGACATTGAGCACGAGCTCGACGTGATGCAGGCGGAGCGACTCCGCCTGGAGCTCGAGGAGATCGATGCTGCCTTCGCCCGGATGCGCTCGCGCTCGTTCGGGATGTGCGAGAGCTGCCACAAGCCGATCGGACGCGAGCGACTGCGTGCGATGCCGCACAAGTCGCTCTGCATCGACTGTGCCAAGGGCGGACTCGGAGTTCGACGCTGACCGTTCGCGGCCCGATCATCGCCCTGTCGGTCGCTCTGGGCGTGGTCGCCGTCGACCAGGCGTCGAAGGCCTGGATGCTCGCCCATCAGTCACCTGGCCCGCACCACCTCTTCGGGCCGCTCGGCATCGACGTGGGCCGCAACAGCGGTGTCGCGTTCTCATTCATCGCCGGCCACTCAGCGGTCGCCTTCGCCGTGACGCTGGTGCTCACCGTCGTGGTCGCGGTGTGTGCCCTGCGAGCCGCGCCGGTCCTGCCGTCGGTCGTCTTCGGGCTGCTCTTGGGCGGCGGGCTGAGCAATGACGTGGACCGCGTCGCGCGGCACGCGAGTGGGGGCGTCGTGGACTTCCTCACGCTGCCGCACTGGCCGACGTTCAACCTCGCCGACTCGGCGATCACCGTCGGGGTGGTCGGGCTCCTCGCCTTGGTGCTGGTCCGGCACCACATCTTCGGCCAGGCGCCATCGTGACCGATTCCGGGGACGTCGCGCACGACGAGGAGGTCGACGAGGCGCCTGACGTCCTCGACGTCGTCGTGCCGCGGTTGCTCGACGGCGTGCGCGTCGACCGAGCGATCGCCATGCTCACCGGCCTCACGCGGTCCGCTGCGAGCACGCTCATGTCCTCTGGCGCGGTGCGGCTCGATGGCACGGCGATCTCGAAGGGCTCCTTGGTGCTCGAGGAGGGCCAGCGGCTCGAGGCAGCGCTGCCGCCGACGGCGCCCGATGTCGTGGTCGCCGAGCCCGAGGTCGACGTGCGGGTGGTCCTCGAGGACCCCGAGTTCGTAGTCGTCGACAAGCAGCCCGGCCTGGTTGTGCACCCTGGCGCGGGGCACCGTGACGGCACGCTCGTCGCGGGTCTCCTCGCGAGGTACCCCGAGCTCGAGGACCTCGGCGCGCTCGAGGGCTCGAGCCCCACCCGTCCGGGCGTGGTCCAGCGGCTCGACAAGGGCACCTCGGGCGTGCTCGTCGTCGCGCGCACGCCTCGGGCGTTCACGTCGCTGTCGGCCCAGCTCGCGAGACGCACGGTCGAGCGTCGCTATATCGGCATGGTCGAGGGTCACGTCCCAGACGACGACGGCGTCGTCGACGCCCCGATCGCCCGCTCCCTGCGCACGCCCACCAAGATGGCGGTGCGCGCCGGCGGTCGTCCCGCGAGGACCGCGTATCACGTCGTTCGTCGGCTCGACGGTCCGCCACGGACCCTCTTAGCGCTGCAGCTCGAGACAGGTCGGACCCACCAGATCCGCGTGCACCTGGCCGCGATCGGGCGCCCGATCGTGAACGACCCCCGCTACGGGCGGCTGCGAGAGCCGAGGCTCGAGGAGGGCCGGGTGTTCCTGCACGCTGAGGTGCTCGGCTTCGATCACCCGGCCACGGGCGAGCGTGTCGTCGTCAGCTCCGAGCTGCCCGACGACCTCGCAGCGCTGCTTCGCTGAGGCTCATGCCCCGAGCGGCGCGCCGTCGACGGTGTCGAGCGTCGCGAAGGACTCGACTGGGCTGCGCGACAGCTTCGTGGGGCGCGACGCGGGATGGCCCAGCGCGATCACGCAGGCCACCTCGTGGTACGGCTCGCAGCCGAGGAGCTCGCGCACCTCGCCGTCACGGCGACGGACCATCGTCGTGAGCACGCCGCCCAGGCCCGCGTCCCTCGCCGCCAGCAGGATGCTCCACGCGAACGGGTAGACCGACGCGCCTCCGACGAAGGTCGAGTCGTGCTCGTCGCGATCCATGGCTGCGACATTGCGCAGGTCCGCGAGCACCACGAGGACCGCAGGCACCGCGTCGAGGTGCTCGGCGAAGCCCCCGGGCCCCGCCGACGCTCGTTCCGCGAACGCGGGCGCGTCACGGAGCGCCGCTGCCTCGGCATCGCGGTCCGCGACGACCGAGAACGGCACGAGGCCGGCCTGCGACAAAGCGAGGTACTCATACCACCCGGGCAGGTACGCGTCGCGCAGCGCACGACGCTGCACGGGGTCCTGCACGACTACGACCTGCCAGCACTGCCGGTTCCCGCCGCTCGGGGCGAACCGCGCCGTGTCGAGGATGTCGTACAGCGTGGCGTTGTCGACGGGCGTGCCGTCGAACTCACGGATCGCGGCGGTAGTGCGCAGCGCCTCTCGAAGCTCCATGCGCCAACCCTACGGATGCGGCGCACGGGGCGCCGGTGCCGCCTAGGCGGGCTCGTGCACCGCGATGACGTCGCTGTCGTCGCGCAGCTCGGAGAGCGCCTCTTCTTCGGCACGGCGCACGCGGCGCACGCCGATGCCGAGGCGGTCCGCCGTCGCCTGGAGGCTGAGCGGCGTCGACCCGTCGAGACCGAAGCGCATCGTGAGCACCTTCTTGGGCAGGTCGTCCAGGCGCTCGAGTGCGCCGCGGAGCTGGTCGGCCATCATCTCTTGCTCGACGTCGTCCACCCAGTCGTCGTTCTCAGGAGCCACGAGGTCGCCCAGGACCGTCGTCGAGTCAGCGGACGCGGGCTGGTCCAGGCTGGCCGTGACGCCCGCGAGCCCGGTCAGGCTTGCGCGCTCCTGGCGGGTCATGCCCGTTGCCGCCTCGATCTCCTCGTCGGTCGGTCGGCGACCGAGCTGGCTCGTGAGCTCGGCGGTCGTCGCCTCGAGGCGCTGCAGCAGCTCGCCGACCTCGAGGGGGATCCGGATCGTCCGGCCGTGCTGCTGGACGGCACGCTGCAGCGCCTGGCGGATCCACCAGGTCGCGTAGGTCGAGAACTTGAATCCGCGCTCCCAGTCGAACTTCTCGACGGCGCGCAGGAGCCCGAACGTGCCCTCCTGGACGAGGTCGACCATCTCGACGCCCCGGTCCTGGTAGCGGCGCGCCCAGTGCAGCACCAGCCGCAGGTTCGCCGCGACCATCTGCTTCTTCGCCTCTTCGTCACCCGCCGAGACGCGCTTGGCGAGCTCTACCTGCTCGTCGTAGTTGGGCATGGGGTAGCGGTCAAGGTCCCGCAGCAACAAGCCCAGTGTGTCAGCGGTGTTGGTGGCCCCGCGTCGCGAACTCTGCATCTAGCAACACTCCTTCGATACCTGTTTCGGGCCCAAAGTGCCGTCCCCACACGGAGACCTCGCGCCAGGTACTTCTAACGCCCCGATGTGACAGGACATTCCCGTCAGACCCTGGCAGGACCCCTGGCCTTTCGCACCATGTCTGCAAGGGTTACCCCGCGCAGCTGGTCCTGGAGCTGCGCGGACACCTCGGCCCAGACAGCGAGAAGGACGCACTGTCCCTCGTGGTCGCACGCCCCGCCTTCGTGGGGCGGGCCGAAGTCCCCTGCCTGGATCGGGCCGTCGACCGCCGAGACGATCTCGGCCAGCGTAATCGCCTCGGCGTCCCGGGCCAAGACGTAGCCCCCGCCGACCCCGCGCTTGGACCGCACGAGGCCCGCGCCCTTCAAGGTGAGGAGGATCTGCTCGAGGTAGGGCTGGGGGAGCGCGGTGCGCTCGGCGATGTCCCGAACCGACGTGGGCCCCCTGTCGTCGTGCAGGGCCAAGGACAGCAGCGCCCGGCTGGCGTAGTCACCCCTCGTTGATACCCGCACTGCTCGAGACTACCGACGGGCCCTGATCCGGTCGATCAGTGGCGTCTGACTGGCATGCTGAGGGCATGACCGACGTGAACGCTGACGCACAGGCCCCGCCGCACCTGCAGGTTGGGCCAGACGAGGTCCTTGACCCCTCCCAGTCCGACGTGCCTGCGATGGACGGCGCAGGCATGGTCGAGTCGCCAGCCAAGGTGATGCGGATCGGCTCGATGGTCAAGCAGCTCTTGGACGAGGTGCGCACCGCCTCGCTTGACGAGCCTGGCCGCACCCGGCTGCGAGAGATCTACGAGCAGTCCGTGCGCGAGCTCGAGACCGCCCTGTCCGAGGACCTCTCCCAAGAGCTCGACCGCATGTCGATCCCCTTCGGCGAAGGAGTGCCCACCGAGTCCGAGCTCCGCGTCGCCCAGGCCCAGCTCGTGGGCTGGCTCGAGGGCCTCTTCCATGGCATCCAGGCCACCTTGATGGCCCAGCAGATGGCTGCGCGCGCCCAGCTCGAAGAGCTCCGCCACCGCCAGCTGCCAGGGCCGGACGCGGACCCTGGACCCCGCGCCGGCACCTACCTCTAGTCGGGCGCCGCCGCCGCGCCCTCGCGCCGAGGCCGGAGATTGCGGCGTCGTCACGAGACTAAGTTCATGCAAGTCACACCGGTGTAGTCCGCGAGTCGCCTGGAGGGGTCAAAGGTGCCGTCGAGTTTCGTCCACCTGCACACCCACACCGAGTTCTCGATGCTGGACGGCGCCGCGAGAATCGGCGAGCTGGTCGCGGCCGCCGTCGTGGACGGCCAGCCCGCGCTCGGCATCACCGACCACGGGAATCTTTACGGCGTCCTCGACTTCTACGAGGCGTGCCGGTCCAAGGGCGTGTCGCCGATCATCGGCACCGAGGCATACATGGCGCTCGAGTCGCGGCTCGAGCGACCGGTGCGTCGCGGTCGCGTCGACGACACCGGCGGCGACGCCGAGGGCGGGAAGCTCTACTACCACCTCACGTTGCTCGCCGAGAGCAACCTTGGGTACGCCAACTTGCTCAAGCTCTCCTCGGCGGCCTTCCTCGAGGGCTACTACTACAAGCCCCGCGTCGACTGGGAGCTGCTCGAGCGCTACCACGAGGGGCTGATCGCGACGAGCGGCTGCCTCGGCGGCGTGGTCCTCCAGGCCCTGCTCGCCGGCGACGACCGGGCCGGGCTCGCGCGAGCCGCGCGGCTGCAGGAGATCTTCGGCAAGGAGTCGTTCTTCATCGAGCTGCAGGACCACGGGCTCGACGAGCAGCGCCGCACGAACCCGAAGCTGCTCGAGATCGCGGGGAAGCTCGGCGCGCCGCTGCTCGCGACCAACGACAGCCACTACACGCACCGCGACGACGCGACCTCGCACGACGCGCTGCTGTGCGTGCAGACCGGCGCGCTGCTCGACGACGAGAAGCGCTTCCGCTTCCATGGCCAGGAGCACTACCTGAAGACCGCGGCCGAGATGCGCCACCTGTTCCGCGATGTCGAGGAGTCGTGCGACAACACCCTCCTGGTCGCCGAGCGCGCGCACGTCGAGATCGAGTTCGGCCGTCCGTCGCTTCCCGAGTTCGAGGTGCCCCAGCGCATCACGGGTGCGACCTACGAGGAGCGAGCGACGATCTATCTTCGCGAGCTCACCTTCGATGGCGCAAAGCGTCGCTACGGCGAGCCCATCCCCGACGTCGTGCGCGAGCGGCTCGACTACGAGCTCTCGGTCATCACCAAGATGGGCTTCCCGGCCTACTTCCTCGTCGTGTGGGACCTCATCCGGTTCGCACGAGAGTCGGGGATCCGCGTCGGACCCGGCCGCGGGTCAGCGGCGAGCAGCTGCGTCGCGTACTGCCTGCGCATCGTGGACCTCGACCCGATCCGCTACGACCTGATGTTCGAGCGGTTCTTGAACCCGGGTCGCAAAGAGATGCCCGACATCGACCTCGACTTCGACGAGCGGTACCGAGCCAAGGTCATCCAGTACGCCGCAGAGCGCTACGGGGCGGACCACGTCGCCCAGATCGTCACGTTCTCAACCATCAAGGCTCGTGCGGCGGTGCGTGACGCCGCGAGGGTCCTCGGCTACGACTACGCGCTGGGCGACCGGATCGCCAAGGCCATGCCGCCGCTCGTCATGGGCCGCGACACCCCGCTCGCGGCCTGCTTCGAGAGGATGCCCGAGCACGAGGACGGGTACGCCGCCTCCGCGGAGCTTCGCCGCATGTGCGACGAGGACGTCGCGGTCAAGCGCACGGTCGAGGTCGCTCGCGGCCTCGAAGGCCTGCGGCGCCAGGACGGCATCCACGCCGCGGCAGTGGTGATCACCAAAGAGCCGCTCGTCGAGTACCTGCCCGTGCAGCGCAAGCCCGATGGCCAGGGCCGCATCGACGACGCGCCGATCGTCACTCAGTACGAGATGCACGGGGTCGAGGCGCTCGGGCTGCTCAAGATCGACTTCCTCGGGCTGCGCAACCTGTCGGTACTCGAGCGCACGTGCGATCTCGTCGAGAGTCGCACAGGCGCTCGGCCCGACCTCGACAACCTGCCGCTCGAGGACCCAGAGGTGTTCGCCATGCTGTCGCGGGGCGACTCGATCGGGGTCTTCCAGCTCGAAGGCGGCCCGATGCGCGCGCTCATGCGCCGTCTCGCGCCGTCGTCCTTCGACGACATCGCCGCCCTCGTCGCCCTCTACCGGCCGGGCCCCATGGCCCACAACATGCACAACCTGTACGCGGACCGCAAAAACGGCCGCGAGAAGATCGTCTACGAGCACCCGGACCTCGAGTCGATCCTGGCCGACACCTACGGGCTCATGATCTACCAGGACTCGGTCATGCGAGTCGCTCAGAAGATGGCGGGGTACACCGCGCAGGAGGCCGACAACCTTCGCAAGGCATGCGGCAAGAAGATCCGCGAGCTGATCGCGCTCGAGCGTGAGAAGTTCGTCGCGGGCTGCGTCGCGAACGGCTATGAAAAATCGCTCGGCACGAGGCTCTTCGACATCATCGAGCCGTTCGCGGACTACGCGTTCAACAAGCCGCACGCCTACGGGTACGGCCTCATCGCCTACCAGACCGCCTGGTGCAAGGTGCACCACCCCGTCGAGTACCTGGCGGCGCTGCTGACCTCGGTGCGCGACGACAAGGACCGCACCGCGGTCTACCTCGCCGAGTGCCGCGCGCTCGGGATCGAGGTGACCGTGCCCGACGTGAACCTGGCGTTCGCTGACTTCGCCCCGTCGATCACCGACGCGAACAAGATCGTCTTCGGCCTCGCCGCCGTGCGCAACGTGGGCGAGAGCCTCGTCGACCGCATCGTGGTGGAGCGAGGCGAGCGGGGACCCTTTGCGTCGGTCTACGACTTCGTCCGACGCGTCGACCCGCTCGTGCTCAACAAGCGCACGATGGAGTCGCTCATCAAGGGCGGGGCGTTCGATCCGTTCGGCGTGCCGCGCAAGGGCCTCTACCTCGTCATCGAAGAGCTGGTCGCTCGCACCCTCGAGCGCAGGCGCGAGCACGACGCAGGGATCGCGACGCTCTTCGCCGCCGCCGCCGAGGCCGCGGGGGAGGGGACCGGCACCTGGGAGGGCACCGAGCTCGCGATCCCCGACCAGGAGTTCTCCCGCAGCGAGCGGCTGCGGTTTGAAAAAGAGATGCTCGGGCTCTACGTCTCTGACCACCCGCTGCTCGGCGCGGCCAGCGCGCTGAGCCGCTACACCGACCACAGCATCGCCGACGCCAAGGAGCTCGCCGAGCTGCCGGGCACGGACTCGCCGGTGCTCAAGGTGGGCGGCGTCGTCACCGACGTGCAGCGTCGCTTCTCCAAGCGCGGCGAGGAGTGGGCGAGGTTCACGCTCGAGGACCTGGGCGGCGCGATCGAGGTGCTGTGCTTCTCCAAGCCCTTCACGGACTACGGCGCGCTGCTCGAGTCCGACGCGGTGGTCGTCGTCACGGGGCGCCTCGACACGCGCGAGGATGCCCCGAAGCTCGTCGTGATGTCGGTCGCCACGCCGCGCCTCGAGCCCGGCGAGGACGTGCTCAAGATCCGCCTGCCCCTCGGGACGGTCACCGAGTCGTTCGTCGCGCACCTCAAGGGCGTGCTGGCCGAGCACCCCGGCGGGTCCCCGGTCCAGCTGCTCCTCGTCGGCACCGAGGAGCGCACGATCCAGCTCCCCGCTGAGTTCTCCGTCGACGTGCGCGCCGTGGTGGGTGTGCTGCGCACGCTGCTCGGGCCGGACGCGATCGCGGCCTGAGCGACGGGGCGCCCCGCAGGGGTGCCACGATGAACAGGTGCACGTGCCCGCCGCTGACCTGCCCATCGACGAGGAGGAGTGGCGCGCGTTCGTGCGCGCGCAGGGCTTCGGGCACCTCGTCGCACCGGGTGCGGGCCGCGACGTGCCGGTCGTGGTGCCCACCCAGTACGTCTATGAGCACCCCGTGGTCCTCGCCCACGTCGCTGCGCCCAACCCGATCCTCGCGGCGCTCGCGGAGCGCCCGACGGCCATGCTCGCCGTCGCGGGGGACTGGGCGTTCATCCCGTCGAGCTGGAAGGCGATCGACGACGAGGACCCTGCGCTCGGGATCCCGACGACGTACTACGCCGCGGTGCAGCTGACCGGCCGCGTCGAGGTCATAGAAGAGCCCGACGCGCTCGCGGCGGTGCTCGGACGCCAGCTGCGTGCGCTGCAGGGTGGAGTCGAGGTCGCCGACCCGGCGACCGAGCATCGCCGCCGGCTCGCAGCGATTCGCGGCCTGGTGCTCCACGTCGAGTCGGTCGAGGCCAAGTTCAAGTTCGGCGGCAACGTGGACCAGGCGCACCGACGTGCGGTCCTCGCCCGGCTCGAAGAGCGCGCGTCTCCCCGCGACGCCGCGGCGGCCGCGCACCTGCGCCGGCGGATCGACGGCCTGAGCGTCCGCGACTCGGCATTCCGGCGCTGAGCCAGGCGTACTCGGCCGGGTACAGCTAGGACGGGACCGACTGGGCGAAGCGGAAGACGCCGTCGGGGTCGATGGCTCGCTTGACCGCCGAGAGCCGCGGGAGGTTCTCGCCGTAGTAGGCGGTTGCGAAGTCGGGGAGCGTCGGGTCGATGTAGTTCTGGTAGGCGCCCGTGGACGGGTCATAGACCGTTGCGCGGACGTGCTCGAGCCAGGCCGCCCCGGCGGTCAGCTCGCTCGCAGGCGTCGCGGCAGTCCAGTTGAACGACGACTGGATGCTCGCGAGGTACCTGCGGTGCACGAACGCCGTATCGGTCGGCGTCACCTGGTTGACCGCGCCGCCGAGCGCGTCGAAGACGAGGCCGCCGCCGAGCCCGGGCAGCTCGGAGGCGAGCCGGTCCACCGCGCCGACCACTGCGGTGAGCCGCGCCGACGGCATCGGGGCCGCGACGTAGTTGGACGACGCGACGAAGGCCTGCCGCGAGAGCACGCCGTGGGGGAACGTCGTGTCGAGGTGGCACGCCGCGACCGTGAGGCTGCTGCAGCCGGACTCCACCATCATCTCGCGCAGATAGCTCTCGTCGCCGAGGAACGAGTACGTCGGGGCGGGCAGCCGCGCGAGCAGCGGTGCGAGCCACGCGGCGGTCTGGCCGCTGTGCGCACAGGAGACCCCCGCGACGCGCAGCGAGGTGCCGCCGCCGCTCAGCAGCTGGCAGTTGGACCACACGGCGTCGTTCACCGTCCGGGTCCAGTCCTGCCACTCGCCGAGCACCTCGTGTGCCGCAGACCACGAGAAGTCATAGGTGAACAGCGAGACCGGTGGCACCGCGTGGGTCGTGAACTCGAACGAGGTCGCGACGCCGAAGTTGCCGCCGCCCCCACCGCGGCACGCCCAGAACAGCGCCTCGTCGTGCTCGGGCGTGCAGCGCAGCACCTGGGCGTCGGCGGTGACGAGCGTGACGGCCGCGAGGTTGTCCGCGGCGAGGCCGTAGCGCCGGGCGAAGACCCCGACGCCGCCGCCCAGGGTGAGCCCCGCGATGCCGACGGTCGGGCACGAGCCACCCGGGATCATCCGGCCCACTGAGCCGAGCGTGTTGTAGACGTCGATCAGCCGCGCGCCGGCGCCCACCCTCGCCGTGCCGGGGGCAGCGGCGGGGACAACGCCGGCCATCGGCGTCACGTCGATGACGAGGTGCCCCGAGCCGCTCGAGTAGCCGCCATAGCTGTGGCCGCCGGAGCGAACCGCGACGCGCAAGCCGTGGTCCCGGGCGAAGGAGATCGATCGGGCCACGTCCTGGGCGCTCGCGCAGAACGCGATGGCGAGCGGTGCGAGCGCGTCGAACCTCGGGTTGTAGAGGAGCTTGTCGATCGGGTAGGCGCGGTCCCCGGGTCGCACGACGTGGCCCTGCAGCGACGCGGCGAAGGCCGCCCACTGCGCCTTGGTCGCCGGCTTTGGGGGCCCGAGCGCGTGCGGCAGGGCCGCGGGCGGGCTCCCGCAGCTCGACAGGGTGCCGCCGACGGCCACCGCGGCGGCGCCGACCGCAGTCGCCTGCAGGAAGCCCCTGCGATCGATCGTCCCTTCCGGCACGCTCGGAATGTACGCCCGATCCGCCCTCGCGGGGGAAAACGGGCCCCCTCGGGACCACCCCTCCGAAGTCCCGTAGAATGACGGGCTATGACGATGTGTGCGAGCACCAAGGACACGACCGCGCTCTCGGATGCCGAGCTGGTGGAAATGGCGGACTTGTGCGCCGACCGTGACCCCAAGTTCGACATCGGGTTCCTCTCCAAGCAGCGCGAGGAGTGGGTGTTGGTGACCGCGGTGCGCGACGGCAACAAGCTGCGCGGGTACTCGTTCTGCACGCTCGAGCGCATCGGTGGCACCCCGTCGCTGCTGCTCGGCGTCGGGCTGGTCGATCGAAACGCCAAGTCCGACCAGACGCTCAAGTGCCTGCTCGCGGACCAGTTCCGCCGAGCACTGCTGGCGTTCCCCGACGAGGACGTCCTCCTCGGCGTGCGGCTGCTGACCGCGGACGGCTACCGAGCCTTCGGCGGCCTCAACGACGTCGTGCCGCGCGCCGAGCACCGCCCGTCGGGCGAGGAGCGAGCCTGGGCGCGCCGTCTCGCGAAGCGGTTCGGCAACGAAAAGGGCCTCGATGACCGCTCCTTCGTGCTCACTTATGACGCGAACCCCGTTGGCGGGCTCGACTACGTCGTGGCCAAAGCAGCGATCCCCGAGGGCGCCGACGAGCTGTTCAAGCTGGTGAAGTCCAATCGCGGCCAGCGCCTTGTCGCGTTCGGCTGGGCCATGGCCGAGGACCTCGCCAAGGGCAAGCTCACGAAGTAGCGGGCTGGCTCAGCCCTTGGGCAGGATGCCCACGCACAGCTTGTAGCAGTGCCCGTCGACGGGCTGGCTGAGCGCTGTCAGCAGGTACCGCGGCTTGAACCCGAGCGACACTGCGAGCTCCTTGCCGCTCAGCCGCTCGCGCCGCGCGGCGTCGAGCGCCCGCACCGCGTGCCGGTCCTCGAGCGCCATCCACACGTCGTCGCGCTCCCACCCAAAGCGGACCCACGTGGTCCCGTCGTCGCGGCGCCGCAGCACCTGGGGCCCGCGCTCGGGGACGATGAGCGCCACGCTCGGCCGGTCGCCACGCAGCTCCCAGTACGGGGCTGACGGTCCACGGAACCCGAGCAGCGGGCCGTCCGGCGGCGCCTGGAGCCGACGCAGGCGGCGTCGGACCGCGCCGCCGTGCAGCGAGCCGACCAGTCGTGGGAGATGGTCGAGCGTCACGGCCTCGGGCTGGGCGGTGTCGTCGCGCTCGGGGTCCTCTGACAGCGTGGCCTCGACCACGTCGAATGCCGCGAGGTCGGGCACGGCGCTCGCTTGCCACGGGACACGGAGGCGGACCATCGCCGACGAGGCAAGGTCCACGCCGATGGTGTCGTCGATCGAGCACGACAGCACCAGCACCAAGAGCCGGGCACCGGCCGACACGTCGATCTGGTCGCGGCTCGGCAGCTCTCGCAACAGCTCGCGGGTGACGGTCGCCGCCGCGTCCCGCGAGCGCACGAGCCCTCCAGCCATCACGAGTCCGCCTCCCAGCGCGCCGCGTCCACCAGCGCGGCCGCCACGCTACTTACATCGGTGACGGGTGCGTCACAGGTGGTGCCTCGACACACGTAGCAGACGTCGTCGCGGCGAGCATCGAGCAGCGCGAGGGGTCCTGTGCCGAAGGCAAGGACACTGAACGGCGGGGCAGAGCGCCGTACGGCGGCGAGCATCGCAGCGGGCTCGCCGGGGACAGCCACCTCCACGCCGTCGCCCAGCAGGCAGGCCGCCTCGACCAGCGTCGCTGCCGCCGTCGCCTGGGCATCAAACAGCGGCTCGCACAGCTGCACGAGGCGTGCCGCGATCGCGACGACGTCTGGGTCCGATGCCAGCATGCCGAGCCGCGCGAGCCCGACAGCTGCCTGCGAGGTCCCGGAGGGCACCGCACCGTCGAGCACGTCGTGGGCGCGCACAAGGAGCCCGCTCGCGTCGTGATGGGACTGGAAGAGTCCCTCGCCGCGATCGGGTCTCGACGCGGTCGGGACCTCGCCGTCCCAGTAGCCCGCGATGAGGTCACGTGCGACGTCCCGGGCGTGTGTCAGGTGGGAGAGGTCGCCGTCGAGCTCGAAGAGCGCGGTGTGCGCGTCGAGCAGCCACGCGAGGTCCGCGCTCGTCGCGAGCGGCGAGTCAGGCCCGCTGCGTCGCTTCCAGGCGCCGCCAGACACATGTGTGCTCGTGAGCATCGTGACGAGCTCGGTCGCTGCCTGGCCGTAGCGGGGCTCGCCGAGGCGCCATGCGGCCTCGGCGAGCACCGTCGCGAGCATCGCGTTCGACTCCAGAAGCACCTTGTCGTCGATCGCTGGCTGCGGCTTGGCCGCACGCGCGGCACGCAGCGCGGCGCGGACCACGTCGTCGTCGGGCGTGCCGACGAGATCGTCGCCCGCGTCGAGTCGCGGCACGCACCCCCCCTCGACGGGCCCGTGGTCGGTGAGCCCGTAGCGCTCGACCGTCGCTTTGGCCAGCTCGCCGAGACCTGCGGCGCTCAGCACCTCGCGGACCTCGCTTGCGCGCAGGATGACGTGCGCGCCCTCGACGCCGTCTGCGTCGGCGTCGATCGCCGAGGCGTAGCCGCCGTCGAGACGCATCTCGGTGAGCACGAAGTCGAGCGTCCTTCGCGCGACCCACTCGTACTCGGCTGACCCGAGCCAGATCGATGCACGCAGATACGCCCTCGCGAGCAGCGCCTGGTCCGTCAGCATCTTCTCGAAGTGCGGGACGTCCCAATGAGCGTCGACGCTGTAGCGGGCGAAGCCGCCCGCTATGTGGTCGAAGAGGCCGCCGCGAGCCATGGCGTCGAGGGTCGCTGTGGCCATTGCCCTCGCGTCGGCGCGCGCGTCGACGGCCCATGCCGCGGCGCACGCCTCGACCCACATGGGGTGGGGGAACTTCGGGGCGGGCGAGAAGCCGCCCGCGCTGTCGTCGAACTTCGAAGAGAGGGCGTCGACGAGCCGTCGGAGCCGCGCCCTCGAGCCGGGAGGCGGCCCGGTCGCAACGAGCGTCGAGACGAGCGACGCCTCGGCCCGAACGGCGCCGGCGAGCCGCTCGGCCTGCGTCAGCACCTCGTCGCGCTGGTTCGCCCAGGCGTCGGCGACCGAGGCGAGGATCTGGCCGATGCTCGGCTGCCCGTGGCGTGCGACAGGTGGGAAGTACGTGCCGGCGAAGAACGGGCGTCCGTCAGGGGTGACCAGGACCGTCATCGGCCAGCCCCCGTGCCCGGTCATCGCCTGAGTCGCCGCCATGTACTGCGCGTCGACGTCGGGCCGCTCCTCACGGTCGACCTTGACGGGGACCGTGAGCTCATTGATGAGCGAAGCGATCGCCTCGTCCTCGAAGCTCTCGTGGGCCATCACGTGGCACCAGTGACACGCTGCGTACCCGATGGACAAGAAGATCGGCACGTCGCGGCGGCGCGCCTCTGCAAATGCTTCGTCGCTGAACGGCCACCAGTCGACGGGATTGTCGGCGTGCTGGCGCAGATAGAGGCTGGACGCGCCAGCGAGACGGTTCACGTCTGGGGGCTCGAGCCCGCCGCGAGAGCGCTCAACCCGTCGTGCCCGGCGACGTCGGCGCTCGCAGCACGCAGAACTCGTTGCCCTCGGGGTCCGCGAGGACGACCCAGGTGACCTCGCCCTGGCCGATGTCGACGCGTCGCGCACCGAGCCCGATCAGGCGCTCGACCTCTTTGTCCTGGTCGTCGGGTCGGAAGTCGAGGTGGAGCCGGTTCTTCGCGACGCGCAGGTCGTCGGCCTTCAAGATGAGCAGGTCAGGCACCGGACGGCCCTCGCCATCGCCCTCAGGGAACCGCAGGGCGACCTCGCCTTCATCCTCTTCGACACGCTGCCATCCGAACGCGGCCTCCCAGAAGCCCGCGAGTGTGGACGGGTCGGGGCTGTCGATGCAGATGCACTGGAAGCGGAGCATGCCGCGAGACTATGGGCGAGCACCACTGCGAAGGGACGTGTCGCGACGCAGTAGGTTCCGCGCGATGGACGTCGACGTCGCTGGCCGCGTCGCGCTCGTGACGGGCGGGAGCCGAGGGATCGGGCTCGGCATCGCTCGCGCGTTCTGCGAGGCAGGCGGCAGCGTGATGCTCGTGTCGCGCAGCGCCGAGAACCTCGCCGAGGCCGCCGCCTCGCTCGACGGACTGCGTGGCGAGGTCGCCTGGACGGTCGCGCACGTCGGCCGTTCCGTGCAGGCCGACCAGGCAGTCGCCGCGACGATCGATCGATTCGGGTCGCTCGACGTGCTCGTGAACAACGCCGCGACGAATCCCTACATGGGCCCCCTGCTCGAGATCGACGACGTGCGACTGCAGAAGACCTTCGAGATCAACCAGGCGAGCATCGTGACCTGGTCGAGGGCCGCCTGGTCCCAGTGGCTCGCAGCACACGGCGGCGCGATCCTCAACATCGCGTCGATCGGCGGACTCGGCCCCGAGCCGATGATCGGTTGGTACAACGTGACGAAGGCGGCGGTCGTGCATCTCACCAAGCAGCTCGCCTTCGAGCTGGCGCCTACGGTGCGCGTCAACGGCATCGCACCAGGGCTCGTGCGAACCGAGCTCGCGCGCGGGCTGTGGGAGGGCCGCGAAGAGCAGATCGGGCGGCACATCCCGCTGCGGCGCATCGGCGAGGTGCAGGACATCGCGCCGCTCGCGCTCCTGCTTGTCTCGGACGCCGGCTCGTGGATCACCGGACAGACGATCGTCATCGATGGCGGGACGACGACGCAGCCCTCAGGCGGGGTCGGCTGAGCCGTCGAGCAGGCGGCGCGCGACCTTCCCCGACGGTGCCCTCGGCAGCTCGCTGACGACGACGAGCTCCTTCGGTGCCGCCCAGGGCGCCAGCCGGGCGACCACGTGCTCGCGCAGCTCCTCGAGCGACGGCGCCTCCCCGCACGGCACCACCCACGCAACGACGCGCTCGCCCCACTCGACATCGGGCCGCTTCCAGACCGCAACCTCCGCGACGCGTGGGTGCCTGGCGAGCACCGCCTCGACGTCCAGCGGCCACACCTTCTCGCCGCCGGTCGTGATCACCTCAGCGAGCCGGCCGAACACGCGCACGATCCCGGACTCGAACGAGCCGCCGTCGCCCGTCGCCAGCCAGCCGCCCGACCCGTCGGGCCCAACGCCTCCAAGGGGCGTGCCGTCGCGGTACGCGCGAGCGAGCATCGGGCCCCTCACGCAGAGCTCGCCGTCGAGCACCGCGACGTCCACGCCGTCGAGCGGCACGCCGTCATAGACGACGCCTGAGCCCGTCTCGGTCATCCCCCAGGTCGTGACGACGTTGGGCGGCACCTCGCTCGGTGGGGCAGCGCCGCCAAGGAGGATCCGCCGGAACGCCTCGGGTGCGCGGAGCCGGCCCAGGGCCGTGGCGACGAGCGACGTGAGCGTCACCCCGTTGCCCGTTGACCCCGCGACACGATCGGCGTCGAATCCCGAGTGGATCTGAAGGGGGGTGCCGGTGTGCAGCGCGCGGGTGATGACAGCGAGGCCGCCGATGTGCGCGCACGGCAGGCAGCACAGCCAGCCGTCGGACCTCGGGTCGACCTCGAGGCGCGACGAGGTGGCTACGGCGCTCGCCGCGATGGCGGCATGGGTGAGCACGACGGCTCGCGGGCGAGACGCCGAGCCCGACGTGCAGACGACCAGGGCATCGCCGGGTTCGGTGCCGGTCCCGGTGCCGATGCGCCGCTCGACCACCGACTCGCCGTCATCGACGAGGTGCCGGGTGGGTGCGAGCGCGGCCAGCTGCGCTGCGCGCGCTGGCGCGCCCAGCCGTTGGTCGACGACGCATGCGGTGTCGCCGCGTCCCCAGACGTCCTCCAGGAGCGCAACGAGGCGCGGCCCCTGCTCGACGTCGATCGCGACGAGCTCGGGCACGGCCTCACCCTACGATCGCGGTGCACGCAGTCGGCCATGATGTCGCGATGGCGACGGTGCGGCACCACGTGATCATCGACGTGCCGGCCGCCGTGGCGTGGAGCCTCCTCGGAGCCGCCTCGCGGCTCAAGGAGTGGTTTCCCGGTGTGGTCGCGTGCGACGTCGAGGGCACGACGCGGACCGTCACCCTCGCGACGGGTCTCACGCTGCCAGAGGAGATCGTGACCGTCGATGAGCTGCAACGGCGCTTCCAGTACACGCTCAAGCTCCCTGTCATCACCCAGCACCTGTCGACGATCGACGTGATCGAGCTTGACGAGCACCGCTGCTGCTGCGTCTACGGCGTCGACGCAATGCCGGCCGTGATGGCGCTTGTCGTCGCAGGCGCCGCAGCCGATGGGCTCGATCGCGCCAAGGCCCTGCTGGAAGGCGTCTGACGATGGGACGCTGCATCCTCTTTGTCACCACGGACCAGCAGCGCTACGACACGCTCGGCTGCAACGGCGGAACGCTCGCGCGCACCCCAGTGGTCGATGCCCTCGCGCGAGAGGGGATCTGCTACGAGCGGTGCCACCCGTCGTCGGTCGTCTGCATGCCCTCGAGAGCCACGATGCTGACGGGCCGGCATCCGTCCGCGCATGGCGTCTGGATGAACGGCGTCGCGCTCGACCCGGCCTCGCCGAGTGTGGCCGAGGAGCTCGCGAGGGCCGGGTACCGGACCGCGATCGTCGGCAAGGCGCACTTCGAGCCGATGCTCGACCCGTTCGGCCGGTTCGCCGAGAACCTGCTGGCCGACTCGGGGCTGCCGACCAGCACCGGGCCGTGGCACGGCGGCGGCACCGGGGGCCACTTCGGCTTCGAGCACCTCGAGCTCGCGACGCACGGGGCAGCAGGGTGGCTGCACTACTCGCGATGGCTGGCGGCGAACCACCCTGAGGCCGTCGGGATGTACTACCGCGTCTTGGACGCAGAGCTCGAGGTGTCAGCCGCGGGCGGCGGCGACACCGGTGCGCCCCAGGTGCACCACAACGTGATCCCGCGCGAGTGGTACCACACCGACTGGGTGGCGGACCGCACGATCTCGTGGCTCGAGTCCGTCGGCAGCGACGACGACTGGTTCTGCTGGATGAGCTTCCCTGACCCGCACCATCCATGGGACCCGCCGAGCTCGGAGCGCCATCGCGTCGGGTGGCGCGACGTCGAGCTCCCTGCCGGCTACGTCGCAGACGCCGGCGAGCGAGTCGGCATCCTGGCCGCAAAGCCGCCGCACTGGCTCAAGTGGTACGACGGCGAGGTCGTCTCGAACTACGAGGCGCCGACGAGGTGGGTGCCCGCGACGCTCACCGCGGACCAGGTCCGAGAGGTGAACGCGCTGAACGCGATCGAAGTCGAGCTCATCGACGAGGCGATCGGCAGGGTGCTCGGCGCGATCGGCCGGCTCGGGTTCACCGAGCGCACCGACGTCGTGGTCACGACGGACCACGGCGAGCTGCAGGGCGACTTCGGCCTCCTGTTCAAGGGCCCGTACCACACCGACGGCCTCATGCGACTGCCGCTCATCTGGCGCCCTGCCCCTTGCCAGCTCGCGACGCCCGCTCTCGTGACGCGACCCGTGGGCCTGGTCGACCTCGCACCGACGTTCCTGTCGATCGCCGGCGCGGACGCACCGAGCTGGATGGAGGGCGCCACACTGCCGCTCGACGACGTCGACGCGGCCGCGCGGGGCTTCGATGCCGCGTTCACCGAGTGGGACTCGGCGCTTTTCGGCATCGACGTCCACCTGCGGAGCGTGACGGCTGGAGGCTGGCTCCTCACGAGGTGCGACAAAGGGACGATGCACGACGGGACCGAAGGTGAGCTGTACGACCTCGCATCCGATCCGCTGCAGCGCGCCAATCGCTTCACGGATCCATCGACGAGTGCAGTTCGCGACGAGCTGCTCGCGCGGCTGGTCGAGCACGACACTCGCGACATCGAAGAGCCAGCCACGCCTGGACGACTGGTCGCGCCCGTCTAAGGCACAGAACCCGGCTCGCCGAGCCACGATCCGTCGCGCATCAGCTCGCGCCCGGCGATCTCTTCGAGGCTTCGCCACGCCTGCACCCGGACTGGGCGCAGCACGAGCATGGCAAAGTCGTACGGCTCGCCGTGAGGGTCCCACCCGCGCGCGCTGATGAAGTCGTCCGCGAGGCGCTCGTCTGCAGACGACCACGGAACCACGGACGCTTCGGCGTCCACCATGACCACATCTCGCAGGTCCCCGAAACCGAGCCGAGCGTGTCTCGTTGCCCCGATGTTGCGCGCCGTCACGCTCGTGGCGGGCGTGGCACACACGATGAGATCGATGCCGATCGCGGCGAATGACAAGGGCACGAGATGCGGCACGCCGGCCGGCGACCCGGTCGCGACCCAGACGTCCACCGCGGAAGCAAGCAGCGCCCGCACGTCGGCGAGTCGTTCCTCGCGCGATCGCGACATGTCCGGACGGTACCTCGGCTGCTGGCCCCGAGCCACCGATGGACCCGTGCCACGCCGGTAGCGTGGCGCCGTGAGCGACGAACCTGGCACCGTCATCACGGGCGCCCCCGTGGATCCCGTCCAGCAGCACCGCGGGCTCGACCTGCCTGAGTGGAAGCCCGCGGGCGACTACGGCGACATCGGCTACGACGTCGCCGAGGGAATCGCGAAGATCACGATCCGACGACCTGAGCGACGCAACGCGTTTCGACCCCAGACCCTCTTTGAGCTGGCCGACGCGTTCAATCGTGCGCGGGACGACACCACCGTCGGCGCGGTCATCTTCACGGGCCAAGGTCCTGACGCGTTCTGCTCGGGCGGGGACCAGACCGTCCGCGGCAGCGACGGCTACCTGGGCGACGACGAGGTGGCCCAGCAGGGCGTGGGACGGCTCAACGTGCTGGACCTCCAGGTCCAGATCCGCCGGCTGCCGAAGCCCGTGGTCGCCATGGTCGCGGGCTACGCGATCGGCGGAGGCCACGTCCTGCACCTCGTCTGCGACCTCACCATCGCCGCGGACAACGCGCGGTTCGGGCAGACCGGCCCGCGCGTCGGCAGCTTCGACGCCGGCTACGGCTCCTCGCTCCTTGCCAGGACAATCGGGCTCAAGCGGGCCAAGGAGGTGTGGCTGCTCTGCCGGCAGTACGACGCGCAGACCGCGCTCGAGTGGGGGCTCGTGAACGCGGTCGTGCCGCTCGGCGAGCTCGAGGCAGAGACGGTGGCATGGTGCCGCCAGATGCTCACGCTCTCGCCGATCGCGCTTCGCATGTGCAAGGCGGGCTTCAACGCTGCCGACGACGGCCTCGCAGGCATCCAGCAGCTGGCGGGCGACGCGACGATGCTCTTCTACATGTCCGAGGAGGGCCAAGAGGGGCGCAACGCCTACGTCGAACGCCGCCCGCCTGCGTTCAGCCGGTTTCCCAAGCGACCGTGACCTCGACGGTGCCGGGCAGGACCGCCCGGTGGGTGGCCGGTGCGCGACCTCGCACGCTGCCTGCCTCGATCGTGCCGGTCCTCGTGGGCGCCGCCGCCGCGCGACCTGCCCCGACGCTGTGGCTCCGCCTCGCGTTGTGCGGGGTGGTCGCGCTCGCGCTGCAGGTCGGTACCAACTACGCGAACGACGTCGCCGACGGCGTGCGAGGCACCGACGCGCGTCGCGTGGGGCCGCTGCGCCTGGTCGGCTCGGGGCTGGCGACGCCCGCAGCGGTGCGGGGGGCGGCGCTCGCCACCTACCTCGTGGCCGCGCTTGCGGGGCTCGGCCTCGCGGCGCTCGTGTCATGGTGGCTGCTCGCGGTCGGTGCCGCCGCGCTCGCCGCGGGGTGGGGCTACACCGGCGGGCCTAGGCCGTATGGCTACCGCGGGCTCGGCGAGCCGTTCGTCTTCGTGTTCTTCGGGCTTGTCGCGACCTCGGGGACCACGTATTGCCTGGCCGGTCGCGTCACGGCGCTGTCCTTGCTTGCCGGGACCTCGATGGGGCTCTTCGCGTGCGCGCTGCTCGGTGCCAACAACCTCCGCGACCTCGACGGCGACGCAGCTTCAGCAAAGCGCACGATCGCGGTGCGGCTCGGGCGTCGCGGGGCGGGCCGCTGGTATGCAGGGCTGCTCGTCGGCGGCTTCGCTACCGCTGTGGGGTGCGCCGCGTGGCGAACAGGTGCTCTCGTTGTCCTCGTGTCGGCCCCGCTCGCGGTCGCACCGATCCGAGCGGCGCTCGGCGACGCGGCGGGCGCATCGCTGCTCGGCGTGCTCGCGCGCACCGCGCGAGTGCAGCTCGCCGTGGGCGCACTGCTGGCGGCAGGACTCTGGTTGACGGCGTGATCAGCGCGCCGCGAGGAATCGATCGATGAGCCGCGCGGTCAGCTGGGGCTGCTCCAGGTGACAGACGTGCCCGGATCCCGGCACCATGGCGCATGCGACGCCACGGCACGCCGCGGCCGTCGCCGTCGCGACGGCGACGAACGGGTCGTCCCGTGCGCCGGCGAGCATCAACAGGGGTCGCTCGAGCTGGCTGAGCTCGCTGAGGAGCCATCGCTGCGCGCCGAGGGAGCACCGACGCAGGCTGCTGGCAAGTCCGGCCGCGGTGTTGGACGTGCGTCCCTCGAGATCCGCCATCGAGGCAGGCAGCGTCGCGAACATCGGTTTGGCGAGCCATCGGTCGAGGAAGGCCCCGACATCGCCGCTCGCGGCGAGCTCATCGGCCATCGCCACGTCGCGCTCAAGGCGCCGCGCACGCGCCATCGGATCCTCGATGCCCGTCGACGCCGAGATGACCGCGGTCGCGCGGAGGTTGGCGGGGGACAGGCATGCGACGTGGAGCGCGATGCGGCCGCCGAGCGAGTACCCGACGAGGTCGAACTGCTCGCCACACGCGGCCTCGGTGACGAGCGATGCCGCCTCGTCGAGGTCGCACGAGACCGACGTCGAGCCGCCGTGGCCGGGGAGGTCGACCGTGACGACCGTGCGGCCTGCGCCGAGACGTTCGGCGAGCGGCGCCATCGACGAGGCAGTCTGGGTGAAGCCGTGCACAAGCACGACCGTCGGGCCCTCGCCGGCCCGCACCACCGCGAGGGGGGACATTGACCGCGAGCGTACCGCCAGGCAGCGCCGTCGCCGGGGCGCAGGCAGCGTTCTGCGCGTGCCTCCTTGACGAGTGCGCCCGCAGCGGCATGACAGACCTCGTCGTGTGCCCGGGCTCTCGGTCGACACCGCTCGTGCTCGCTGCGCTCGCGGCGCCCGTGCTCCGAGTCCACGTCCGTCTCGATGAGCGTTCCGCTGGCTTCTTCGCGATCGGCCGCGCGCTCGCGACGGGTTTGCCCGTCGGGATCGTGGTCACGTCCGGGACCGCTGCGGCCGAGCTGGCCCCCGCCGTCGTCGAGGCCGACCTCGCAGGCGTCCCGCTGGTCGTGCTCACCGCGGACAGGCCGCCCGAGCTGCGTGGCATCGGCGCGCCCCAGACGATCGACCAGGTGAAGCTCTACGGCGGCTCGGTCCGGCGCTTCGAGGATCCCGGTCCGATCCGACCGGAGGCGGCACGTTGGTGGCGCCCGCTCGCGGCCCGGCTAGTAGCCGCCGCCGTCGACGGGCGAGGGCCTGTGCACCTCAACCTGTCGCTCGTCGAGCCGCTCGACGCCGTGCCGTCGATGGTCCCCCCAGGGCGACCCGGTGGCGCGCCGTGGCGCACGAGCCATCCGAGCTCCGCGGACGCGCTCGAGCCGTTCGCCGAGCTCGCGGGACGCCGTGGCATCTTCATCGCCGGCAGTGGCGCGGGCGACCCCGAAGCGCTGATCGCGCTCGCCGCTGCGCACGGCTGGCCGCTCCTGTGCGACCCGCTCTCGGGCGCCCGTAAGGAGCACGCCAACGTCATCGCGTCGTTCGACACGCTGCTTCGAGACACCGACCTCGCCGAACTGCTGGTCCCCGAGGCCGTCGTCCTGCTCGGCGGGACCCCGTCATCGAGGCCGCTCGCCGACGCGCTCGTCGCGTGGGCGCCCCGGGTGCTGGCCGTGTCGAGCGCCACTTCGCCGCACGACCCCACCGGCATCGTGTCCGACGTCGTCGTCGCGGCGCCGGCGTCGTGGACGCGCTCGGCGCTCGGCGTGGCACCGCTCGGATGCCCGACGGCATTCCTCGAGCGATGGCGGACCGCCAGTGCCGCCGTGCAGGGGTGCTTCGACGAGCGGTGCGGCACCCAGCTCGACGAGCCGTCGGTGGCGCGGCTGCTCACCCGCGAGCTCCGCGGCGTCGCACTCGTCGTGTCGAGCTCCATGCCGGTTCGTGACCTCGAGACCTTCGGCGCGACGTCGGCAATGCCGCCGCAGGCCGTTGCGAACCGGGGGGCCAACGGCATCGACGGCGTCGTGTCCACGGCACTCGGGGTCGCAGCGACGAGCAGGGCAGTGGGACTGCTCGGCGACCTTGCCTTCCTTCATGACGCGGGCTCGCTCGCCGACGGCGTGGGCGAGCACGGTGGCAGCTGCGTGCTCGTGGTCGTCGACAACCGGGGCGGTGGCATCTTTTCGTTCCTCCCGCAGCACGACTCGGTGCCGCATGACCAGTTCGAGCGCGCATTCGGCACCCCGCCGACCGCGAGCACCGCCGCTGTCGCGTCCGGCTACGGCGCCGAAGTCCGTGTCGTGAAGGACCTCGAGTCGCTGCGACTGGGCGTGCTCGAGGGACTTGACGCCGCCGGCGTGACCGTCGTGGTCGCCGAGGTGCCCGACCGTGCGCGCAACGTCGAGCTGCACCGTGAGCTCACCGACTTCGCCATCCGTGCCGCCAAGGGCGCGCTCGGGGACTAGCGCGAGCCCGGGGACCTCGAGGTGCTCGCCACCGTCCAGACGACCGTGACCAGCGGCTCGGCCCTTCTCGCGGCGCTCTTCGCGCTCGCGGCGGGACTGTTGTCGTTCTTCTCGCCGTGCGTGCTGCCGCTCGTGCCCGGCTACATCGCGTTCCTCGGCGGCTCGACGGGCGCTAGCGCAGCGGTGACGACCACCAAGGTGCGCACCGGGCGGACGATCGCCGGCGCCGTCGCGTTCATCGTTGGCTTCTCCTTCGTCTTCGTGTCGCTCGGCACCGTCTTTGGCGGCGTCGGCGAGTCGCTCAAGACCCACTCGGCCCTGTACGACGTGCTGTTCGGTTCGATCACGATCGTGCTCGGCCTCTTCTTCGCGGGATGGCTGCCCCGCTCGTCGGTCCTCAACCGAGAGGTCAAGGTCCACTGGCTCCCGAGCGCAACCGTCGGCGGGGGCTTGATCCTCGGTGTCCTGTTCGGCGTCAGCTGGACACCGTGCACCGGGCCGACCCTCGGGGCCATCCTGAGCCTCGCTGGAGCGACGCCCGGCGCGTCGGCGTGGCGCGGCGCGCTGCTCGCCGCGGTGTACTGCATCGGGCTTGGCTTGCCGTTCCTCGCCGCGGCCGTCGCTGCGGACACCATGGCATCGGTCTCGCGCTTCGCGCGACGGCACACACGGCTGTTGCTGCGCGTCGGCGGCCTCCTGCTCATCGTCATCGGCATCCTCGAGGTAACGGGAACGTGGTCGACGTGCGTCCAATGGCTCCAAGACCACGTCTTTCGGTCGTTCACCTCGCCGATCTGAGGCAGCGGCATGGAGCCGTTCGAGTCGATGCGAACTGGCCCTCTGGCAGACTGACTTGATGCCGACGCTCACCGAGGACCTCCGGTTCCGCGGCGTCGTGCACCAGGTGACCGACGAGTCGATCTTTGGGCGGCTCGACGCCGGTGGGGTCACTGCCTACATCGGCTTCGACCCGACGTCGCGGAGCCTGCACGTTGGCAACCTCCTCCAGCTCGTGACCTTGCGGCGCCTGCAGCTGGCGGGCAACCGCCCGATCCTGGTCGCCGGCGGGGGGACCGGGGTCATCGGCGACCCCGGGGGTCGGCTCGATGAGCGCCAGCTGCTCGGTGACGCCGAGCTGGCGTCCAACATCGCCTCGGTCCGCGAGCAGCTCACGAGGTACCTCGACTTCTCCGAGGCGTCCGGGGCGCGCGCGGCCTTGCTCCTCGACAACGGGGCCTGGCTGCGCGGGTTGCCGCTGCTCGAGTTCCTGCGCGACGTGGGCAAGCACTTCACGGTGAACCAGATGATCGCCAAGGACTCGGTGCGCTCGCGGCTCGAGCGTCCCGACGTCGGTATCTCGTTCACTGAGTTCAGCTACATGCTGCTCCAGGCCTACGACTTCCTTCGCCTCCACGTCGACTACGGCTGCGACCTGCAGCTCGGCGGCTCGGACCAGTGGGGCAACATCACGATGGGCGTCGAGTACGTGCGCAAGCTCACCACGGACCTCGTCTACGGGGTCACGACGCCCCTGCTCACCAAGTCCGATGGCACCAAGCTCGGAAAGAGCACCCTCACCGACGAGAAGGTCTGGCTCGACCGGGCGCTCACGTCGCCGTTCCAGCTCTACCAGTTCTTCTTGAACATCGAAGACGAGATGGTGGGCACGATGCTGCGACTGCTCACCTTCCTCGGGCACGAAGAGATCCTCGAGCTCGAGCGCCAGGCCGCCCACGCGCCCGCCGCGCGGGCCGCCCAGCGCCAGCTCGCCTTCGAGCTCGTGCGCTTCGTGCACTCCGAAGCCGACGCCGCCGCCGCGGTCACTGCGTCCGAGGCGCTGTTCGACGAGTCCGTCGCCGCGCTCGACCTGGCGACACTCGAGGCCGTCACCGCAGACGCGCCCTCGACGACGGTCGGCCGCGAGTCGCTCGTCGAGGGCCTGCGCGTCGTCGAGCTGCTGTCGGCGACGGGCGTGTGCGCGTCGAACGGCGAGGCACGCAGGGCGATCAACCAGGGTGGCATCTACGTGAACAACCGGCGCGTCGCGAGCGACGAAGCCGTTGTGGGCGTGAGCGACCTGCTCCACGACCGCTACCTGCTGCTGCGACGGGGCAAGCGCCACCCGCACGTCGTCGTCGCGACATGAGGTGGCACGCCCTCGCGGCCACTGCGGTCGCGGGCGTGCTGCTCTGCGCGTGCTCGTCGGAGTCGCCCGCGACCGCCACGGCCAACTGGACGTCGTCGTCGTCGTTCGCGCAGGGCGCGACCGACCTGCTCTATGACTTCTCCAAGGTGCACCAGTCGATCGACCAGCACGCCTCGACCGCGACGGTGCGGACCTACTGCGCCGAGCTGTTCGCCGACGCGAACGGCGAGAACACCGACCTGCTCCCCACGCCGGACGCGCAGCTCACGACGCTGCTCTCGAACGCGGTCGACGGGTTCATCCATGCCGCCTACCGGTGCACGCGGAGCCCCGCAGACCGCGCGGACCGCCAAGCGGTGCTCGACGAGTGCAGGCTCGCGGTCGGCTCCCTCGTGACGGCGGTCCTGCGAGACGAGGCGGTCATCGGCAGGCCCCTGGGGGTGAAGGGCATCTCGTGACGCGCCTCAGCTTCGACGCAGACCCAGACGGCGCTCGGCGCAGGCGGTTGCTGTGGTCGATGCCGACGGGCATCTACGTCGTCGGTTCACGCGGCGAGGGGCCGGGCGACTTCAACCTGATGACCCACAGCCTCGTGGTCCAGGCGGCAACCGAGCCGTGCGTGGTCGCCCTCGCGATCGACGTCACCGCGCGCACGCACCAGTTCATCGAGTCGAGCGGTATCGCCACGCTCTCAGTCCTTCGACGCGACCAGCGCGACCTGGTCCGGCGGTTCGTCAAGCCCGTGGAGGACGTCGAGCTCGACGACGCGGGCGGGGTGCGGACCATGGCGGGCGTCGAGGTGCTCGTCGCCTCCTCGGGGGCACCGGGCCTCGCCGATGCGGCAGGCTGCCTCGACCTCGGGGTCATCGAGAAGGTGTCCTTTTCGAGCCACACGCTGTTCTGCTGCGAGGTGCGTGGCATAGCGGTCGCCGACGAGGTGCTCGAGGGTCCGGCCTCGGCGCGCCACGCCGCGATCCTCCGCATGGAGGACACCAAGATGAACTACGGCGGCTAGGCCGACCCTGGCGGGCGCAGGTCGACTCGCAGCGTCAGCACGCCGTCAGCCAGCTCGACGGTCGCGTCGGCGAGCATTGCGTAGTCCTGGTAGTCGAGCGCCGCCTGCTTCGCGAATCGCTGTCGCTCGACTCCCTCGATGGGGGGCAGCCCCCGTCGCTTCACGGCCTCGGCGCGCTCGGCGAACCGAGCCAGCATCTCGTGGGGATCGAAGGTCTCGGCCATTCGTGCAGTATGCACCGAGCCCGTCGCGTCAGTATCCGATCCGTCGCCGCGCCGCCTCGTCGTCGGGGCCGTGCGAGCCAGTCGCCGCGTCCTGGTCCTCGTCGTCGAGCTCGGTCCAGCCACCGCCGGACGCCGCTCGCCAGTGGACCGTGGGACGCCACGGCCGCCCCGATGCCGAAAGGGCGCCGCACGCGCACGTCACGTGGTCCCACGGGTGCAGCGTCGAGATGACCGCGCGGCACGACTCGCAGCGGAGCCGAATCGCGCGGCGTGTGCTGGCCGCCTCAGGCGAGGACGCGCTCGTCGTCGGCTCGGACGAGTTCGGGTCGCTCGGGCGCCGCGCTCGCAACCGCGGCAGCCGCCCAGAGGCCCCTCGTCGGGACGATGATCTCGTCGATGATCCCATAGGCCTTCGCCTCCTCAGGCGTCATGAAGTAGTCGCGATCCAAGTCGGCCTCGACCTTGTCCAGGGACTGGCCGCTGTGGAACGCGATGATCTCGGCCATCCGCTTGGTCGTGGCCAGCACCTCTTTCAGATGGATCTCCATGTCGCGAGGGGCGCCCCTGGTGCCCGAGGTGCCCTGATGGATCATGATCTTTGAGTTGGGCAGCGCGAAGCGCTTGCCCGGCGCGCCGCCGGCCAGGATCATCGCGGCCGCCGACATCCCCATGCCCACACAGATCGTGGAGACGTCGCAGCTGACGTGCTGCATCACGTCGTAGATCGCCATGCCCGCATACGAAAGGCCGCCCGGCGAGTTGATGTAGAGCGCGATGTCCTGGTCTGGCTTGTCGCCGGCGAGGTAGAGGATCTCGGCGACCAGCAGGTTGGCGATCTGGTCGTCGACCTCTTGTCCGAGGAACACGATCCGCTCCTTCAAGAGCAGCGAGAAGATGTCGAACGCCCGGTCGCCGCGCGAGGTCTGGTCGATGACGGTCGGTATCACGGCGCTGAGCGGTCCCATCGCTCCTCCTTCGTAGGTCGACTTCGTATATCGAGTGTGAGATACTCTACATGAGATATGGCACACCGGACCGGCCCCCCGTGAGCGAGCGCCGTCACGAGCCGCTGCTGCCGGGCTTCAAGCAGATGGCCGAGCGGCGCCACGCACTGGCGCGGGCGCTCACCCAGCGGCGCGTCGAGCTCGGCCTCACTCAGACCGACGTGGCCGCGCGCATGGGCACCTCGCAGTCGGCGGTCGCGCGCATCGAGGCGGGACACCTCGACGTTCGCCTGTCGACGGTCGAGCGGTACGCCGACGCCGTGGGCCATGTCGTGAGCTGGCGACTGGAGGACCGTGGCCCCTGACGGAGTGTCGCCGATGCCGTACGGCATGGCCGACGACGTGGCGTCGTCGCTGCTCGACCGGCGCGTCGTGCTGCTCACCGGGGACGTCGACGCAGCCCGAGCCTCGTCGGTCGCAGCCGAGCTCATGACGCTCGACGCGATCGGCGACAGCCACATCGAGCTTCGAGTCGGCTCGTGCAGCGGGACGCTCGACGCGTCCCTCGCGCTCATCGACGTGATCGAGGTCCTTGGCGTCCCGGTGCGGACCACTGCGCTCGGAACGATCGAGGGCGGGCCCGTCGGTGTGCTGGTCGCGGGCGAGCATCGCGGCATGACCCCGCACTGCCGGCTCCGGCTTCGCGAGCCCGACACGGTGGTGTCCGGCACCGCGAGGGACCTCGAGCGCTCGCTCGCCGAGCGCGCCGCAGTGCGCTCGGCGTTCTTCACCCACGTCGCGCGTCAGGTGGGAAGGCCGCTGGGCGAGGTCGAGGCGGAGTGGGATCGAGCGGGCACGCTCGAGGCGATCGACGCCGTCGCGCTCGGCTACGCGCACCAGGTGCTCGCCCGGTCCGCGCCGTAGCGCCGGGCCGCCGACGCCGACGGGCGTGCTCGGTCATGGCCCGCTCCGGTCAGTTGTCAGCGGGGACCCTCGGCCGCGAGGCGTGCGGCGGGCCGCAGCTGCGTGGCAGCCGACATCGCGTACGCCGACGCGAACCTGAGATCGGGCCGCCATTTCATGGAACGGAGGCAGTAAACTGACGCCTGGAGCGTCGGGGTCCGATGGTCCGTCGGCTGGCGCGACCGTGACCGAGGTGACGTCGGCAGCGAGGAGCAGCTGTGAAGAAGGGTCGTCATCGCAGGTTCGTCGAGGCCCGGGAGTTGAAGCGCACGTCGACGACGGTGCAGCGTTCGTGCCCTGAGTGCGGGGCCGAGCCCGAGGACGTCCACGCCGAGTGGTGCCGCGCAGAAGAGGATCGCTACGAGCAGATCATGGGCAGCGTCGGGGTGCCTGACGGCGAGGAGCGCGACCCCGAAGAGTCGTGATCAGCGTCGTGCCGTGCCTCGGCGCGTGACGGGGTGGGGCAGCGAGACCGTCCCCGGTGCGCGTGCTGCGAGGTCGTCGAGGTACGCGGCAAGCCGTCGGTAGACCTTCTCGCCGCACATCGCGCGCAGCTCGTCGCGCATGGAGTCCACCACCCGGCTGGCGCCCGTGAACGCCTCGGGCGCCTCGGTGCACCACCAATGGAAGTCGTCGCCTCCGGCGCCCCAGTTGCGCCGCTCCCACTGGGTCACCCTCGTGAGCACATGGCCGTCCTCGAGCACCTCGTCGTCGCGGCGCAGCGGCAGCTGCCAGCAGACGTCTGGCTTGAGGTGGATGTAGCTCTCGCCGCGATCGAGCGCGGCGACGTGCAGGGCGCATCCCGGCCCCCGCTCGAAGCCGGGGCGGTTAAGGAAGATGCACGCGTCCTTCACGAGCCTGGTCATCTGCTCGCCGCCCTTGGTCGAGCGCACGACGCCCGACGCCCCCCGGGACTTGAACTGCCACTGGTCCTTGGTTAGCGTCTTCGCCGCGCGCTCGACGCGCTTGGCGTCCTCTTTGTCCGTGAAGTGAGCGCCGTAGCTGCAGCAGCCCTGGACCAGGTCCTCGGCAGGCCCGGTCAGCACCCCCTGGCAGCCCGCGCCGAAGATGCACTGCCAGTTGCTCGTGAGGAACGTCACGTCAAAGAGCCACGTCCGTCGCTCATCGGGGTCGTCAAAGCTCACCCATTCATGGGCGTCGCGCGGCACCTTTGGCATTAGCGCGAACCTACACGTCGACACCGGCGAGGTTGGCTACCCGTACACTGGGCGCCATGACGACGACCTCGGTAGAAGTGCTCACCCTGTCGGACGCGGCGCACGAGACCGTGGCCGCTGCGCTGTCCGCGGAGCCTGATGCCGAGGCGCTCGCGCTCGTCGTCGAGGTCCGTGGCGTGAACGCCCAGGGCTACGACTACGACCTGTACTTCCAGCCGGTCGCCGAGCTCGAGGAAGGCGCATCGCTCGACACGTCCTCGGGGCTCGCCGTCGCGATCCCCGCGGGGTCCGTCGACCGCCTCCGCGGCGCGCACCTCGAGATCGAAGACGGCGGCCTGGTACTCGTGAACCCGAACACCCCGTCGCTGGCCGAGCGTGCGCCCGGGATCCCCGAGGCCGTGCTCGCCGCGGGCATCGAGTCCCCGACTGCCCAGCGGGTCGTGATGGTCCTCGAGACCGCGATCAACCCGGCGATCGCGGCCCACGGCGGCCGCGCCGACCTCGTCGCGCTCGACGAGTCAGCGATGGTCGCGTACCTCGCCCTGTCCGGTGGCTGCCAGGGGTGCGCAATGAGCCGCGCGACGCTCGCGAACGGGATCGAGGTGTCACTCAAAGAGGAGATCCCCGAGCTGACCGGCGTCGTCGACGTCACCGATCACGCGAGCGGCGCGACCCCTTACTTCGCCCGCTAGCACGGCCGACCCGAGGCCCGTGTGCTGAGGTTCCTCACGGCAGGTGAGAGTCACGGCAAGGCCCTCGTCGTCATCGTCGAGGGCGCTCCTTCAGGACTGTCGATCACGACCGAGCTGGTCGCCGACGAGCTCGCGCGGCGCCGCCTCGGCTTCGGACGAGGCCCTCGCATGCGCTTCGAGCGCGACGAGATCACGCTCCTCGCCGGCGTTCGCCATGGCCGGACCCTCGGGTCGCCCATCGCGATCGAGATCGCCAACACCGAGTGGGAGAAGTGGCGCGAGGAGATGTCGCCGGACCCCGGCCACACCGAGCGGCCGCTCACGGCGCCGCGGCCCGGGCACGCAGACCTGGCCGGGATGCAGAAGTACGCCCTCAAGGACGCTCGTGATGTGCTCGAGCGCGCGAGCGCCCGCGAGACGGCGGCGCGCGTCGCAGCCGGAACCGTGGCGAAGGCGATCCTCGCCGAGCTCGGTACGAGCGTGCTCAGCCACACCGTCGCGCTCGGCGGCGTCGAGGTCCCCGGCTCCGTGCGACCGGGCCAAGAGGACCTCGCATCGATCGACGACGACGAGGTGCGCTGCGCGGACCCGACCACCACCGCGTCAATGGTCGCCGCGATCAAGGCGGCCGCTGCCGACGGCGACTCGCTCGGCGGCATCGCAGAGGTCCTCGCCTTCGACGTGCCCGTCGGCCTCGGGAGCCACGTGCACTGGGATCGCAAGCTCGACGGGCTGCTCGCCCAGGCCGTGATGAGCATCCAGGCGGTGAAGGGCGTCGAGATCGGATCGGCGACGCTGCAGGCCCAGGGGCGGGGGAGCGAGGCGCACGACTCGATCGCGCTCGACGCGGACGCGACCAGCGCAGGGGGCTTCGCTCGCGCCACCGCGCTCGCCGGCGGGCTCGAGGGCGGCATCACGACCGGCTCGCTGCTGGTGGTGCGTGCCACCATGAAGCCGCTGTCGACGCTGAGCCGCCCTGTCCTCGCGACCGTGGACCTCTCGACCGGCGACGCCTCGACGTCATTCAAGGAGCGCACCGACGTCACCGCGGTGCCCGCGATGGGCGTGGTCGCCGAGTCGATGGTGGCCCTCGTCCTTGCAAGCGAGGCCCTTCGTAAGTTCGGCGGCGACTCGGTCCGAGAGCTCCGCCGCAACATGGACGGCTTCCTCGCGGACGCTGCGCGCGTCGGACACCTGGTCGACGCGCAGCCGTGACCGCGCGCGTCGTACTCGTCGGCGCGCCTGGGGTAGGCAAGTCGACGATCGGACAGGCGCTGGCTGCGGCCATCGACGTGGCGTTCGTCGACGTCGATGACCTGATCGCCGATGCGGCAGGGGAGACGTGCGCGTCGTTGCTGCGTAGCCGCGGCGAGGCCGTCTTTCGGGAAGCCGAGGCGAGCGCGCTCGCGTCTGCCCTGTCCAGCCAAACCATGGGCGTCGTCGCGACGGGAGCAGGTGCTGTTGAGTCGGCATCGTCTCGGGCACTCCTCGCCGGCGCCCCACTCGTCGTCCAGCTGGCAGCGGCGCCCGAGGTCCTCGTGGCGCGGCTCGCCGGCGGCGATCGACCGCTGCTCGAGCCGCTGACAGTCGAACGCCTCACCCGGCTGCTCGAGCGCCGCGCAGAGCTCTATGCCCAGGTCGCCAGCGTGGTCGTCGACGCGGCGCCGCCGGTCGACGACGTGGTCACCTCGATCCTCGCGATCATGGTGCACGCATGAGGCACGTCCCGGTCGATGCGGCATCGGGGCGCTACGAGGTGGTGGTGGGAGAGGGTGCGCGCCACGGGCTTGCCGCGCTGCTCGCGGCCCGGCTTCCGACCTGCCAGGCGGCCGCCATCGTCACCCAGCAGCGGGTCGTCGACGAGGGCTGGCTCGAAGGACTTGACCCAGGCGTCGACGCGTCGCTCCACGTCATCGAGGAGGGCGAGGCGGCGAAGTCGCTCTCGACTGTTGAGCGGCTCTGCTCCGAGCTCGTCGCCGAGGGCGTCTCGCGGCGCGACGTCGTGGTGGGCTTCGGCGGCGGCGTCGTCACCGACGTCGTCGGCCTTGTCGCCTCGGTCCACCTCCGCGGGGTCGCGCTCGTCCAGCTTCCCTCCACGCTGCTCGGCCAGGTGGACGCGGCGATCGGGGGAAAGAACGGCGTCAACCTCCCGGAGGGCAAGAACCTTGTCGGCACGTTCCACCAGCCGATCGGCGTGCTCTGCGACACCGCGGTCCTCGCCACGTTGCCCGCGCGCGAGTGGGCGTGCGGCAACGGGGAGATCGCGAAGTACGCCCTGTTGACGGGCGACGACCCGTCGTCGCTCGCCAGCGCACCCCTCGACGAGAAGATTGCGAGGTGTGTCGAGATCAAGGCCGACTACGTGGGGTCAGACGAGCGTGAGGCCGGGCGACGAGCGCTGCTCAACTACGGCCACACCCTCGCGCACGCCCTCGAGATCGCCCAGGCAGGCGCTGGCGACGCCGCGCTGCGCCACGGCGAGGCCGTAGCTATCGGGCTCTCGTTCGCCGCGCGCCTCGCCGAGCGACTCCAGCGGATCAACCTGGACCGGGTTGCCGAGCACGACGCGGTGCTCGAGGCCTTCGGCCTGCGAGGCGAGCTGCCCACCGGCAGCGGCGCGAGCGCGCTCGTCGAGCTGATGCGCAGCGACAAGAAGGCGCACCACTCGCTCGCCTTCGTCCTCGACGGGCCAGCGGGCTTCGAGCTCGTGGAGAACGTGGCCGAGCGCGAGGTCCTCGCTACGCTTCGCGCGATGGGCGCGGGCACGTGACGGGCTACCTGCTCGTGCTCTCCGGGCCGAACCTCTCCACGCTCGGGACGAGGAACCCGGACGTCTATGGGACGGCCTCGCTCGACGAGCTCGTCGCGTCGACCACGATCGCTGCGGGTGCGCACGGCCTGGGGGTCCGCCACGTCCAGTCGAACCACGAAGGCGAGCTGATCGACGCGATCGAGCGGCGCGAGGAGGGCTGCGTCGGCGTGCTCGCGAACCTCGGGGCGCTCACCCACACGTCGGTCGCGCTGCACGACGCCCTCGAGACGCTCGGGTGCCCCGTCGTCGAGGTCCACCTCTCCAATCCCGCGGCCCGCGAGCCGTTCCGGCACGTCTCGCTAATCGCCCCGGTCGTCGACGGCTCGATCGCGGGATTCGGTCCGCTGTCCTACGAGCTCGCCGTTGAGGCGATCGTCCGCCTCGCAGGAGGGGCGTCGGGCACGACCGCGTAGGATTCTTGCTCGCACGCCACTGTCGGACGCCTCGAACCGCCCCGACATGAGGGCGTGGCGTCACGACGGCGGCGAGCACGCGTCGCCCCGCGCCACGAGGAATGGGCGCTGACGCCGCGGAAGGTCCGCGGCCAACAAAGGATGTGTCGCCGCGATGCCCTCGGTGTCCAGCAACGACCTGAAGAACGGGATGGGCCTCAAGCTCGACGAGGGGCTCTTCACCGTCATCGAGTTCCAGCATGTGAAGCCCGGCAAGGGTGGGGCATTCGTGCGGACCAAGCTTCGCAACGTCCGCACGGGCGCGGTCCTCGAGCGCACGTACCGCGCCGCAGAGAGCCTCGAGCAGGCGGTCATCGACAAGCGCGACATGCAGTACCTGTACCGCGACGGCGCCGACTACGTGTTCATGGACCAGAGCACCTACGACCAGATGACGGTCCCGAGGCCGACGCTCGGCAGCACCACGGACTACCTGCGCGAGGGAGGCGACGCCGTTGTCCAGGTCTACGACGGGACCGTCGTCGGGATCGACCTGCCCGCCTCGGTCGAGCTCAAGGTGACCGACACCGAGCCCGGTGTTCAGGGGGACCGCGTGTCGGGTGCGCGCAAGCCTGCGACGCTCGAGACGGGGCTCGTCGTGCAGGTCCCGCTCTTCGTCAGCCCCGGCGAGGTGATCAAGGTCGACACCCGAAGCGGCGAGTACCTGACAAGGGCGTGACCGGTGGCGGGACCGATTCGCGGCACCTGTCGCGCGAGCGCGCGCTCGAGATCCTCTACGAGGCCGAGCTGAAGGAGGTGGCACCGCGTGCGGTGCTGGACTCGCTCAGCGTCGCGCCCGACCCGTTCGTGGTCACGTTGGTGGAGTCGGCGGCCGCATCCAGGGCCCGCGCGGAGTCGGCCATCGCCACGGCGTCAGCGGAGTGGCCGCTCGACCGCATGGCGATCCTCGACCGGCTCGTCATGATCCTCGCGGTCGGCGAGGTCCTGAGCGACCAGCCGGCACCCGACGCGGTCATCCTTGACGAGGCTGTCGAGCTCGCCAAGACCTACTCGACCGACGCGTCGCCGCGCTTCGTGAACGGGGTGCTCGCCGCGGTGCTGCCTGCGCTGCGAGCCGAGGGCGTCACGCCGGACGTTGACGGTCCGCCCGCGAGCGACTAGGTCGGGCGGCGCGTCCGCTTCGAGGCGTCGAAGGCGTGCAGGTCCGCGAGGTACCGGTTCCAGTCAGCGAGCTCAGCGTCGTCCTCCACGCCTTGACGCTCGACCCGTGGGGCCTCGGCCACGCCGCGCTCGTCGCGGACAAGGCGGCGCCACATGTAGATCGCGTAGCCGCAGAGCACCGGCCACTCGAACACGTAGGCCCAGCTGAGCGTGTTGCCGCCGGTCGCGCGGAGGGTCTCGATCACGAACGCGCTCGCGCAGATCGACACGGCGAGCACGAGGCCGACGTGCAGTCGCACGAGGCGCGACCGGCTCGGAGCATCGCCCACGCCCGCATGCTAGGGACGGGGCTTACCTGGCGACAGCGGACGTCGCGGCTGCGGCTGCGACAGACGGCGCGCTCATCGCGCGACGCGACGGCGCCCACCGGGCGCCGAGCTCGCGGCGGGCGCACGCATCGGCTACAAACGACCCCATGGAACTGAAGGTCACGACCTACGAGGTCGCCGCCAAGGTCGCCACTGTCACCCTCAGCCGCCCAGACCGCATGAACGCGTGGACCGGGCGGCTGCAGACCGAGTATCGATGGTGCCTCGCGACCGCGGCCGCCGACCCGGGTGTCCGTGTGATCGTCGTCACCGGAGCGGGCCGGGCGTTCTGTGCTGGCGCGGACTCTGCCGCCCTCGCCGGGCACGTCGAGCGGGGCGGCTATGACCCGGGGACCGGGGCGGACCTCGCGATGCCCGGCTACGGCATGGATCCGCGCTTCGACGCGGACTTCGCCTACCACTTCGGGATCCCCAAGCCGATCATCGCGGCGATCAACGGACCCGCGGCGGGCGTCGGATTCGCCCTCGCGTGCTACTGCGACCTCCGCGTCGCGGTGCGCGGCGCCAAGCTCACGACCTCGCACGGTCGCCTTGGGCTCCCGGCTGAGTTCGGGCTGTCGTGGCTCTTGCCCCGGCTCATCGGAGCCTCACGCGCCGCAGAGCTGCTGCTCACGAGCCGCGTCGTGCTCTCCGACGAGGCAGCGGCCATTGGCCTCGTGCACGCCCTCTGTGACCCCGACGAGCTCGCATTGACGGTCGGGGCGCTCGCGAGCGAGCTCGCCGAGCGCGTGGCGCCGGGCTCTCTTGCTGCCACCAAGCGACAGCTGTACCTGGACCTGCACCGGGGGGTGGCCGAGTCGGTCGCAGAAGCCGAGGTCCTCCTGCGCACGATGATGACGTCCGAGGAGTTCGCAGAGGGCGTCGCCGCGCTCCGCGAGAAACGTCCGCCCGCGTTCTGAGCGCTGGTACGGTGTCGTCAGTCGTGAAGCGGGTCCCGAGAGGCCCGCACGACGAGGAGGAGCGGTGGCAAGCATCGAGGGCCGGCGAACGCGCCCGGGCGGTGCCGTGTTCCACCCTCGCACCCAGCTGCTCTCCGCCGAGGACGTCAGGCGCGCCCTCCGGCGCATGTCCCACGAGGTCGTCGAGCGCAACAGCGGCGTCGACGACGTCGTCCTCGTCGGCCTTCAGCGCGGTGGTGTCCCGATCGCCGTGGCGATGGCGGCGCACCTAAAGGAGATCGAAGGCGTCGACGTCCCGCTTGGCGCGCTCGACGTCGCCTTTTACCGCGACGACGTCTTGACGAGGCCGGTGCTCCCCGAGTCCGCCACGTCGATACCCGTCGACCTCACGGGCCGCTCGGTCGTGCTCGTCGACGACGTCCTGTTCACGGGACGCACGATCCGCGCCGCCCTGCACGCACTGTCGGAGTTCGGCCGGGCCGGTCGAGTGCAGCTCGCTGTCGTCGTGGACCGGGGGCATCGCGAGCTGCCGATCCGCCCCGACTACGTGGGCAAGAACCTGCCGACGTCGAAGGACGAGTCGCTGCGTGCCACGCTCGAAGGTGTCGAGCTCGGGACGATGGGGCCAGCGTGACGGCGACAGACTCGCTGCTCGGCCGAGACCTCCTTTCGGTCGCGGACCTCTCCGCCGCAGGGATCGTCGAGGTCTTAGAGGTTGCCGAGGCGTTCGCCGAGGTGTCGCGGCGATCCGTCCCCAAGGTCCCCACGCTGCGCGGCAAGCTCGTCGCCACCTTGTTCTTCGAGGAGTCGACGCGAACGCGAATGAGCTTTGAGACTGCAGCGCGGCGCCTGAGCGCCGACGTCGCGAGCCTGTCGGTCGCGACGAGCTCGGTGAAGAAGGGCGAGAGCCTGCGCGACACGGTCACGACCGTCGAGGCGCTCGGTGCCGACGTGCTGGTCGTGCGCCATCCGAGCTCGGGCGCGCCGATCCAGGTCTCGCACTGGGCCGAGCACGCGCGCGTCGTCAATGGGGGCGACGGGTGGCACGAGCACCCGAGCCAGGCGCTCCTTGACGCGTACTCGGTGCGCGAGGCGGTCTGCGCGACGCGCGGCCTCCTCGCGGAGGGATCGGGCGCGTCGGTCTTCGAGGGGCTGCGCGTGCTCATCGTCGGCGACGTCCGGCACTCGCGCGTGGCTCGCAGCCAGGTCCTCTGCTACCGCGCGCTGGGCGCGCGCGTCACGCTCTGCGCGCCGGGCACGCTGCTCCCGAGGGATGCCGGAGACTGGGGCGTTGAGGTGGCCGACGACTTCGACGAGGCACTCGGCGACGCCGACGTGGTGTCGCTGCTCCGCCTGCAGCTCGAGCGCGGCAGCGGCGCTTCGGTGCCCTCGCTCCCTGAGTTCACCGCGACCCACGGCCTCACGGAGCGCCGGGCGGCACGGCTGGGACCCGACGCGGTCGTGACCCACCCTGGTCCCATGACCCGCGGCGTCGAGATCGCCTCGTCGGTGGCCGACGCAGCCAACGCCCTCGTCATCCGGCAGGTCGCGAACGGCGTCGCGGTGCGCATGGCGATCCTGTACCTCGTGCTCGGTGGCAACCCGTCGCTGCTCGAGGCGTCGCCGTGACCGCGTCGCGCCTCCTCTTAGCGGGCGGCACGGTCGTGTTCGCCGACGGCGCTCGTCGCGCCGACATCCTCGTCGAGGACGCCAGGATCGCGGCCGTCGCAGAGCACCTCGACGCGCCCGGCGGCGCGATCGTGCTCGACGCGTCGGGCTGCGCGGTCGGCCCTGGGCTCGTGGACCTGCACGCGCACCTGCGCGAGCCGGGCAGCGAGGAGGCAGAGACGATCGAGTCAGCGTCACGCGCGGCGGCCTACGGCGGGTACACCGCCGTGGTCGCCATGCCCAACACCGATCCGGCCTGTGACTCGGCCTCGGTGGTCGCCGACGTCTACCAGAGGTCGCGCCTCGCGCACTGCGAGGTTGCCGTCGCCGGGGCGATCACGAAGGGGCGCGAGGGCACGGCCCTCGCGCCCATGGCAGAGATGGCCGAGCTCGGGGTTCGGATCTTCACCGACGACGGCACGGGCGTCCAGGACGGCGATCTCATGCGCCGTGCCCTCGAGTACGCCAAGGGCCTCGGCGTGACGCTCGCCCAGCACTGTGAGGACGCGTCGCTCGCCGCAGGCGGGGTCATGCACGAGGGCAGGTGGTCCTCGATGCTCGGGCTCCGCGGCCAGCCCGCGCTCGCGGAGACCTCGATGGTCGCTCGCGACCTGGGCCTCGTCGAGCTCACGGGCGCGACCATGCACTTCCTGCACCTGTCCGTGCCAGCCTCGGTCAGGCTCGTGCAGGAAGCGCGGCTCGCCGGCCAACCTGTCACCTGCGAGGTCGCCCCGCACCACCTCACCTTCGACGACGCACGCTGCGCGACCTACAGCCCGCTGTGGAAGGTGAACCCGCCGCTCCGGCCCGAGGCGATGGTGGCCGAGCTGCGCGGTCTCCTGCGCGACGGCGCCTTCGACGCCGTCGCGACGGACCACGCGCCGCACCCGCCCGAAGCCAAGGACCGGACCTTCGACGACGCGCCGCCGGGCATGCTTGGCCTTCAGCACGCCCTCGGCGCGACGGTCGAGGCGCTTGGCGGCGTCGATGGTCTGGACCTGGTCGCCCTGTTCTCGCTGCTCTCGCGGCGGCCCGCGGCGATCGCGAGGCTCCGCGAGGCCGACGAGAGGTCCGCTGGGCACAGCCCCCAGGGCGGGGACCTGTTGGTGGGATCGGTCGCGAACCTCTGCGTGGTCGACCTCGACGACGCCCACGAGTGCACGCCGCACTCGATCCTCTCGCGGTCGGGCAACTCGCCGTACGTGGGACGCCGACTCGCTGTCTCGGTGCGCCACACGCTCCTTCGCGGCATCCCGACGAAGCGCGACGGCGAGGTGGTCGCATAATGCGGACGCCCGCCACGCTCGTGCTCGCCGACGGGACCGTCTTTTCCGGCGAGTCCGCGGGCTTCGGGCCGCCGTCGGGCATCGCGACGGGCGAGCTTGTCTTCAACACCGCCATGAGCGGGTACCAAGAGGTGCTCACCGACCCGAGCTACGCGGGCCAGGTCATCGCCTTTACCTACCCGCACATCGGCAACTACGGGGTGACGCCGCTCGACGACGAGTCCGCGCGACCAGCGTGCCGCGGCATGGTCGTGCGCGACCTCGAGGCACAGCCGTCGAGCTGGCGCTCGGTCGCACCGCTCGAGGCCTTCCTCGTCGAGCACCGCGTCGCGGCGATCACCGGCGTCGACACGCGCCGGCTCACCCGGCACCTGCGCGCGGCGGGTGCGATCGGCTGTGCTTTCGGGACCGCCCCGAGCGAGAAGCTCGCCATGGCAGCCGCGGAGGCAGCCACGACCAACGGGTGCGACCTCGCGACGTCGGTGACGTGCCCGGCCCCCTACAGCGTCGGCACCCGGTCAATGCGGGTCGTCGCGCTCGACTACGGGATGAAGGCGACGATCGTGCGCCGGCTCGCGGAGCGCTTCACCGTCGACGTGCTGCCGGCCACCGCGACGGCCGCCGAGATCCTCGAACGCTCGCCCACGGGGATCTTCCTGTCCAACGGCCCGGGCGACCCCGCGGCCCTCGACCGCCAGCGCGACGTGGTCGCCGCGGTGCTCGGCGACGTCCCGATCTTCGGCATCTGCCTCGGCCAGCAGGTGCTGGCTGCGGCCCTCGGGGCAAGCACGTACAAGCTTGGCTTCGGCCACCACGGGTCGAACCACCCGGTGCGACAGGTCGCGACGGGCCGCATAGAGATCACCGCCCAGAACCACAACTACGCGGTGGACCGCGACTCGCTCCGCGGCGCTCGCATCACGCACGTGAACCTGAACGACGGCGTCGTCGAGGGCTTCTGCGTCCCTGAGGCGAGGGCGTTCTGCGTGCAGTACCACCCAGAGGCAGGTCCCGGGCCCCACGATGCGGCCTACCTGTTCGACGCGTTCGCCGAGCTGTGCGAGGGCAAAGGCATGGACGGCCTCTGATGCCGCGCCGCGACGACCTCGACTCGATACTCGTCATCGGCTCAGGCCCCATCGTGATCGGCCAGGCGTGCGAGTTCGACTACTCGGGCACCCAGGCGTGCCGCGTGCTGCGCGAGGAGGGCTACCGGACCGTACTTGTGAACTCGAACCCGGCGACGATCATGACGGACCCCGCGACCGCGGACGCGACGTACGTTGAGCCGCTCGACGCTGCGGTCATCGAGGCGATCATCGAAAAGGAGCACCCCGACGCGCTGCTCCCGACCTTGGGCGGCCAGACCGCGCTCAACCTCACGATGCAGCTCGTCGCCAAGGGCACCCTCGACGCGCACGGCGTCGAGGTGATCGGGGCCAAGCCCGAGGCCATCGCCACTGCCGAGGACCGTGAGCGGTTCCGCGAGGCGATGGGCGAGATCGGTCTCAAGACCCCCGAGGGGGGCTTCGCGCGGACGCTCGACCAGGCGATTGCCACAGCCTCGAGGATCGGGTTCCCTGTGATGATCCGGCCGAGCTACATCCTTGGCGGCCTCGGCACAGGGATCGCGAAGGACCTCGACCAGTTCGTCCGCATGGCGCGCGAGGGGCTCTCGGCGAGCCCGGTCGGCGAGATCCTCGTCGAGCGCTCGATCGCGGGCTGGAAGGAGTTCGAGCTCGAGGTCATGCGTGATGTCGCGGACAACTGCGTCGTCGTGTGCTCGATCGAGAACTTCGATCCGATGGGCGTGCACACGGGTGACTCGATCACTGTGGCGCCCGCCCAGACGCTGTCGGACGTCGAGTACCAGGCGATGCGCGATGACGCCTTCGCGGTGCTCCGCCGCGTGGGCGTGGAGACGGGCGGCTCCAACGTCCAGTTCGCGGTCGACCCTCGGACCGGTGAGCGGCTCGTGATCGAGATGAACCCGAGGGTCTCGCGGTCCTCGGCGCTCGCGTCCAAGGCGACCGGCTTCCCGATCGCCAAGATCGCGACGCGACTCGCTGTGGGCTACCGGCTCGACGAGATCGCCAATGACATCACCGGCGCGACGCCGGCGAGCTTCGAGCCTGCGCTCGACTACGTCGTGGTCAAGGTCCCGCGCTGGCAGTTCGAGAAGCTCCCCGGTGCCGAGCCCAGGCTCGGCACGAGGATGCAGTCGGTCGGTGAGGTGATGGCGATCGGCCGCACCTTCCCCGAGAGCCTCCAGAAGGCCCTGCGGTCCCTCGAGCAGGGGCGCGACGGGCTGAACGCGGACGCCGGGGAGCTGGGAGACGGCGTGACCATCGACGAGCTGCTCGAGCGCGTCGCGATCGCGACGCCGGACAGGATCTTCGAGCTCGAGGTGCTGTTGCGCCGGGGCGTCAGCGTCGAGGACGTCGGGCGCGCGACGGGCATCGACGCGTGGTTTCTCCGCCAGCTCGCTGCGATCGTCGAGGAGCGTCGGGCGATCGAGGCGCACGCGGCCTCCTCGGACCCGCTTGGCGCGATCGGGCGCGACGGGCTGCGGCGCGCCAAGCGTCGCGGGTTCTCGGACAACCAGCTCGCGCGGCTGCTCGGCGTCGCCGCTGCGGCGGTCCGCGAGGCCCGCGAGAACCACGGCGTCGGCGTCACGTTCAAGACCGTCGACACGTGCGCCGCTGAGTTCGAGGCCCACACGCCGTACCACTTCTCCACCTACGAAGAAGAGGACGAGGTCGCGCCGTCCTCGCGCGACCGTGTCGTCATCTTGGGCTCAGGGCCAAACCGCATCGGCCAGGGCATCGAGTTCGACTACTGCTGCGTGCACGCCGCCCGAGCGCTGAGCGACGCGGGCTTCGAGACGATCATGGTCAACTGCAACCCCGAGACGGTCTCGACGGACTACGACACCTCGGACCGCCTGTACTTCGAGCCGCTCACCGAAGAGGACGTCGCCGCGGTGCTCGATGCCGAGGCCCGCGCGAGCCGCGGGGGCGGCCGGCTCGTCGGCGTCATCGTCACGCTCGGCGGCCAGACACCCCTCAAGCTGTCCCACTCGATCGACCCTGCGCTCGTGCTCGGCACGCCGCCGGGCTCGATCGACCTCGCCGAGGATCGTGAACGCTGGAGCGAGCTGTGCGCCTCGATCGGGCTTCGCCAGCCGCCCGGAGGGACCGCTTCGACCCAGGCCCAGGCGAGAGCGGTGGCGCGCGCGGTCGGCTACCCGGTCCTCGTGCGACCGAGCTACGTGCTCGGCGGGCGCAACATGCAGATCGTCTACGACGACGACGGGCTCAAGCGGTGCCTCACCTCGATGCTCGGCTCACGGGGCACCATGGGCTCCCTCGGTCGTGAAGGCGGCGTCGCCGCCGAGCGCCCCATCCTCATCGACCGCTTCTTGGAGGACGCCATCGAAGTCGACGTGGATGCGCTGCGCGACTCGGCTGGCGAGGTGTTCATCGCCGGGATCATGGAGCACGTCGAAGAGGCGGGCGTGCACTCGGGCGACTCGGCGTGCGCGCTGCCGCCTCAGTCGCTCGATGACGCGGTGCTCGCCACGATCGAGGCGCAGACGACGGCGATCGCCCACGCGCTCTCAGTGGTCGGGCCCTGCAACGTGCAGTTCGCGGCCAAAGACGGCGACGTCTTCGTGCTCGAGGCGAACCCACGGGCGTCGAGGACGCTGCCCTTCGTCGCCAAGGCCACGGGTGTCCAGGTCGCCGCCGCGGCAGCGCGGCTCATGGTGGGGGCCTCGATCGCCGAGCTTCGCGGCGAAGGGGTGCTGCCTGGCTCGACACCCGTGCCGCGCCACGTGAGCGTGAAGGAGGCCGTGCTGCCGTTCAACCGGTTCCCCGGCGTCGACACGATCCTCGGACCAGAGATGCGCTCGACCGGCGAGGTGATGGGGACCGGGCCGACCTTCGGCGTCGCGTTCGCGAAGAGCCAGCTCGCCTCGGGCACGATGCTGCCTGATGAGGGCTGCGTCTTTTTCTCCCTCGCCGACAAGGACAAGCCCGCGGGCGCCCAGCTCGCGTCGTCGTTCCTCCGGCTCGGCTTCTCCCTTGCCGCGACGATCGGGACCGCGGGCTTCCTGCGGGACCGCGGCGTAGAGGTCGCCACGCTCGTGGGCAAGGTGGGGCTTCGCGAGATGGCCCGTGACGCCGTCGAGCTGCTCGAGAGCGGCGCGATCCAGCTCGTTGTGAACACCCCGTCGGGTCGAGGGGCGCGTGAGGACGGCGCGCTCATTCGGGCGGCCTGCGTCGCGACACAGGTCCCGTGCCTCACCACGCTTGCCGCGGGCCGCGCTGCTGCCAGCGGGGTCGAGGACCGTCGCCACCACGCACCGACCGTGCGATCGCTCCAAGAGCTGCACGCGTGAGGGCGAGCGAGGTCGACCTGTCCGCTGCGGTGGGCGGTGTCGAGCTCGCGAGCCTCGTGCTCACCGCGTCGGGCACGTCGGGCCACGACGACGAGCTCGCTGCCTACGGCGAGCTCAAAGAGCTGGGCGCCGTGGTCGTCAAGTCGCTCTCGGTGATGCCGTGGCGAGGCAACCCGTCGCCCCGGGTGGCTCCTGTGGGCGAGGGGATGCTGAACGCGGTCGGGCTGCAGGGGCCAGGCGTCGCGGCGTGGCGCTCAGAGGGCCTCCCCCGGCTGCTCGCTCGAGGCGTGACGGTGGTTGCGTCGATATGGGGGCGGACCGTCGACGAGTTCGCGGCGGCCGCCGAGGCGCTCCAAGGTGCCGACGTCGCCGCGGTCGAGGTGAACGTCAGCTGTCCGAACCTCCACGACGGCTCAGCGATGTTCGCCCACTCGCCAGCCGCAACCGCCGCAGCGGTCGTTGCCGCGGGACGAAGCGGCCTGCCTCGGTGGGCCAAGCTGAGCCCCACGACCGACCGGCTGACCGACGTCGCGCGCGCGGCGGTCGACGCGGGTGCCGACGCGCTCGTGCTCGTCAACACGCTGCGCGGGGTGGTGGTGGACGTCGAGCGACGCGCGAGCGCGCTCGGCTCGCTCGCAGGCGGCTTGTCGGGGCCGCCCCTGCATCCGGTCGCGCTGCACTGCGTCACCTCGTGCCGAGCGGCGCTGCCCGACACCCCGATCGTCGGCGTCGGCGGCGTGCGCAGCGAGCGCGAGGTCGTGGGCTTCGTGCTGGCGGGGTGCGACGCCGTCGAGGTCGGCACGGCAGCGCTCGCGGACCCGCGCGCCCCATGGCGCATCCTCGAAGCGACGCGGCGGTGGTGCGCGCGACACGACGTCGCGCGGCTTGGGACACTGAAGGGACAGCTCCATGACTGACAGCTTCTTCCAGCGCCTCTCCGAAGTGGTCGCCGCGCACGGGCCCCTGTGCGTCGGCCTCGACCCCTCCGCCAAGCTGCTCTCTTCGTGGGGCCTTGGCGATGACGCCGCCTCTGCGGAGCGGCTTGCGCGGAGCGCGATCGCCGCCGCGAGGGGGGCGGCCGGCATCGTGAAGGTCCAGGTCGCGTTCTTCGAGCGCCACGGCGCGGCCGGGTACGCCGGCTTGGAGCGCGTCATCGCCGACGCCCGCGACGCGGGCCTCATCGTGATCGGCGACGCCAAGCGCGGGGACATCAGGTCGACGAACGAGGGCTACGCCGACGCGTGGCTGGCTGACGACAGCCCACTGGCGGTCGACGCGCTCACGGTCTCGTGCTACCTCGGGATCGACGCCATGACGCCTGTCTTCGAGCTGGCGCACGCGACCTCGCGAGGCGTGTTCGCGGTCGCGGCGAGCTCGAACGACGAGGGACGATGGCTGCAGACCGCGCGGCTCGACACCGGCTCGACGGTCGAGTCCGAGCTCCTCTGCGCCCTCGACGCCGCCGATGAGCTGCTCGGCGGGGCTGGTCCGCCGCCGCGGTGCCTGGGCGCGGTCGTCGGCGCCCAGCGCCGGCCCGAGCGGCTGGGGGAGTTCGGGGGTGCCGTGCTCGTCCCGGGCATCGGGGCCCAGGGCAGCGGCCCGAGCGAGGTCCGCGGGCTGCTCGCCGCGATGCGCCACGAGGTCGTGGCGGTCACGGTCTCCCGTGCGATCCTCGGCGCAGGCCCGTCGCCCCGCGCGCTGCACGCGACGATCTCGCGGCTCGCCGACGAGCTCCGATGAGTCGGGTCCCAGGGGGTTGGTAGCCTCATTGGATGGGGAGCCCCCCGGCGCTCACCGACGACCAGCGCCGCCTTGCGCTTGAGAAGGCCGTCGCCAACCGGCGCCGCCGAGCCGAGGTGAAGCGCGCCCTGAAAGACGGGCACATGACGCTGGCCGACGCGCTCGCGCTGTCCACGCGCGACGAGGCGATCGCGCGGATGCGCGCCATCGAGCTCGTCGAGTCGCTTCCGGCACTTGGCAAGGTGAAGGCCCAGCGCGTGATGCACGCCGTCGGCATCGCCGACAGCCGTCGCGTCCAGGGCCTCGGGACCCACCAGCGCGCCGACCTCCTCCGTGCCGTCGTCCGCTGAGCCGGCGATCCTGATCCTGATCGGCCCGGGCGGGGCGGGGAAGGGGACGCTCGCGCGGCACCTGATCGATGCGGACGGGCGCCTGTGGCTCTCGCGATCCTGGACGACGCGACCGCGACGCCCGGGCGAGGCAGCGGACGCCTACGAGTTCGTCGACCGCGGCCAATTCCTCGCGCGAGTGGGCCAGGACGGGTTCTTGGAGTGGGCCGAGTTCCTCGGCAACCTCTACGGCACGCCGGCGCCCGAGCCACCCGACGGCCACGACATCCTGCTCGAGATCGACCTCGAGGGCGCCCGCCAGGTGCTCGAACGGGTCCCTGGGGCGGCCGTCGTGCTCATCGTGCCGCCCTCGGAGGCGCACCAGATCGAGCGGCTCCGGCATCGCGGGGACACCGAGGCCCACGTCGAAGCCCGAGTCGAGCGGGGCCGGGCCGAGATCGAGGCAGGTCGCAAGGTCGCCGACCACGTGGTCGTGAACCGGGACCTCGAGGCGTCGACCGGGGAGCTGCTCTCTATACTTGGCGGGCTGCGCGAGTCCCGCACGGCAACAACAGACGAGGCATAGTGACGATCCAGCGACCCACCCTCATGGACCCCCAGATCGAGGAGCTCTTGGACAAGGTGGACTCCAAGTTCACGCTCGTCGCGCTGGGCGCGATGCGCGCCCGTCAGATCAACTCGTACTACAACAGCCTCGGCCAGGGCATCGGCGCGATCGTGCCGCCCCAGGTGACCTCCGTCTCCAACAAGTCGCTGTCGATCTCGTTCCAGGAGATCGCCGAGCAGCGCGCGACCTGGCACCGCCCGACGCCCGAAGAGCTGGCCGCCGAGGAAGCCGTTGAGAGCGCGCCCGTGGACGAGGCGGTGGCCGACCCGTTCGGCTTCCCTGGCGGCACCGACGCGGGCTGACCGCGTGTCGGCGGCGCCCCACGTCGTGCTGGGGGTCGCCGGCGGCATCGCCGCCTACAAAGCAGTCGAGGTCTGCCGCCGACTGACCGACGCTGGTTGCGAGGTCGCGCCCGTGCTCACCGAGGCCGCGACCCAGTTCGTCGGACCGCTCACCTTCACCGCGCTGGCGGCCCAGCCGGCCAAGAGCTCGCTGTTCGGTGACGCCGCGGACCCGATCCCGCACACCCGGCTCGGGCAGTGGGCCGACGTGATCGTCGTCGCGCCCGCGACCGCTGACCTGCTCGCTCGGTACGCGTCGGGCATGGCCAACGACCTGCTCACCGCGACGCTCCTCGCGACGCGGGCACCCGTTGTCGTGTGCCCTGCCATGCACACCGAGATGTGGGAGCACCCGAGCGTCACGGACAACCTCGCGCTGCTGGCGGCCCGTGGGGTCGTTGTCGTGCCGCCCGAGACGGGCCGACTCGCCGGCGGCGACGAGGGCACCGGCCGCATGGCCGATCCAGAGCGCGTCGCCGCTGTGGTCCTGGGCCTCTTGGAGCCGCGCGACCACTCGCTTGCAGGGCGCACCGTGCTCGTCACCGCCGGCGGCACGCGCGAGCCGATCGATCCGGTGCGGGTGCTGACGAATCGCTCCTCGGGGCGCCAGGGCCACGCGATCGCCGAGGCTGCTGCGCGACGCGGCGCGCGCGTGGTGCTCGTCACTGCGTCGCGGCTGGCGCTCGATGCCGCCACGGCTCCGCTCGTCGAGCGCCACGATGTGGAGACCGCAGCTGAGATGCACGCCGCCGTGCTCGATGCCGTCGGCGACGCGGACGTCGCCGTCATGGCAGCAGCGGTGGCGGACTTCCGGCCCGTGATGGGCGCGAGCAAGAAGCTGCGGCGCGCAGACGGGGTGCCGCAGCTCGAGCTCGAGCCGACCGAGGACATCCTCGCGGACGTTGTCGCGAAGCGGCATGACAAACTGCTCGTCGTCGGCTTTGCCGCAGAGACCGGCGACGCCGTGGCGAACGCCCGCAAGAAGCTCGAGCGCAAGGGCTGCGACCTGGTCGTGGTGAACGACGTGTCCCAGCCGGGCGCCGGCTTCGACCACGACACCAACGAGGTGGTCATCCTCGACCGCGACGGGGGCGAGGAGCACGTGGCGCTGACGTCCAAGCGGGCCGTCGCCGACGCACTCTTGGATAGGGTGGCGCGTCGTCTTTCGCAAGGAGCCTGATGAGTAACCGATCCGTGTTCACCTCCGAGTCGGTCACCGAGGGCCATCCCGACAAGGTCGCCGACCAGATCTCCGACGCGGTGCTCGACGCGGTCCTGTCCGAGGACCCCCAGGGCCGCGTGGCCTGTGAGACGCTCCTCACCACGGGCCTGTGCGTCGTCGCTGGCGAGATCACGACCGCCGCGCGCATCGACGTCCCCGAGCTCGCCCGCAGGACGATCGTCGACATCGGCTACGACGACGACGCGACCGGGTTCAACGGCAACACGTGCGCGGTCATGGTGGCGCTCGACCGCCAGAGCCCCGAGATCGCCGCGAGCGTGGACGCTGCGTTCGAGCAGCGGTCGGGCACCGGGGGCGAGGACCTGCGCAACGCCCAGGGCGCGGGCGACCAGGGAATGATGTTCGGCTTCGCCTGCGACGAGACCGACGATCTGTTGCCCCTCCCGATCTGGCTGGCGCACCGGCTCAGCATGCGGCTCGCCCAGGTGCGCCGGACGGGCCAGCTCGGGTACCTGCGCCCCGACGGCAAGACCCAGGTGAGCATCGCCTACGAGGCTGGGCGCCCTATTGCTGTCGACACCGTGGTCATCTCGACCCAGCACGCTGACGGCGTCAGCCAGCAGGTCATCCGCCACGACCTCATTGACCACGTGATCGACCCGATCCTGCCCACCGGGCTCGACCGCGACAGCCTCACGATCCACACGAATCCCTCGGGCGCCTTCGTCTTTGGGGGCCCGAGCGCGGACACGGGCCTCACGGGGCGCAAGATCATCGTCGACACCTACGGCGGCATGGCGCGACACGGGGGCGGCGCGTTCTCGGGCAAGGACCCGTCCAAGGTCGACCGCTCCGGCGCCTACGCAGCGCGCTGGGTCGCCAAGCACGTCGTCGCCTCTGGTGCCGCGCGGCGCTGCGAGGTCCGGGTCGCCTACGCGATCGGCGTGGCGCACCCGGTGTCCGTCGAGCTTGAGACCTTCGACACGGCTGCTGCGGACCCGGTGAAGGTCGCCGACGCGGTCGCCGAGCTGTTCGACCTGCGTCCCGCGGCGATCATCGACGAGCTTGAGCTGCGCCGACCCGTATACCAGAAGACCGCCGCCTACGGGCACTTCGGACGACCCGAGCGGGAGTTCACCTGGGAGCAGACGCCCCGGGCCGACGAGCTACGCCGCGCCCTGGGCCTCTAGGGAGTGGCCCCCGCGGTCGCGAGGGTCCTGCCTGACCTCCCCGCAGTCGACCGGGCCTTCGACTACGACGCCTCTGCGGCGACGCCGCCTCCCGTCGTCGGTGAACGCGTCCGCGTGTCGCTGCACGGCCGCAGCGTTCGGGGCTGGGTCGTGGGCATCGCGGACCGGGCCGAGCGCACGGGCCTCAAGCCACTTGCCCGTCGACTCGGCATGGGGCCGCCGCCCGCGGTCGTCGAGCTTTGCGAGTGGGCCGCGTGGCGCTGGGCGGGTCCCTGGTCGAAGCTGCTCGCCACGGCGTCGCCCCCCCGGGTCGTCACAAGCGTGCCGTCCGCCCCACCGCAGACCCCGGCTCCCGAGGTGCACAACCAGCTACGCGTCGTCGGCCAGCGCCTCGTGCGCCAGGGGGCAGCGACGCTCGTGCGCGTCGGACCCTGTGCGGACCCCATGGACTTCGTGCTGGCCATGCTCCACGGCGTCGAGGCGACGGGGGCCACGGGCTCGCTCGTCGTCACCACTCCGACGACGGCCTGGGCGCAGCGGCTTGCCGACCGCCTTGCGAACCGAGGGATCGACGCGGTCGGTCCGGACCACTGGGCCGCGGCTGCCGCGGGGTTCCCGGTCGTCGTGGGCGCGCGGGCGGCCTCGCTCGCCCCAGTGCCGACGCTCGCCGCGGCCCTCGTCCTCGACGCCCACGACGGCGCGTACCGCCAGACCCAGACACCGTGCTGGGACGCGGTCACGATGCTGGCGGAGCGCTGCCGCCGCGCGGGCGCCCCGCTCGTCGCCACGAGCTGGTGCCCCGACCCGTCGCTGCTCGCGCTCATCCGGCACATCGAGACCACCGAGCACGAGTCGAGGATGTGGCCCCGATTGGTGGTGGCGGACCTGAGCGTCGCTGACCCCCGTGAGCGCCAGCTCTCCTCGACGTTCGCCAACGCCGCGCACCGCGCGCTCGCCGAGCCGATCGCCGGGGTCAGGGTCGTGGTCGTGCTCCAGCGGCTTGGTGGCACCCGGCTCATGTCCTGCAGGGCCTGCGGCGCGCTCGCGGTGTGCGAGCCGCACGGCCTTGCGCTGCGCGAAGGCGAGCAGGGCTACGGCTGCGCGGCGGGCTGCGCCTCGCACCCGAGGCTCTGCGTTCGCTGCGGCGCCACGACGCTGCGCGTGCTGCGAGAGGGCATCACCACGCTCACCAAGCGCGTCGCGGCGCTCCTCGGGGTCGACGCGGTCGAGGTGTCGGCGGCGACGAAGCAGGTCGACGCTGGCGCACGCGTGGTCGTCGGCACCGAGGCCGTGCTCACGAGGGTGCGGCACGCGGGGATGGTGTGCTTCGCCGACCTCGACGACTACCTGTGCGCGCCGAGGGCGCACGGGTCGCTCGAGGCGCTGCGGGCGATCGGCCTCGCGGGTCGCCTCGTCGGTTCGCGCGGCTCGAACGCGCCAGGCTCGGTCGTGGTCCAGACCCGGCTCGCCACGCACCCCGCGGTCATCGCCGCGCTCCACGGCGAGCCCGCCGGGCTCATCGCCGCCGAGGCCGCGAGCGCCCGCGAGCTCGGGCTGCCGCCTCACGTCGCGGTGTGCTCGCTGCGAGGTGCGGGCGCGGCGGCATTCGCCGAGGCGCTCTCGAGCAACGAGGTGACGGTGACCGAGTCGGGCGAGGGGTTCGTCGCGGTCGCCGGCTCGCACCGCGAGCTGTGCGACGCGCTGGCGGCGACGCCTCGTCCGGCCGAGTCGCTTCGCGTCGAGGTCGATCCGCGCGAGTGACGGCGCTCTAACCTTGAGCCATGAGCGTGCTCGACATCCGAACCTACGGCGATCCCGTGCTGCGGGAGGCCGCCAAGGACGTGGAGGTGATCGACGGCCGCCTGGCCTCGCTCGCCGACGTGATGATCGAGACGATGCACGCAGCACCAGGAGTGGGGCTCGCTGCCAACCAGATCGGCGTGGCCAAGCGCGTGTTCGTCTACGACGCCGGCGAGGGCCCGATGACCGTCATCAACCCGAGGATCGTCGAGTCCGACGGCGAGTTCACCTACACCGAGGGCTGCCTGTCGGTGCCCGGGTACGCCTGGGAGATCACGAGGCCGGACCACGTGCACCTTGTCGGCCTGGACCTCGACGGCAACGAGCTGTCGATCGAGGCGAGCGAGTTCGAGGGCAGGATCTTCCAGCACGAGGTCGACCACCTCGACGGGATCCTGCTCGTCGAGCGGCTCGACCCGGACCAGCGCCGCGAGGCGCGCGCGCTGCTGCGCAGCGAGTTCTCGAGCCAGCGTCGCGACCCTGCCGGCCGCGCGTCGCTGCTTGAGCTCTGATGCGGCTGGCGTTCTGCGGCTCGCCCAGCTTCGCGGTCCCGGTCCTCGACGCCCTCTTGGAGGCTGGCCACGACGTCGTCTGCGTCGTGTCACGCCCTGACCGGCGCCGCGGACGAGGTGGCCGACCGACGCCCACGCCCGTGAAGGAGGCCGCCCTCGCACGGGGCATCGAGGTCACCGAGCATGTCGCCGAGCTCGCGTCGAGCGACCTCGGCGTCGACCTCGGCGTCGTGGTCGCCTACGGCGCGATGGTCCCGTCGTCGGTGCTCGATCGCACGACGATGGTCAACCTGCACTTCTCCCTCCTGCCGCGCTGGCGCGGTGCGGCCCCGGTCGAGCGTGCGATCCTCGCGGGGGACGCCGTCACCGGGGTCTGCGTCATGCGGCTCGAGCCGACCCTCGACACCGGGCCCGTCTACGCGAGCGTGGCGACCGAGGTCGACGACAAGGACCTCGCCTCGCTGCGCGCCGAGCTCGTGGGGCTCGGCTCGCACCTGTTGGTCGACCTCCTCGGCGCGGGGTGCGACGGGCTGGCCGAGCCCGCCGTGCAGGCCGGAGAGCCGACCTACGCGAAGAAGATCACCGACGACGAGCTCGAGCTCGACTTCCTCCGTCCTGCTCGCGAGCTCGCACGCGTCGTGCGACTCGGGCGGGCACGCACGAGCGCCGCCGGCAGGCGTCTCGTGGTGCGCACGTGCGAGGTGCTCGACGAGGCGCCTGGCGCGCCTGGCGAGCTGTGCGGCGACGTCGTGACGTGCGGCGAGGGAGCGCTGCGCCTCGTCGAGATCGTGCCCGAGGGTCGCCGGGCGATGACGCCCGAGGCGTGGCGTCGGGGCCTGCGCGACCAGGTGCCCACGCACCTCGGGACGGCGCATGGCCCGTAGGCTCGCGGTGGTGGCACGCCAGCCGGACGCGCCCGTCGGCGCCCTGCAGATCGCCCCTTCGATCCTGTCGGCGGACTTCAGCGACCTCGCAGGGTCGATCCACTCGGTCGACGCGGCCACGGACCGTCTCCACATCGACGTGATGGACGGCCACTTCGTCCCCAACCTGACGCTCGGACCGTCTGTCGTCGCCTCGATCCGACACTGCTCGGCGAAGTTCTTCGACTGCCACTTGATGCTGGCAGATCCCGGCTCGTTCCTCGCCGCGTTCGCCGAGGCCGGCGCGGACGGTTGCACGGTCCACGTCGAGGTCGGCGACACCGCGGCGCTCATCGAACAGGCCCGAGGGCTCGGGCTGAACGTCGGGCTCGCCTGCAACCCCGACACGCCCTTCGAGGCGATTTCCGCGTGGCTCGACAGCGTGGACCTCGTGCTGTGCATGACGGTCTTCCCGGGCTTCGCCGGGCAGTCCTTCATCGAGCCGGTCCTCGACAAGATCGCCCAGGTCCGAGCCGAGATCGATCGACGCGGCCTCGCCGTCGACCTCGAGGTCGACGGGGGGATCGACCACGAGACTGCGCCGCGCGCCGTCGCAGCGGGCGCGAACGTGCTGGTCGCTGGCAGCGCGATCTTCAGCGCGGCGTCGCCGCTCGCCGCAGCTCGCGACCTGCGTGCCGTCGCGGCCGCCGCGCGATGACGCTCGACGAAGAGATGATGGCCCACGCTGCTGCGGTGGGCCGCGAGGCGCGCCACACGGCGCGCCCGAACCCCTGGGTGGGGGCCGTCGTCGTCGGCGAGCGGGGCTCGGTGCTCGCGAGCGCGGCCACCGAGCCGCCCGGCGAGCGCCACGCCGAGGTGGTCGCGCTCGACGCCGCCGGCCATGCCGCGCGAGGCGCGACGCTGTACGTCACGCTCGAGCCGTGCGCGCACACGGGCCGCACGCCGCCGTGCACCGAGCGCGTGCTCGCCTCGGGGGTAGCGCGCGTCGTCGTGGGCGTGCTCGATCCCGACCACCGGGTGTCAGGTCGCGGGGTGCGTGCGCTGCGTGACGCAGGCCTCGTCGTGGACGTCGGCACCGGTGCCGACGAGGTGGCCGACGACCTCGCCCCGTACCTGCACCAACGGAGAACCGGTCGGCCGTTCGTGGTGCTCAAGTGGGCCGCGACCCTCGACGGCCGCACGGCCGCGCCGGACGGATCCTCAAAGTGGATCACCTCGGAGGCCGCGCGCCGTGACGCGCACCGGCTCCGCGCCGACAGCGACGCGGTCCTCGTAGGGGCGGGCACGGTGCGCAGCGACGACCCGTCGCTCACGGTGCGCCTCGACGGCGTCGACCGCCAGCCGCTGCGCGTCGTGCTGGGCCACGCGCCGAGCACCGCTCGGGTCCAGCCCTGCCTCGAGTACCAGGGCGACCTCGCCTCGATGCTCGAGGACCTGGGGGAGCGCGGGGTCCTGCAGCTGCTCGTCGAAGGCGGCGCGCACGTGGCGCGGGACTTCGTCGCCGCGGGGCTGGTCGATCGCTACGTCGCCTACGTCGCCCCCGCGCTGCTCGGCGGTGACGACGGCGTCCCCGTGCTCGCAGGAGTTGGCGCACCGAGCATCGGCGAGGCGCTGCGCGGCCGATTCGTGTCGGTCACGCGCGTGGGCGAAGATCTGCGGGTGGAGGTCGAGCCCTGATGGCGCTGGCGTCGATCGAAGAGGCGGTCGCGGCGATCGCGGGCGGCAAGATCGTGGTCGTCGTCGACGACGAGGATCGCGAGAACGAGGGCGACCTCGTGATGGCAGCCGAGGCGGTCACGCCCGAGTCCCTCGCGTTCTTCCTCGAGTACACCTCCGGGGTCATCTGCGCGCCTATCGAGCCCGAGCGCGCCGACGCGCTGGACCTCCCGCTCATGGTGCTCGCGAACACCGAGGCCCAGCGAACGGCCTTCACCGTGTCCATCGACTTCCGGCATGGGACGACGACGGGCATCTCGGCGCACGACCGTGCCGCGACGATGAACGCGCTCGCCGACCCGGCAACGAGGCCGTCGGACTTCAACCGCCCCGGGCACATCTTCCCGTTGCGCTACCGCCCCGGCGGCGTGCTCAAGCGGGCCGGGCACACCGAGGCGACCGTCGACCTGTGCCGGATGGCGGGGCTCACGCCCGCGGGCATGCTCTGCGAGGTCGCGACCCCCGACAAGTTGGCGATGGCGCGGCTGCCCGACCTCATCGCCTTCGCCGAGGCCCACTCGCTGCCGATCATCACGATCGCCGACCTCATCCGGTACCGGCGGCACCACGAGCGCCTGGTGCGACGGATGGCCGAGGCGAAGCTCCCAGTCACAGAGGGCGGCTTCCGCGCCGTCGTCTACGAGTCGGTGCTCGACGGCGAGCAGCACCTCGCCCTTGTCCTCGGCGAGGTCGACGGCGAGGAGAACGTCCTTGTGCGGGTGCACTCTGAGTGCCTCACCGGCGACGTGTTCGGGTCGCTTCGGTGCGACTGCGGCAACCAGCTGCACGCGGCCCTCGACCGGATCTCAGAGGAGGGCCGGGGCGTGGTCGTGTACCTGCGCGGCCACGAGGGCCGCGGGATCGGGCTCGGGCACAAGATGCGCGCGTACGCGCTGCAAGAGGACGGCCGCGACACCGTCGACGCCAACTTGGAGCTCGGCTTCGCCGCCGAGACCCGCGAGTACGGGATCGGGGCGCAGATCCTGGTCGACCTCGGCATCTCGACGATGCGCCTCATGACCAACAACCCCGACAAGTTCGGGGGCCTCGAGGGCTTCGGGCTCGACATCACCGAGCGCGTCGCGCTGCAGAGCTCGCCCACCCCCCAGAACATCGAGTACCTGCGGACCAAGCGCGACCGGATGGGCCACTTGCTGGAAGGACTCGATGGCGTCGTCGGATGAGTCCGCGATCGATCCGTCGGTCTTCGATCGCGTGGAGCGGCTCGTGGGCGCCCAGCTGCAAGGGGCGGTCGATGGCCGGGGGCTGCGCGTGGCGATCGCGTGCGCGAGGTTCAACGGCGGCATCACGACGAGGCTCCTCGACGGGTGCCTCGAAGGTCTCGCTGAGGCCGGCGTGGATGCGGCGGACGTCACGGTCGCCTGGGCCCCGGGGGCCCTCGAGCTGCCGGTCCTCGCTCAGGCGTTCGTGACGGCGTCGATGCCCTATGACGCGGTCGTCTGCCTTGGGGCCGTGATCCGGGGGGAGACCGGCCACTACGACGTGGTCGCCGGCGAGTCCGCGCGCGGGATCGGGGGCGTGGCCTGCGACACCGGAGTGCCCGTGATCTTCGGCGTGCTCACCTGCGAGACGGTCGGCCAGGCCCTGGAGCGGTCCGCACCTGACGAGTCGAACAAGGGACGCGAGGCAGCGAGCGCCGCCGTCGAGATGGCGCGGGTCCTCGCGGACCCGCGCCTCGCGTGACAGTGCCCCGCGCCGCCGACCGCGCGCAGGCGGGCGTCGTGGCGACGTTCGACGAGCACGTCGGGCTGGGGGCGATCGCCCTCGACGATGGGCGTGAGGTCGCCTTCCACGCCACACAGCTCGCCGACGGGTCCCGTCGCGTGCAAGAGGGCGTGCGCGTCACCGCACGGGTGGTCCGGTGGCATCGAGGCGAGCTCGAAGCGACGATGGTGACCAAGGCGTGACGTGCCATGGCCTACTGGGCTATGGAAACGGCGGGCTGCTAGCGTGTTGTTCCAACTGATAAAGCGGAGCCGTCTTGGCGGCTTCCACCCGGCCACCGCGTGCGCGTGCGACGGGTACTGGTGCGCACGGCGCGGCTCCGCAACAGCGGGGCACCCTGACGGGTGTCCCTGACCATAAGGAGCGCCCTATCGCAACACCGACCCCAGACCTCAGGATCAACGACCGGATCCGCGTCGAGCAGGTTCGACTCGTCGATCAAGAGGGACAGCAGCTGGGAATCCGCTCGACGCGGGAGGCCCTTGAGCTGGCACGGGCAGAGGATCTCGACCTCGTCGAGGTGGCACCGACTGCGAACCCGCCCGTCTGTCGGATCATGGACTACGGGAAGTTCAAGTTCGACGAGGCCCAGAAGGCCAAGGAGTCGCGTCGCAAGTCCCAGGGAGCTGGCATCAAGGAGATGAAGTACCGCCCGAAGATCGGGCCGGGCGACTTCGACACCAAGACCAGGCTCGTTGCCAAGTTCCTCGATGAGGGTCACAAGGTCAAGATCACCATCATGTTCCGAGGCCGAGAGGTCTTCCATCCCGAGCTCGGGAAGCGGATCCTCGACCGGGTCGCCGAGACCATCGGCGAGGGGGCGAAGATCGAGGCTGACGCACGGCTCGACGGCCGCAACATGACGATGGTCCTCGCGCCAGACAAGCGCCCGAAGCCCCCGAAGCCGAGCCGAGAGGCCGAGGCCGTCGGCCCCGAGATGAACGGGGCGGCACCGCCGTCGGCGAACGGCGCGACGCCGCTGGCCGAGGCGCCCGTACCGGCCGAGGCAGCCGTACCGGCCGAGGCAGCCGTTCCGGCCGAGGCAGCGGTCACTGCCACCGAATCGCACCACACAGAGAGCAACGAGGCCTGAGATGCCCAAGATGAAGACGAACTCGACTGCGAAGCAGCGCGTCAAGGTGACCGGCTCGGGCCGCCTGAGGCGCCGCAAGGCCTTCCGCAGCCACCTGATGGAGAAGAAAACCTCGCGCAGGAGCCGGCGCCTGGACCGCGAGACGGACTTCTCGCCTGGCCAGGCGCGTCGCGTGAAGCGGCTGCTCGGCCGCTGACCGCCCCCACGAGCACTACCGGACAAGAGAGAGGATCGAGATGGCACGCGTCAAGCGATCTGCCAACGGCCGCAAGCACCGCAAGGCGGTGCTTGAGCAGGCACAGGGTTACTACGGCGACAGGTCGCGGACCTTCCGCGCGGCGAACCAGGCCGTGCTGCACTCGGGGCAGTACGCGTTCCGGGACCGTCGCGCTCGCAAGGGCGAGTTCCGACGCTTGTGGATCCAGCGCATCAACGCCGGCGCACGGGTGCACGGCATGAGCTACTCGAGGTTGATTGCGGGCCTGTCGAAGGCCGGCGTCGAGGTCGACCGTCGCGTGCTGGCCGAGCTCGCCGTCTCCGACGACGCAGCCTTCGGCTCGCTCGTCGGGATCGCCGCGGCCGCGCTCGCGGAGTAGCCGACGACCCCACTCGCGGCGAGCAACGACCGGGTTCGCCGACTTCGGCGGCTCGCTGCCAGGCGGTCGGACCGCTGGGCGGATCGCGTCGTCGTGCTCGAGGGCCCAGACCTCGTCACAGCCGCGCTCGACGCCGGTGTCGAGTTCGAGGCCGTGTACTTCGAGGCCGCCGCATCGACGGCGCGGCATCCCGCGTGTGCCGAGGCGCTGTCGCGTGCCGGCGCGCTCGGCGTCGAGCTGGTCGAGCTCGCCGACGGCGTGATCGGGCGCGTCGCCGACGCTCGGACGCCCCAGCCGGTCCTCGGAGTCGTCGCGATGCCCGCCACCAGTCTTTCGACGGTGCCCGCGCTCGGGTTCGTGCTCGTGCTCAGCGACGTCAACGACCCGGGCAACCTCGGCACGGCGATCCGCTCCGCGGACGCGGCCGGCGTCGCAGCGGTGGCGGTGTGCGGCGAGAGCGTCGACGTGTTCAACCCGAAGACCTTGCGTGCGACCGCCGGGAGCATCTTCCAGGTCCCTGTCGCGGTGGCCGCGACGCTGGGAGAGGTCGCAGCGGCCCTGCGCGCGTCCGGACGCGTCGTCCTCGGTGCCGTGGTCGACGGTGGCGAGCCGCTGTGGACGACGCCGATCGCGGGCAACGTCGCGGTCGTGATCGGCGCCGAGGCGAACGGGATCGACGTCCACGACCGATCGCTGCTCGACGGCTTGGTCACGATCGAGATGGTCGGGAGCGCCCAATCGCTCAACCTCGGGGTCGCCGCGGCGCTCGTGTGCTTCGAGTCGCTCCGCCAGTGTCGTGCGAACGGGGCGCATGACGGTCCCGCGCGTACCATCTAGCCCGACATGGCACCGGGACTGAACGAAGCGGCGCTCTCGAGCTACGTCCGCGACGCGGTCGACCGGGTCGCGGACGTAGCTGACAAGACCGCGCTGGGCGCGCTGCGCGCAGAGCTGACCGGCCGGCGGTCCACCCTCACCGGGTGGCATCGCGAGCTCGGCTCGCTCGAGCCCGAAGCGCGCCGGGCGCTCGGCCGCCTCCTCAACGAGGCGGAGCGCGCGATCACCGAGTCGATCGATGGGCGCGACGCGGCGCTCTCGCGCGAGGCAAGGCGAGCCCAGCTCGAGGCCGACCGGCTCTGCCTCGACGAGCTCGTCGACCGTCCCGTCGTCGCGCCGCTCGAGCGTGGGCACCGCCATCTCGTGACCAAGACCCGCGACGAGCTCGAGGACGTGTTCGTCGCCATGGGCTTCCAGGTCGTCGAGGGCCCCGAGATCGAGACCGACTGGTACAACTTCGAGGCGCTGAACCTGCCCCTCGGGCATCCCGCGCGCGGCATGCACGACACGATGTACCTCGACGGGACCAGCGAGTCGGTCGTGCTCCGAACGCACACCTCGCCGGTCCAGGTCCGCTCCATGGAGGCCGCGGTGCGCGACCGCTCGCTCCCGCTGCACCTCGTCGCCCCCGGCCGCGTCTACCGACGCGACACACCCGACGCGAGCCACCTCGTCGAGTTCAACCAGATCGAGGGACTCGTGATCGACCAGGGCATCACGTTCGCTGACCTCGCGGGCACGATCTCGGCGTTCACGACCGCGTACTTCGGCGAGGACATCTCGGCGCGCCTTCGACCCAGCTACTTCCCGTTCACCGAGCCGTCGGCCGAGTTCGACATCACGTGCACGATCTGCAGGGGAGCGCGCTGTCGGACATGCGGCCAGACCGGCTGGATGGAGCTCGGCGGCTGCGGGGTGATCGACCCTGCCGTGTTCGCGGCCGTCGGCATCGATCCGACGCGATGGAGCGGCTTCGCATTCGGCTTCGGCATCGACCGTTGCGCGTTCATGCGCCACCAGGTCGCGGACCTGCGAGCGCTCGTCGACAACGACGTGCGCTTCCTGAGGCAGTTCTGATGCGCGTGGCGCTCTCATGGCTCGCGTCGTACGTGTCGCTCCCCGAGAGTCTGGACGAGCTCGTGGCCACGCTCGACGACCTCGGGCTCGTCGTCGAGGGCATCGAGCACGTGGGCATGGGTCTCGAGGGGGTCGTCGTCGTCGAGGTCGAGCGGATCGACGCGATCTCCGGCGCGGATCGCATCCGCCTTGTCACGGTGCATGACGGCCGCGACTCGGTGGAGGTCGTCTGCGGCGCATGGAACTTCGAGGTGGGCTCGCGCGTCCCGTTCGCGCCGGTCGGCACGGTGCTGCCCGACGGGATGGCCATCTCGCGGCGCACGATGCGCGGCGTGGTCTCGAACGGGATGCTCTGCTCGGGAAGCGAGCTCGGAGTCGGCGACGACCACGAGGGCCTCTTGGTCCTCGATGACGCGGCCGCCGCCCCGGGCCAGCCGATCACCGACGTCCTTGGGATCGACCGCGACGTCGTCTTGGACCTCGCGATCGAGGGCAACCGTCCCGACGCGTGGTGCGTCGAGGGCGTCGCCCGGGACCTCGCGGCGCGCTTCGACGTCGAATTCCAGCGAGTCGAGCCCAGCGCGTTGCACGTGGCCGCGGTGCTCGGGCCGCCGATCACCGTCACGATCGTCGATCCAGACCTGTGCGGCCGATTTGTCGCCACCGTGCTTCACGACGTCGTCGTGGCCCCCTCCCCGCCGTGGCTCGCCCGCCGGCTCGAGCTCGCGGGCATGCGGCCCATCAACAACGTCGTGGACGCGTCCAACTACGTGATGCTTGAGCTCGGCCAGCCCACGCACGCCTATGACCTCGATCGCCTCGCCGGTCGCGCGCTCCGCGTGCGTCGGGCGGTGACCGGGGAGCAGCTTGAGCTGCTCGACGGGAGCATCATCGAGCTCGCCGTCGACTCGGGCGCGCTCAGTGACACCGGCGAGGACCTCGTCATCTGCGACGGCGACGACGCGCCCATAGGGCTGGCGGGCGTCATGGGGGGCGCGTCGAGCGAGATCGGGCCGGCCACTGCGTCCGTCGTCCTCGAAGCCGCGTGGTTCGAGCCGATCGCCGTTGCAAGGAGCGCCAAGCGCCACCGGCTGCGCACCGAGGCATCGGTGCGCTTCGAGCGAGGGTGCGACTACTCGAACTGCGATCGCGCCTCGGCCCGGTTCGTCGAGCTGCTCGCGATGAGCTCGCCCGGACTTCGAGTCGCAGCAGATCTCGTCGATGCGCGCGGTGAGCTGCCGAGCCCCGCTGCGGTGCGGCTCGATGCCGCCGCGATCGAAGGGGTCCTCGGCGTGCGCCTCGGGCTCGACGAGGTGGCTCGGCTGCTCTCGGCGATCGGCTTCCAGGTCCTCGATCGTGACGGTTCGCTCGAGGTCACCGCACCCACCGGCCGCCCCGACGTCCGCGAGTCACCATTCGGCGTGGCCGACCTCGCCGAGGAGGTCGCGCGCCTCCACGGCTACGCCGCGCTCCCGACACGGGTGCCCTCCTGGCCCGAACCCGGCGGGCTCGGCCACCTCATCGGGGTGCGCCGGGTGGTCCGCGAGGCGCTGGTCGGGATCGGGGCGCTCGAGGCCTGGACCGCCGCGATCGTGCCCGTCGACGACTCACAGCTGCTGGGCGACGAAGACGAGCGGATCCGCCTCACGAATCCCGTCGCTGCAGACGTGCCGTTCCTCCGGTCGAGCCTGATGCCCGGTCTCTTGGGCGCGGTGCGCCGCAACGCCGACCGCCGCCAGGGCGACGTCGCGCTCTTCGAGCTCGGCGTCGTGTTCACGCACCCGTCGGTCGCACCGAGCGCCCGCGTCGAGCGGGGGGGAGCGGGCGGCGGCGAGCTGGTGAAGCTCCCGAGCGAGGACGAGCGAGTGTCCTTGCTGCTGGCCAGGCCCCACGACGACGCGGGGACCGCGGTCGCCGCGTGGCGGGCGCTCGCGACGTCGCTGCGCCTCGCGGACACGCGCCTGCACCCAATCCAGGGCACGACGCCGCTCGGGCTGCACCCGACGAGGTGCGCCGCGATCGTGGACTGGCAGACCGGCACCGTGCTCGGCCAGCTCGGCGAGGTCGACCCTGATGTCGCTGCCCGCGCGATCCCGGGGCTGGAGCGCGGCCGGCGACTGGGGTGGCTCGACCTGTCCATGGCGGTGCTCGCGGACCACGAGGCGGTGCGCCGGGAGTCCGAGGTCGCACGCGTGCCCAGCCGGTATCCGACGAGCGACGTCGACCTCGCCTTCGTCCTCGACGAGTCAGTCCACGTCGAGGACCTGAAGGCCACGCTGCGTGACGCAGCGGGGGAGCTGTGCGAGTCAGTCGAGTGCTTCGACGCCTACCGGGGCCCCGGTGTGCCGCCCGGCTCGCGGAGCCTCGCGATGCGGGTGCGACTCTGCGCCCCTGACCGCACCCTCAGCGAGGAAGAGCTGGCCGCGACGCGCGCCGCCATGATCGACGCGGCGGGTCAGACCCTGTCGGCGACGCTTCGCTGACCCTGCGCCGCTTCGACGTCGCGAGGAACGACCCGACGAGGATGAGTGGGAACCCGAGCAGGATCCCGCTCGTGAGCGTCTCGGAAAGGACCGCGACGCCAAGCAGCACCGCAATCGCCGTGTTGGCGTAGGTGACGACGAGCATTCGCGAGGGACCGACCTCGTGGACGAGCTCGAAGAACACGAGGAAGGCGGCCGCGGTGCACACAACGGCCAAGACGACGAGGGCGCCGAGCACGGACCACGACACGTGCGACGGCAGGTGGGTCGCGCCGTAGGGCGCGTAGGCGACTGCCACGACGCTGACTGCCATGGCCACGACGCCGAGTCCCGGGATGCCCGCGAGGCGGGTCGCGACGATGCGTGGACCGATCGTGTAGCCGACGACGACCACGCCCATGGCCGCAAGCCACTTCCAGTTCGAGCCCGCGAAGTCAAAGCCGACCAGGAGGGCGACGCCCGCCGCACCGAGCGCGAGCCCAGCGAGGCGCCCCGGACCGAACTCCTCGTCACTGCGCGTCAGCTTGGCGACGACCGCGGCGAGGAGCGGGGTCGTGGCGACGAGCATGCCGGTGACCGAGCTCGAGAGGTGCTGCTCGGCGCTCGACATGAGCAGCCAGGGCACACCGAAGTGGACGAAGGCGTACACGACGATCCAGCTGATGCGCGGCCGAATCGCGCGCAGCGCGCCGGCTCGCCACGCGATCGGCACGAGGACGAGCGCCGCGGGCGCGGTCCGCAGAAAGACGAGGGTCCCCGGGTCGATGCCGTGCTGCACCGCGACGCGAATCATGAGGTAGGGCAGGCCCCAGATCACTGACAGGGCGAGGAACAGCGCGACGCCTCGCCGTGACATCGGTCCATCCTGCCGGAGGACCTGTCGAGATCGAGCGCCTTGCATTTCTATGCATGGGTATGCATAGAATCGTCGGATGCACGTGGGGGTCGCGGGAGCGTCGGGGTACGCGGGCGGGGAGGTCCTTCGCTGGTGCGCGGGCCATCCGGACCTCGACGTCGCGGTCGTCACGGCCGAGCGGCACGCGGGCGAGCTCGTGGCCCGCCACACGCCGTCGCTCGCCGCGGCGCTGCCGACGCTGCGCTTCGAGTCCACGAGCGCGGCGGCGTTCACAAGCTGTGACGTGGTCTTTGTTGCGCTGCCACATGGGCGCTCTGCTGGGCTCGCCGCGGAGATCCGGGCGTCCGGAGCGATCGTGGTCGACCTTGGCGCGGATCTCCGGCTCCGTGACGCCGCGACCTGGCAGCGGTGGTACCACGAGCCCCACGGTGCGCCCGAGCTGCTCGACGACGCCGTGTTCGGGCTGGTCGAGCGTCACCGTGAAGAGCTGCGGACTGCTTCGCTCGTCGCTGTTCCTGGGTGCTACCCGACCGCGGCGATCCTGGCGCTCGGCCCGATGCTCGATGGCGGCCTTGCCACCAAGGAGCGCGTCGTGGTCGACGCGGTGAGCGGTGCGTCCGGCGCGGGTGCCGCGCTGTCCGACTCGCTGCAGTTCTCGGTGCTCACTGGCGATGTCACTGCCTACGGCCTCCTCGACCACCGTCACACGCCTGAGATGGAACAAGAGCTTGCCGCCGAGGTGCTCTTCACGCCGCACCTCGGGCCTCTCGACCGCGGTCTGCTCGCGACCTGCTACGCCAGGGCGGCCGTCGGCGTCGACACCGCCCAGGTGCTCGACGCGATGCACGCGGCCTACGACGCTGAGCCGTTTGTCGTGGTCACCGACGAGCCCCCGAGGCCGAAGTCCGTGCGAGGCACCAACGTCGCGCACGTCACCGCGCGGGTGGACCAGCGCACCGGGTGGCTCGTGGCGCTGTGCGCCATCGACAACTTGGGCAAGGGCGCGGCCGGCCAGGCCGTCCAGTGCGCGAACGTGGCGCTCGGGCTCCCCGAGACCGCGGGCCTGTCGGTCGCGGGGGTGTGGCCGTGAGCGTGGTCTCGCCACAAGGCTTCGCGGCTGCGGGCGCCCACGTCGGGATCAAGGGCTCCGGCGCGCTCGACTGCGCCGTCGTCACGGTCACGACCGCCGCCCCCGCAGCTGCCGCGGGCGTGTTCACCTCGAATCTCGCCGCGGCCGCGCCTGTCTTGGTCTCGAGGGAGCACCTTGCGGTGACCAAGGGGCGCGTCCGTGCGGTCGTGCTCACCTCGGGCAACGCGAACGCCGCGACCGGCGAGCCCGGCCGGCGCAGGGCAGAGGGGCTGTGCGCCACAGTCGCGGACGCGCTCGGCGCATCGAGCGATGAGGTGCTCGTCGCCCAGACCGGGCTCATCGGCGTGCCCTTCGAGTTCGAGCGCTGCGAGGGCGGCCTGCGGGACCTGTGCGCGTCGCTGGGCTCGACCGCGCGGCACGGCGACGACGCCGCGGCCGCGATCATGACCACGGACACGAGGCCGAAGGCCTATGCATGGACCGACGGGCACGTCACGGTCGGGGCGATGGCCAAGGGCGTCGCGATGCTCGCGCCCACCATGGCGACGATGCTGGCCGTGCTCACGACCGACGCGGCGTGCGAGCCGGACGTGCTCGCGTCGCTGCTGCGTGCCGCGGTCGCCTCGACGTTCAACTGCATCCACGTCGACGGCGACACCTCGACCAACGACACCGTCGTGGCGCTCACCTCCGCAGCGGCGGGACCCGTTGACCACGACGTGCTCGGCAGCGCCCTCACCGACGCGTGTGCGTCGCTCGCGCACCAGATGGTCGCCGACGCAGAGGGTGCCACCAAGCTCGCGACCGTGTCGGTGCGCGGCGCACGATCGGACCACGAGGCGCACGTGGCGGCGCGCGCTGTTGCAGGTTCGCTCCTGTTCAAGTGCTCGCTCAACGGGGCCGATCCGTACTGGGGGCGCGTCGTCTCGTCGCTCGGCTCAGCCGGCGTCGACTTCGAAATGGACCGTGTCGAGGTCGCCTACGGGGGAACCGTCGTGTGCGCGGGGGGCGTGGGGGTCAACCACAACGAGGAGGCTGTCGCCGCGCACCTGTTGAGGCGCGAGGTCTCGATCGAGTGCGACCTGGGACTTGGCGACGGCGCCGGTGCGGTCCTGTGCTGCGACCTCGGCGCGGGCTACCTCGAAGAGAACCGCAGGACGTCGTGATCGGGGCTGCGAGCGACGTGCGCGGCAGGCCGGGTGACGTCGCCGCCATCCTGGTCGAGGCGCTGCCCTACATCCGGCAGTTCGCCGGCGCGATCGTCGTCGTCAAGTTCGGCGGCGCCGCTCTGGCGGGATCGAGTGACCCCGCGAGCGCCCTCACTTCGTTCGCAGAGGACGTCGCGCTGCTCAGGTCGGTCGGGCTCGCGCCCGTCGTGGTCCACGGCGGGGGACCGCAGATCGAAGCGCTGCTCGGGCGGCTCGGGATCGCCTCGCAGTTCCAGGACGGCCATCGCGTCACGGACGCAGAGACGCTCGAGATCGCGAGGATGGTCCTCGTGGGGAAGGTGAACAGCGAGATCGTGGCAGCCATCAACGTCCATGGCGCGCTCGCGGTCGGGCTGTCCGGCTTCGATGCGAACCTGCTGCAGGTGGGCCTGCGCGACGAGCAGCTTGGCTACGTCGGCAACGTGGACGCGGTGAACCCGTCACTGCTGCACGGGCTGCTCGCCCAGGGGCTCGTCCCGGTCGTCGCCACGATGGGCTCGGACCTCGGCGGCCAGGCCTACAACGTCAACGCCGACGCGGTCGCCGGCGCGCTCGCCGCCTCGCTCAACGCGCGGAGGCTCGTGATGCTGACGGACGTCGACGGGGTGCGCAGCGATCCGTCCGACGTGACCACGACCATCCAGCGGCTCAGCGCCGACGAGCTCGAGGCGATGGTGACGACGGGCACCGCGACCGGCGGCATGGTGCCAAAGGCGAGGGCGTGCGTCGCGGCGGTGCGCGATGGCGTCGAGGCAGCCCACCTGCTCGACGGGACCGTGGCGCACGCCGTGCTCCTCGAGCTGTTCACCGACAGCGGCGTGGGGACGATGGTGACTGCATGACACGGCACTTCCTCGAGGTCGACGACCTCTCGGCATCCGAGCTGACCGACGTGCTCATCGCGGCACGGTCCGACAACGGCCGACCGCTCTCGGGCCTCGGTGTCGCCATCGTCATGACGCTGCCATCGACACGGACCAGGAACTCGACCGAGATGGCCGTGACGGACCTCGGCGGCCACGCCGTTGCCCTCGCCGGGAGCGAGGTCGGGATCGATGCGCGAGAGACGGCCGAGGACGTCGCTCGCACCCTTGCCCAGTACCACCGGGCGATCTGCGTTCGGGTGGTCGACCACGACGTGCTGGTTCGCATGGCGACGGCCATCGACGACGGGCGCTTCGGGGTGCCGGTCGTGAACCTGCTCTCGTCGATGGGTCACCCCGTCCAGGCCCTCGCGGACCTGCTCACCCTCGCCGAGCTCGACGAGCGAGGGATCGAGGGTCTGCGGGGGACCCACGTCGCCTGGGTCGGCGACTCGAACAACGTCGCGCGATCGCTGTCGCTCGGCGCGGTCGCGCTCGGCATGCACGTCACGGTGAGCTCGCCACCAGGGCACCGATTCGGGGACACGGACCTCGATCGCCTCGCCGCGCACGCGCGACAGGCCGGAGCGGGCGGCTCAGTCGAGCTCGTCGACCGGCCGAGCGACGCGGTCGAGGGGGCGATCGCGGTCTGCACCGACGTGTGGATCTCGATGGGCCAGGAGCACGAGCGCGACGCACGTCTCGCGGCGTTCGCCGGCTTCCAGGTCGACGACGCGCTCCTCGGGCTGGCCGCCCCCGGCGCTGTCCTGTTGCACTGCCTTCCGGCGCACCGGGGCGAAGAGGTCAACGCCGAGGCCCTCGAGGGCCCAAGGAGCCGTGTGTGGCAGCAGACGGCGCACCGCCGAACCGCGATGCGCGGGCTCCTCGCGTGGCTCGTCGCGAGTGGACCATGACAAAGACACAGCGCCAGCACCGGGTCGCCCAGATCCTGTCGTCGACGGGGGTCACCTCCCAGGCCCAGCTCGTCAGCCTCCTGCGTGCCGAGGGCATCTCGGCGACGCAGGCGACCGTCTCGAGGGATCTCGTCGAGCTCGGCGTGGTGAAGGTCCGCGGCGGCGGCGGGGTCCGGACCCTCGCACTGCCGGGTGCAGCGAGCACACCTCGGGCACAGCCCGAGCACCTCCGGCGGGTGCTCACCGAGTGGGTCGTCGACGTGGCGAGCACTGGCCCGATCGTCGTCGTGAAGACCCCGCCTGGCTGCGCGCACGTGGTGGCCTCGGCGCTCGACCGCGGTGTCATCGAGGGCACGCTCGGGACGGTCGCGGGAGATGACACGATCTTCGTGGTGGTCGACGAGCGCATGGGCGGCGCTGCTCTCGCCAAGAAGCTGCGAGCGGCCGCTGGGCTCGGGGCACCGACGCCGCCTCCCAGGGCTCGACAACCCAGCTCGGCGGGCACGCCGTCGAAGAGAGGACGCTGAGATGACCAAGAAGGTGGTGCTCGCCTACAGCGGCGGGCTCGACACGTCCGTCGCCGTGCGCTGGATGCAAGAGGAGTGGGGCGTGGAGGTCTACTGCGTGGCGGTCGACGTCGGCCAGGACCGAGACGGGGGCGCCGCCAATGACGTGCTCGTGGCGCGAGCCCTGGCAGCGGGGGCTGCCGGCTGCACCGTCATCGACGCACGCCGCGAGATGGCCGAGGAGTTCTGCGCCAAGGCGATCCTCGCCAACGCACGATACGAGGGCAAGTACCCACTCGTCTCGGCGCTGTCACGGCCCGTCATCGTCCGGCATCTGGTCGCAGAGGCGCGCCGCGTCGGGGCGCAGGCCGTCGCACATGGCTGCACCGGCAAGGGCAACGACCAGGTGCGCTTCGACGTCGGGACCCGGACGCTCGCACCGGACCTCGAGGTACTGGCGCCTGCGCGCGTGTGGCAGATGACGAGGGCCGACTCCGTCGCCTACGCGGCGAAGTGGTCGATCCCGATCGAGGCGACCGCCGAGAAGATCTACTCGATCGACGAGAACCTCTTCGGACGAGCCATCGAGTGCGGCCAGATCGAGGACCCCTGGGAGGTGCCGCCCGAGGAGCCCTACACGCTGACGCGAGTCACCGACACGACCGACGCCACCTTCACGATCGGCTTCGAGCAGGGCCTCCCGGTCAAGCTCGATGGCGCGGCGTGCCCGCTGGAGGCGTTGCTCGACGAGGTCGGCGTGCGCACCGGGTCGCGAGGGTTCGGCCGGCTTGACATGGTGGAGAACCGGCGCGTCGGCATCAAGTCACGGGAGGTCTATGAGTGCCCCGGCGCCCTCGCGCTCATTCTCGCGCACCAAGATCTGGAGGATCTCACCTTGGAGCGAGACGTCCATCACGAGAAGGCGCGGCTCGAGCCGCGGTGGTCCGAGCTCGTCTACGACGGCATGTGGTACTCGCCGCTCAAGGCCGCGCTCGACGCCTTCTTCGCCGAGACCCAGCGCCACGTGACGGGCGACGTGCGCCTCAGGGTGTCCGCACCCGGCGTGCTCCGCGTCGAGGGCCGCAGAAGCCCCGTCGCGCTGTACGACCATGGACTCGCCACCTATGACGCGGCCGACACGTTCCGCCATGCCGATGCCGAGGGCTTTGTCCGGCTCTGGGGTCTCGGTGTGCAGACCTGGGCCGACCGACAGTCCCGCGCCGGCGAGCGACCCGGCCCAGCCACGTGACGATGTGGTCGGGCCGACTGGGTGGCGGCGTTGCCGACGAGATGGCGGCGTTCACGTTCAGCCTCGGGTTCGACCGCCAGCTGTGGCGGGTTGACCTCGCGGGCTCCCGGGCTCACGTCGCCGGGTTGCGTGCCGCGCGGCTGCTGAGCGACGACGAGGCGGCCGCCCTCGTGACAGCGCTCGACGACGTCGCCGCAGAGTTCGAGCACGGCACGTTCGTGTTCGCAGCCTCCGACGAGGACATCCACACTGCGGTCGAGCGGCGGGTCACCGAGCTCCTCGGGCACGTCGGCGCCAAGTTGCACACGGGACGCAGCAGGAACGATCAGGTCGCCACGGACTTGCGCCTCTGGACGCGAGGTGCCATCGCGATGCTCGTCGACGCCGTCTTGGACCTCGCGACGACCCTGCACGCGGCAGCCGACCGAGCCGGGGACGCGTACCTTCCCGGCTACACGCACCTCCAGCGCGCCCAGCCCATCCTCCTCAGCCACCACCTGCGGGCCCACGCCTGGGCGTTGCTGCGCGATGCCGATCGCCTCTTCGACGCCGACGCGCGAGTCGACGTTTCGCCGCTCGGTGCAGGTGCCCTCGCGGGCAGCTCGCTGCCGCTCGATCCGCAGGTGGCGGCCACGATGCTCGGCTTCTCGTCCACGTTCGCCAACAGCCTCGACGCCGTCAGCGATCGCGACTTCGCAGCCGAGGTCCTGTTCTGCGCGGCGCTCTGCGGCGTGCACCTGTCCAGGATGGGCGAAGAGCTCGTCTTGTGGACGTCGTCGGAGTTCGGGTACTGCGTCCTCGACGACCGGTACACGACGGGCAGCTCGATGCTGCCCCAGAAGAAGAACCCCGACGCCGCCGAGCTCGCCCGAGGCAAGGCAGGGCGGCTGATCGGCAACCTCACCGGGCTGCTCGCGACGCTGAAGGGCCTGCCCCTCGCCTACAACCGCGACCTCCAGGAGGACAAAGAGCCGCTCTTCGACTCGGTCGCACAGCTTGTCGGCGCTCTCGTCGCGCTGCGGGGCTGTTACGAGACAGCGACGTTCGACGTGACGGCGATGGCGGCCGCGGCCGACGACGACGACGCGGTCGCGGTCGACCTCGCCGAGTGGCTCGTGGTTCGCGGGACACCGTTCCGCGAGGCGCACCACGTCGTCGGGGCCCTCGTCACGCAGGCACACGAGCGAGGTGTCCGCCTGCGCGACGTCGTGGGAGAGACCGACGCCTTCGACGACGAGGCGCTCTCGCTCTTCGACCCGGGTACGGCCGTGCGACGGCGCACGACGCCCGGGGGAGCGGGTCCGCTGCCGGGCGCCGCCCAGCGCGAGGCGCTTGCAGCCGCGCTCGGCGACGCGCGGTCTCGTGCGGCGAGCCTGGTGGAGCGCGCCGGCCCCGCGTGAACCGTCGGGCGCTCACGGGGGATCCCGTCATGATCGCCCAACGTCTCCTCGGGGCTCGCCTGGCCGTGGGCGACGTCGTGGTCCGGCTCGTCGAGGTCGAGGCCTACGGTGGCGCCGACGACGAGGCAAGCCATGCCTTCCGCGGGGAGCGGGTGGCGAACCGGACGATGTTCGGGCCGCCGGGTCACCTGTACGTGTACCTCAGCTACGGACTGCACAGCTGCGCCAACGTCGTCTGCGGGCCGGCTGGCTCGCCTGGGGCAGTCCTGCTCCGGGCCGCCGACGTGCTCGAGGGCGCCTCGATCGTCCGCGAGCGACGAGGACGCGACGACCGAGGTGGTCGCCTCGCGGGGCCGGGCACGCTCTGCCAGGGTCTCGGCATCGACCGGAGCCACGATGGGCTCGACCTGTGCGGCGACGGAGGGGTCGTTCGCCTCCAGCTCGACGCAGTCGCCCCTGCCGAGGCGGTGCTGGCAGGTCCTCGAGTTGGGATCACCAGGGCGGTGGATCGGCCGTGGCGGTTTCGCCTGGTGGGCTCTGGGACCCCGCGTTGACGCACTGGATGGCCCCTGCTAGTCTCTCTCTTCCGCAGTTGCGGCGATTTTGCCGAAACGCGGGTACAGGCGTGTCGGACCTCCGGGTCCCGTGCGCCCATAGAGAGCCTGGCACCTCCGCCGAGAGGCAAGTGCCCGGCCGCTCCTTGAAAACGGAAGAGCGAGAGCCAAAAGCCAGTGCGGGCGGCTCGGCGGGTTCTGACCCGTCGTGTCGTACGTCAAGAATACACAGTGGCGTGTCGACGTCGGAAGACACGCTGCCGGTCGGGTTCAGAGTCAAGTCCGGCCGGCTCTCTGATTTTTCGAGGGGCTTGCCCCTCGTGAAGTCTCGATGGAGAGTTTGATCCTGGCTCAGGACGAACGCTGGCGGCGTGCTTCATACATGCAAGTCGAACGAGGTTCAACCGGTGGCAACACTGGTGAAGACCTAGTGGCGAACGGGTGAGTAACACGTGAGCAACCTGCCCCGAAGACTGGGATAACACCGGGAAACCGGTGCTAATACCGGATGCCCTCACGAGATCGCATGGTCACGTGAGGAAATGGATTCCGCTTCGGGAGGGGCTCGCGGCCTATCAGTTTGTTGGTGGGGTCACGGCCTACCAAGACGACGACGGGTAGCTGGTCTGAGAGGACGATCAGCCACACTGGGACTGAGACACGGCCCAGACTCCTACGGGAGGCAGCAGTAGGGAATCTTGCGCAATGGGCGAAAGCCTGACGCAGCAACGCCGCGTGGGGGACGAATGCTTTCTGAGTTGTAAACCCCTTTCAGCAGGGACGATTGTGACGGTACCTGCAGAAGAAGCACCGGCCAACTACGTGCCAGCAGCCGCGGTGATACGTAGGGTGCAAGCGTTGTCCGG